>Ga0335075_10014916_pt1 | contig 11649 bp, 10 predicted proteins | sample Lox_Sample_24_FD_206723 | JGI IMG/M metagenome (GOLD analysis project Ga0335075, IMG submission 206723) | Soil microbial communities from Loxahatchee National Wildlife Refuge, Florida, United States - Lox_Sample_2.4 | ecosystem: Environmental > Terrestrial > Soil > Wetlands | place: USA...
AAGAAAAAATAATAATAATAGGGTTCCATGCCTCATTCGGGCATTCGTCCTCGTCGTGCAGTATTAATGACCGATTAATTCCGAGATGTGGAAGGGGAATACCTCGTGGATAGCGTCAAGCTCGGGTGAGGGTTCATTCACTTGGCTGGTGGCTCGAAGCTCTGGGCAGTAGGAGGCAGCCAATACGCCTCCGCCCCCCTACGACTGATAACTGCTGATGACGAAATGGTTAACCATCCACATTCAATCCTCTATAATCTAGGAACAAAGGCAGTGATGTCATTTTTGCTGTCAAACTTACACCAATGCAGATGACAGGGCGCCCACGGATGGTTGGAGGACGGCATCCGCAAAGCGTTTGTGAACAGGTCATTCAACGCTATGACGAAATACATTCAGTGAGTGCATTTCCTCATCGTCTTTATGCGCTGATACGATCAGGGTGGTCGACCTCTTTGGGTAATCTTACGACTGCTCCAGGCCATGAGTCCAACGCATGCTGCAGAGTGGTTTACGAGGTAGTTTGCAACCCAAGCAGGTTACCTAATGTGAAAAATGGGGGATGCAGCCCAGTACCAGCACACGATCAAAGGCCGCAAAGGGAGAATCCAATGTGAACATGGGGGATCTGCAATCGCGTGCAATCTAGTATCGAGACAGGAAGAGAACATACGGCCAGCCTTTCTTAATGGTGAAACGATCGCGTCCTTAACGAGCAGGCGTGCCTTTGGGTGAGCAGGCCCAAACACGCGGGGAAGGTCGGGATATCGATAGGAAGTGGACTCGCGAAGAACAAAGCGAAACGAGCTTTCGACATGCGTTTGCCGCTCGGACTCGAATGTGATTGCAACCGCACACACGATCGAGGTCACTGTCACCTCAGGAGATGCCAGCCTCAAGAATGCGCCTGTGCCGCACTTGCATTGGGTGCAGGCCTCTAGTCCGTCGACTGCCCCCATCCTCCTCGCCCCTTATTTAAACACTACCTCTTCGTCTCTGACATCTGCTCTCCCCGTTCACCTCTCCTCACCGCCTCTGCAACAAAAAATGCCTACTCCCGAGTCCATCGCACTCTCGAAGGATAGGTACCTCATTCACGCCGTCGCCGTCGCCGTTAGCATTTCATCGGAACATGCTGTTCAACTTTTATATTGGCAACCAGAACTGATACACAGACTGAACACTGGCCAGCTACCCGAGCAGCATGTCGAAATAGTGAGTACATGAAAAGAGATGTGTCGACTACATGTCTGAGCCCACTCTTGCAAACTACTACGGGAGATTGATTGTTGTATCTAACGCACGTTCCCCTTCTCCTAGGCGCGCACTTTGGTCCAAACGACCAACGACTACTTATCAAAGAAGGGCTCACGACCCCCACCAAGAAAGAAGGTCCAAATTGACAGACAACTGGTCGATGAAGAGGACACATTGGGTACAGTTTCTTCTCCAGGAGGATTGGCGGTCGAGTCTAACTACACGTTTAAACCACGCGTTGCTGCTTCCCACACTTCCCCTTTATTCATCCCATCTCACCACTTTGCCACCCTTCTCGTCACATCGTATAATCACGTTCCCCTTCGAATCGTCTGCACGAATCCAGACTATTCACAAGTGGAGGGTGGAGCACTACGGCTCACCACCGGCCCGCCAGCAGCTCAGCTGTGGTTCCAAGATCTGAACCCCCAACTCCGGGAGTTCTTAAGTAGACCGCACCCGGCTATATCTGCTTGATGGCCCATCCCTGATGGAGCACGTACCGGCCCCTTCGCTTGATCTATCAATGGCGTTGATCAACCGTATTTCCCTCCTCTCTCTGGGCAATGGCTCTTCGTTCTTTCAGATACTGCAGTATGATAGCGCTCCTTCCCGACTTTTGTGGTGATGATTGTCATGCCTAATTGGGCCGCCTTATCATGGGTATCTTTGTGCCGACTCGACGCCTGCTGCCTCACTCTAAACTAGTACCGTTTGGCTTATGTGTACTCTCGGAATCGTCATTCGAGAACCTTCATAAACCTGCTTTTCTCCATCCTGCGACCTCGTGTAAGTAATAAAGGGCTAGTAAATACGACGCGTGCAAACTAGCCAGATAGTCCAATTCATTCACCCTATCAAAGAAATCTCTTGTTCACCCTAAAAATTCTGCCACACGCGAACTGCCACCGTAGCAATTAGCGCGGAAATGGCCTTTCCTAGATCCTAACCTCTGCTGCATTCTTCCCCGTTATTCTCGAATTCTAGAAAAAAATTCAAACCTTTCCATTTGAAGGGCTTTCTCTGGAATAAGGGTGACCTTGAACGGAAAGATCACCTGCCAGGCTTGATACTGGATGTGATGTCGGCCCCTGGTGGTAACTTGCGCTCTGCACCGCAAGGAATACGTCCAGGACCCCGTCATGCGTTAGTAACGAATCTGTATTCCTCCGTCTCGGCACCTGCGGCGGCTGATGTGGCGCTGCAATTCTCCGACTCTTGCTTGGTGTCAGCGCTTTCGGAATACTGATAGTGAACGATATTCTACAGACAAACTACCACCTACTCACACCACCATACCTCAAGTATCGCCTCCAATAACTCTGCTGGAAGCAACAGTTGGGTCTATCCCTCTCAGAATCCAAGGCAGTCCGGATCACACTTCGTGAACGCCCATACAACGTATCACAGAGACACAGTGAACCAACAGCCGATGTATCCAAACCGGAACTCCGCCATTGGAGGACCCCACGTCGCCCAGAGTCAGTCGACTCCCCGCCGGGTGGCAGACGTACCGACGAGCCCCAGCAACAGCATGATAATCCACACGAGCCCCAGCCCCCCAACTCCGAATTCTTCTCTACGAGATTCGCAATCGTGGGCGATACCAGTCAGCCTGCCATCGTCCCGCCTCAATGCCTCCAATACGACACTTAGCAGCGGAAGACCAAGCATAGAGGAAACTCTCCTGATTGCGCCAAGGGGGCCAGACCGCTTCGAACAGAGATATATGTATTTGTACAACGCCGTGGCAGGAGGCGTCAATGTCCAATTTATCTTGACGTATGCTCTTCCGGTCTCTGTCTCGGCGTTGGCCCCTCTTAATAACCATAATTGTCTTTTTCAGAGTGGAAGCTGCCCCTCTCACTTCAGACGAAAGCGTCTTGACTCTCACCTATACATCAGGGGGCATAGAACGAAGCTTATGCGGGCGAGAGTACTTACGGCTGAATGTCGACCCTCGAAACCTCAACTTCCACATCTTGTACGTCTTCACACTAGCTTGTACACCCACCAGCTCAATGTTTGAGCCACAGTATATTTCCAAAGCCGTCTTTACCGGCCGACTGCTTGTTCTGCATTCGCGTCTGGATGGAGGCGCTAGGTGTTCAGCATCGGATCTTTTCTGACGATAACCTGTGGGTGGGCAGAGATCCACCGTTTGCGTCAATACAGCAAGTCGCTCTCACGCAACAGGGGCCTCCCGCCATACCATTTCGTGGGCACCTTTCTCGTCCAGTTTCTGACTCTGGCCGTTGACATGTCGTAAAATAGAAACTCGAAACGAGGTGGGTGTTGTACGGAAAGCATACAAGGGCTTCGTCGGTCGTGCGGCTTGCGACTTTGTTGTCATCTTGAAGAATTTAAGTGCGCCCGACTCTGTCTGGGGGATCTCCGTGGAATACCAGGCCGGTGGTATTTCGAGGCTACTGTTCGAGCAAGTGAAAGTTCGGATTCATTTTCGGGTGGAGGAGATCAGATTCGTCATTTAGTGCGTATCCGATACTTGGGAGCACTGAGAGGAACTAACGAATGGCTTCAGCACGGTCCCAATTGACTCTTCTATACCTTACTCGAACCACCGGGTACGGGTATGGATACGGGGTCTGGATGGAGTGCATCACCGTCTCTTCAAGTCGGACGGGTTCCGTATTGGCGCACATCTTGCCTTCGAACCTTTGCTGCACGGTCCGGGACAAGTAGTGTTTGCCACCAAGGACGAAACTAGTCCCACTGTCGCTTTACATTCCAGTCTGTTGCACAGCGAACCACCGAAGGGTACTGGTTCAAGGACTGGCGCGGCCGGGTCTGGTGGGAACGGGGTGAACGGTGGAATACCAGAGAGAGAAGCGAGGGAGGATGCGGAGTATCAAGGACGTATGGGTATCAGCATTGGAATTGGAAGCGGGTCTGGTTCAGGCAGTGGAGGGAATTTGCCATTCGACGAGTCGCTGCCGAGTTATACGGCGTCTCTGGGGGTCGGAATTTGAGAAAAGGAAGAAGGTGGCAGGGACGGTAACTTATCCTCTTGGTTTGTCTGCCCCATGGACCGTTTTCTTAGACTGTTGCCTGGGATGCTCATACCTGCACTGTTTGTCACTGTAGCAGCATCAAATACGTGTAATACGTGTAATAACAACTCTGATGAGGCGAGTCTGCAGAGCGTCTCGTGGGCCAGTCAGTTGAGACAACCCTGATTGCATCCACCATTGACACGAAAGTGAGCAAACAACGAATGTACGAGCCTCAAGGCTCTTGCGCTTTTCGAGATACCTGCGGAAAGAAATCTGTCTTTGGTGCAGACCTCCCATGTCCCTACGATGGCCCACCTGTGGACGTACGTTTCTGCTCTGCTTTTCCGGGGCTCGCCTGACGCTGACCGCATGGCGATACTCCTCCGTTTATCGTATTTCAGCCTGATGAGGATTTTAGAGACCTCCTGGTCGATGTCTGCGGTCGTGACTTCGCGAGCGGTCCGACGTGCTGCACCTCAGCCCAGGTCAAGGCTCTCCGGGATAATCTACAACAAGTGGAGCCGATAATATCATCCTGTCCAGCGTGCCGAAACAATTTTCGTTCCTTCTTCTGCGACTTTACCTGCTCGCCTCTGCAAGGCTCCTTTGTGAACGTCACAGCTACCCAAACGACCGCAGAGGGAAAGCAAGCCATCAAGTCCGTCGACTTCTTTGCTGGGGAGCGATTCGCTTCTGGCTTCTATGACAGCTGCAGAGAAGTGAAATATGGACCGTCAGCCGGTTACGCCATGACATTCATTGGAGGAGGTGCGAAGGACTACCATGGGCTGCTCAAGTTCCTCGGAGACGAGAAACCTTTGGGGAGTCCATTCCAGATCGATTTCCCGTCCGAGATACCCCCAGGCTACACTCCACTGGACCCAACACCAAGGAATTGTGCCGACGCGGATTTGGGCAGTAAATGCGTCTGTGTAGATTGCCCGTCTGTGTGTCCTGTCTTACCCTACCAACCGACGCCGGAAGACAGGGCCACGTCTTGTCAGGTCGGGGCTGTCACTTGCCTTTCGTTCGTCCTCCTCATAACCTACGGATTGGCGACATTCTCTTTCTTGACAGGCTTCACTTTCCAGCGACTCTTACGCAAGAAGAAAGACCGTTCTTACGAACGCGTCGCACTTTCGGGCGATACCTCCTCTTCGCTCAACAATCAAGCTGTCGTCTCGCAACCCCTCAACGCTCCTGGATCAACCTCTAACGCGGGAAACCGTTCCAGTCTCGTTGGAGCATCCTCTCTCGCGCTTTATTTCGAAGGGGAGGATCCGAATGCACCGTCGGATCCCTCAAGACATCACTTAGGACGGGGAGCCTCGCTCTTAGACCCAATTGAAACGGCTCAGCCAAGGCAATATAGATTAAATACCATTCTCCGGCGCGGCTTTTACCGTCTCGGCCTAATGTGCGCCAGCCACCCATGGCTCACATTTGCGTTCATCTTCGCCATATTTTCTGGCTTGAATTTTGGTTGGAAATATTTCCAAGTGGAAACAGACCCCGTTCGGCTATGGGTTGCACCAACGTCTGAAAGTCGCTTGCAAAAGGACTTTTTCGATGAGCACTTTGGACCTTTCTACCGACCTCAGCAAATTTTCATTACCGCACCAGCCGGTGCCTCGTCTCTGACGGACCCTATTACAAACTCGTCTACCGTAGCAGGGGAACTGCAGCCTGTGTTGTCATGGAGCCGCCTGCAGTGGTGGTACGGCGTCGAGAAAACCATTGCGAAGCTGGAGACAGAGGAGGGGATCACCTTAGAAGATGTATGCTTCAAGCCGGCTGGACCAGATGGAGAGTGTGTTGTACAATCTGTCATGGGGTGGTATGGAGACTTGGATGATTGGAATGAGAGCAACTGGGAGGATCGCCTCCTCTTCTGCTCCGAATCTCCAGGAGATCAAGAGTGCCTGCCGCCGTTTGGACAGCCGCTCTCACCCGCACTAGTGCTAGGTGGGGTGGAAGGAGAAGACTACCTTCGTGCTCCTTCATTGGTGGTTACGTACGTTCTTAACAACTCACTTGACAAGGAAAAAATCGCGACAGTGGAGTCATGGGAACGTCTTCTCCGAGAATTCCTTTTCAATCTAGCGAATAATGCGCCGAGCGAAGCTGGAGCTCAAATATTTTTCTCTACAGGAGTCTCACTTGAGGAAGAACTGAACAAGAGCACCAACACCGATGTCCGAATAGTAGTCCTGTCGTATTTGGTCATGTTCCTCTATGTCTCGCTTACTCTCGGAAGCAATTCGTCTGCATCTAGAGATGGAAGTATTATTGGTTCCTTCTACACGTGGATCGTTGGCATTCCATCGTTACTCAAAAGGAAAACAGTCACGTCTCCCTCTTTCTCTGGCGACGGTAGAAATCGAGTCACGTGGTACCCACGTCTCCCTCGACGCATGTTCATTGGCTCGAAATTCTTCCTAGGCCTGTTTGGAATCCTCTTGGTGGTTTTGTCGGTTTCCGCGTCAGTTGGACTCTTCTCCTTCTTGCAAGTTCGAGTCACCTTGATCATTGCCGAAGTGATCCCGTTCCTCGTCTTGGCTGTAGGAGTAGACAATGTTTTCATCATTGTCCATGAGTTGGACAGGCAAAACGCTTTGCATGGTCCTAGTGCCCAAAACCCCGTAATTGTCCATAATGGCAATGGTCCTATAGGGCCGTTATCTCCTTCATCCTATCGATCTCCTTTCACTTCTACTCACGACGAGTCGGATGCGGATGCGGACTCCATGCCTCTCCACCTCTCTCCTGAGGAACGTGTAGCTCGCGCAGTGGCTAAGATGGGCCCGTCCATTCTACTTAGCACAACTACCGAGACCGTTGCCTTTGCCCTTGGTGCCCTGGTTCCAATGCCTGCTGTACGAAATTTTGCTCTATACGCGGCTGGTAGCGTCTTCTTGAATGCTGTGCTACAAATGACAGTATTTGTCAGCGCCATGACCATCGACTTGAGAAGGGTGGAGGTCAGCATTGTCAACATGCACACCGTGTGACGTATTAACATATCTTCAGGCTAACCGACTCGATTGTTTCCCGTGCATTCGTATAGCTCCGCGGATTGAACTCACAGATGGACCTGCGTCCAGCTCTGGAAGGATTACTCGCTTCTTCCGCCGCAAATATGGACCATTTATCCTCAACCGTTCTGTAAAAGGATTTATTCTATTGTTCTTCGCCGCCATTTTTGTGTTTTCTGTCATCTCCGTTCAGCACATTTCGCTTGGACTCGGTAAGTTGCAAACAAGGACAAGGGACTAATTATTGACTCTTATTAGACCAACGACTCGCACTCCCATCGGAGTCGTACCTGGTTCCTTACTTCGATGCCATGGACCGGCTCCTCGATGTTGGCCCTCCCGTGTACTTTGTCTCTACAAATGTGGACGTGACGTCACGCCAAGGTCAACGGGCACTCTGTGCAAGGTTCACAACCTGCAAAGACACATCTGTGGCGAACACGCTTGAAGGCGAACGCAAGCGTCCACAGTCGTCATTCATCTCCGAACCTACAGCTTCTTGGATCGACGACTTCCTCAGATGGACCGATCCAGTATTGGAGTCATGTTGTCGTGTAAGGATCAAGGATCCTTCAATTTTCTGTCGTTCAACGGACCCCGAAAGGCTTTGTCGCCCTTGCTTCCAAGACTCCACGCCACCCTGGAACATAACTCTCGATGGCCTCCCCGAAGGTCCAGAGTTCATGAAGTACCTAAGTCAATGGCTCGTTACCCCAACAGACGAGGATTGTCCACTCGGAGGACAAGCGGCCTACGGAGCAGCACTCGCTCTCTCACAAGACAAATCCGCAGTGGAAGCGTCTCATTTTAGGACATTCCATGCACCTCTTAAGACACAGGCGGACTTCATTAACTCCCTGGAAGCGGCTCATCGGATTGCAGATAACTTATCCGCCTCAACTGGAGTGACGGTCTTCCCTTATTCGCTTCATTACGTGTTTTTTGATCAATACCTTCACATCATCCATATGACTCAACAAGTCCTAGGACTTGGCTTGCTCTCCGTCCTTTTGGTCACGTCGGCGCTCTTGGGTTCTTGGCGTACAGGGCTAATCATCACAGCCGTTGTTGCACTCACAGTCGTCAACTGCATGGGGGTTATGGGATTATGGGGAATCAGCCTCAACGCGATCAGTCTCGTCAACCTTGTGATCAGTCTCGGAATTGCCGTCGAATTCTGTAGTCACGTTGGCCGGGCATTCATGGGAGTTGGAAGCACGCTCCCATTGGACCATCCTAACGGACAAAGGGAAAGAGACGAGCGGATGTGGAGTGCCTTGGTGGATGTCGGGCCTTCGGTATGTCCTGAGTCCCTATGCTTTTCCCTGGTGCTTATCGTCTATTAGGTCCTATCGGGCATAACATTTACCAAGCTCATCGGTATTTCTGTCTTGGCCCTTACTCGTTCCCGATTATTGGAGGTAAGCAACGAATCCATCATACTCCGCAGCGGTTGCCAACGCATTTTTTGTTTCGTGTAGATATATTATTTCCGAATGTGGCTCACCTTGATTATTTCTGGAGTAATGCATGGTCTCGTCCTACTCCCTGTTGTCCTGAGCATTGCCGGAGGACCTGGATATGCCCTGGAGGATGCAGATGAAGAGTGGATGAGTCACGCCATCCGACGACGAGGGGAATTCGAATACACGTGAGTTACGATCCAACGTACTCCCCCCGTCCTGAAGCATGATGCTGAGTTCACATCTTTAGGCCTTTTGTCGCGGACACAGATTCTCTCAGCGAATGAGGACTCGTTATGCTAGAGCAGTCTTGAATATGTATCTGTTTATACCATATCAGAAGAACACTATATTACGCTCACACCAGCACTGAGTGAGCGAGATATCGGGCTTTACAAGAAAACATATGGCACAGGGAATTTTTAGATGCCTGGAGGAGAGTGGCTCCTGCTTCGGCTGCGAGACTTGCTGCCCCGAATATCACTTCGGCTTTTGCTGCTCCTTTTGCTATCTTTGCTGCCACCTCTCCGTTTTGGGGGAGGACTTCGTCTTCCACTGCGACTTGAGCCGGTTGAAAATGAGCGCGACCTGGATGAGAACGACCTCGAGCGGCTGTATGAGCGAGCTCTTGACCTTGACCGTGAGCGACTGTAAGACCTAGACCGGGAGCTGCCCCTGCTCCAACTTCGACTCCTGGACATCGAGGAACGAGAGCGACGGGAACGCGGGCTCCGGCTTCTTGAGCGACTGTAGGACCGCCCTCCTCTTCGCCTGTCTCTCTCGCGACTAATCGTTCTCCGTCGTCCTCCTCTCGTATAACTAGGCGAACGCCTTCGCGGACCTGGTCGCCTGGGAGCACCCCTTGGAGGTGGTGAACGTGAGCGTGAACGCGAGTGACCGCGCCCTCCATATCCTCCGCCACGGACCCCCCTTCCTCGACCTCTTCCCGATGGACCGAGGGGCGGCCCACGTCGCGGACTAATGTACCTGCCCCCCCTTGCCCCGTATTTGTTGATCGGAGATCGAGAACGACTGGCGTATCTTCGGCCTGGCGAAGCTCTTCGCAATGAACGGGACCGAGTCCTCGCACCCCTCAGCGGAGACCGACTCCTTGATCGCCCAAAGGAGCGTCGTTGACCATAAGCACCCCTCCCATATCCATTCACATCCGATTTCCCGTATCCATTACGCACGGGCGAGCGAGAGTAGCGTCGACCAGGGGATGGACTGCGGGGTAGAGGAAGGTCGGAAAGTTCAACCTTGACTGGGATACTGTCCATTTGGCCACCATGCATATGAGAAACGGCCAGTGCGGCAGAATCGTGCTGAAGAAACTCGATGGCGGCCTTTCCTCTGTTTTGTTGTGCTGTAGAGTTGGAAAGAAAAGAAACAAGTCAATCCAACAGTGTCGGATATCGTCAGCGCGAGTTTTAGGGGTGCATAAGGAGGAGGATACGGACACTTGTGATGGAGAGGAAGGTCTATTTTCCGAATATCTCCATAATTCGAAAATATGTGTCTTAGATGAATCTCAAGGATGTTCCTCGATAGATTCGAGACGATGACCACCTTGGACTTGCTGCCAGCGCCTCCATTTTCCGAATGTTTTTTGCCGGCGCGGTCCGAGAGTTTTGATGCGCTGCGAGAACGCATTTCTGCATCAGACTTTGGACTCGGTGACCTCATTATTGGGCTCAATATGTGCAATCGGTGTTGATGCCGACTCCAAGAAATGAAAGGGCGCGAAGCAACCTGGATCCCACCAAAGTACGACCGACTATCTGGTCTTTTTGTTTTCCAACCAATGGCTGAAGCCATCCAGCAATTGATATTGGAAGTTCTCGATAAAAATGAGACAATTAAGGACACCAGAGAGCTAATTCTCCCTGGGCAGTCGGCTGCTGCTGCCACCCAGGACGATCAGCTTGCTATAATCGCGGCACTCAATTCGCTTTTATCCCGCAACGTAATTGATCCATTAACAACCTAAGAAGAGATTGATAGTTCGTGCAGATGGTTGCGTACGAGGGGCATGAAGTTCTCTCCTACTCCCTCACACCAGAAGGCCAACAGATCGCTGAGCAGGGCTCTCATGAAGCACGGGTATGGGCCGCTTTATCCGAAAGAGGACGGGAACCGGTTTCTATCAAAGATCTGAAATCCAAAGTGGGCGATGAGAGCGCCAAAGTTGGTCAAGGTCGAGCGTTCAAAAATGGCTGGATCGTCAAGGACGGAGAGAATCTCTACAAAGCCGTTTGTGGCCTCTATCACGCACATCACCTCCTTAATATTGAAAAGTGCTATCCCGACAGACTTCCACGATCCATGATGCCACCCAGGAAGATATGAAAGAGATCCTAGCCACCGGTACTCTGAAGGCGGGAGAAAAAGCCCTTGCAGAGCTGAAGAAGAGGAAGTTGGTTGTACAAAAGTGCGTGTGTCTGCCATTGGTGACTATATTGTGATACTCACCAGATATTGATGGTAACAGAAAAGGTCTATGGTATACCGTTACCAAAGGCCCCGAATTCAGCACATCTACTGCAAAGCCGGAGACGGATTTGACGACTGAGATGATAACCTCGTATGTTCCTCCGCTCGGTGTGACTTGTCCGTCAGGTTGACTTAGCCACAGTGGCACTTGGAAGACTTCGGCTTTCAAGAAGTACAACTTTGATGCGGAGGGAATTCCCTCAAATGGTGGGGCACTCCACCCTCTATTGAAGGTTCGAGAAGAGTTCCGGAATATTTTCCTCGAAATGGGGTTAAGTCCTCCGCCGCCACCTTGAGTCCAGCATGCTAACTACATTTGCAGATTCGCAGAGATGCCAACATCACAATTTGTCGAGTCTGGGTTCTGGAACTTTGATTCACTCTTTG
>Ga0335075_10014917_pt1 | contig 11649 bp, 17 predicted proteins | sample Lox_Sample_24_FD_206723 | JGI IMG/M metagenome (GOLD analysis project Ga0335075, IMG submission 206723) | Soil microbial communities from Loxahatchee National Wildlife Refuge, Florida, United States - Lox_Sample_2.4 | ecosystem: Environmental > Terrestrial > Soil > Wetlands | place: USA...
CCAGATCTGGCTCCCGAACCTGAACTCCGACGTTCCTGCCTGCCTAATCCAGTGCTCGTGCGCTTGCGCGTGGTCTGTCCTCGCCGCGTGTCGAACCCTGATTAATCCGCTGATGACGTCGTCAGCATCTTCGTCGAACTCGTCGCAGGTCGCATCGACCCACGAAGTGTCCCAGACAGGATCTACGAGAAGACTGATCAGCAAGCCGTCCATAATGTGAGCAGCAGCCACTCCATTGGCCTTCGCGTCGTTAACCCAGCACTCTATATCCTCTGCGGTACCCGGCGGAAAAACCGCGGTGTAAGGAGCCCGGTTCTGCATCCGCCGAATGAACTGCCATAGGTCGTGATTCTTAGGCCTAGCGCCAATCCACTGATTTACGTAATAACTTTGCGCAAGCTCCAGGTCCTCCCGTTTCACCGACGAGACCAGGGCTGCTTCAGGGCGAAGCTCTTTTACATAACGGAGCAGGGCCACGAAGTCTTCCATTATTGTATCGACGTGCTCAGAGGACTGAGGAGTACCGCAGGAAAGCTCATTCAGAAACAGCAAGATGCTCACTTTGGGGCACCTTTCACGGCCGGGGATTTTCGCGTGGTTAATCCAAGAGCTGGTCGAGTGAACGATCCCACTCGTCGAAGAAGCCGGTCGGCCATTGCGATAGCATTCCGTCCGGCCCGATCGATGGGCTTTGGATCTTGATCCCCTCGTCTTCACGACGGAAATAATGCAGGGCAACGTCTTTCGGCTGCAGAAGTCCGCGCTTCACCCCGAGGCGCACCCCGTTCAGGATGTGGTCGCTGTGGGTCTCGACGATCAGTTGCGCCCCTACCGCGGCGGCGGCGCAGGTGAGCCGAGCCATCGCGCTTTGCCCCTGAGGGTGGACGTGCGCCTCTGGGTTTTCCAAGAGGATCATCGACCCAGGGGTGGCCATGAGGCAGGCGACGATGACCGGCAGTACATAAGTCAGGCCGAATCCCACATTGGTAGGCCTGCGTACTGCGCTTACCGGATGACCGGGACGCCTGAACTGGAAACCGAGTCGGACAAGGTCAGTATGCTCAATCGCGGCGGCCTCCAGGCTGACCCCGGGGCAGATCTCGCTTAGCCACGCCTCGGCCTGATTGGATAGACTCGGTCGAACCGCCGCGTGATGGCGAAGCGGGCCGTCCGGCACGGGGTCATCGAAGTGAATACGCAGGACGTCCACTGTGTACTCACCGCGAGCGCCGAGGAACGTATCCCGATCCAACGGCAGCGCGGAACGCAGATACGTCACGGCCGGATTGATGCGATCGGCTCTCAGGTATTGGAACCCTTCGCCGAAGACGGTAAAGGGTTCGGGACGGTCATAATCGGAATTTTCCGATTCATCGAAAAGCACCGGTAGGTAGCTCGCGTCCCGTTCATATCCAATCCGACACGCATAATTGAGACCCTCTTCGGACCTGAGCCTCAACACGATCTCCGGCTCGGCGTCCGATGCCGTGAATTCCTCGTGCAGCACGTCCTGCCCAGTACCGAGCTCAAGCAGTTCGCCATTGAGCGCAACACCACGGAAATGACCAAGCGGGCCGAAATCGTCCCCAGAGGTGGAACCCTGTCGCAGCAGAGCCAGAGCCTGGAGGACAGTGCTTTTGCCGGAGGAGTTTAGCCCGGATAGGAGTGTGTAAGGCGATAGCCGGATGTCTGCGTGGGCGAACGCCTTGAAGTTGGTTATCTCAAGGTTACGGATCACTCGGAATTCAGAACCTTTCGCAACAGGTTCGTGATGTCACCGAATCGTGTGTGGACCTTACGGACGTCGCCCGTACCACCCGAGATGGCCCATGTGAACGTGCCAGAGTCCATGAGGTCAAGGAAATATTCCTCTACCAAGTCTCGTCGGCGCGTGAGCACACTCAGCTCGTCTGGCGCTAGTACGGCGAGGTTGACGGATACGGACTCAAACAGAGCTTTGTTAACGGGTGCACGGTATTCCTGGCCGCGGAACCGTTTCCGGAAGGCGTGTTTGCCAAAGATCTCCTCCGCTGCAAGCATTGCATCGGCGAACTCGTCGGATAGGTGCCGGATCTGCTGTGGCGGAAGTTCATTGATCAAGCGCATTGCCTGTCGGAGGAATGCGTCTAGGTCGCCCCGTTTGTATTGCTGCGGCGGAGTCAAGCGGAAGGCCAGGAACCGTAGAACCATCTCCCTGTCCGCCATCCGCTTCGGCGAAACGCTTCCAGCCGTCGCGTCTAGGAAGGCGGAGCTCCGCGCAAGTTCCTTTAGTAGTTCACGAGCCTTGCCAGGTATCAATGCCTGGCGCAGTTCCTGCGGCGTGAGCGGGCGGCCACCGGTATTAATACGAGCGAAGATGTTGAACTTCACCGGCTCAGGGGTTCCTGCGCGGATCAGGTGAACTATAAGCTCGGTCTCTTCGATCCTTGTCTGCAGAGCAAGCGGCAGTTCCTTATATCGCAACCCCTCGTATTGCCTGAGGTATTCCAAACCTCGCAACCTGAGAGGCGAGGCGCCAATGACGCCCGGATCGACAAAGCGTGCAATGGCCGAAAGCCGCTGAATGCCGTCCACGACAGCCCAGCTCTCCTCGCCACTTTCTGCCGCGTACAGGGTGGGCAGCGGAATCCGTAGCAGGAGCGACTCGATCAATCGACTCTGGTTGACGTCACTCCAGATCCCCGCAGTCCGCTGGAAGTCAGGCTGCAGATCGAGCGCCCCCCTCCTGAGACGGGACAACAGGAGTTGCACCGTCGGGTTCCGGGTCTGGACATCAATCTCGCCTGGATCGAACGGCTCGTGGATCAGCTCCCCGCCATCTTCGCGCTCGACGTCAGTGCTGCGTCCTTCATCGTCGACCTCGACCACTATGTCCTGATATTGGCTCACGGCAACCGGGCTGCACCTTTCGTAGACACGAGATCTCGCAGTAAGACTATCCTTGGCGTGTCGCTGAGGAGCTAGCGGTAGCTCTAGAGTAGTGCGTGGGTTTATAAGGTTTTGTGAAATAGGTGTCATGAAGCGTGCCAGGTGACCCCTCTGTGGGTGCGGGGCGGCACTTGGAGTCCGTGACGACCGCATTCGCGCTGACGCACGACAACGCTCGGCAGCGCTGACGAAATTAGTGACCGAGCTGGGGTTAGAACAAACCTTCTCCGGGTGCACCCATGGGCCCAGCACGTCATATCAGCCAGCGTCTGATGGGTGGCAGGCGCCGTCTGTCTCGTCACCGCACGGGTTCGCCCGCCGAGGCGATCATCGTGCCGTCCAGCAGGTAGGAGACTCTATGGGCACGCCGTCATGCCAGTTTTGGCGAGCTTGTCCCTCCCAAGGTGAGCGGCTCTGTGCCCCTGGTGCCTGCGGTGCCTGCGCGGCCCCGCGGCCTTGATCGGGTCCTCCGCTAGGGAAGTTCGGGGCCCATGACAGAGATCAGCGCGGGCGTGATTCGCCGAGGCTCACGGCAGGGACTAGCAACCGATCAGCACGATCGAGCCGACAGCGAATGTGGACACGACAGTGAAGACAGCAGCTGTTGCTCCGTATTGCCTGGTCAGAGTACGTATGAGCCCCGGGTCTTGACTGTCTCGACCAAGCCGGCTTCCCGCAGTACCCCCACGGCTCGGCGGGCGGTGTTGCGCCCGATCTCAAACTCCTCCATGAACTCTGCCTCGCTGGGCAGCCTCGATCCCTTCGGGTACTGGCCCGAGTCGATGCGCTCCCTGATGATCTCCGCTAGTTGCCTGTACGGCGGGACCCGGGCCGTGGGATCGATCATGACCCGACCCTAAATACCCCGGGTCTTCCTGGCCGAAGCTAGAATAAGCTAGCTTAAGTGAGAACTATTCCGCAAGGAGGACGGGATGCCAGGAGCGATCACGCGGGTCTCCGTGACCTTCGAGGTGGACGGAATCGAAGGCGGCGGCCGGTACCGGTTCATCAGCAACGTGGCGCTGGAGCGCTATATGCGCCCGGAGCGGTTCGAGGAGCTGATGGAAGACCTGACACTGGGGTGCGAGCAGGTGCTGGCCGGCCGTGTTGACCCAGACGGGCCAGAGTTGCAGGTAGTCCGTTGAAGTCCAGAGGCTGGACCACCGAAGAGGCAACGTTGCTGCTTTGGCTCCGGGGAATCTGGGACGGCAAGTACCGCATCAAAGACCCCTGTGACCATGGCGGGTTATGGATTGCGGAACGCATCGACTCGGTCGCTACTATCACAGCCGACACGGGCCAGGAGCTGCGACTGATGCTCAGCCGCGATGCCCGGCACTGGAACAACGAGATGTAACGTGGCAGACAGGCTGGGTGGGTGAGCGTGGCGCCGGGTGTCGTGCCGACCGCGTCGTGGAGACGAGACCAGATTCACGGTGGCGACCGGGTGGCGGACCTGTACCGGGGCGTCGCCCGGACCTCGAGGTTCGTTCGGCGGCCCTGGCGGACCGCAGTCGGGGCGTAAGAAACGGTGGTCTGGATTCGCGGGCAGGGCGACGCTCTTGTCCGGGCCAATGCCGTTGTGGTGCCGGAGACTGTTCCTCGTGATCACGCCTCGGGTTGGGATCTGGTTCCTTGACCAGGACGCCCGTGGGGAGGCGGCGGTAGGTGCGCAGGCTGTTCTTGGCCATCTTGGACTCGATCGCGTCCTGGAGGTCGATGCCGATCTTCTCGGCTAGGCCGAACAGGTAGAGCGCGATGTCCGCGAGTTCGTCGGCCACGTCTGAGCCGCCTTTGCGCCAGGCGTCGAAGGCCTCGGCTACCTCGCCGTTCAGCAGGCAGAACTCCAACCGGACGTCGGTCGTGTCGAAGCCCTTGGCCAGTTTGTTCTGCCAGACGAGCCGCTGCGCGGCTCTGATGTCCATATCGGCACGGTACCCGTGCGGCAGCATCAGCCTGCCTCGGGAGGGTCGCCGAGGCCGGCGGGGTGCTGGGCAAGGGCACGGGCTGCGGACAGGATGTCCTCGCGGCCCTGCTGGCAGCCGGCGAACCATGCGGCCTTCTGCTCGGAGAGCTGTGCGGCGTGGGCTGTGGCGCGTTCGGCCTCGTCTTGCCAGTACTCGATCTGTTCGTCGGCGCACGCCCGCAGGCGGTTCAGTTCGGCGGCGGCGTGTTCCCGGGTGATCTGCCATGCGACGACGGCGCCGATGGCCAGCCCGGCCAGACAGGTGAAGATGTCCATGTCAGGTCCTGTTCCGGGCCGCGCCTGCGGGCGGCTCGCTCATCATGGCGCGGACGGTATCTTCCAGGGGCAGGCTGTCGGCGCCGTCAGCACGCTCCGCGCAACCGGCGATCATGACAAGCGCGGCCGTGCCGAGCAGGCAGCGACGCTGGGCGCGATCGATAATGCGGGGTGCCGGATCGGCCAGGGCGCGCAGGGCCAGGCCGTCGGCGATGGCGCCCAGCAGGGTGCCGCAGTCATCGAGCGTGATCCCGGGCCGTAGCCGCAGGCCCCTGGCGCGCAGGATCTCGCCGTAGAAGTCCTTCCATAGCGGGCTGTTCTCCTGGTGACGCCGGGATATCGCCGCGGCGATGAGCGGATCACCCTCGGCCTCCGCGGCCGCGATAAGCCCGAGCCGGAACATCGGCGTGCCCAGCAGCCGGGTCATGTCCCAGTAGCACAACCGGTGCAGCCCGCGTACCGGGTCCTGACCGGAGATGACCTCGTCCTTCGCGTCGGCTGCTTCGTCCTGGTGCCTGGCGGGGTAATGCCACGACCACAGGCCGAAGCGCAGCACGTCGGCGACGAAGTCGGACTGGCGCTTCCACCGCTCCCGCAGTGTCGCGACCCTGCCCACGCGATGGAACGGCGGAGGGTTGCGGTTGACCTCGGCCGCGACGGCGCGCTGCGACAAGAAGCTGAGCAGCGGACGTTCGATCGAGTCGGCATCGGCTGGATCGGCCGGGCTCCTGATCGCGCCCGGGCCCAGATGCCGCTGTATCAGCCGCACCGCGGCGGCCAGGTAAGCGGCGGTTACGGGGTCATTGGCCTGCCTGCGGCGGCCGATCGGATTGCGTCGCTTCAAGCCTCGCAGGACCTTCGACAGGTCCTGGTTGTAGGGGTAGGGCAGCTGCTGCTTGAGCCGACGGCCTCGGTCCGGATCGTTCCTCATGCCGTTCATCCTGACGCGGCATCTCGCCCATGCACAGCCGCGCGACTGCGCGCACTTCGGTCGGCTGGTGTTGGGTGACGCCAGCGTCAGGTCTTCTGTCCCACGCCTACAAATCCGCCCCAGAACTTGCTGGGATCGGCGGCCAGGTCGGCCGGCGAGTCGGGCCGCCATTGCGGTATCGGGACCAGGCCGGGGTCGACGAGGTCGAAGCCCTGGAAGAGCCGCAGGATCTCGGCGCGCGAGCGTATGTGCAGGTTGGTGGTGGCGCCGCGGTTGTACACCTTTTCGGCGGCACGCGCCATCGTCGGTTTGCCCTCATCGGTGCCGTGGCAAAGCACCAGGTAGCTGCCGGGCGCGAGCGCGTCGCGCAGCGTGGCCACGATCCGCCACGGATCGTCTGCATCGGCGATGAAGTGCAGGACGGACACGAGCAGCAGCCCGGCGGGCTGGCGGAAATCGATCAGCTGGCCGACCGCCTGGTGGGTGAGGATCTTCTCCGGCTCGCGCAGGTCGGCCTCGATGACGACGGTGCTGTCGTTTCCGGCCAGGATGGCCTTGCTGTGCGCGACCGCGACCGGGTCGATGTCGGCATAGACCACGTGCGCGCCCGGCGCGGCTTGCTCGGCGACTTCATGCACGTTCCCCTGGGTGGGGATGCCCGAGCCGATGTCCAGGAACTGGCGGATGCCCGCGTCGGCGAGGAACCGGACCGCGCGGCCGAGGAACGCCCGGTTTTCCCGGGCCATCGCCCGGGTGTTGGGCTCGACAGCGGCGATGGCACGGCCCAGGTCCTGGTCGGGCAGGAAGTTGTGGTTGCCGCCCAGCCAGTAGTCGTAGACCCGCGCGACGTTCGCCCGCCGGGTGTCGACTTCCGGGGGCACCCAGTCCGGCTCGCCAGCCATTCGCACCCGCCTTTTCCTAGTATGGCGGCCTCGCTGACGGTAGCTGGTCGCAGACCGTTCGGCGCAGGCGGCTGTTTTACCGCTGTTAGTACGATACATTCCCTATTTGCACGATATCTAATAGCACGGGAAATGGGCGCCCGTGGAGTTAGAGATGGCCGGGAAAGGCGAGCTCGCGGCGTCAGGCACGCGCGGGCCGGGCACTGCTGACCTGGCTGCGTTCACGCTGGATTCCCGTGGGCGCGTGGCGTGCTGGCCGGCGGCCGCCGCGGAACTGTTCGGCCTGACAGCCGGCGCGGTGACCGGGCATGACAACCGGGCACGGGCTGGCTGAGCGACGCAGCCGCCCGGATCGGAAGCACCCTCGACCTCATCCGGACCGCGCGTGAGGTGACCGGCGTCGCGGTGCCTGGTTTCGCCGACGCTACGGCCATTTTCGTGCCGGAACGGCTGCTGGCCCGACGGCGAGTCCGCCTGGAGCCCGGCCCAGCACGCGACTGCGGTGCGGCGGCTCGCGGCCCGCCTGGCTGGCCAGTCTCCCGACGTCACCGACGAGCTGCTGCCCCCCGGTGAGGCGGTCGTCATCGGTGAGCACTCACCGTATCTCCGTGCAATGGCCGGCCACGGCCCTGTCCTGTTCGACCGGCTCGACGCCGAGAGCGGCGAACGGATCGCCCGCCTTCCCGGCGGCCGTCAGCCGACCGTCGGCTACACCTCGTTCCTGGCCATGCCGCTGATCGCGCGCGGCGCGGTGGTGGGATGCGCGACGTTCGGCCGGGGTGGCGGCCGGCCTGCCTCGGGTCGGCGGATATCGCGCTGGCGGGGGAGCTTGCCTCGCGGGCGGCGGTGTGCATCGACAACGCCCGGCTGTATGAGCGGGAGCGGCGGACCGCGCAGGCGCTGCAGCGCGGCCTGCTCCCCGCGCGGCCGAAGGTCCCCCGGGGTCTGCAGGTCGCTCATCGCTACCTGCCGGTCGGTGACAGCGTCGTCGGCGGCGACTGGCACGACATCGTCGCGCTGCCGGGCGGCCGGGCAGCGCTGATCGTCGGGGACGCGACGGGCAACGCGGGCAAGACCACGCTGGCGGCGCGTCTGCCGGGCTGTCCCCGGATCGGTGGTCATTCATACCGACGACATCGCGTGGATGCACTCCCGGTTTGGCTGGGACGACCTGCTCATCGGGGGAATCCTGGAGCCGGTGCGCCAGGGCCGGGCGGTCAGCTACCGTCCGCCGCGATGGGTCGAGCAGGGCCGGGAAGGATCCCTTGAGGTTCCGGCCGGCTGCCCGCTGCTGGTGATCGAAGGGGACGGCGCTGGCCGCCGGGAGGTGGCGGGCCTGATCGACTTCCTGATCTGGGTGCAATCCGACGAACACGAGGCCGAACGGCGGGTGCTTGCCCGCATCGAAAAGCCGAACGAGGCGCCGACCCTCGGGCACCATCGCGAGTGGATGGCCGAGGAGAGCCCCTTCAACGCCGCCCAGCGAACCTGGGAACGGGCCGACGCCATTGTCTGCGGCACCCCGCAGATCCCCTACGACGCCGTCACCGAGATCGTTCTCGCCCCAGGCCGCGGTGTCAGCGGAAGGACATCGTGAGCTGGTCGAGCAGCGGCGGTGCTGACGGGTGCGGGTCGTGGCGGGGCAGGATCGCGTATATGCCGCGGGTCGGCGGGTTGACGAGGGCGACGGTGGTCACGTCTGGGCGCAGCGTGGTGGCGAGGACTCCGGGTGCCAGTGCGATGGCGTGGCCGGTCGCGGCGAGGGCGATCTTGCCGGGGAGGTCGGCGGCGGTGAGGTCGATGCGGGCGGTGACGCCGGCGCGGGCGGCGTGCTGGCGCAGCAGTGCTGCCGAGCCTTCGTTGTCCTCGGCCCAGGTCTCGCTGGCCAGCGCCTCGATCGGCACCCGCCCGCTTCCGGCCAGCCGATGGTCGAGGGGGAGCACGACGATCATCTCGTCGGTGCCGACGAGGTGGCGCTGCAGGCGTGCGTGGCCGGGCAGGCCGGGAGGCGCGTCCGTCACGACTGCTATGTCGAGTTCTCCGCTGACGGTGCGCTCGTGTAGTTCCCGGGTCAGCGCGGGAACCAGGTTCCACGGGAGCGGCCCGCTCTGGTCGAGCAGGCGGCGCATGGCGGCGGGCACCACGCCGGCGGCCAGGGATGGGGTCGCGCCGACCACCAGCGGCCGGGACGGCGATCCGTCGCGAGCGTCCCGGGCGGCGCGCAGAGCGCGGTCTGCCTCGTTGACCGCCGCCTGGGCGTGATAACCGAACGCCTCGCCGGCGGCCGTGGGCCGGATGCCCCGTGCGTGCCGTTCGACCAGCGGGGCGCCGACCTCGCGTTCCAGTCCGGCTATCTGGCGTGACACGGCGGATTGGGTGTAGCCGAGTTCAACGGCGGCCGCGGACAGGGACCCGAGGCGGCACACGGTCAGGAACGTCCGCCACGTGGTCAATGACATGACTCAAGTATGCGTGTTCCGCATATCTGATCTACGTAACTTGCGCTTGTGGCACCCATGCCCGCGAGGCCATTCTGGGCCGGTGAACTCCTCAAGCATGATCACAGTCCTCGGCCTTGGCCGGATGGGTGCCGCCATAGCGGAGCGGCTCGTGAGCCAAGGATGGGACGTGACCGGCTGGACGCGATCTGGCCGGGCGGCGGGCCTGGTCAAGACGGCTGACGAACCCAATGAGGCCGTGGCGAGCGCGGATGTCGTTCTTCTCGCGCTGTGGGACGGCCCGGCGTGCGCGCAGGTCCTCGACCGGTTCTGGACTCGTTGAAGCCGGGCGCCATCGTCCTGAACACCAGCACGATCGCCCCGGCCGAGGCGGCAGCGCTGGCCGCCCGGCTCGGCCCGGCATACATTCACGCGCCCGTGCTCGGCTCCGTGCCGGCCGTCATCCGCGGCGCCCTGGAAATTCTCGCCGCAGCCGATGACGATGCGCTCGCCCGCGTCCGGCCCGTCCTGGACGCGCTGGGCCAGGTCCGGCCGGTCGGTGATGCCGCTACCGCCGCGGCGCTCAAGCTCGTCGCCAATAGCAGCCTCGCCGGAGCCGTCCTCGCGCTGCGCGACTCACTCCGGCAAGGCGACGCCCTCGGCCTGCCGCGCTCCCAGGTACTCGATGTCCTCGAACTCGGGCAACTTGGCGATCTGGTTGCCCGCAAGCGGCCGTTCCTGGCCGGTGAGCACGACGAGTCGGTTCCCGCCGACTTCACCGTCGCGGCCCTCGCCAAGGACATGGCGCTCCTGGCGGACGCGTCGCAGAGCCCGCTGCGCAGTGCGGCCGAGATGGCCGACGGCCCGGCCGCCGCCGACGCTGACATCGCGCTGGCCGCCACCACCCCGGCGGCCGGCGACGACGTGCTCGCCCCGCTGCGCGCCTACATGTGCGGGCACGCCAGCGGCGACCCGCTCCATTTCCGCGAGGCGTTCCTGCCCACGGCCCACGTCGAGGGAATCCGGGACGGGAACTTCGTTTCGTGGAGCCTCGATGACTACTGCGGGCTCTTTAACGGGCAGCCGGCACCAGACGAACCGGCTCGCTCCCGCCGTATCGACGCCGTAGACGTCCACGGGTCGGTCGCCACGGCGTCGATGACGCTCTGGCACGGAGCAGACACCTTCACCGACATCTTCCTGCTGGTTCACGTTGACGGCGAGTGGCGCATCGCCAACAAGGCCTATCATCGCCGCACCCGAACGACCGGATGAACGTCGTGTTACCGGCGCCAGCGGGGCGTCGACCACTTCGGGGCCGCCCCGGTGAGGTGAATGGCCAGGCATACGAGGCCCGCGAGCAGGAAGCTCATCGGCGAGAACAGAGCCGGGGTGGCCACGCTCACGGCGTTGACAAGGAATCCGAGCACGAACAGCACTACAGCGATTGCCGCCAGCATTCCAGCTCCCTCTGATGGATCACGAACTGATGGATCGCACATTGCTCGGCCCACGGCTGCGACGCCGTGGGCCGAGTGGGACGCCTGGTCAGAAGTAGTGCCTTCGACCGCCGACTGCGTGACCGACCATCCCGAGCAAAGCCAGAATCAGTCCGGCCACCAGCACGATGATGCCGATCGTCCAGACGATGGCGATCTTGGCGACGAAGCCGATAATGAGAAGAATGATGCCGAGAACAATCAATGCAGACTCCTAAGCTGGAAGCCGTAAAGGGAGTGAAGCCGTAAAGGGAGTTATGTCAGCGCCGGAAGGCGTCCTTGACTTTCTCGCCAGCGCCCTTCAGGTTGCCGGTCACTTCGTCGGCTTTTCCTTCTGCCTTCAGCCGCTCGTTTCCGGTGGCCCTGCCCGCATGCTTCTTGGCCTTGCCCTTGATCACTTTGGCCTTGTCCTTGGCCTTCTTTTCAGCGCCCATAACCGATCTCCTTATTGGCCGCCTACCAGCTACCCGTCAGATACGGTTGAAACATGTTCATGGCCGCCAGGCGGGAGGCTCTCAGGCGAGCGCCGTCCGGATGGCGGCTGCCAGCCCGCGGCCGTTGGATCCGTCCTTGTCGATGTCCGGGTTATAGATCGCAACCTGAAGGCCGGCTGCCTGGCTCGAGGCGGTGGCCGTGCGGAGAATCGCTATCCCGTCGTCCCAGCTGAGGCCGTCTGGGCGCGGGTCGTCGACGGACTGCATGATCGGCT
>Ga0335075_10014918_pt1 | contig 11648 bp, 4 predicted proteins | sample Lox_Sample_24_FD_206723 | JGI IMG/M metagenome (GOLD analysis project Ga0335075, IMG submission 206723) | Soil microbial communities from Loxahatchee National Wildlife Refuge, Florida, United States - Lox_Sample_2.4 | ecosystem: Environmental > Terrestrial > Soil > Wetlands | place: USA: Florida...
CTGGAACCCGATTGAGGGCGGTATTTGGGAGATTGTGACATCGATGGGCCTGGTGGACATTGTAACGGAGATAGACAAGCCGAGACACGGATCGCTGAAGACTGAGAAGGTATATCAGATGTATTCTGGTGATTTTGGGTTGAAAGATACTGTAGATAAGTTACAGCAGTGGTAAAAACTTACAGCCAGAGAGTTCTCTAGATACTATGAGCTGCAAGATACAATTTGCAACAATTCAGCGTGGAATGATGAACCCGTGTACATTTCCGCTTACCTTGGCAACAAATTTTGAATTTCCCGTATCTTTTCTCTTCCTCTTCCACGCTACTACAAAAAAGTCTGACTTCAAATAGGTCGCTGAAGCTTCACCAAGTCCTCAATGGCTTCTGCATTTGGCTCTCTACCTCGCAACATCACTGTGCGTGCTCTTCGTGATTAAATACCGAGTTTACTCTGCTGACCATCTATAATGCAAGATAAAACCACCGAAAGACTGGACAACAGACAATGAGGAGATAGGTTACGATTATCTATGGGCCGACAAGAACAGTAGAGGTCAGAGAACAGTTAGAAACCACGGCCTAAAATGGGCTCGACCGATCATGCATACCACTCGAGAATGCGGTGACTGTCTACATATGTTTCAGTCTGGCAGCAAGTACTACATCTGGAACCCGATTGAGGGCGGTATTTGGGAGATTGTGACATCGATGAGCTTGGCGGACATTGTAAAGGAGATAGACAAGCCGAGACTCGGATCGCTGAAGACTCGGGAGGTAGATCAGGTATAGATAAGTTACAGTGGTGGTGGTAGCAACTTACAGCTAGATAGTTCTCTGGATGCTATGAGCTGCAACATACAATTTGTAACAATTCAGCGTGGGATTATGGCCCGTGCATATTTCTGCTCACCCAAAGGCTCAACCGGGCTTACGCAGCTCAGGGCGGCATCATCCTAAAAACTGGAGCATGGCGAGTCGGGAGCAGATTTTCACTCTTCTTAGCAGGCACCAATTCAACAGCTTCAGGAGCTGACGACCTCTGGCGAGTTAGCCAGGCGATTTCACTCCAAAGGTGAAACTTTTAGTATTCATTCAACTGTAAGGAGGTAAGAGATCACGGCGAAGGTGGCATCATAGTGGGAGCTCCACTAAAGGGGAACGTGTCGTCATCATCGACATGTCATGACGGCAGGCACCGCTCCTCGCAAAGCTGTGTCAATAATCAAGCAGCAAGGTGGAACAATCGTTGGCGTTGTCCTGGCTGTCCCGACTGTCCCGACTGCTCTAGCTATCTTGACTGTCTTACTTACCCTACCTGTCCTGTCTGTAGCGATGACGCAGCAACCTATTGTACTGATGCGGCGTGTTAGACAATGTAGGGAGAGAGGAAGGATACGGTCCAATAGGCGGATCCAAGGCTAAAGGCATAAGCACGAGTCAGCGTCAGAGTTGGGCTGTTGACGAGAAGGCGTGGTCGAAGGGTGGATGAGTGACAGTAGCGCCCCGCACAATCGGTGTGATCGAGGTAGAACAAAGCCCCTCATCAAGTTGAAGGAGGTAAGGTGATTGGGACATAAAGGAGAAGGCTAGAGTGGGCGCAGCTGCGGGTAAGCGAGGATGGTTAGGGCGATCTAGGAAGCCACGAGTGACAACTCGAAAGAAAAATGATCTGGAGGGCAACAAGCAGAGGGGACGGGGGCAAAGCGGCGAGGGAGAGAAGTTAGACGGCGACGAGGTGTCGCCGCTTTATAAAATCGCTGTTTCGCTGTGGGCTTAGTTGAAATGTGGTAGCGCCAAGATATGCGCAGCTTGCCTCGTTTGGGATTTACGAGGGTTCCTGAAGGTTGGCCGCCGCAGCTTTGTAGACCTATAGCCCACTCCGGAGTAAACTCTGTTTGAGTTGTATGTGAGAGTTGTTGGGTGGCTCTCTGCCCCAAACGCTCAGGCGACCATAATGCTGGCGCCCTAATCTTGTCATGAAGTTCTGTACACCCTTCCATCCTCCACCATGCAGAGCCAACGCCGACAAGACGTCGAAGTCGTAATCCCCGTCAATGGTCAAAGCCGCACAGCCAGTGGTACCCAGAATGGCAAACTACGGCCACTGTCAGTACAGGAGGCTCTACAGTACTCGCCATTCACGACATCTACTACTGCCGGTCATGGTAGGGGGCCTTCTAGCAGTGCCTGGCCTGAGCTGAGACTGACAGCCTGAGCACAGATCGGATCCCCATGCCTCAAATCAGCCAGGCAACCTCATCTTCGAACCTGACAACTTCGGCAGAGCGGAAATCAGTGCGTCGCAGCCTTGAAGAAATCTCCCGAAATTCTACGAAACATCAGCCTGGACCAAAGTCTCTGCAAGATGTCAGACACAACGTTGACATACTACTGGACGGAGAAGCTTTGTCTGAATTGTATGTTATGTCCCGAATATGAGGCCTCGAGCCAACCGATCTAACTTTTGCTCTTCACTCATCATAGTAAATTCAAGACACACCATTTCAGTCACAGATCTGGGCCGTCTGCTACGTATCCTTCGGCTGCATTTGTCCCGGAGCTTAGTACGCTCGCAAGTATGGTTCTGAACTCGTCCGATGTTGCATACAAATGTTCGTGAAGTACTTGACCCCTATGGTGGCAGTCTTTGTTGATGTCTACACAGATCTCACACCTAGGACCCCTAGTCCCAAGATATCACAACCACCATCTTTACCGACGCCAGCCCTGTCGGCCTCACCAGACCACACGGAGGATATTCAAAAGACTGTCCATTACAAGACAAGCCCGCGAAAGCTGAGCGTCTCACCCTTCACTCCTGGCAGGAAGAGTCCACTCGTTGTGGTTCCACCCCTGCCAGCCGGTTCCCTACGTGAAGATTACCAAGCGATTCCTAATTCACCAAAGAGACGCAAGCTTGACGATGACCAACAGAGTACAAGAATCGCTCTTCATGTTCGGGCCCAGAAAGAGGAGGCAGACGCCCAATTAGCGAAATTCCAAGATCTTCTATTTGAGATCTTCGAGGCACAGGACCAGATGGCACCAGATACATCCATCAATTCGAATCCAGAAGACAACCATTTCTTCGAGCATATAGAAGGTGCAGAAGATTCAAGTATCATGTTAGCTACGAAGATTCATAGCAAACTCCAGAATGTGATCAAGAAACTCATTGACTACAAGAGGTTCACAGAAGTTCCGCCGGATCATGTCAAGCGCCTGCAAAGTCTTTGCGAACCGTCTCTCAGCGTTACTCAGACGCTCAACCTGGGCCTAGGAAATGCATCGGACGAAGCCGAAGCCGAACAGTGGCGAGCCAGACTCAAAATCGCAGAGAATGGTGCAACATCTGCTTGTACTGTAGGCTGGACGATCCTTGGGAGTCTCCACGACAAGGCCTTATTTTCCGAAGATGTGGTGCAGTATTTGCCAAACGTTCTTACTAACATATTCGAGAATTGTCTGATACCGGTGGTCGAAGCTCGAAGTAGCGGTCAAAGCTCCAGGCTGTTCAAGGCTGCGTCAGATTCCAAAGATATCCTGATACGCCTGCTCGGTCAAGGCAAGAAATTGCTGGATATCGTCGCAACGCTGTCTGTGCAGATGGACGGGGCGGAGGGTGCCATCAACAAGACTGAGTTTCTTGCTACACAGCTTGTTTTTGTCGAGAACTCCCACAACGACAAAGAATCTGTTTTGGGGGCTCAAATCTTCGAACAGGTTCGGAGGACGGCTATGGAGGCCCTAGCGAAGATCTTCGCCAAGTTCCCAGACCAACGCCTTTCCATTCTAGACGAAATTGTAAACTCGCTGGAAAAGCTTCCATCCACGACTAGAGCAGCAAGGCAGTTCAAGCTTGCAGATGGAAGGAACATTCAACTCTTTTCAGCCTTGGTCGTGCAGCTCGTGCAAACAGCAACATCAGAGCCGTCCCAGCAGCCAACGCCTGGAGGAACGAAGACTGCCGCAAAGTTTCTCCTAAATGATTCTCAGCCCGAAGACAGCGATGAAGATGCAATGGACGCACCTGCGGACGAAGAAGTGTCGCAGCAGCCCACAGAAGAAAAATCAGTGGTTGTCTTGCTGAAAGACAAGGCCACATCGTTGCAGAGTAATGCAAGGTCCAGTGCACATCATATCATCAAGTTCCTTGTTGGGAAAGCCATGAGGACCACCAAGACCGGCGATCAGCCTTACAGGAATCTCATCGACTTATTCACAGAAGACCTCTTAACCATCCTAGGTTCAACCGACTGGCCGGCGTCCGAGCTTCTGCTATGGATGTTGGCACGACATATGATCGAGATCTTGAAGAGAGATGAAACAGGATCAGCCAAAAACATGGCAATTGAACTTCTTGGGAAAATGGGTTCTGCCATTTCCAATCTTCGAGTCTCTGTGCCCCAATTGGCCTCTGCTGTACATGACGTCGACTCTACCATTTCGTACAAACTGGAACAATTTGCTGATGATCAGTTGAGAGCGGGTATACGTGCCGAGGACATGGTCACAGCGGACGGTCCTTACAGGATCATTCTCGACTTTTTGCACGACCGCGCTGTAACTGATTGGCAGCTCATAAGTGCTGAACGATTCCACCTGCTCCAATGGGCAAAAGTGCTGTGTCTGATGTTTGACACTGACGAAATGCATCATAGCGATGTTCATGTCGACTCTGAGACTGCAAAACTTGTCGGCCTCGTCTACACTATGTTGACAAATCCTTCATCGGTCGAGCCCGAAAACGGCTCTGAGCGCATAACCATAGGTCAAGCTCGACTGGCGTACACACTCGCTGTACTCAACATGGATTTCTGCAAGCTTTTCGATGGCATCGTCGGTCTATTGCTTTTTTCCATCTCAAGCGATCAAGCCAAAATTAGAAGCAAAAGTTTAAAGAGTGTAATTAACCTATTAGAGGTCGACCCAAGTTTGTTGGATCGCGATCAGAACATCATGCGCACTATCTTCAGATGTGCGTCTGACCAGTCACCGATGGTCCGCGACTCAGCACTTTCGCTGATCGCAAAGTGCATGTCGCTAAAGCCAGCTTTGGAAGAGGACGCTTGCAAAGTCATTCTCGGTTGTGCGACAGACTCAACTACAGGTGTACGGAAACGGACCATTGGCCTGATGAAAGACATCTACATTCGTGACTCGAGGCCGGACTTGCAGGCAGCGATTAGCAGAAGTTTGCTGGAAAGGACTTCTGACCATGAAGAAAGCATTGCCGGCATTGCACGCCAGACATTGCGAGAGTTGTGGATTTCGTCTCTGCTGCCTATTGTTTCCTCCTCGACTGACTCTGCAAAAGCACATGTCGCTATTCTGGAGCAGACCTCCATGATCATCCTGACAATATCTCAGAGCGCAGAGACGCTTGCCCTACCGTTAGAGTCATTTTTCAGATCCGTGATGCAAGCAGATTCGAAGGATGCCAAAGCGGTATCTGAGATTTGCAAAAGAATCGTCGCGAATTTGTTCGAGCGAGTTGTCAACGGTACAGAGACTCCAGACATTCCAGATCGAGCAAAGTCTGATCGAGAAGGCCTTCTGCTTACGCTTATCGCCCTGGCGAAAGCTGACGCAAAACTGGTGGTACCAGAGCAATTGAAAGCTTTACAGCCCTATGTCAGCAACTTGGCCGGTTCTGACGATCTGTTGCTCTTCAGGTCTGTGGTGAACATTTATCGCTGTGTGCTCCCATTTCTGTCCAGTTCACAGCAGACGCTCTTGGCCGAGATCCAGAATGCTCTATTCAAAACAATCTCGAAGCTGCCTAGGGCAGAGCTGAATGAGGTGATGTCCTGTCTCTGGACTATTGATGGCGTACTCAAGAACACGGATCGTTTGGCCAGACTCACTATATCCGTCTTGAACAATATACACCGGGCCAAGATACCAACTTCGGGAGACGCTGTTGCGACTGAGTCCGAAGAGCAGCTAAGATCTGTTAATCAACTGAGGAGCTATGTTCGCATTGCTGGCTCTGCTGGCAAATGCTGGGATCTTCAACGGGATCTAGCAGCATTCAAGAAAGCCTTCCCCACATGGAAGGGAGAGTCTGTGGCTGGGCTGATTGTAGATTCAATCTGTCCCTTGGCCTCGCCAAACCAGCACCCCCCCCTTCGTGCCATGGCCCTGGAAAGTCTAGGTGCGGTCTGCCAATCATGGCCTGGGCAATTCAATAAGGAGAAAGTCCGGGAAGCATTCTCGGCAGTCTTTCAAGGACAATCAAATGACCTGCAAAGCATAGTGTTAAAGGCCTTTGCTCAATTCTTTGGTGTTCGAGAAGGCGCCAGCGAGATGCCCGTCGATCCAAGCAATGATGACCAGGATCAAGATCTAGGACGACTTGGGGGTTCATTGAAAGCCAGTGATCATGATGGAGCTGCAGCACTAATAGCGCAGCACTATCTCGACTCAATCGTACACGTCGCCGTAACTCGACAAGACTTCAACGCCTTAACAGCCATCAAGGTTATTTCGAGCATCAATCGCCAGGGCCTCAAACACCCAAAGGAGACGGCAGGAGTTTTGGTTGCGTTAGAGACATCTGTCGATCCGAACATCTCAAATACCGCATATGAGTCTCATCGACTCATGCACCAACAACATGAGACTCTATTTGAGAAAGAGTATATGCGCGCTGTTCAGGAGGCTTTCCTATACCAGAAAAATGTGGTCAAAGATTCCGCAGGAGCCACCACTCGCCCGTTTCAATCCAAGTTATGGCGACTCTTTGAAGTCATCAAGACGAGCAATGCCAGATACGTGAAAAAATTCATCAGCAATCTTGTCTCACGGACAGATTTTGAGCGCTCTACAATGGACCTATCGAATGACCCTCCAGACCATGTCCTCTTCGTTCGTTTCATCACGCAGAACATTGCCTATTTTGAATATGGCAGATCGGACGAATTGTTTCACACGATTCTCCATCTCGAAAACCTGGTGGGCAAAACTGGGACCGATCTTGCGCAAGCTATCGAGACACTCACGGGTGTCACAATGCATATGAAACCAGCTGGAGTTGAAGTAGACGCCATTGGAGACTTCCAATCAGCACCTATGCCAACCGAAGAAGGAAGTGGGCCAGCCCTTGCGGACACAGCTACACTCAAGCGACTAGTTGCTGCAGCTATGGTCCTAAGTATGCTTTGGGAAGCACGCACTCACTTAAAACGGCAGTACGGAATTACATCAGACGTACGCCAGCTCATCGGCAAGGGTACAGATGCCAAGGAACTTGCTAAGGCTCCGACAAAGGTTCCCGGCGTCAGTGGAGACCGATTTTGGGACAACGTTGCTTCCATAATGTCGTCGCTAGAGAGCCACGATGCCATGATGACCAGGTGTCAAGAATTCACGAATCTAATGAATGTAGACGATGATGTCAAGATCGCAGCAGAGGACGACACACGAGAGGCCTTTTCAGCTAGTGTTGACCCGGAGGGCGAGATATCTACGCCCACGATGGGCGGAAAGGGATCGCGACCCGGTAAGAGGAAGAGCACAGCCTCTGTTGGAGGTACGCCAAAGAAGAAGAGAAGAAGACCAAGTTTGAATGATCAGCGCAAATCAAGCACGAACCTCGATGACGAAGACGGCGACTGGGAATGAAATGAGCATTTTGCAAAAAGGAGTATGCATATGTATTCTGAGTGGCTACATTCCAGCCCCTCACGGCGTTTTTGGAACTATGAAAGATACCCAAACCATCAGCAGGGAAGAGCTTACTCGAATGCTTCTTTATAAGTATTTCCGGTCATGGTTGAGGAAAGATCGCTGCAATTGTAGATAGACGACCAAGAACGGAACCACACAAGAGGAATAGAGCTAACTTTACATCGTTCAATAACGCCCATACTTTGAGAGAAAATTTACGGATCATGACAAGGAGGCAAGCGCAGTGGAAATGGAAAGTCCATACATCCAAATATTGTCGATGCGTAAAACCTGCGCTGCGCCTCCGTATCGTAGTGCACACAGAGCGGCAAGTAGGGTAGAAGTCACCCAGAAGTGTTACTCGTCGAGGAGGATCCCTTCCAAGTCTGTGACAGCGCCCCAATCATAGGAAACCACCTCATAGCGGACATTTCGTTCGAGCGTTTCATAGGATAATGTGGCCGAGATAAGACCATTCTCTAGCTCTGCATCGAGACGTAGTAGGCGAATTTTGGGGCTGGTCTGTCCCCACTTGAGATCCAGGTATCTTCGCTACGAATGCCTAAAGTTCCATAGGCGTGCTAAAGGGGGCACATTATCTGCCTTCCTTTGTTGAATTTTCTACTCCATTTCAAGTAGACCTTCAAGTAGAGTATTCCGATCACTTCCCCAGGGAGTCAATAGGAGGCTAGACGAGTCAAGCAGTTAAAGGACAAAAATTGTCTAGGCACCCTGTGTGAAAAGGCGGCAGAAAACGGCGGCTCTAGGGGCTGTTTTCGGCGTCCTTTCCACCGCAACCCGCCTATTATCCACTCTTGCTTCTGATCATACATCGCCATCCACGCCTTCAAATCGGCTATCAAATTAACTTTCCCAGGCCGTCCCATGTCACGACAGGACTTGGGAAGAAAGATCAAGATAAACCTGAAGCGAAACCAGATAAGGCTGCATTGTTTCACCCCGTGCCCCCCTCGGCAATGACACTTGCGAAGAACGTTTCGGGAACACCTCTCGAGGTTGGGCTAACTTAAAGATGGCACATACAGGTCGCACATCCAAGACTATTAATTCAGTCTCGAAAACACCGCGCTTGGGTCTGGTATGCCTTTACGATCAATCAGTGGAGAGAGCCAACATTGATGTGGGTGTCTTTAGCTGTTATGCTGATACTGGCAGGCGACTTGAGTTGAAGACTCTCTCATACCTGCATGGCACAAATCTGCTAACCCGTATGTAGCCCAACCCGCAAGCCATGATGCGCGTTAGAACGTGTTATATGGCTCCGTAGTCTTCTAGTGCTCAGAAAGCTGGGCAAGGGATTCTTTCTGCAAGGCAATTGGTCATTCGGGAACAAATTATGTGTTGATACGTGGTGCCCGTTTTGTCCGTATGCAGAAGGCCCGCATACGCATGGTCCAATGCCTCCCTCTCCTAATCCAATGACACTTGGCGGGGTTTGGGGATGTGCGGCCCGTAAGTTTGATGAGGCTCTCGCGGGGCACAGAAGCTTCACTTAAAATTGAGGTTCTCCCTACTTTTTGGGCGTTATATAGTGCTTTGAAGGTGAGGGATATTTGAATCCGTATATCTCAAACCGCAAATGCTACTTGGTAAAGAAGTCAGACCGACTTCCGTGAAGCACTGTGCCCTCTGCCCTTATCTAGATGGAGCAACAGCAGCAACCAGAGGCGCTGGCACAAGCGGGGCCATCGGCACAGCCGGAACAAGCTGGGCCATCGGCACAACAGAAACCCAACTACGCGAAGCACACTATGTCTAGCATAGGTAAACAGACCACAGATCGAGAGGGAATACAGAATCATTCGGGCTCAAGCACCTCGAAAAATGGAAGGACTAGCCACTCTAAAGGCAAGCAGGTTGACCGTGAGTCCTCGCTTGATGCTTTAGCCATTGAATTCTTGAGACGTTACCGCTGACTCACAAGACGATTCGCTCACTGCAACTGAAGGACCTTCCAAGACCAAAGTGTCAGAGATCGACGACCTCGCCAACCTCCTGGGCCACGAGAGTTCCTCTTTATTATCAAGGCGCCACACTGCTATCATTGTAAAACATTCAGAATTGTTTGGTGAGGTGATCGCTGTCAATTCAAAAGGGTGCTGCAAAGACCTGAACGAGCTAGTGACCCTTTTATTGGAGGTCTTAACCAGAAAGGAAACACAAATCCTAGAGCTAAAGGACAGAGACCACCGGCGAGTTGAAAGACAAAAGAATTTGTACTGGAAATGCCTCCAAGTGGCGGACCCAATTCCAGCCGACAATACTACCGACTTTGCGACACAGAATGAAGAAGATTCAGAACCTGAGAGAGCAGTTTCATCACCAGGTGAGATCATTCAACCAGGGAGCAGGGAAGCAGGGTCATGTAGGAGTCCATAATTACGTGAGGGCCTAGAAGCTGATTGATCTGATTATGAAATGAAGAGCAGCTAACTGATAACACCATAGATACGAATGAAATTCCTCGCCCGTCAGATGCTATAGCGAACCAGTCGCGACCAAGGACGTTTTTAATTTACTCTGCTGACAACCCATGGGAAGGTATATCGGTTAGAGGGAATATAGGAGAGGGAGTCCTAAATGGTTCCAACGGCAACAAGGTGGTTATAGATGCGAAAGGCCCAAGGGGGCGCCGTGTTTTCCGGATCTAGATAAGGACCGTGCTGCCGCGGAAATCCCTGGGCTTTTCAAGATCCTAAGTGCTGCGAAGGCCGCGTTTCGGTAGCCATTCGCAGGCCCATATACTTCAGCTGAACAGGGGGGCGACTCAAGAGCTCAGCTGGGCAAGTACCAGCTGAATGGCATGGTACAAGCAGGACAACTCGGCCGATAGCACCTCTTTGTAGCTATAAGTATCTGCTCGTTCTCAGGTAGAATGACAATAAGCAGTTTCTTCCACAATCACTCTTCTACTTGCTATGCACAGCAAGCTCGACAGGTCCACTGCGACGGCTACGAGAGCTTGAAATCGCTTGGCGGATGCCTGATAGAGCCGGGTCTAGCCCGGCGCTCCGCGGGATGAGGCCGGACCTGAATATTACTACGATGAGGTATTTCTCCATTGGCCTGGTCGCAGCGTAATTTGCGCCGGTCCCAACATCTCCTTCGACCAAAACCAGCCGTGGTGGAGATCGGCAACAGGCCGACGCGGTGGTGACGCAGCGGTGACACAGCCAATCAACGTGCTGACGCGGCCTTGGCCGGCAACGGTGGAGGTGTGAGGAGGCGTGATGAATAGGTGAACGAGGCTTGAAGGAGGGAAGTAGTGGTCCTGCATCTGAGGCTGTCGCGTCACCAAGTCAGCAGCGACCTGCTGCAACGCCGGGCGCTCCACCGGCGTCATTACCCAAAGGCCGACACAATGGTCAGACGGTCGACGAGATAATGCTACCGAGGCGTTGAGCGAATGAGAGTCAGCCGTTGTGTTGCGACATTTTTCCCACTGGCCGCGTCGTATCGGTTCTGTGGGGACCAGGGGGGCCTGGCAGGGAGTAAGTGGAGCTGGGCTCGCTTGAGGCACGAGGGGCGGGTGCAGGAAAGTGAAGAGTGAAGGGCAAAAGGGGAGACAGTTGTTGGAAAAGCAGCGGGGTACGAGTGCGTCTTTATACCCTAGCAAAGGGTTGGGCTGGCAGATGAGGGCGGCTCTGACGCAATTCACAGGCACCGTGTTAACAACTTTGATAAGATTAGATTTGATGCAGGTGGACAATGACCTCACCGGGTGGACAAACTGACACCTCTGTTCCCTTTTCCGAGAGTCGTCCTCGAAGAGCTATACAAATATCCATGATTGGCTCGAGACTTGTGCGACCTTTTCTAACGTCCTTATTACTACGTCCCCATCATCAGACACGCTCCATGCATATCGAATCCATCCCCATGTGGGTTGGCAGCTCCAACAATTATGCCTACCTAGTGACAGATGACGCGACAAAAGACTCCATCATCATCGAT
>Ga0335075_10014919_pt1 | contig 11647 bp, 8 predicted proteins | sample Lox_Sample_24_FD_206723 | JGI IMG/M metagenome (GOLD analysis project Ga0335075, IMG submission 206723) | Soil microbial communities from Loxahatchee National Wildlife Refuge, Florida, United States - Lox_Sample_2.4 | ecosystem: Environmental > Terrestrial > Soil > Wetlands | place: USA: Florida...
GATCAGCGGTGCAGCGGCCTGTGGCGCGCCGGGACCCACCACCAGCGGCAGGTTGCGGAAATGCGCCAGGTCCTGATGACTGGCGACGACGTTGCCGTCGCGGTCGATCAGCATGAACTTGTTGTCATTCTGCCAGATGGCGAAGGGACGGCGTTCCTTGATGTTCACCACGATGGTGCTGGGCAGGCGGCGTTCGACCGTAGCCTGCTTCACCCAGGACAGAGTCTCGATCCGCTTGCGTGCGGCATCCAAAGAGAAGCCGAGAATCGGTTCGCCCTTGGTGACGCCCAGCGCGGCGTTGAGCAGTGGCTCCGGCGTATTCTGCCGGCCCTCGAATTCGATATGCTCGATGCGCAGGCCGGCGAAGGCGGTCAGGGTGCCGATGCGCTCGCGCATTGACTCCAGCGAGTTGCCGGCGGTGGGTACGGCAGAGCGCAGCAGGCCAATCAGCAGCATGGCGACCAAGAAGGCGCCCGCGACCCAGGCGGCGGGGCGCAGCAGGCGCCTCTGCCGGCGCAGCAGCAGTTTCAGCCACGCGGGGCGGTCGTTGACCGAATTGCGCGGGGTGCGGGTTACGCGCGGCATGCGGCGTTCTCCACCATCCAGGCGCAAAGCTGCGCGAAGCTCATGCCGTGCCAGGCGGCTTGTTCGGGCAGCAGCGAGGTTGGTGTCAGCCCGGGCTGCGTGTTGATTTCAAGTAGCACCAACCGGCCGGGTTCACCCTTGGTGTCGTCGTAGCGGAAGTCGCAGCGCGTGGCGCCGCGGCAGCCCAGAGCGCGATGCGCCGACGAGGCAACGTCCAGCGCGCGTTCGTAGATGTCGGGATGGATGGCGGCGGGGATGATGTGGCGCGATCCGCCGTCGGCGTATTTGGAGTCGTAATCGTAGAAGCAGCCGGCCTGGGCAATGATTTCGGTGACGCCTAGCGCGCGGTCGCCCATCACGCCGACGGTCAGTTCGCGGCCGGGGATGTATTCTTCGACCATCGCCGCCTTGCCGAAGCGCCAGGTGCGGGCGATGTCGGAGCGCCGGTTGTCGCCGGTGCGGATGAACTCGACGCCGACGGAGGAGCCCTCGTTCACCGGTTTGACGACATAGGGCAGGGGGAGCGGGTCGCCGGCTTCGAGTTCGTCGAGCGGCACGACGCGGCCTTGGGCCACGGGCAGTCCGTTGGCGACGAACACGGCTTTGGCAGCGGCCTTGTCCATGGCGAGTGCGGAGGCACGGACGCCGGAATGTGTGTATGGGACGCCGAGCCAGTCGAGCACGCCCTGGATCGCGCCGTCTTCGCCGAAGCGGCCGTGCAGTGCGTTGAACACGGCGTCGGGCTTGGGAGTGAGCGCGGCGATGACGGCGCCGATGTCGTCGGCGACTTCAATGGGAGTGACGGTGAAGCCGGCCTCGCGCAGGGCGGCGATTACCTGAAAGCCGGTAGAGAGGCTGACCTCGCGCTCGGCGGAGATGCCGCCGTAGAGGACGGCGACTTTCATCGGATCTCTCCCGCGAAGTTCGAAATCTCGCCCGCCAAGCGGGGTTGGGCCGCGAAGCGGACCGACGCGGCGCGCAGCGCCGGGTGAGGGTGATCGGGAGGAAGGGCTGCTTCACTTAAAAGCGTACCGACCCGATCTCCCTCGCCGGCGACGCTTCGCGTCTCGACCTCTCCCGCCGCAGGCGGGAGAGGTTTTCCGATGCGATGGATCTCCCACTCCAGCACTACACCCGACGCCGCAAACACGCGCCGCCGCACTTCCTCGCCCAGCGCTTCAATATCCGCCGCGGTCGCATCACCCGTGTTGATCAGGAAATTGCAATGCTTCTCGCTCACCTGGGCACCGCCGTGGGTCAAACCACGGCAACCGGCGGCGTCGATCAGTTCCCACGCCCTCATCCCAGGCGGATTACGGAACGTGGAGCCACCGGTCCGCGCACGCACCGGCTGCGAGGCCTCGCGCGCCGCACGGATCTCGTTCATGCGCGCCGCGATCAGCGCAGGCGCGCCGGGCACAGCCCGCAGCCGAGCCCGCGTCACCATTGCCCCGGCCGGCAGCCGCGCATGGCGGTAAGCAAAGGCCAGGTCCGCCGCGGCCATGCGGCCTTGCTCGCCGGAGTGCGTTACGACCTCTACCCAATCGACGACCTGCGCTGTTTCGCCGCCGTAGGCGCCGGCGTTCATCGTCACCGCGCCGCCGATCGTGCCGGGGATGCCGGAGAGAAACTCCAGCCCGGTGAGCCCCGCCGCGGCGGCATGTTCCGACACCGTTACATCCAGCGCGGCGGCGCCGGCAACCACGCCGTCCGGTTCAACGACGATGGAAGAGAAGCCGCGTGCCAGCTTGACGGTGACGCCCGGCAGGCCGCCGTCGCGAATGATCAGGTTAGAGCATGCGCCGATGACGTTCATCGGCAGGTCGGGCGGCAGCGTGCGGAGGAAGGTGGCGAGGTCGTCGGCGTCGGCGGGGCGCACGAGAAGTTCGGCGGGCCCGCCGACGCGGAACCAGGTGAACGGGCCGAGCGGGGCGTTGGGTTGTACGCGGCCACGGAAAGTCGCGGTGCTCGCAACACCCTCACCTGATCTCTCCCGCTTCGCGGGAGAGGGAATCGGAGGTGCGGGAGAGCGATTGGGATTGGGATCTGCGCGTGTCATCGCTCACCTCCGGCGGCACGGCGGGGTGCGGCGGCGATTTGCAGTTCCGCCAACGCGGCGGGCAGGGTAGCGGCCCATTGCGTGATCGAACCGGCGCCAAGGCACACGACATAGTCGCCGGGCTTGGCAATCGCGTTCACCATCTCGGCCAGATGAGCCGGCGATCGCAACGCCGCCACGGAACGGTGGCCGCGCGCGCGCAGCCCATCCACCAGCGCGTCGCGGTTGATGCCCTCGATCGGCGCCTCGCCGGCGGGATACACGTCGGCCACCAGCACCGTCCCGGCATCGTTCATGCAGGTGCAGAATTCGTCGAACAATGAGTGAAGCCGCGTGTAGCGGTGCGGCTGCACCACCGCGATCACGTCGCGCGCGCCTGCCTGCCGGGCGGCCTTCAAAACCGCGGCGATCTCCACCGGGTGGTGGCCGTAATCGTCGATCACCGTGATGCCGCCGGCCTCGCCAGTCTTGGTGAAGCGCCGCTTCACACCCTTGAAGCTGAGCAAGGCGCTGTGCAGCGTGGCCTGGTCGATCTCCATTTCAAGACCGACGGCAATCGCGGCCAATGCGTTCTGCACGTTGTGGCCGCCCAGCATCGGCAGGCGGAACGGACCCAGGCGGCGCTGGCGGTTGCGGGCACGGTCGGTGACGATGACGTCGAAGGTGGTCCCCATCTTGTCGGGCTTCAGAAGATCCGCGCGCACATCGGCCTGTGGCGAGAAGCCGTAGGTGATGATGCGGTGATCCGACAGACGCGGGATCATCTGCTGCACGGACGGATGGTCGATGCACAGCACCGCGAATCCATAGAACGGTACGTTGGCGACGAACTGGTCGTAGCCGGCGATCATCGCTTCCGCCGTGCCCCAGTGATCCAAGTGCTCTGGATCCATATTGGTGACGATCGCAATGACCGCGGGCAAACGCAGGAAACTGCCGTCGGACTCGTCGGCCTCCACCACCATCCAGTCGCCGGCGCCGAGGCGGGTGTTGGTGCCGTAGGCGTCGATGATGCCGCCGTTGATCACGGTGGGATCCAGCTTCGCCGCTTCCAGCACCGCGGCGACGAGGCTGGTGGTGGTGGTCTTGCCATGCGTCCCGCTGATCGCGATGGACCAGCGCAGGCGCATCAGCTCGGCCAGCATTTCTGCGCGGCGGACCACCGGGATCAGCTTCGCGCGTGCGGACGCGACCTCCGGGTTGTCGCGTTTGATGGCGGAGGACACCACCACCACCTGCGCCGTGCCGAGATTGGCCGCATCGTGGCCAACCACGACCGGAATGCCGGCGTCGCGCAGGCGCTTCACGTTGGCGGAGTCGGCGATGTCGCTGCCCTGCACGGCGTAGCCGAGATTGTGCAGCACCTCGGCAATGCCCGACATGCCGATGCCGCCGATGCCGACGAAATGGATCGTGCCGATGGAGAGGGGAAGGGCTCTCATGACGACACTGCCTGGCGCATGAGGTTCACAGCCAGATCGGCCAGGCGGGTGGTGGCATCGGCGCGGGCAATGCTCCGCGCGGCACGCGCCGCGTGGGCCAGCATGTCCGGCTCGGACAGCAGGGTCATCAGCCGCTTGCACAGGCTGTCGGTCGTGAAGTCGCGTTGCGCGATCACTGACGCGCCGCGCGCATCGGCCAAAGCCTGCGCATTGGCGGCCTGGTGATCATCGATCGCGCCAGGCAACGGCACCAGGATGGATGGACGGCCAGCGACAGTCAGCTCCGAAACGGTAGAGGCACCGGCGCGCGCGATCACCAGATGCGCGGCAGCCAACCGGTTGGCGACATCGGGAAAGAACGGCGAGAGCTCAGCGGCGATGCCGCGCTTTGCATAGGCGGCGCGCACGCGTTCCAGATCCTCCTGGCGGCATTGCTGCGTCACCGTCAGGCGTGTGAGGAGCGCGTCGGGTAGCGCTGCCACGGCCGGCGGCACCACGTCGCTGAACACGCGTGCACCCAGCGAACCGCCCAGCACCAGAAGACGGATCGCGTCACTCGGCGGCGTGTAAGGCAGATCGGCCAGTGCCATGATCGCCGGGCGCACGGGGTTGCCGGTGATGACGGCTGGGGTGGTCTCCGGCGCGCGCTTGGTCGCCGCGAAACTCAGTGCCATCACGTCGGCGAAGCGCAGCAGAAGCCGATTGGCCCGCCCGAGCACGGCATTTTGCTCGTGCAATAAAACCGGCGGGCGGTGCGACATGAACCGCGTTGCCAGCACAGGTGACACGCAGGGATAGCCGCCGAACCCCACCACCAAAGCGGCGTTCATGCGTGCGAGTAGGCCGCGTGCCTGCGCTACGCCGCAAGTCAGCGCCAGCACCGCCTTGGCGGAACGCCACAGGCCGCGCCCGGCAATACCGGCACCGCGAATGATGAAGCGTTCGCTGCTGGCAAACGTCGCGCTTTGCAGGCCACCCGAGCGCGCATCGGTCATCAGCACCACCCGCCGCCCACGCGCAATCAGTTCGGATGCGAGGGCCTCGGCAGGGAAGAAATGTCCGCCCGTGCCGCCGGCAGCTATGACGATCGGATACACGGCCGGCCCCCTCACGGTGCGTCTCCATGATGCCGACGGCGTGTCAGCGCGAGCAACATCCCCAAACCCAAGGCGACCGCTATCGCCGAGGATCCGCCATAAGAAATGAACGGCAGTGTCATGCCTTTGGTCGGGATCAGCGCCAGCGTTGAGGCCATGTTCACAAACGCCTCCAGGCCGAACCCCGCTACCAGCCCGGCGCACGCCAATACCGTGAACAAGTCCGGCTCTTTCAACAGTTTCAGCAGCACACGCAGGACGATGAAGGTGAAGACGGCAATGACCACCAGGCAGACCAGCATGCCGAATTCCTCGCCCATCACGGCGAACACGAAGTCGGCGTGCGCATCGGGCAGAATGTCCTTGACGCGGCCCTCGCCGGGACCGCGGCCGAAGAAGCCGCCGTTGCCGAATGCCTCCAGCGCTGTCGTAGCCTGGTAGGCATCATTCTTGGTGGGATGCAGGAAACTGTGCACGCGGGCCTGCACATGCGGGAAAATTACGTAGGCAAGGAAGCCGGCGCCGCCCATCATGCCCAGGCCGGCAAGCACCAGGAACAAGTTCATGCCGGCGAGGTAGAGTTGGCACAGAAACACGCTGATCACGACCGCCGCCATGCCGACATCCGGTTGCTCCTTCAGCAGCATGATGATGCCGGCGAAGATGGCCAGCGCGATCAGCGTGCCGGGGAAACGCGGCGTGCGCTTGGCCTCGGCGAGCAACCAGGCGGTGACGACCGCAAAGCAGGGCTTCATAAACTCGGACGGTTGCACCGCCATGCCGGGGAACTCGATCCAGCGGCGTGCGCCCTTGATCTCGACGCCGATCACCAGCGTCGCGGCGGTGAGCATGATGGCGATGATGCAGCCGGCGATCGCCAGCCGCTTGACCTGCCGCGGCGTCAGCATCGACACGCAGACCACAACGCAGGCCGCCGAAACCAGGAAGAACACCTGCTTGTAAATCAGCAGGTAGCGCGGATCGCCGATGCGCGTCGCGACCGACGGCGAGGATGCCAGGATCATGATATAGCCGAACCCAAGCAGCGCGCCGATTGCGCCCAGGGTACAGCGGTCCACGGTCCACCACCAACGGCCCAACAGCGAGTTGTCGGCGCGGGATAGCGTTGGCATTACGCTGCCCTCTCTTGTGCGAGCGCGGCGACATGCTCTGCGAACCGGTCGCCGCGTTGCTCGAAGCCGGTGAACTGGTCCCAACTGGCGCAGGCGGGCGACAGCAGAACGACAGGCGTGCTGGTGGCGCGCGCCGCGGCCGCCGCGGCCGGCGTGGCCGCCTCCAGCGTACCGACGATCTCATGCGGCACGTTGTGTCCAGCGAGCGTGGCCGCCAGGATGGGTGCGTCGCGGCCGATCAGGAAAGCCTGGACGATGCGGGGGAAGAAAGACGCCAGCGGCTCGATGCCGCCTTGCTTGGCCTGGCCGCCGGCGATCCACACCACCCGGTCATAACAGGACAGTGCACACGCGACGGAATCGGCGTTGGTTGCCTTTGAGTCGTTGATGAAGGTGATGCCATCGATCGTGCACAGGCGCTGCTGGCGATGCGGGAGTCCAGCATAGGTGGTGAAGGCGCGGGCGATGGTGTCGTGTGCCACGCCGAAATGCCGCGCCATGGCATAGGCCGCCGCGGCATTCTGCGCGTTGTGGGTGCCGGGAAGCGCAGGGGCAGCCGACAACATGTGTTCCCAAGTACTGACTGGGGCAACTTCGCCGGATACGGTAACAGCCTGCGCCGGCCCGCGGCGCAGAGCCTCCGCCATGGCGCGCGACTCCGCATCATCCACGCCAACCACCGCCAGGTCGCCCGGCTGCTGGCGGTCGAAGATGTGTCGCTTGGCGGCGGCATAGCCGGCCATGTCGCCGTGGCGATCGATGTGGTCGGGGCTGAGATTGAGCATCGCCGCCGCATCGAAGCGGACAGTGGCGAGTCGCTCCAACATGTAGGAGGACATTTCCAGCACGTACACGCCGCCATCCGGCAGCAGCGGGAGGGCCAACGCGGCGGTACCGAGATTGGCGCCGGCAGCCACAGGAATTCCGGCAACCGAAAGGATGTGAGCGAGCAATGCCGTCGTGGTGGACTTGCCGTTGGTCCCAGTGATGCCGGCGAAGCGCGCACGCGAGCCGGTGCGGTGCACGGCCTGAAACAAGAGTTCAGCATCAGAATAGATTGGCACGCCGGCTTCACGGGCACGAACGGCGGCGGGATGCGGGCGTGGCAGCACGTGCGGAATGCCGGGCGACATCACCAGTGCGTCGAACACGAAATCGCCCGCGCTGGGATCGCGCAGAGTCACGCCGCGGGCCGCGTCGCGGGCAGCCGGCAAGTCGTCCCAGGCGGTGACGTCGGCGCCCATCGCCATCAGTGCATGGGCTGCGGCAAGGCCGTTGCGCCCCAGCCCCAGCACGGCGAAGCGCGAACCGGCGAACAAATTGGGGGGGAACATGCTCATCGGATTTTCAGCGTCGCCAGACCGATCAGTGCCAGGATCATCGCGATGATCCAGAAGCGGATCACGATGGTCGGCTCGGCCCAGCCCTTTTTTTCGAAATGGTGGTGCAGCGGTGCCATCAGAAACACGCGCGTGCCGGTGCGCTTGTACCAGAATACCTGCACGATCACCGACACCGTCTCGACCACGAACAAGCCGCCGACGATCATCAGGACGATCTCGTGCTTGGTCGCGACGGCCACCGCGCCCAACGCGCCGCCCAGCGACAGCGAGCCGATATCCCCCATGAACACTGCGGCCGGCGGGGCGTTGAACCACAGGAAACCCATGCCGGCACCGATCAGCGCCGAGCAAAACACGGTCAGTTCGCCGACTTCCGGCACGTAGGTAAGCTGCAGGTAGTTGGCGAAGATGCGGTTGCCGACGAGGTAGGCGATCAGCGCGAACACGCCGGCGGCGATGATGGTGGGAACGATGGCGAGTCCATCCAGCCCGTCGGTCAGGTTCACCGCGTTGGACGCGCCCATCATCACCAGCATGGCGAATACCGGGAAGAACCAGCCAAGCGGGATCATCAGTTCCTTGAACACCGGCACGGCGAGCTCGGTATTCAGCGGGGCCCGGGTCAGCGTGACGATCCAGATGGCGGTGCCAAGCCCAATCCCTGCCTGCACCATGAGTTTGACGCGGCCGGCGACTCCCTTGGTGTTGCGTTTCGTCACCTTCAGGTAGTCGTCCACGAAGCCGAGCAAGCCGTAACCCCAGGTGACGGCCAGCACCGCCCAGACATAGCCGTTCTTCAAATCCACCCAGAGCAAGGTGGAGATCGTCATCGCGCACAGGATCAGCAGGCCGCCCATGGTGGGCGTGCCCTTCTTTTCCCGCAGGTGGCGTTCGGGGCCGTCGATGCGGATGGGCTGGCCCTGGCGCTGCATTGTTTTCAGCCACCGGATCAGCTTCGGCCCCATCCAGAAGCTGACGATCAGCGCGGTGAGGCACGCGGCGCCCGAGCGGAACGTGATGTAGCGGAACAGATTGAAGAGGATGAATTGTTCCGCGAAGGGACGGGCGAGATTGTAGAGCATCAGGCGACCGCCTCCGCGGCATGGCTGGCGGTGGCGGATTCGAGCGCCGCGACGACAAGGCGCATGCGGCTGCCCAGGCTGCCCTTCACCAGGATGGCGTCGCCGGGGGCGATGGCGCCGGCAACGATCGGGGCGAGCGTGGCGGAATCCGGGGCATGGGCCCCGCGGCGGTCGGGCGGCAGCGCATCGAACAGATGGCGCATCAGGGGGCCGCAGGCGAACACGAGGTCCGCGGCGGCGGCTGTTTCGGGTGCGAGCGAGGCATGCTCTGCGGGGCCGGCGTCGCCGAGTTCCAGCATTTCGCCCAGGATCGCGATGCGGCGGGTGGCGGGCTGGAGAGCCAGCACGGCGAGGGCGGCGCGGACGGAGGCCGTATTGGCATTGTAGCTCTCGTCCAGCAGGAGGGCGCGGCCACCGGGGAGGAGGAGCGAGCGGCGGGTGCCGCGACCGGAGAGGGGGATGAAGGTCCCCAAAACCTCGCCTGCAAAATCGTTAACCTTGCCCGCCAAGCGGGCTTGGGCCGCAAAGCGGACCAACGCGCCGCGCAGCGGCAGGTGAGGGTGATCGGGTCGGTACGCGGCCTTCTTAGGCAGTGTGCCGACCCGATCACCCTCACCCTCGGTGCTTCGCACCTCGACCTCTCCCGCTTCGCGGGCAAGGTTTATGGCTTCGCGGGCAAGGCCAAGGGCAGCGCAGGCGTTCATTGCCATGTGGCGGCCGGGTGCCTTCAGGCGGAAGCGCAGGGGGCTGCCAGCGAGCTCTGCGACCACGTCGCTGCCGTCCGCGTCCATCGCCATCTCCACCAGCCGGACATCCGGGCCAGGGTGTGCACCGAATGTCACCACGCGTGCGCCCACACGCCCGGCGGCCGCGCGCAGGCGCGGGAACATCGGCGAATCGATCGGCAACACCGCGACCCCACCCGGTTCGAGCCCCGCGACGATTGCGGCTTTCTCGTCCGCAATGGCCTCCAGGCTGCCCAATTGGCCGATATGTGCCTTCTCTACCGCGGTGATGCCCACGACATGAGGCTGTGCCAGGCGGGAGAGCGGGGCGATCTCGCCGGGGTGGTTCATGCCGATTTCCAGCACGCAGAACGCGGCATCGGCAGGCAGGCGCGCCAAGGTCAGCGGCACGCCCCAGTGGTTGTTGTAGGACGCCACCGCGGCGTGCGTCGGTCCGACCGCGGAGAGGATGCAGCGCAGCATCTCCTTCGTCGTGGTCTTGCCGACGCTGCCGGTAATCGCAACCACCCGCCCGGCACACCGCGTCCGGGCATAGGCTCCGAGCCGGGTCAACGCCGCCAGCGTGTCGTCCACGCGCAGCAACGGGCCGGCGCCCGACATGTGCTGGTGGACCATGGCTCCGGCCGCGCCTTTGGCCAGTGCGTCGGCGACGAAGCGATGGCCGTCGCCGTTCTCGCCGAGCAGGGCGATGAACAGATCGCCCGGGGCGAGGGTACGAGTGTCGATGGAGACGCCGGTGGCGGCGAACGGTTCGGTCAGCGTGCCGCCGGTCGCTTCCAGGAGGTCGGCTGGGGTCCAAAGGGGGGTCATGAACCGGCTCCCTCCCTCCTTGTGGGGGAGCGTTGGGGAGGGGGGACGAGTCCCACAATCGCACCCCTGGTCCCGCCACCCGGGTTGGTTTGTTCTGCGGCCCACCCCGCAAGGGATGAGGGAGCTACGTTCGCGTGCGCCCCACCAAGCAACCCCCGCACCACCCCTACATCATCGAACGGCACCACCACCCCGCCGATCGTCTGGCCTTGCTCATGTCCCTTGCCCGCCACCGCGAGCACGTCGCCCGCCCCCAGCGCGTCCAATCCTGCGGCGATGGCGGCGGCTCGGTCGCCGATCTCGCGGGCGCCGGAGCATGCGGCCAGGATGGCGGCACGGATCGTGGCGGGGTCCTCGCTGCGCGGGTTGTCGTCGGTCACGATCGCGGCGTCAGCAAGGCGGGCAGCGGCGGCGCCCATCAGTGGACGCTTGCCGCGGTCGCGGTCCCCGCCGGCGCCGAACACCACGTGTAACCGCCCGGACGTGTGCGGGCGCAGCGCCGTGAGCAATCGCTCCAGCGCATCCGGCGTATGGGCGTAGTCGACATAGACCGCGGCACCATTCGGCAGCCGCGCGGCCAGTTCCATGCGGCCGCGCACGCCGGTCAATTGCGGCAACCGATCCAGGGCGTCGTGCCGGCCCAGAGCCATGGCCAGACCCGCCGCCAGCAATGCGTTGTCAGCCTGGAAACGGCCGGGGAGCGGCAGCCTGACTTCGTGCTTGGTGCTGCCAGTTTCCACCAGGACCACCTGCCCGTCGGGCAGCGGGGTCACGCGCAGCAGGCGGATCGCGTCGCCGGCCTCGCCGACGGTGCGCAGGTCCAGCCGGCGGCGTCGCGCTACATCCCGCAGGGCGTCCAGCGTCGCCGGGTCCATATCCGCGTTGGCGAGCGCCGCCGCGCCTTCGGGCAGCAGTTCGGCAAACAGCCGCAGCTTGGCGGCGCGGTAGGCTTCGACGGTGCCGTGATAATCCAAATGGTCGCGGGTCAGGTTGGTGAACGCGGCGGCTGACAGCCGCACGCCGTCCAGGCGAGCCTGATCCAGGCCGTGGGACGATGCCTCCATGGCGGCGTGGCGGATCCCGGTGCGGCGCAGGCCCGCCAGGATTTCGGCCAAGCTGACAGGGTCAGGCGTGGTCAGGCCCGGGCCCGGGTCGAAGCCGGGCGCGATGACGCCCAGGGTGCCGAGGCTGGCGGCCGGGAACCCGCCGGCGGTCCAGATCTTGCGCAGGAACTCGACGGTACTGGTTTTGCCATTCGTGCCGGTGACGGCGACCATTGTGTCCGGCTGCGGGCCGGCGAGCACGGCAGCGATCTGCGCCAGGCGGCGGCGCGGCTCCGGGTCGTGGATT
>Ga0335075_10014920_pt1 | contig 11646 bp, 12 predicted proteins | sample Lox_Sample_24_FD_206723 | JGI IMG/M metagenome (GOLD analysis project Ga0335075, IMG submission 206723) | Soil microbial communities from Loxahatchee National Wildlife Refuge, Florida, United States - Lox_Sample_2.4 | ecosystem: Environmental > Terrestrial > Soil > Wetlands | place: USA...
GCTGGACCTGTACTGACCATGGCCTTCATCGTGATCTACGACGCCGACGTGCTCTATCCGAACACGTTGCGCGACCTGTTGATCCGCATCGCCCAGCAGCCTCACCTCGTTCAGGCGAAGTGGACTGCAGCCGCGCTGCGAAGTGGCCCTGGCGCACTCTCAGGCACCTGACCCCTAGCGCCAAACAGGCTGGACGCGGTATCGCGCGACTAGCGAGCCGGCCAAACCAGTTGCAGCCGACCGCGGGCCTCAACGCCCAGGACGAGCGAGAGGTTACCCAAGCCGAGCGACTCTGCCGATGAGTGTTTCCAGCATGGCAGGGCGGTCGAGGGGCCCGAGCCGCAGGTAGTCGGCACTGGCTGGTTTCTCCAGGGTAGCCACCCCGTGCAGGGCGGCCCACAGTAGCCAGGTGTCTACCCGGGGGTCGTCGCTCGCGCTGGCGCCGGCGGCGACGCAGTCCCGGATGGCCCCCTCGACGAGCGTGAAGGTGGCCGCAGCATCGGGTGCGTAGCCGGAAGCGGCGAACATGAGCCGGTAGCGTGCAGGGTGTTCCCAGGCGAACCGCACGTAGGCGTGGCCGGCTGCAAGGAGGGCACGGCCGGGGTCGTCCTGGCCCTCGAGCGCGGCCTGAACGGCGTCACCCAGTTGGTCGAAGCTGGCGGCCAGCACGGCGGTGATGATTGCCGCGAGGTCGGCGAAGTGCGCGTAGATCGACGGCGCGGTGATGCCCGCTTGCCGGGCGATGCCCCGCAGCGTCAGGACGGCCGGGTCGTTGGCCTCGTCGATGAGCGCGATCGCGGCGCCGACTATCTCGTCGCGCAGGCGCGTCCCGCTGCCGCGTTGGTTCCTGATGCGGGCCCGTGTTTCCATCGATGGCTTTACATCCGTTTACTTATCGACTATGGTCTTACATGCGTAAGCTAACACATGTAAGTCTAGCGTAACGGAGGCTGTGATGGCCAGGCTGATGAAGGACGAGCTTTTCGAGGCGCAGCTGCTGCGCGCGATCGGGTACGCGCCGTACGGTGGCGCCGATGCCGGGGAGTGCTTGGCCACCGCCGGGCAGATTACCGGGACGAACCTGGATTCCTGGCATGACGCCTGGAGTGCGACGGCGGCGCGGCTGTGCGGGCAGGCGGAGGCTAGCGCGGCGGCAGGCCAGGCGGCCAGCGCCCGGAGCGGGTTCTTCAGGGCCGCCAACTACTTCCGCACCGCCGGGCTGTTCGCGATGGGCCTCCCGGATGATCCACGACTGGCCCGGGCGCACCGGCGGGAGGTGCACTGCTTCCACCGGGGCGCGGCGCTGCTGGCGGTGCCGCCCGAGATCGTGCAGATCCCGTACGAGGAGCATTTCCTGCCGGGCTACTTCTTCCGCGCCGACACTGACGGAGCGCCGCGCGAAACGATGATCTTGACCACCGGGTACGACGGCACGGCCGAGGAGCTGTACTTCGCCAACGGCGCCGCGGCGCTCCAGCGCGGCTATAACGTGCTGTCGTTCGACGGCCCTGGCCAGGGCGCCATGCTCATCGACCACGGGGTGCCGCTCCGCCCGGACTGGGAGAACGTCATCACCCCTGTGGTGGACTACCTGCTGACCCGGCCGGACGTCGACCCGGCCCGGATCGTGCTGACCGGGCTCAGCCTTGGCGGCTACCTCGCGCCGCGCGCCGCCACCGCAGAGCACCGGCTGGCCGCGTGCATCTCCGACTGCGGCCCCTACGACCTGTCCGACGCGACCGCGCGCCGCCTGCCCGGCTTCCTGGCCCGGCAGCTTCCGGACGGCAACCCTGCTCTGCTGCGCCTGCTCGGCCGCCTGGCCCGCGCGGTCATGAACAAGCCCACCGCCGGGTGGGCGATGCGACGCAACCTCATGGCCCACGGCTTGAGAGACCCGCTGGAGTACTTCAAGATCGCCCCGCAGTACTCCCTCAAAGGCATCGAGGACCGCATCACCTGCCCCACCTTCGTCTGCTCGGCCGAAGACGACGACCTCAGCACGGATGCGAGGAAACTCTACGACGCACTCACCTGTCCCAAGCGCTACTACCGGTTCCCGTCCGCCGAAGGCTCAGGGCAGCACTGCGAGAGCGGCGCCCGGACACTGTTCCACCAGCACGCCTTCGACTGGCTCGGCCAGGTGCTCCACCCCGCCGGGCAAGACGCGCTCAAATCGCCGACGGCACGGTGACGCCGGACAGCCCGCGCGAAGCGGCGCCGCACCGGCCCGCGCGACCGGCTACGCGTCCCTGGCTCGTCCGCAGCGAAGCTGCGGAGGGTGCCCTGATTGGCGACGCGGCGAGGTCATGTAGCTGGGCTCGTTCCGCGTCATCGAGATGCACTCACGACGCCTAATCGCCGCCGTTCATCATGGCGATCCAGCTATGGGGCGCATCGTCGCCAAGCATGAGGTCGAAGATGTCTTCGGCTCCGGCTGCCTCGGCCGCGCGCGGGAACATGGCCTGCTCGTACTGGCCCAGCGCGGCCTCAACGTCGCCGGGATGCGCGGCGATTGCCTGGCCGAGTTGGGCTCCGTCCAGCATGGCCAGGTTCGCGCCTTCGCCGTTCGGGGGCGCGAGGTGGGCGGCGTCGCCGAGCAGGGTCACCCCCGGCAGCCGAGCCCAGCGGTGCCCGATCGGGAGGGTGTAGAGAGGGCGCACGACCGGTTCGGTGTCCCTGTCGGTGATCAGCGCGGTGAGCTCGGGTGCCCACTCGCCGAAAGCGGCCGCGACCCGCGCCGATACCGATGCGCCATCGGCGCCCGCGAGCCAGTCCTCTGGCTTCTTGAGCTCGGCGTAGGCATGCACAGTGCCGCCCCGTTCCCTGTGAGCAAGGAAGCCCTGGCCCGGTGCGAGCGCGAACATCGACCCGCGGCCGACCGCCAGCGCCGTGGTGCGGTGACGAGTGTCGGCGTCGAACAGGAAGGTCTCCACGGAGGTGAAGCCGATGTACTGCGGGGTGGCGCCGGACAGCAGCGGGCGGACTCTTGACCAGGCCCCGTCCGCCCCGATCAGCACGCTCGCAATGGCGGCGGTGCCGTCGGCGAAGCGCAGCTCGTGCCGCCCCTCGCCTAGGGCCCGCACCATGCTGACCTTGCGCCCCCAGTGCACGACGCCGTCCGGGAGCGAGTCCAGCAACAGCTGCCGCAGCTCGCCGCGCGAAACCTCGGGACGCTCGCCCGTGCCGTCGTCGGGCCGGTCGAGCAGGACAGTCCCGGCCCGGTCCAGAACCCGGTACGACTCGCGGCCGGGCAGGACGAGCCCCTGGAACTGTCCGGTCAAGCCAGCCGCCTCGAGCGCTAGCTGACCGTTCGAAGGGTGGATGTCGAGCAGCCCACCCTGCGTCCGCGCGGCCGCCGAGGACTCCGCTTCATAGACCGTGACCGGGATGCCATGCACGTGCAGGACGCGGGCGAGGACCAGGCCGCCGAGGCCAGCCCCCACAACTGTGATCGGTGTCGTCATCGCGCTCCCTCGAAGCTCATTGGATTGCCACTCCAATTACGCTAGCACATTTTGGATCGGCGATCCATTTGTGGCAGAATGGGTTCATGACGACCAAGGCTCGGCGGGCCCCGCGGCGTACGGAGGCGCTGTCCAGGGAAGTGATCGTCCAGGCCGCTACCGAGATCCTTGACGCCGGCGGCGAGGACGCCCTGACCCTGCGGGCGCTCACCGTGCGCCTGGCCACCGGCTACGGGGCGATATATCACCACGTCGCGGACAGGGATGACCTGCTCGCGGCGGCGACCGACCACATCATCGCCCGCATCGTGACCGACCTCGCCGCCGACGCCAAGCCCCGGCCAGCGCTGCGCAGCGTCGCGGCGGGCCTGTTCGATGCGATCGTCGCCCACCCCTGGGCCGGTGCCCAGCTCAACCGAGACCCATTGCGGCCGGCGCTGCTGGACATCTACGAGATCATCAGCCGGCAACTGCAGGCACTAGACGTGCCCCAGCGAGCGCTGTCAGACTCCGCCGGGGTGCTCGTGAGCTACATCCTCGGCGTCGCCGGGCAGAACGCCGCCAACGCCCGGGCGCTCGCGAGCAGCAAGATGGACCGGTCAGCTTTCCTCGCCGCCGTCGCCGCACGGTGGGCGCAGCTCGACCCCGCCAGATACCCATCCGTACACCAAGCCGGGACAAACCTGCTCGAACATGACGACCGCGTGCAGTTCCTGGCCGGCATCGACCTCATCCTCGCCGGCATCGAGACCCTGAAACGTGCGGCCAGGGACCAGCTCTGCCCGTTAAGGCGAAGGTTAACCGGAAGCTGCTTGCCTCGCCCCGCTCGTCGAAGGAGATGCGCTGCATGCCCACCGTTCTCTGCGCCAAGGCCCCTGACCAACAAGCAGCACACCGTCCGCTTGCAAGGTCGTCTCAGCGCCGCGGGCGGCGCGGTCGTGGGAAACCGCAGAGCGCGCCTCGTTCTGACCGAAGACCGGGCCTCCGACTGGAGCATCCTTCACTTCTGGTCCACGACGTCTATTCTGTAATACGCGCCTGTCATATGGTGGCCGTATGACAGCCACGACGATCAGCTTCCGCGCCGACGAGCAGACGATGGCCGAGCTTCGCCAGCTGGCCGGCGACGGGAACCTGTCTGACGCGATCCGCGAGCTCATCCACGCGCAATACACCGCCCGGCTCTACGCCCAGGCAGCACGCGACGCCGAGCGGCTGCGCAACGACCCAGCCGACCTAGCCGAGATCAAGGCCCTCAACGAGGAACTGGACGAGATCAGTGCGTGGTGACCTCTACCGGCTGCGCCCCGCCAAAGACGCCGCAGGGCACGAGCAGCGGGGCCCGCGGTACGCAGTCGCGATCCAAAGCGACGCGATCCTGCTCTCCACCCTCGTCGTCGCCCCGACGTCCACCAGCGCACAGCCCGCGATCTTCCGCCCCGAGATCCAGATGGACGGCACCCGGACCCTCGTCCTAGTCGACCAGATGCGAGCCGTCGACCCGAGCCGCCTCGGAGACTTCGCACGCCGCCTCGACGCAGCGGAGGCCGGCGAAGTCGACCGCGCCATCAAGCTGATCCTCGGCACTCTCTAAGCCAGCCAGCGCACGTCCACAGACATGCACGATCTGCCACCGCCATTCGGGGATCGCAGCGCACACCCCGACCTCGTAGGCTGAGCAGTGCGGGAGAAGCGGAGCCACGGGACCGTTCGGACGAATGGTCCTTCGCCCTCGGCCTTCGCTGGCTGAGCGACCGGCCTAGAAGTCCTGAGGCGCGGGTACCTGTCTTGGCAGGTACCCGCGCCGCAGCCAGGCAGACTTTCCCTATCGCACGTACACCGTCAGCTAGTCGTCGGCGCCGATTACCCGGAAGTCCGCGTTGACGAAGACGTGGTGAGGCCAGTTGACGCCGATGTTGTGGACCTCGTAATCGCCGTTGCTCAGTTCTACGACCCGGTCGACGACGCCGCCCGGGAACACGGCCAGCGCGGCTTCGGTGGCCTTGTCTGCGGTCGTGCCGCTAGCGAGGGTTCCCGACCCCTGGCTGTAGTCCGACGGGATCGTGCCAACCTTCTCGGTCGAGCCCTGCGTCCCCTTGGAGTAGCCGATCGTCTGCCCGCCGGGAGACGATGCGCCGCTGCTGGGCGGATCCACGATGACCTGGGTGGCGGTGATGGTCGAGCTGTCGGTCGTCCCCAGCACGAGAACCGATGCGCCGCTGGTGACGGCACTGACCGTGGCCGGGTTGGTCCCCTGCTCGTAGGTGGTGGAGGACGCTTCCTTGATGGTCACCTTCTGGCCGGTTGTCGTCGTTAGCGTGAAGCCGGACGAGGACACGCTGCTGGCTGTGCCGGCCGAGCCGCCCGCGGCCGGCCCGGACCGGGCGTTGGACCCGCTCCCCCCGGTTCCGGAACCTCCGGCAAGGCCTCCGGTTCCGGAACCGCCGGCAAGGCCTCCGGTTCCGGAACCGCCGGCAAAGCCGTGGCCGCCACTGCTGCTGGTGGTACTGCTACTACTGGCCGTGGTGGCGCTGCTGGAAGTGGCGTCGACGATCCCGTAGGAACCGCCCGCGATCACAACGGCCGCTATTCCGGCTGCGATGACTCTAGACCGCTTGCTGGAAAACATCTCTTTAACTCCTAGTCTCCTGGGCTGCTGATCTCAGTTATGCCAGCCCTCGCTGGAGCTTCGGTGGAGGGAAACGGGGTGCACGCCGACAGGTTGGTCAGCACGGATTTACCTCCAAGCTTTGCGCAAATGTCCCGCAACGGAACGCCAAGGATCGGTGACGATAAGATCCGCGAAAGCGAATTGTCGTTATCAGATCTCGTTCCGCATAACGCTCGACCGCCTCAAAGCAGTTAGGGAAGCCTGCCTTGCGATTCGTTTGCGGTGACCTGGAAGGCCTCCGGCGGCAGGCGGAGATGGAATGCGGCTCCGTGGCCGGGCTGGGTGTCGACGGTGAGGTCCCCGCCGTGGGCGGCCGCCAGCGATGCCGCGATGGCCAGGCCGAGCCCGGCACCCCCACGGGCTCGGGCGTCGTCGGTCCGGTAGAACCGCTCGAACACATGCGACGCCTGTTCCTTGGTCATGTCAGGCCCCTGGTCGGCGACGGTGAGTCGCCCGCTGCCAGGCTCGCTCGACACCGTCACCGCCACCGGTGTTCCGGCCGGGGTGTGCTGGATGGCATTGCCGATCAGGTTGTCGATGATCTGGCGCAGCCGCTCCGTGTCGGCGTCCACGATCACCGGTTCGGCCGCCTCGAGCGTGATCGGCCGACCGACGGCCACGATGCGGGCCTGCTGGACGGCCTCGGCCGCGATGCTGCCCAGGTCGACGGGCCGGCGCTCGAGGGCGCGCCCTGCGTCGAACCTGGCCAGCAGCAGGAGATCGTCCACCAGGCGGCCCGCCCGCCATGCTGACCTGCCCGCCTTTAGCAACCACCTCGACTAGGCGATACGCCCCGCCGGGCCGACCGTAGCCGACCTCTTCTCACGGCGGCGGGATTCGGAGCACGTAACCGAAACCGCGGACGGTGTGGATCAGCCTCGGCTGGCCCTGGTCGCCCTTGCGCCGCAGATAGCTGACGGCAGGCTCCAACACGTTGCCGTCGCGGTCCGGGTCGTCGTGCCCCTAGACATGGTCCAGGATCTGGGCCTTGCTGACGACCCGGCCGGCGTTCACCATCAGAAACTGCAGAAGACGGTACTCCGTGGGCGTCAGCGCGACAGTGGCACCATCTCGCTTGACCTCGTGCGCGTGTTCGTCCAACTCGAGGTCGGCGACGCGCAGCCTCGAAGCGGGGGCGTCAGGCCGAGTGCGCTTCAGCACCGCCCGGATGCGGCCGAGCAGCTCCTCCGGGCTGAAGGGCTTGGTGACGTAGTCGTCCCCGCCAATGTCGAAGCCCTTGACCCGGTCCGACACCTCGTCCCGGGCGGTCAGGAAGATAACCGGAACCTCGGAACCGCCTGAACGTATCCGGCGGAGTGCCTCGAACCCGTCGCCGTCCGGCATCATCACGTCGAGCAGGACAAGATCCGGGCGCGACGATGCAGCGGCCCGGGCCGCCTCGGCGCCGCTCGCCGCAGTCGACACTTCGAACCCGGCCAGGCGCAGCGATTCCGACAGTAGCTCCAGGATCGTCGGCTCGTCCTCCACGACCAGCAGCCTTGCCGGCGCCGTTACGGCTTCCATAGCCCAGGCTATGACCCTGACCTGAGCGGTCGCCGACAGTGCGCCGGAGGTCTGCTCCAGGATTGTTCAGGGCTCAGAACTCGAAAGACTTCCTCCGTGCTGTCACTGATTGACCTGCTCGGCTTTCACGAGCCCCTGACCGTGACCCAGGCGAGCGAGCTGATCGGCGAGTCGCCTTCCGCCTGCGCCTTCCGCCTGCGCACCCTGGCCAAGTACGGGTTCTTGCGAGAGGCAGCCAACGCCAGCCACCGCCCGTCGGCCCTGGTCCACCGTGCCGTGCTGATCAATGCGATTCACGCCACGCAGCCTCCGTAAGCGGAGGCTCGATAAGCGCTGAGCGCAGTAGGCGGACCGCATACCCGGTTCGATACGGCCGCGTTTCCGCATGTCAGAGGTACTGGGAGCCGGTGAGCGGATTCGAACCGCTGACCGTCCGCTTACAAGGCGGATGCTCTGCCTGCTGAGCTACACCGGCCGGTGTCCTCCGCGCGCTGGCGGAATCGGTGTCAGGGTACCGGGTTTCGCCCGTTCTGAGGTAACGGGTTAAGTACCCTGCCCGGGCCCGCCACACTCTCGTCTGGTGGGCTGGCCAATCTTGTCCGATGGGTGGCCAATCTTGTCCGATGAGCCCTCCACGGTGTACGGTGCTGACCGTACAGATAACCCCTTTCTCAGTGACCACGTACGGGCGATCCCGGGTGGTTGTGATGTACCCGGATGGGCAGACGTGTGCGCGGTCCGGTTTCCTGGTGAGTGGGAGCTGTCGATGTCGCAGCCGGTCTCGCGCTGTGCCGCCCTGCGGGCGGCTCAGTTCGCCGTCGTGGCTGTCGGCGTCTTTTTCTTGCTGTTTGTCCTGTCTAGGCAGGCGCACGCGGCGACCGACGACCAGCCTCCCGCGTTGTCAGGGGTCACGTCCGCCGTCTCTTCTGTCACCGGGCCCACGTCGCCTGTGAGCTCGGACGTGTCGCAGGTCGGCTCGCTGCCGGCCGGAGGGCTTCCCGGGTCTCCCGGTTCGGCTCCCGCCCCCGGCTCCGGTACAGCTGACGGCTCCCGCTCCGGAACGGCTGGCGGTGCCGCGCAGACGAACGGCTTCGGGTCCGGCGATTCCGGTCCGACCGCCCCGCCGGCCCAGCCGCCCGCCCCGGCACCGCCCGCTTCGGCGCCGCCGCCTGGTCGGCCGGCCACTCCCGTACCGCCTCCGGCTCAGCCGGCCACCGCCGCACTGCCCGCGCAGCCTGCCACTCCCGTGTTGCCCGCCCAGCCGACCGGTCCCGCAGCGCCCGTCCAGCAGGGTATTTCCGCTGTCGGTTCCGTTCTGTCGCAGGTCACCGGAGCGACGACAGGGACGCCTGACGGCTCGGCCGGAGCGCCCGTACCGGCCCCCGTGACCCGCACGCCGGACACGACGCCCCAGGCAGTGCCTCCGCTCGCCAACGCGGTGCCCTCGGTCGCAGCCTCTACCCTCAAGACCCTCACGTCGGTTACGAACGCGGCACCGGTGGTGCCAGCCGCGGTCAAGGACCTGGCGCCGGTCACTGACGCGACCGATCCGGTCACGGGCACGGCGACGAAGGCCCTGACGGAGGCTACTACCGCCGCGGCGCCGGTAGTCGGAGCCGCGACGAATACCCTGACGCCGGTCACGGACGCGGTGGGCCCGGTCACGGACGCGGTGGGCCAGGCGCTGGTGCCGGTGACCGCCGTCGTGACGCCGGTTCTCTCTTCCGCCGACAAGGCGCTGGTGCCGGTCACCGGCGCGGTGGCCCCCGTGATGAGCACGGTAGCGGATGCCCTGACACCGGTCACCTCCAGCGTGGCTCCGGTCCTGTCCGCGGTGACCCAGCCACTGGCCCCGGTGACCGCCGTGCTTGCCCCGGTGGTGTCGAGCCTTACCCCGGCCATAGCGCCGGCCGACGCGGTGATCGCCTCGGTTGTAGCCGTGGCGGCGCCCACGGCGCCACAGTCCGGGCAGGCACCGATGTCGGCCCCGGCTGGCCGCTCAGGCTCGGGCCCCAGTTCGCCCGCGCCACCGGGCTCCGGACCGCCGCGGCCCGGGTCGCAGCCGGTTACCTCGAATTACTCCGGGCAGGCGGCGCGGTCGCCCTGGGTGCCTGGCGGCGGCACGCGAAACGTCGCCGCCCCGGCACCACTGCGGCTTCCCGTGCAGCCCGGGGTTCCCGGCGGCGCGCCCGCACCGGTCGGGCCTGGCGGTACGGGCAGCGGCGCGGGCGCCGGCGGTACGGGCGGCGGAAGCGGAGCCATGGGCGGCGTCTGCGGAGCCGTGCTTGCCGCCGCCCTGCTGTGCCTGCTGTGGCTGAGCCGACGGACTGACGTCCGGCCGGTCTGGCGTGCCTACCTGCCGGAGGTCCCGCCGGCTTAATCCGTTTCCTTCCTCAACAGGTTCGTGCCCCGGTGCCGGACCAGCAGCGTCCGGCGCTGATCCCAGGAAGGAAACAGCACCCAGTGCGCAAGTGGACGAAGTCCGCGCTCTTGGTGCTCGCCTGGGGCATCATCCTGCCCCTCCTGGCGGCAGTCGGCTCGCGGGGAACCGACCAGCCTGCTCAGGCGAGCATCACCATCGCGCGTAGTAGTACCCAGGCAGCCCTGCCCGCGGCGGCAGGCGGCACCATCACCCTTACCGCCGTCACGGCCACCACCGTCACGGCCACCGCCGCTCCGGCGGCGACCACGCCGCCCGCCGCCACCTGGACGGTGCGGCCGGGCGACACCCTGTCCGGCATCGCCACGGCACTTGCCGTGCCCGGCGGCTGGCCTGCCCTGTACGCGGCCAACCGGCGGGCCATCGGCCCTGACCCGGACATCCTGTATCCCGGAACGATCCTGCGTCTGCCGGAAGCGGAGCGGCCGGCCCGCTACTCGGTCGTGCCCGGCGACACCCTGTCGGCCATCGCCGCCGCGCTGGCGGTACCAGGCGGCTGGCAAGCGCTCTACGCGGCCAACCGAGCGGTCGTCGGCTCCGACCCCGGCCTGATCCGCCCGGGCACCGTGCTGACCCTGCCGCGCCCGCCGGCAGGCCAGCATGGCCCTACGACGGGCCAGCAGGCGCCCCAGGGGGCGGCACCCATCCCTGCTGTCCCCGGGCACCAGGCACCGTCGACGGCGACGGCCGGCGGGCGCACGCCGCACCCGCGCATCACGGTTCCCGGCAGTGCCGTTCCTGCCGGTGCCGCAACCTCAGGCGGCGGTACGGGCAGTAGTGCTGCGGCGGGTGTCATGCCGCGTTGGCTCAAAGAGGTCCTGCTGACCGCCGGCCTGCTGGTGGTCATCGCGTTCACCATCGAACCAGTGCTGGCGATCGGCCGCCGCCGTGCGGCCCGGGCGACCAGGTCGCACGGTCCGGCCGGGGAACCCGGCAGCACCCAGGACGCCGTGGAGAAGGCGAGGATCATCTTCGCCGACCACGAGCGGCTCATCGTGACCTACGGCGTCAGCGACCACACGGTCTACGTCCTCACGCCGCCGGGCGAGGATCCGAGGGCCGTCCTGCGCGCGGCCAGGCTGATCCTTCCGGAAGACGCATACGAGGAGCTAGCAGGCCACCTGGGGATACCCTCCGCGTGGCCACTTGAATGAACACCTTCCATCACATCTTTGGGAGAAGATCGGTATGTGTCCCTCTATGCCGTGTTCGAGAAAGCCGCGCGGGGAAAGCTGCCGGCCCAGGACGGCCTGGTCGAGGTCTGCGGAGCGTACCTCGGCAAGGCATTCGCGGTCGTGGCTTTCCCTGCGCACTTCTACGTGGTGGCACCGGTCGAGCCCGGGTGGGTCCATGCGGTACTGCCGCCTGGCGACTACACCGCGCCGCTCGGTGCCAGGTTTCTGACCGCACTCGCCGACCACCTCGGGACCGGCATCGGCAGTAACGACGCGGTGCTCGCGGCGCGCGCGCACGGCCGCGGCGAGGTCCTCGGCTTGCGCCAGGTCAGCGGCCAGGATCACCGCCGGGTGGAGCGCGCCCACCGCTAC
>Ga0335075_10014921_pt1 | contig 11646 bp, 8 predicted proteins | sample Lox_Sample_24_FD_206723 | JGI IMG/M metagenome (GOLD analysis project Ga0335075, IMG submission 206723) | Soil microbial communities from Loxahatchee National Wildlife Refuge, Florida, United States - Lox_Sample_2.4 | ecosystem: Environmental > Terrestrial > Soil > Wetlands | place: USA: Florida...
CGTAGCCCTACCGGCAGCGGCGTTACCGCCCGGCTGGCGGTGGACGCAACACGCGGGCTGGTGCGCCCAGGCGAGGTTCGGCATTGCTGCGGCCCAACCGGCGTGCCGTTCAGCGGGACGGTGATTGCGGAAGACAGACTGGCCGGCATGCCGGCCTTCCGCGTGCGAGTCGGTGGCCGCGCGTTCTATAGCGGCGAATCCACGTTCATCGTGGAGGAGGACGATACGCTGGGAGACGGATTCGAACTGGAACATGTCGCTACTCGCAATGACATCATGCCGTAATAACGTCGTGCCGCAATGACATCATGCCGTAACGATATCTCAACGACCGAGGATCGTCGCCAACACCTCGGCTGCCCGCCGGCACTGCGCGGCATCGACGTTCAGATGCGTCACCGCGCGTACCGTGCGTACGCCGAATGCCGATACCAGCACGCCATCTTCCTGCGCCTGCCGCACAACCGCCGCCGCATCGGGCAATGGCTCCGGCACGCGGAAGATGATGATATTGCTCTGCACCGTCGCCAGGTCAATCTCGGCGCGCGTTTCGGCAATTCGTTCCGCCAGCAAGAGCGCGTTGGCATGGTCTTCGGCAAGCCGCGTCATGTTGTGATCCAGCGCATACAGGCCGGCAGCCGCTAGAATGCCCGATTGCCGCATCGCACCGCCGAACATCCGGCGGGCGCGGGCCGCCCGCATCATGTCCGATTTGCTGCCAGCGATCACGCTGCCGACCGGGCAACCCAGGCCTTTCGACAACGCCACCGACACTACATCGAACGGCGCCGCAAGTTCCGCCAGCGACCGATTGCTCGCCGCCGCGGCATTGAACAAGCGCGCACCATCGAGATAAATGCCAAGGCCAAGGTCGCGCGCAGTGCGGCAGATCGCTGCCACCTCGTCCTGGGGGAACACCACGCCGCCGCCGCGGTTATGCGTATTCTCGATCGCGACCAGCGTGGTAGGTGGAAACACGATGTGGCCCCGCGGTTTGCACGCAACACGCACGTCATCCGCCGTGAACAATCCACCGCGCCCCACGGTTGTGAATTGCACGCCCGAGTTGGCGGCGGCGGCACCGGATTCGTGCCACACAACATGCGCTTCCTCGCCAACCAGCACGTCGTCGCCTGGGCGTGTCAGCAGCTTCAGGCCGATCTGGTTGGCCATGGTGCCGCTGGGCAGGAACAAAGCGGCTTCCTTACCGAGCAATCCCGCGATGCGCTCCTGCAGGCTATTGACCGAAGGGTCTTCACCATACTGGTCGTCGCCGACCGGGGCCCGCGCCATCGCTGCACGCATCGCCTCCGACGGCAGCGTTACCGTGTCCGAACGCAGGTCGATACGGTCCATAGGGTACCTCCGATTGCCGATCCGCGTTCCTGTGTCATTGGGGACGGACCGATGCAATCCCCATCCTGGCGGGACTCGCAACCATCCCGCCGGGTTCGTAGAGGCTATGCATCATTCGATCGCAGCCCCAGCCACCGTGCCAGCCTGAGAAGCTGCTGCTTGATGACCTCCCAAAGCACGCCATGTGCGGACAGCGCGGCAGGCGGTGGCGGTTGCAGGCTGGCGGCTTCCTGAAAGGATGCGGCGTCCGCCGGCGCGTTCGCCGCTGCGGTCAGCGCAGGCGCAGGCGCGTCCTTTGCGAATTCCTCCGCCGCGCGGTGGGCAAAGTCCTGCATGATCACGTTGGCCACGGCGACTCCGCCGGTGCGGGCAAAATCCGCCAGCACACCGCCGAGTTCCGCATCCGACGTAATCCTGACGACCGTGGTTGGCGCCGGCGCAGCGGGATCGCCGTGCAGTGCGAACGCAACCTTCACGCCGATGCGGGCCGCGCGCATGTCCGCCGTGCCGCGGCCATGCAACGCGCCGGTGTGCGTGACAAAATCGAACGCGCAGGACACGCGGCCTTTGAAGTTGATCTTCTTGGGGCCGAACGAGACCACCATCGCGCCGGGCCAGGTGCCATCCTCCGCCTGCGGCTCCAGCATCGCGCCAGGCATGCAACGGGCCATGCGGGGAACGTCTGCAAAGCGGCGGATAACGTCATCCGCCTTGCCAGGCACTCGGAATTCGCCTTCGAAATGCATCGGTCAGTAACTGACCGGACGCAGCAGCGGCGCATGACTTTCGCGGCCGTAATGCACCTTGGCGTACGGATCGGTCGGCGTGGTCGGGGAGACACGCGCATCGATCAGATACAGTCCGCCCTTGCGCAGCCCCTCGGCGACGGCAGGGCCAAGTTCCGACGGATCCTTCAGCAACACGCCATCGCCACCGAATGCCTTTGCCAGCGCGACAAAGTTGGGTGATTCCCATTGCGCCAGTTTTTCGTCAAAGCCTTTGGCGATCAACTTGTGCACCTCAGCGCCGTAACCGGTGTCGTTCCACACCACCAGCACCATTTGCATCTTGTGGCGAACGACGGTTTCCAATTCCTGGATGTTGAACATCAGGCTGCCGTCGCCTTCAACCGCAATGTGCTGACGTCCGGGATTGCCGGCGCCGGTACCGATGGCCACGCCGATCCCCTGGCCGACCGCGCCGAAACCATAGGAGTACTGAATTTCGACACCCTCGGGCAGCGGCGTGTACATGCCGATCCAGGAGAAGAAATGTCCGGCGCCGACGGTGAGCAATGCACCCTTGGGCAGGGCTGCACCAAGATCGCGTGCCAGGGCCCGGGGATCGAGACCGTCGGTGGGTGGTTCGAACTTGTGCGGCGGCGTATCCAGGACGGCCTTGATTGCGGCGCTACGAAAACCTTCCTTGCGGACCTGGCGCGATTCCAGTGCGTCGTTGATCGCACCGACCGCCTTGCGGCCGTCGCCTTGCACGTAGAGGCCGGGGATCACGCCGATCTCCTCCGGCATCGGCTTGATGTCGATGCGCGCGACTTCGGCAGAGGGAAACAAAAGACCGCCTTCGGTGGTGTAGTAGCCGAGTTCGGCCCCGACCCCGAGCACGAAATCGGCGTCCGCCAGCAATTGCTCGGTGGGTGCCGAGGCGAAGGCGCCGGCAATGCCGATGTCCCAAGGATGGCCGGCGAAATAGCCCTTGCCCTGAAGCGACGTTGCCAGCAGGGCGCCGACGCGATCGGCAAGTTTGATGATCTCGTCCTTGGCGTTGGCAGCACGCGCACCGCGGCCGGCGATGATCACCGGGCGTTCGGCGGAGATCAGCTTTTCTATGACCGGGGCGAGCTGGTCGGGACTGGGCGTCTCCATGCGCGGCGGCAGGAATTGCGTCGAGGGCCGGTACTCGTAATCCCAGTCCAGTTCGGATTCCTGCAGGTGCATCGGCAGGTTCAGCACAATGGGGCCGCGGCCGGTGCGCGCGGCATAGAACGCCTCGGCGATCTCTTCCGCCATGTTGTCCAGTGTGGTGACGGTGAAAAACCGGGCGCTGCTGGCTTCGGCGAAGCGGCGCTGGTCCATTGTCTGGGTGGTATTCTTGGCGCCGGGCTGAATTTCGCCCGCGATCAGAACCAAGGGCGTCTTGCCGCGATACGCGGCGATCAGCGAGGTGCCGCATTGCGTCAGGCCGGGGCCGCAGGTGACCATGGCGACGCCGATCCCGCCGGTGGTGCGGGTGTAGCCGTCGGCCATCGATACGGCCATGGATTCGTGGCGCGCGCTGTACGCCTTGACGGAGGGGTTGCGGCACAGCGCGCCCCACAGCCACATGTTGCCGTCGCCCATCAGGCCGAAGAAGTCGGTGACGCCCTCGGCAAGGAGGGATTGCGCAATCGCTTCGTAGGCTTTCATAATATCTTGTTCTCCTGGCTCCCCTCGGGACCGCCGTCAGCACGGCGGGCAGAGTTTGCCGTTGAGCGGTTCCGGCGGATAGTACCGGCACGGCCCGGCGGCTGGTCAACGCGGCTGACGACGCGACGGTGATTCGTATCGTCACGCGGCGGGTTTGCGGAACCGGCCTTTCGGCGGCAAAGCGGCGAAATCGCAATGCGGGGTGGCGGTAAGAAACTCGTCCACCGCCCGCGTCACCGTGCCGGCCGGCGAATGGATCATTCCCATACCATAACCGCCGCACCAGATCGGCGCGAATGCCGCCAGCGGGGGGGATTCGGGCCGATGGCGGCATCCGGCATCGCGGCTCGTTACGGGTCAGCGCGCCGCCAGGTGATCCGCGGCACAGCGGACCGGGCGTCCGCGCTCATTGCGGCGTGCCTTCCGCCAACTTTGCCGCGTCCGAGTCATGTCCTTTCTGATGGAAGTAGTTCTTGCGATAGAACTCCAGCACCAGGTCGCGGTACACCGCCGCCGGATATCGCGGCTGATTATCGGCGGATAGACAACTCGGCAGGCACTCGATCACACTGTCCGGGTTCGGGCTGTGGAAATAAGCGATCGAGTACCGATCGGTGCCCGACTCATTGATCACGCCGTGCGGTGTGGACAGGAAGCGGTCGTTCGACCAGCGGCGCATCATGTTGCCCAGGTTGATCAGGAACGTTCCGGGAATGATCGGCGGCGGCAGCCACTCGCCGCTCGGCAGGCGAATGGCCAGGCCCGGCACGTCGGTGCGCGCCAGCGCCGTCATGAAACTGTTGTCGGTATGGGGCGCGGTGCCGAACGTGTTCTCGCTGATGTCCTCCTGCGGCGGGTAGTGCAGGAAGCGGAGGTTGATGTGCGCCTCGTTGGCGAAGAACTGGGCGAAGTAATCCTCCGGCATGTCCAGCGCCACCGCGAAGGGCGGCAGCATGCGCGTGCACATCGCGTTCAGGGCGTGGAAATACGCCATCATGTCCTCGCGCAGCCCCGGCACGTTCTCGGGCCACTGGTTGCGGCCGCGCAGCGGGACGCCCGCGATCACGTCGGGATGATCCGGGCCGCGGTCGTGGCTGATGAAGAAGCTCTCGTTCTGATTCGGCTTGGTCGCCTTGTGCACGGTGGACGCCCCCTGCACCGAGGCGTTCATCGGCAGATAGCCGATATTGTTCTCATTCAGCCGCAGCTGCAGCTTCGCTTCCAGCGGCAAAGCATGGAACCGGCGCGAGGCGGCAAAGCCGCGATCTATGGTTTCCTGCGGCACGCCATGGTTCAGGGCGTAGAAGAAGCCGATAGTCTCGCAGGCATAGCGCAGTTCTTCTGCCAGGCCCTGCAACGCGCCGGGTTCGCCCGCGAAATAGGGGCCGTAATCGATGACGGGAATCATGCTCGAGATGGCGGCGACGTCCTTCGCGGCGTGCTGCTTGAACAAGTGCATGGGCTGCCTCCGGCTTGTCGGCCGGGAGTATACACGCCCGATCGTATGTCGCGTCTAGGCGGCGCTGCCGGGCGAGTCGATCGCGACAGACGTGACGAAGGCCGCGTCCAGCCGCGGCGGCGTGGCGTGCATTGGCGCGGACTCGGGATCGACCGCCTCGATCGCCAGGCTGCAGCGTTGGCGCAGGAAATCGGCGATATATCCGAGCAAGGTTTCGCGCGCCCAATGCGCACTCAGCGTGTGGTCCGCGCCTTCCAACATGCGGAACATGACGTTCGGTTGGCGCCGGAATTGCCGGCCGTGCGCGCCGAAATATTCGGCGATTTCGTCAAGTCCCGGATCGTTGCCGCTGAGCACAAAAAGAATCGGCATGCGGCGCTGTCGCAGGCCACGGATCTTGCGGCGTACCAGGCCGACCCGCGTTTCCCGCTGCCGCAGCAGCGCAAGCGCAGGATCCGCTGCGGCGGCGACGCGGCGCAGCGCACGCCCCGCAAGCGCGCGGCCGATCCCGGCAATGTTGATCTCGCCGTGCAGCACGCGTTGCCAAACCTGCGGACTGTGAATGTGGTGCAGATAGAACCGCGTGGTGCGGAATGTGGTGCGCTGCACGACCGACAGTGATTCGCCATCATCCCACATGAACTTTTGCAGGTTCAGCAGCATCAGGCCGGCAATGCGATGGTCGTCGTACGCCGCGCGCAAGGCATGGAATGCGCCGGAGCACATGCCAAGCACCAGCACGGCTGTATCGAAGCGGCGGCTGAGTTCGTCGATACCCGCGGCCAGGTCGCGGTCGCCCTGGGCAGAATAAGGCTGTCCGCGTTCGCCGGTATCGATGGCAGAATCGCCGATCCCGGCGCCATCCATGCGCAACGAGGCAATGCCGCGGGCGGCGAGCCAGCGTGCGATGGTGACTGCACTGCGGGAATTGCCGGACCGCGGGTTTGCGCCGGTGTTGGCGATGAGTACCGGCGGTGCGCTGTCGCGCGGATGCGCCGGCATGGACAGAATGCCGAACATTGCGTTGTTGGGGCCGAAGAAGATCGGGCTCTCCTGGCCGGTGGTGGTGTGGAGTGGCGTTTCCTCTCCTGCGCAGCGGGAGAGGGTAGGGCGAGGGTGCGACATACTGACCCGATGACCCTCACCTCGACCGCTCCCGCGGGCAGCGCCGGAGACGGTATGATCGACCGCCTTTGCAAAAGCCTCGTGCGGTACGGCGTTTTCGTACGGGTCGCGTAGCATTTCCGCCAAGTCGTCAACGGTCTCGTTTGTCACGTCCGCGCCGAGCTGGCGCAACCGTCCGGCCATGACGCCACCGGCCGGGCTGCCGCGCTGGTCCAGCACCAGCGCGTGCAGGGCAGGGCGCCGCGGCAGCTTTGCCACGTCAAGCCTTTCCAGTTCATCGCGCGTGGACCGGTCCACCCGCAGGCCATGCGCCTCGAACCACCCGCCGTCTTCTATATGGCTCGCCACCTGCCAGATTTCCGCGATGGCGTTGGCGCGCAACACCATCTCCCGCAGGAATCGACGTCCGCTGGCGACGGGCGCCAGCAATACCAACGATGCGATGTCGTCGATGTCGCATGCAGCGCGAGCGGCCAGCGCGGCCCCAAGGCGCACGCCCACCAGTGTCACAGGACCCACGCCGCAATTTGCCCGCAGCCAGCGAACGCCAGCGGCGATATTGTTCAGCCAGGTCCGGAAGCGGCAGGGCTCGCCGTCCTCGCCGCCGGAGTCTCCGGTGCCATAATATTCCAGCCGCAGCGTTGGCACATCCGCAGCGGCGAAACGGTCAGCCAGATGCACCAGCGGGCGATAGACGTTCAGCGCCTCATCGCCCATCGTGCTGCAAATCAGCACGCCATGCGCGCCGTCGGCTGGGTGCAGCATGCCGAAGCAGTCGTCGATATAGACGGGAATCATTGTCGCCCCGCGTAGCGAACTGCGCGGTCCATGTTTAAAGCGCGGACCTCGCCATTGGGAATGGCAGCCGCGCTGCCGCGTGGCCGTAATGCGATGCGTTTTTCGCTGCCGGGCGGCAGATGGAACCAATCGTCCTCGGCAACGAACGACGGATCGTCGATGTGCAGGTATTGCGCGAAGCCCTGCGTCGCGATGCGCATCTGCCAAACATCGCCGACACGCTCTAAATTCACGTCGATCCCAGGATCGCGCCGCGGCAAATTCGGTCCGCCGGGGAAATGCACCGCTTCGGCCAGCAAAACGTTATCCTCCGCATCGTGCAGGGTCGCGACAGTTATGTCATGCGTGCGCGGCCCGAACCGATAAGCATAGGTAATATCAAAGAACTCAGGCAGCAGCACAGCACTTTCCAGCGCCATTGTTCCGCGTGACGGCAACGTGATTTTCCTTTCCGCCTGCCGCAAAGGGTGTGCGCCGTCCTTCACGCACGCCAGCCGAAGTATCGCGTGCAGCGGCTGCGCTGTTTCATTCAGCACGTGGATGTGAAGTCCGTTCAGCCCCTCGTCGGTCAGAATCACCTGCCGGGGGGAAAATGCGCGGCGCAGGGCGTACCAGACCGGCTTTGGATATCCGTTGGCATCAACGGCGCCCCAGCCCGCCCCGGGCACAAGGTCCTGGAACTGCCACACCAGGCCGCCGCCACACGCGGAACCGACGCGCCGCCATTCCGCGAACACATGTTCCACCAGCAGACAGCTTACCGCCCGGGACAGTTCGAGATAGCGGGGGAAGTCGGACCATCGGAGTTGTGCCGGATCGATCCCGAAAAGTGATGCCAGATAGTGGTCGCGAACGTCTTCGAAATCCCAACCGGCGCCCGGATCGCGCGGCACCCCGCGCTTCCACCTCGGGTCGGTAATCGTGGCAACGTTCAATTGCTCTATCATCTGCGCGTCCGGCACATTGGCCAAGGCCAGGCATTCCGACGCGAACCGCACACCGGCACGACGCGCATCGTCAAGCGGTCGCAGATACGCTCCCACACCATAATAGTGCGCCACGCCCGTATCGGGATGGAACGGCTGCGATCCACCCGAAGGGGAATTCGGCACATAGACGATATCCGGCCGCAGCCGTCGCACGATGCCCGGGATGAATGCCGTATAGAGCGAGGCATCCACCTTGTCCGCCGGCAGCCCGAGCATTGCCGCCTGTTGCAGCACCTCGCTGCCGCCGCAGAAAACCGCCAGCGAGGGATGGCACTGCGTCCGGTCCAGAAACCATGTCAGTTCGCTCGCGAGCGACTCGCGGAATTGCTCATTGGCCGGGTAGTCGAAATTGGCCAGCATCGCATCCTGCCAGACCAGCAGGCCAAGCTCATCGCACAACGCATAGAATGCATCGGCCTCGTAAGCCATCGTGCCGCCGATGCGGACCATGTTCATGCCGGCATCGCGCATCGCCGCCAGCCACGGGCGATACGCGGCCGCATCGCAGGGCAGGGCAACGATATCGGCATTGGTCCAGCAGGCGCCGCGGCAGAACACCGGTTCACTGTTCACGGCGATCGCAAACCCGTTTCCATCCTCGCCGCGCCGGGCTTCGATCGTGCGGAAGCCCACCGGCCCCAGTTCGTAATCCGCATCATCAACGTGCAAGGTCAGCGGAAACAGCGCGGGTTCGCCATGGGTGTGCGGCCACCACAATGCCGCATCCGGCACGCGCACGACGCCTTCCATCACTGTCGGGGCCGTGCGCTCCAGGCGTTCCGCGTGCGTATCCAGTTCCGCCACCGCCTCGACTTCCGCGGGCAGGTCGAACACCGCGCGAATCACCACACGCCCCTCGCCATCGAACACGGCGGTCCGCACGTCCACTTCCGCCACGCCGACACTATCGCCGCGGCTTTCGCGCAGCACCGGACGCCACGGACCCACCGGATGAATGGTCGGGCACCAGCCCGGCATGTGGCCGAGCAATGTCGTCCGGGCGAAACGCAGGTTGGATGGCGAGACCAGCCGCGGCCGCCAGCGGGCGCGCCCACGCTGCGATGCAAGCCAGCGAGTCAGGCTGCGAAAACAGATATGCAGCTCATTCGCCGCAAGGGTTCGCACCGCGATCCGGCGCGCCACGAACATATTCTCCGAGTGCAGCAGGGGCTCGCTGTTCAGCCAGATCTCGGCGATGGTGGCGAGACCGTCGAAAAGCAGGATGTCGTCGCCTTCGCCGAAGAACCGGGTGCGATACCAGATGTCCTGGTGGTCCAGTTCAAGCGGCGATTCGCCATCCCACTTGCCGGCGTTGCGCAGCGCTGTTGCGTAGGTGCCTGGCACCGGCCCGGCGATCCATTCCAGCGCCGGGAGCTGGTCCGGCGATATGGCGGCGTTGGCAGGCGTGGCGGCACATTGCCACGCATCGGATAATGGCCGGATCAGCGATGCGGTACTGGAACGGATCCTGGCCATGACGAATTGATCATCACCCGTCCTGAGTCATCGCGCAATCGAGGCTGCCCATCGCCGTCTCGTAATTCGCCTCCAGCGCATCGAACACGGCTGTGCACGGATCGAAGCGGCGGCGGCTGGCAATGCGCGCTACCTTGAATTGCAAGGCTTTGGCATTGGCGGAGATTGTCTCGGCCGCCGCGCGCGCCTCGCCAAATCCGAACCCGCGGGACTCCAGCCAATCGAGATGCGAAGCCAGCAACTGGAAATTTGCCCCAAGCTGGCGGAATACGCTGAACGCATAATCGTGGAACCGGTCCGGATGCGCCATCAGCCAATCCATCTGCTGCTGGAAATCGGCGCGGTAGCAACGGATCGGGTTCTCCTCCGGACGCCGCCGCATGTGCCGGCGCAGCAGCCGCATCGCCGCGTCGGTCAGGGAATTACCGCGCAGCGGCTGGAAGCGGCGGCGCACGAATTCGACATAGGGGGCCAACGCGTCGTCAGCCGCATCCTGGCCCGGCAGGCGGCGGAACACGCCGGCGTAATCCTGGCCCGAAAGTCCATAATGACCGATATTATGGAAATAGGTCATCCGGCCTGCAGCGAGGTCCATCGAATCAATACCAATCGTCGTCTTGATATGCTGCGAGCGATACGACGTGGCGCGGGTATCCGGCAAATAGAAGCCGTCCACTTCCACCAGCACCAGGCGTCCCATCTGCACCTGTGCTGCGAGCTGCACCTCCAGCGCATGCCAGATGTTGAGCTCGCCGACCACCACGCCGTACAGCGTCTCCAGATCTTCATGCAGGTATTTGAAGAAGGTGAACTGGTCGCCTTCGTAGTCCTGCGCCACCGTTACGCCCAGTCCCGCCAAGGGATCCAGATTCCAGGACCGCAGGATTCCCATCCAGGCATCGATGTAGCAGTTGGTGGTCGGCCAGTCGCAGTCTGCGACCGGCGCAACCGCCATGTGCAGGTCGACGGCGTCGTTCATGCATCAAGCCGCAGCGCGGCACGCACCTTCGCCGGCCATTGCGCCGGATCCAGCCCGTGATGGCGGAACAAGGCAAGCGCGAGGCGTTCCAGACCGAAGCCGATGCAGCCGCTGATCGCCACCTTGCCATCAGCCTGTTTGATGCCCCACGGCTCGCCGAAATGATCCAGGTGGTAGTTGAAGCTCATGCACGCGGTCGGCTCGGCATCATTGGCGACCGGAATGAGCAATTCGTATTTCAACCGTTGCTCGCGCTGGCTGTCCGCCATCAGCCGTCCGGCGCGGCCAAAGAACGGATCATGCGCGATATCGATCGTATAAGGCAGCGCGAGCACGGTCACGAATCCCTGCGCGCGGTCCAGCCAGGCCTGGCGGAATTCCAGCACTTGCTCGTTGCTGCCCATGCGGACGAATTCGTGCAGGCGAAAGCACTGCATGCGCGCCGGATCGGGCGATGGCTCGTGGCGGAAGCACCAGGAATGCACGTTGAACAATACGCCTTCCGGCGGCAGCGCGCCGCGGCTGGCGATGATCGGATACAGCGGATAACACGCCGCCGGGGTCAGCAGCAGGTCGGTCGGCTGCTGCTGGTCCGTCCATTCCTTGCCTTCCTCCACGCACGCCAGCAGCGCGCGGTGCGCAGCTTCGTTGCCGCAGAAGCAATGGATGGTGCCAAGAAGCTGTGGGAAGCTTTTCAAATAGCCGCTGTGCACAAGCTGCGGCCGCACCATCGCCGGCGGAAATCGCAGCACCTCCGGGCGATCGCCTGCCCCCATCCTGGCGGCCAAGGCATCGAGCGCATCCACCACCGCCTCGAACCGCGCACTGCGCGCCAATATCCCTGCAACCCCGCTCGGAACCAGCAACCCGCTGCCGACCAATTGCTCCATCAGGCTCGCCGTTGCATCCATTTCATAGCACTCCCAGCGCCGGCCGTTGCAGCAGCAGCAGATTGCCGGTGCTTTCCAGCATGCGGTCGTTGTTGATCATCACAGGCGCGGACATCAGGTCGCGTAAATGGCGGCCCAGGCTGAATTCGGA
>Ga0335075_10014922_pt1 | contig 11646 bp, 12 predicted proteins | sample Lox_Sample_24_FD_206723 | JGI IMG/M metagenome (GOLD analysis project Ga0335075, IMG submission 206723) | Soil microbial communities from Loxahatchee National Wildlife Refuge, Florida, United States - Lox_Sample_2.4 | ecosystem: Environmental > Terrestrial > Soil > Wetlands | place: USA...
CAGTGATATCGCTGATGGCCGATAGCTGGGGCGCCCGTCCTGCCGCTGGCGCGGCCGCCTCACCCGAGGAAGCCGAGGATCGCGGCTTCCAGCTCCGGGGCGCCCATCGCGGTGAAGTGGTTGCCCGGCACCCGGGTGAACTGGGCGCCGGGCAGTGCCGCGGCGAGCGCGTCGGCGGAGGCGTGCCGCTCGTCCTCGTCGCCGACCGCCACGAGCGTGGGCGTCGTGATCTGGCGCAGCACGCTTTCGGGCGTCGCGACGAGGGAGTCCAGCACGTGCAGGAGTGACTGCGGGTCACCGCCGCCCTGGGTAATCCAGTACGCCTGCTCGGCTTCTGGCGACCCGGGCTCGATGACGTCCCCGCGGGCGAGGGCGGTCAGGATGCCGCGATACGCGCCGCCGCGGCCGGTCGTGCCGGTGATCACGCCGAGCCCCTGGCCGGCCACGATCGCGCGGCCCGGCCGCGCGCCGCGAGCCAGCGCCCGCACCACCACCGTGCCGCCGAGCGAGTAGCCGCCGAGGTCGTAGTCGGCGAGGCCCAGCTCGTCGATCAGCGCGAGCGTGTCGTCGGCGAGGATGTCGGGCGGGAACGCCCCCGGGTCGTGCGGCCGGGCGCTGTCACCGTGGCCGCGCAGGTCGGGAAGGATGACGCGGTAGCCGCGGTCGGCGATGGCTGCGGCGTGACCGTGGCTGACCCACTGCAGCCCCGAGCCCGTGAAGCCGTGCACCAGGACGAGGGGGCGGCCTTCCCCGATCTCGCGGTACGCGAGTTCGGCCCCGTCGCGGGCGGGGAACCGGCACGCGGGCGGTCCAGTCATCGCTCTATCACTCCGCCCTCGTCCCGTTGATCCCGTGCCAGTATCCCGCTTGTTAAGCTCGGCCCGGCCAGCACGATCGCAGGCGGCCGCCGGGGATAGCTCATCTTTACCGAGGAGGGGCACGAATGACCGCACCGTTGCAGCTGCTTGCCTTGACCTTCCGTCTCGACGCCGGTGCCGAGGGCCGCCTCCTGACGGAGATCGACCGAATCGAAGGCCGCGGCGCGCTGCGCGTCCTCGACGTGATGTTCCTGGCCAAAGGACCGGACGGAACGGTCCGCGAGCTGGAAGTCGCCGAGGAGGAGGACTTCGGCTCGCTCATCGCCCCGGCCACCGACCTGGCCTCCGTGCGGGCCCTCGCAGAGTCCGTCGACCCGGGAACCGCGATCGCCTTCCTGCTGGTCGAGCATCAGTGGGCCGAGCCGCTCGTCGACGCCGTGTCCGCCGCGGGCGGCACACTGATCACCGACGACTTCCTGGCCGACGACGCCGACGTGGCGGTCGCCGCCGAGGTCGCCGCGGTGGAGGAAGCCTCCGCGGTGATCGCCGAGGCACAGGCAGCCGAGGCGGCCGCGGTGCTGCGCGCCGTCGCGGCCACGGCCGGGGCCGCCGAGGCGGAAGCCGCCTCCGAGCAGATTCAGGAAGCGGCCGCGGCAGAGGCGGTCAGGGCCCTGATCACGGCCGGGCTGGTCGAGGAGGCCGCGGCACACGAGGCGGTCACCGCGCTGACCGCCGCCGGCCTGATCACGGACGCGGCGGACCGGGCCGCCAGCCAGGCCGTCGAGGAGGACCTTGCGCTGATCGGCTCGGCCGACGAGGTCGCCGCCGAGGCCACCGGGGAAGCCAGGGCCAAGATGCGGGCCGCGTCGATCACCCGGTCCGAGGCCCAGGTTCTGCGTTATCTCCCGCAGCCGGTGCCGTTCTCGGTCATCGCCGACAAGCTGGGCATCTCCCGGTCCGCGGCAAAGCAGCGGGCCGAGCGCCTGTACGAGCGGCTTGGCGTGCACAGCCGCGACGAAGCGGTCGAGCGCGCCCGCGAACTCGGCCTCCTGCGCCGCTAGGCAACCAGCCGCGATCACACACACCTTCACGCTTACTCCCGCAACCGGCGCACCGGGCACCGGCCTGGATACCCGACTGACAGGCACCCGGGCGTGTCGGTGGCTGCTCACAGACTGCGGCATGCCTGCGGGCACGGACTGGTACAGCGTTTATTTCGAGACCTGGGCACCGGCCGGAACTGCGGCGCTTGCGGCCGGTCAGCTTGACAGCTTCACGACCGGAGAGGTCCCGAGCACGTTCCCCGCTGCGCTCAGGGCTCTCACCTGGAAGTACGGCCCATGGTTCGCGGTGGTGACCGCGGTCTGGAACCCGGACGTCGCGACGTGCCCGGCCACGACCGACAGGGAATGCGGGTTCGGTCCCGCGAGCACCTGCCACGCCGTGGTCTGTGTCGAGCCATTCCACGAGGCATAGACGACGCTGCGCCCGCCGCTGGCCCGTGCCGCGGCGCTGGGCGGGTAATAGGGCGTGCCGACCCACGGGTCGCGGAATACCCGGTACGAGATGTTGGAGCCGGGCATCTTCGCGTCGTACAGCAGGCTCGCCGAGGCGTTGCTCTGTGAATTCCCTGCAGCCGCGTATTCCGAGTAGTACTGGCTCTGGCCCCAGCCGACGAACTGGTTGCCGTTGCCGAGCGCCTGCAGGTTCCCTTGCGATGGCGAGTAGAGAGCCGCGTGATGGTAATAACTGGTGACCACGGTCGCCTTGTGGTCCTGAAAGTCGAGTTTCAGGATCAGGCCGTGTGACTGCTGCTCCGGCTTGGCATTCGGCGGGTTGCAGCAGCCGTCGTCGAACATGCTGATCATCTGCCCGCTGCGGAAGCGGGCATCGTGCTGCCAGTAGAAGCCCGCGTTCGTGCCGAGCGTGAAGTCGCTCGTCTTGCCGCCGAGCTGCCAGAGGATCTTCCCGGTGCTCATCGAGACGTCGTAGACCGCCCACATGCTGCGGGCCGAGATCAGCAGCTGGCCGCCGGGGCCCACGTCGAGCGAGTTCATGTGGTAGGCGTCCCATACGCCGTCCGACGACGACGCGCTGGAGGCAGACACCTCGGAATCGGCGAGGTTCACGTGCTGGAGCATGTCCCAGGTGAAGACCAGCTTCCCGGTGGCCAGGCTGACCTCCTGGACCTCGCTGTCCTCGACGGCGCCGTTCTTCGGCCCCCCGTACCGGCGCAGATCCATGTGCACCGGCCTGGAGGCGATGAACAGGGCGTCGCCCTGCGGCGTCAGCAGGAATTCGTGCTCGTCAGCGTCAAAGCCGTTCTGCGCGGAGATGGTCCTGACCAGGCGGTAGTGGCTGTCGTAGATGTAGTAGCAGCCGCCGGGCTCGGGGGCGCCGGCCGGCAGGTTGGTGTAGGCCGGCGGGATGGCGAGGGTTCCCTGCCACCAGGTCAGCACCGGCTGCGACGTTCCGGTCTGGGTGTTGTGATACGTCTGCACCTGGAAGTCCGCGGCCTCGATCCTCGCGGAGGGCAGCGGCCGGTACCAGACCGGATTGCCGGCATTGTCGAGGATCAGGGGACCCGTCTGGCCGACCATCTGGCCGGTGCTGTACGGCGCGACAAAGATCTGGCCGGGGGCGGTTCCGGCCCGGTCGGCGGCGACCGATACCCGCATGGGATGCAGGCCAGGCGCGGAGGCGAAACTCCACACGTTGCGGCCCGAGGTCACCGGCGGCTTGGCACCCGAACCACCCGAACTGCTAGCCGAGGCGGAAGCGGGCCTGGTGGCGCACAGGGCCTGGCTCGATCCCAGGCTCGGGGCGGCCGGCCGGAAGGCAACGACGGCCAGCACGGCGATCAGGCTGAGCCCGGCGACGAGCCCGATCTGGATCCTGGCCGTCACGCGTGGCCCCGCGGGCCTGTAAGAGCCCGCTGATGGCAGTCACGCACGGCTACCTGGATGCGCCCGCGAAGATGCGGCCCCCCGGCCTCCCCCATGCCGGCTCGTTTACCCTCCCGGAGCCGCCGTCAAGCATGCCGTCCGGACGGCCGGCCCGCGCTCCCGCCAGCCGGGCCCAGCCGCCGGGCTCGTCGGCGTCCCGTTCAGGCCCCTTAAAGGGGTAACCCGGGCCTGGGCGATCCGCCCGGTGTGCTGACAATCGGCAAGTGGCTGCAGGAACAGATTCCCAGGTCAGGCGGCTCACGGTGGTGGTCTTCGACGGGACCCCGCTGGGGACCATGTCGTCCACGATCGGCGTGTTCGACATGGCGAAGCACTAGGGGGTGCTGCCCGATCTCGATCTGCGGGTCGTGGCCGGCGAGCCGGCCGCGGCGCTGGCCGGCGGCGGCCTGCGCTGCGACGTCCCGTACGACCTGGACGCGGTCCGCCCGGCACTCGCCGTCGCCAAGACGGAGGCTTCCGCCACAGCTGACATGACAACCTGTGACTGGCCCGTCGCGCGCGGTTCGCCCGGCAGCCACCACTGGGCACAGGAGGGTTAGGATGAGACTATCTGGAGGAGTCGAGCAATGACCCGGTCTGTGCACGTCCCGTACACCGTGGAGCAGGACGAAGATGGTGTCTGGTGTGCCCATGCGCAGCTGCGTCCCGGGGTGGGCGCGAACGGCGAGGGTGACACACCGGAGGCTGCTATCGCCGACCTGCGCGAGGCTCTTGAGGGCCTGATAGCTGAGTTCGGCGCACCGGAAGAGCTTACGCTCACGGTTGATGTCGCCTGATGCCCGCAGTACCGTCCGTGCACGGTGACCGGATCGTCCGGGCCTTAGAGCGAGCCGGGTTCAAGGTGGCTCGGGTGACGGGCAGCCACCACGTCATGCGCCATCCTGACGGGCGGGGCACGACAGTGCCGGTACACAAGGGCCGGGACGTGGCGAAGGGAACGCTGCGCGGCATCTGCTCCGACGTCGGCATGACCATCGAGGAACTGCAGCAGCTGCTTTGACGCAGAACCGTCGACCACTTCAAGTTCGTGCTCGCGGCATGTGCGGGCATAGCTGGTGCCAGGCAGGACCGCATCTTCATGCAGCCCCCACGTGATCGCGGCAGCTGGGTTGCTAGCGGCCGGGCCGCTATGGCGCGATCGCGATAGCGAGCACGCGGCGGACTAGCGGGAAAGCCTGCAGCACCCGGACGCCCTCGTCATGAAACGACTGCAGCGACGGGTCGGTGCCGGGGTCAAGCCCGGCGGCCTCTTCCCACATCGTCCGTTCCCGCTCGCGCCAGGCAGGGCGATCCACGACCTCGACCGCAGTGAATCCCGTGCCGGCGAGACCGGTCGAAAAGCTGATCTGCCTGATCCGCGCCGGGACCCGCCCGTCGTCTGGATCTAGCGCCTCCCAGCCGGTCAGCACGGCCCGGCCGCCCGGCGCCAGCACCCGGCGCATCTCGGCGAACGCTGCCTCGATGGGATCGGCGAACTGGACCGCATCGACGCAGAGGACCGCGCTAACCGACCCGGCCTCCAGCCCGGTGGCAGTCAGGTCCCCGAGCCGGAACTCGGCGTCCCTGCCTAGCCGTGCCGCCTGCTGCCCAGCCTGGCGCAGCGCCTCGGCGGAGAAGTCGACGCCGATCAGCCGGGCGCCGGTCCGCCTGGCCACCTCCAGCCCATAGCCGCCGCGGCCGCAAGCCAGATCGAGCAGCGTGCTGCCGACGGCCAGCTGCAGCGCCCGCGTGACGTCACCGATGCCATCCCAGCTCGGCTGCCTGTCCCGCCGGACAGTAGCTGGTGGCTTCGTTCGCGAGTTTTGACCGCGGCTGTTCGTGGGTTCTGACCGCACTTGGCGCTGGGATGGCAGTTTTCCGTTCGTGAGAAGTGACCGCGGTTTAGTGGCCGGGGCTGCTGATGCGTGCTCTTCGGGTTGGCGCCGCCAGCGTCTCGCCAGCGTGTGCCCTGTTCGGTGTCGTCGGCATTCGGCTGAGTCCGGGCGGATCGGTGGTTACGGGGCCAGGCTCGGTGAGGCAGCCCGATCCTGCGGCGGTGCTGGCGACGGCTAACACGCTTGCCTGCTCATGCGGCGGTGGACCAGTGTCGTGGTCATGACCGACACGGCACCTGCGATGTTCGACCGTCTCGCCGACCGCTACGACCAGGTCATTCCCTTCTTCGCCGCGTTCGCGGAGCAGCTGCTCGACGTGCTGGGCCCGGATCCGGGCACCCGGTTGCTGGACATCGGCAGCGGCCGGGGCGCGATCGCCGCGGCAGCCGCGGCCCGAGGCCCTCGACCCGGCGGACGCAGCGGAGTTCCAGCGGCTTGCGCTGGCCGAACTGACCCGGATGCACGAATCGGGCGGCATCGTGCTCGACCGCGGCGCCGTGGTCTACCTCGCCGCCGTCCCAGCCAGCGACCCCCACCGCACCCAGCAGCCACAGCCGACCGCCGGCACCTGACGATCGCCGAGGGCGGTGGCGTCGCTGCCCCCGGTGATGTCTACGGCCAGTCGGTCCGCTGCCTCGATATCGCCGAACAGGCGCTGCAGGAGGCAGGCGCGTCGGTGGCCGACGTGGTCCGGACCCGGGTCACACCCACCGACATTGAGCAATGGCGAGACGCGGCCCGTGCCCACGCGCAGCGATTTGCTCAGGTGCGGCCGGCCTGCACCTTCGCCGAGGTGTCACGCTTCATCGATCCGCAGTGGCTGGTGGAATTTGAGCTAGACACGATCATCTTGGAATAGCGCACCACCAGGCTTCCGCACCGGGACTGGCTGGGGCTTCCGAACGGTCCACCGCAGCGGCTGCGGCAGGGCCTCGATCTCTTCCCATGAAGCACCTGGGAAGCGGATGAGGCGATCAGTCACTGATTCCCCAGGCCCCGGCGAGCTCCTCGCGGGTGAGAACACGGGCGTCATCGGCTGGGCCCTGATCGGCCCGCATGCGCCGGATCGCGACGCTCCGGCCAACCTCGCGCCGCAGCCGTCTCAGCTCAGCCCTGAGCGCATCGAGCTCGGCGCGCGGAATCGTGATCATGTCCGACGCTTCGGCACTCACGCTCGGCTCCCTCCGATTGGCGCGGTCACGTTCAGTCTAGGCGGACCGGACTCGGGCAGACGGGCAGCGATCCGATCCACACCCAGCACGTCGGCGGATCTCGCGCACACGGACCACTCAGGCCCGGATAGGCAGGCTGTCCTCCTCCCGGACAGGCCTGCGGCCACGCAGGTCTCGAACGGGATGTCAGCGATCCGCCGGAATGACGGCCAGCATCAGGGCGGGGCTCATGCCCGCTCTGATGCTGCCCGTCGCGCCCGGGTCAGCCAGTGCGGCGGGCGTGGCGGCGCCGGATGCGGATAGTAGGCCGCGCAGCCGGGCCAGCGGCGGATGCGCGTGTGCGGCTCATTGGTGTTTCTTTCGGCTCAGCCAATTGGGTGCTCTTTGGACGCCTGGTGTGTTGCCTTGCGAGCCGGTACATAGCTGGGCCGAGAGTGGGATGGTGATTCTCCTGGTTAAGTGAGGCTGTCCACCTGGTGGACGTCGCCGCAGGGCACCCCCAGCGCGGCGTGGTGCGCGCGGATGGCTTGCTCGTCTGGCCCGTCCAGCAGGCAGTACACCTTGCCTTCGGCGTTGTGGTAAAGATCGATCTGGCGCACGCCGAACTGATCGGGCCTGGCGTTGCGGGTGTCCTCGGTGAGCTGTGCGATGGCCTCGGCGGGCAGCTTCAGATCCTGGTGATAGTCCATGAACTGTGCCATGACATGCTCCTGCGGTTCGGTAGAAGTGATACTTTCGGCGCCGGCTGGGAGCGGGTGCCGCCAGCTTTCAGCGGGACGGCACCGCTTGGTCTGGGTGTATGGTTTCGGCGGTCTCGTGCCGGTGCGCGGTTCGTGCCCGGTCGGCAAGTACGGCGATGGTGGCCGTGGCCAGCGCCGCGCCGAGCGCGATCAGTGCGATCTGCCAGCCGGGCATGCCGCCGGTGACGCTGTGGATGACGACGGTGTGGACCTGGGCCGGGCCTGGCAGCGGCCGGGAACTGGGCCCGAGCGCGCGCAGGTGGGCGAGCACGTTCCGCAGTAGCATGCTGGAAGGCAGAGGGTTCGCGTTCTGGCCCGGCGTGCCGGTGCTGGGCTGGGTTCCGGGCGGCGGTATCGTGCCCGTCTGCGGGGCCATGTTCGCGGCGAGTGCGGCAGGCCCAGCAGCGGTGAGCGCCAGCAGGCCGCAGGCCAGCCCGGCCAGGACAGCGGCGATACGGCGGATGTGACGGACGGGGTTCATGGCGATCTCCCTTCGGCTCGGGTGTCCTCCCCGGGCGCGTTGCGGTTGGTAGCAGCCTGCGGTGAGGTGGGCTTGCTGCGCATCGGTGGCCAGCACGGATTCACCACTGATGGGGTACTGATGTTGCGCGCACCTGCGATGATGAGGCGGTGGGGGACGTCCTTGCTGCCGGGATGTCAGCGCGCGAGGCCGAGGTGCTCGATGCGCTGGGCGCGCACCTGAGCAATGCGCAGATCGCCTCCCGGTTGCACATCTCGGTGCGCACGGTCGAGAGCCACGTCTCGTCGCTGCTGCGGAAGTTCGGCGCTGCCGGGCGCCGGGAGCTGGCCGCGCTTGCTGCCGCTGCCAGCTCACCCGCCGCTGCGGTTGGCCTGCCGGCGCCGTGGACGAGTTTCGTGGGCCGGGGTCGGGAGCGGGCGGCTGTGCTAGCCGCTCTGAGTGAGGCCCGACTGGTGACCCTGATCGGTCCAGGCGGTGTGGGCAAGACCCGTCTGGCGGTAGAAGTGGCGAGGGGTTCGGCATCGTTGTTCCCGTCCGGCTGCGCCCTCGCCGATCTGGTGCCCGTGCGAGAGGACTACATGGTCCAGGCGGTGGCGTCGGTGCTGGGGGTTTCCGAGAGACCCCGGCAGCCGCTGGAGGAGACCGTGCTTGAGCACCTCGCCGCGCGGCGGTTTTTGCTGGTGCTCGACAACTGCGAGCACCTGCTCGCGGTCGTGGCCGCATTCACTGAACGGCTGCTGGCAACCTGCCCTGGCGCGAAAGTGCTGGCCACCAGCCGTGAGCGGCTCGCGGTCACCGGGGAGAACTTGGTGGCGGTTCCGCCGCTGTCCCTGGTTGCCGGGGTGGCGGACGGCGTGGCCGGTTCCGAGGCTGCGCTGCTGTTTACCGAACGGGCCCGTGCGGTCGGCTCGGATTCTATCCCGGCCGCTGCGCTCGACGAGCTGTGCGCCCGGCTCGAGGGCATGCCGCTGGCGATCGAGCTGGCCGCGGCCCGCAGTGCATCGCTCGGGCTAGGCGGCCTGCTCGCCGGCCTGGACGACTATCTGCGGCTGCTGGCGGGTGGCCGCGGCGCCGACCCACGGCACCACTCGCTGCGCGCAGCCATCGGCTGGAGCCACGATCTGCTCGACGATCCCGAGCGGGCCATATTCCGCCGCCTGGGCGTGTTCGCGGGCGCGTTCGACCTGGATGCTGCCTCGGTCATCGGCGCAGGCGGGGAGCGTGGGGAAGTCGCCGACGTGATCGGCCGGCTGGCGGACAAGAGCTTGCTGGCCGGCGCCCACGGCAGTGGCCGGTGGCGGATGCTAGACACCGTCCGGGCCTACGCGCTGGAGCGGCTCGCGGCCAGCGGTGAAGAGCCTGCGGTGCGGGAACGGCACCTGCGCTGGGCTGCCGAGACCGCGGCGGACCTGGAGTTCCGGGCGCGGTCGGCCGGAGGGCTAGTTCAGGCCGGATGGCGATCCGGCTTCGATGCGGTGGCCGACGACCTGCGGGCCGCGCTCGGTCCCGGTACCGGGCCGGGACCAGATGGGATGCACCACCACCTGGCCCGCAGCCTTGGGCGGCTCGCCTACTCGCGCCGGTACCTCGTCGAGGCGCGCGGGCATTTCAGCCTTGCCGCCAGCTGTGCGCCCGATGACGGCCAGGCCGCCGCGGACCTGCTGGCGCAGGCCCAGGTGGCGATGGCCGAGGGCCGCGGTGAGCTCGCCTTTGACCTGCTGCTGGCGTCGGCCGGCCGGGCCAAGGCGGTCGGCGACGACCGCGCCAGGTCCACCGCCCTGGCGGAGGCCGTCACGATCGCGAATCGCACATCCGGCACGTTCGGGCAAGAGGTGCCGCACCGCCGGCTGCGCCGTCTGCTCGCGGAGGCAGCGCGCATCGCGCCCGCAGATGCCCCCGTCCTCACCGCGCAGCTCGCGGCTGCCTCGGCCTGGAACGCCGCAGCGGGAAGGGCCGCGCTTGATCAGCAGCTAGCCGCCGCGGCCCTGGCTGCGGCACGCCGCCTCGGCGATCCGGTGCTGATCAGCGGCGGCCTGGACGCGGCCGCTGAGGCGGAACGCGCAGCCGGGCGATACCGTGCGGCGGGAAAGCTGAATGCGGAACGCTACGAGCTGATCGGCCGCCTTTCCCGCCACGACATCCGGGCCGGATACGAGATCAGCGACTCCTGCGTCATCAGCGTTGCCCTAGCGGCAGGTGATCTGCGGGGGGCACTGTCAATGGCCGACCGCGCCGTCGGCGACTCGATCGCCGCCGATCAGCCAATGGCACTGTCCCGCCGGGTCGTTGCGCTGGCGCTGCAAGGCAATTTTCATGCGGCGATCACCGAGGCCACCGCCATGTGGCAGGCATGGCTGCGGACAGGAGCACCACCAGCCGGCTGGATGGCCCCCGCCGCCTATGCCGGCGCCCTCGCCCACGGCTTGCGCGGCGACAGCGATGGGTTGCATGACTGGCGGGGCCGCGCAGCCGAGCTTGCCGCGGGGCAAACGAGCAGGAACCTGCCCGCCTTCGCAGGGTTCGCCGACGCCCGGATCGCGCTGCACCACGGTCGGCCCGCCCAGGCAGCCGCCGCCCTTGCCGGGCTCGGCATCGGCGAACGGCCGTGGTATGACACCCGGCACCTGTACTACGACGCCTACGCCTGGGCGATCGCCGCCGAGGCTGCAGTCATCGCCAGGCTCCCCGACGCCACCCGATGGCTCGCGGCCACCGAGCCGGCCGCCCAGGAGAACCTCTGGGCGGCTGCCTGCCTCGCCCGGGCCAGCGGTCGGCTGCACGGCGACCGTGCCGCGCTGGAGGAGTCCCTGGCCGGGTGGCAGCGCATCGGGTCGCGGTTCGAACGAGCGTGCACCCTGCTGCTGATGCCCGGCCGGGCAACGCAAGGACACGCCGAGCTAGACGCGCTCGGCTGCCCCCCGCCCGCCACGTGAAGCAGACCGAGACTGGCCAGCCGAGTGCAGCCACGCACTGATGTAACCCCCGACCCGGAGCCGCTGGTGCACCGCGCCCAGCAAGGCGCGCCGTGACCCTGGCCATCGCCCTGATCACGGCAGGCCAGCTGGCCGCAGCACCCGCACGTCTGACACTCTCCGTCCGCCACGGACACCCGCCCAGGTGCTGGATTGCGAAGGCACGGACACAAGCCCAGCCCCATTTCATCAGCCGGACCGCCGCCCAGGCAGATCGCCAGCCCGGATCAGGACCTGCTACGCCTCGACCCGGCGAACCCCGTCACGATGCCCGGCCCGGCGGCCAGCAGCCCTGTCAGTCCGCCACCCGTTCCAGCCGCGAACACGCCCGCCAGGCGCCATCGCGTCGAAGCCACCCTCGCTGCCGTGCCAGACGACGGCGGCCGCCCAGAACCGCTTGATCTGCACGCCGACACCCACGCCTGTGTCACAGCTTCCAGCCAGCAAATATTCGGCGATCCGGGGCGACGCCCAGGTTCGCGGCTGTGACCTTGCGTGATGACTCAGGCGGATTCACCGTGTGCTGAAATCGTCGTCGCTGGGACCCGCCGCTGGTCCAGCCTCCCGGGGTCTCAGCCGGACCCGGGAGGTTGGCCGATGAGCACCACCACGTCGTCCCCGTC
>Ga0335075_10014923_pt1 | contig 11646 bp, 16 predicted proteins | sample Lox_Sample_24_FD_206723 | JGI IMG/M metagenome (GOLD analysis project Ga0335075, IMG submission 206723) | Soil microbial communities from Loxahatchee National Wildlife Refuge, Florida, United States - Lox_Sample_2.4 | ecosystem: Environmental > Terrestrial > Soil > Wetlands | place: USA...
TACCCCGTGGGGTGAGTGGCTCAGCCAACGCCTCATCATACATTCATTTTTTGCGCGTAGAATAGATCATGTATTGACTGAATTACGATCTTCTCCACTGCGCGGATGCGCGGCGGGAGGTGGTGCTAACGAAGCGCAACGCCGGCGGGGGCAAGCCGCGCGCAAGGCTCCTTCCGCCGCTTCGCGGTCCTTCTCCCCGCAAGCGGAGAAGAAGAACTAATGCAGCGTGAATTCGGCGCCGACATGCCTGAGCTCGGCTGGCGAGATCAGCCCGCGGGCGGCGACGCGCACGGAGTGGAGCCTGCCTTCGAGGTTGTGCTGCCAGAAATGGAGGAAGCGGTTGAGGATCGGGAATTTTGGCGCGAGGTCGAGCTCCTGCCAGATGTAGGACTGCAGCACCGCCGGATGATCGGGCAGGTGATAGAGGATCTCGGCCGTCGTAAGGCTGTAACCACGCATACGCAACTGCAATTCGTGCATTTGTTTCATCCCTGCACTGTTCTTCTGGCCTTCCCTCCAGTATGGCCACATAATCCTAAGTAAAAGATTGTCTTCCGGTTCCCGTTCTGTCGAGATGTCGCGCGCAGTCCTGCGGCGTTTTGGAACGTGACTTGACGCGAGCCGGGGATTTTGCCCCTTACTGTTTCGCCCGCGACACAGAGTCCCCGCCAAAGCAGCATTCACCTATCGGAAGTGCCAATGAGCGAACGCTTCAAAGCTCTCCTGATCACCAAGGCGGGAGACGGCCAGACGGTGGCGGAAACCGATCTCTCCGTGGACGATCTCATGGAGGGCGACGTCACAGTCGCGGTGTCGCACTCCACGGTAAATTACAAGGACGGTCTTGCACTCACTGGCCGTTCGCCGGTCGTGCGCCGGTTTCCGATGATTCCGGGGGTGGATCTCGCCGGGATTGTCACCCGGTCGCTGTCGCCGGCGTTTCGTGAAGGCGAGCGCGTGCTCGTCAACGGCTTCGGCCTTGGCGAGACGCATTATGGCGGCTATGCGGGATGTGCCCGGTTGCAAAGCGGATGGGTGCTGCGGATTCCGGAGCCATTCTCTCCAGCGGACGCGATGGCGATCGGCACGGCCGGCTATACGGCGATGCTGGCGGTGCTGGCGCTCGAGGATGCCGGAATCACGCCGGAAAAGGGTTCGGTGCTGGTCACGGGTGCGGCGGGCGGCGTCGGGTCGGTCGGCGTCGCGCTGCTGGCGAAGCTCGGTTACAGGGTGATTGCCGCGACGGGGCGCGACGAAGAATCAGGTTATCTTTCCGGCCTCGGAGCCCATGACGTGATCCCGCGAAAGGAGCTTTCCGGCGAACCGCGGCCGCTGGCGCGCGAGCGCTGGGCCGGCGCCATCGACAGTGTCGGCTCGACGACCCTGGCCAATGTGCTGGCGGCGACCTCCAAGGGTGGCGCGGTGGCGGCCTGCGGGCTTGCCCAGGGCATGGATTTGCCCACCAGCGTCGCGCCGTTCATTCTTCGGGGTGTTTCGCTGCTCGGGATCGAGTCGGTCCATATGAACATGCCAAGGCGGCGGCAGGCCTGGGAACGTCTTGCCCGCGATCTCGACCGGCAAAAACTTGCGGCCATGACGCGGACCATCGGGTTTCATGACATCCGCGATGCGGCGGAGGGAATTCTGGCCGGCCGGGTCCGCGGACGGCTCGTGGTCGCTATCGCCTCATGAGCAGCTTTTCCCGTCTGCGTCGCGAATGAGCTCAATTTTCCTGCTCCTTCCGGGGCTGCTGATCGGATTTCTTGTCGCCGCGCCGATCGGTCCCATCAATCTGATCTGCATGCGCCGCACGCTGGCATTCGGCGCGCTCACCGGTTTCGTATCCGGGCTTGGCGCCGCAATGGGCGACGGCATTTTCGCCGCGATCATCGGCTTCGGGCTGACTGCCATCCGTCACTGGATCGAAGGCTATTCGCAGGCGCTGCAACTGGCGGGCGGCGCGCTCCTCCTGGGCTTCGGCATCCACACCTATCTTGCCGATCCGCTGCAGGGCCGGGAGATTGCGTATGCCGGAAACGGGGATCGGACGCGCAGCAATACATCGCTTCTGCGGTCTTTCGCGTCCACCTTCGCAATCGCGCTCAGCAATCCGGCAACGCTTTTTGCCTTTGCGGCGCTGTTCACCGGCTTTGGCGGCTTCATCGGGATCGCCGACCCAACGCTTGCCCAGGCCGCGTTCGTGGTGGCCGGAATACTTTGCGGATCTGCGATTTGGTGGTTCACGATCACCACCGTGGTGAGCGCCTATCACGCCAGGATCAACGGCCGCGTCATGCGCATCATCACGCATGCGTCGGGAATCGTCATCTGCCTGTTTGGACTTGGCATGCTGGGCCATGTGCTGATCGAGCATTGGCGGATGACAGGGGGGTGGCGTTGACACTTTGCAGGTCCATGCCCATCATCGTCTCAACGTCGCGATCCGCCGGGAGGCGCATTGTCGGCGGCAATCAGATGATCCCCCGCGGGAGAGATTCGTCGAACGACGAACGCCGAAGGAGCAACCGCCCCGGAAACTCTCAGGCAGAAGGACCGCGCGGGGAGATGAGAATCTGGAAAGCAGGACGGCGGACGATCGCCGTCCTCACCGAAGGGGTAAGCGCCGGTTTGTGAGCCGGAGCGAAATCTCTCAGGTCCGATGACAGAGGGGCGCGGGTTCCGGTGTTCCGGACGCGCTGTCGAAGCCCTTTTGCCGGACCGCCATGACCGTCGATCAAACACTCAGACGAACGCCGCTCTACGGGCTCCATATCGCGCTCGGCGGAAAGATGGTGCCGTTCGCCGGCTACGAATTGCCGGTGCATTACGAGCCCGGCATCCTCAAGGAACATCTCCACACCCGCGCCAGGGCCGGACTCTTCGACGTGTCGCATATGGGGCAGGCGGCGCTGTCCGGCGCCGATCCGGCGGCGGCGCTCGAAACGCTCACGCCTGCCGATGTAACGGGCCTGAAAGACGGCCAGCAGCGCTACGCGCTGCTCCTCAACCGCGAAGGCGGCATCAAGGATGATTTCATGGTGGCGCGGCTCGCGGGCGAAGCCGCGCTGCACCTCGTCGTGAACGGCGCAACGAAGGAAGGCGATTTCGCCTATATCGCCGAGATGCTGCGGGGCCGCGCCGAGCTTGCTCCACAGCCCGAGCGCGCGTTGCTTGCGCTTCAGGGTCCGGCGGCGGAAGCCGTTCTTTCGCGCCATGCGCCCGACGCCCCGGGACTGGCTTTCATGAAAGCCGCACGCATGAGCGTTGCCGGCGCTTCCGCCATCGTCAGCCGGTCCGGCTACACGGGCGAGGACGGATTCGAAATTTCCGTTGCAGCGGAGGATGCCGTGCCTGTCGCCCGCGCGCTGCTCGACGAGCCGGACGTGCTGCCCATCGGGCTTGGTGCCCGCGACTCGCTGCGGCTCGAAGCGGGGCTTTGTTTGTACGGGCACGATCTCAACGAAGACATCGATCCGGTCAGCGCCAATCTCGTCTGGTCGATCGGCAAGCGCCGCAGGAGCGAGGGCGGTTTTCCGGCAGCGGAAAAGATCCTCAACCTGATTGCCAGCGGCGCGCGGCAGAAGCGCATCGGCATCCGGCCCGAGGGCCGCGCGCCGGCGCGCGAAGGAACGATGATCACCGACAAGACAGGCCGCATCATCGGCCGCATCACCAGCGGCGGATTCGGCCCCAGCGTGAACGCGCCGGTCGCGATGGGCTATGTGGAAGCGGAATTCTCGGCGGACGGAACGGAAATCGAACTGTTGATCCGCGGCAAGCCTGGCCGCGCGCGGATCGCGCCGATGCCGTTCGTGCCGCATCGTTACAAGCGCAGCGACGGAAAGGCGGGATAGAGAGATGAGCGAAACGCGATTTACCGATCAGCACGAATGGGTGCGCGTGGATGGCGATATCGCCACGGTCGGAATTACCAGATTTGCCGCGGGCCAGCTTGGCGATGTCGTGTTCGTCGAATTGCCCGATATCGGCCGCAAGGTGGGGCAGGGCGGCGAGATCGCGGTCGTCGAAAGCGTCAAGGCCGCGAGCGAAGTCTATGCGCCGATCGGCGGCGAAGTCAGCGAAGCCAATACCGCGCTCACCGACGAGCCCGCAAAGATCAATTCCGATCCGGAAGGCGAGGGCTGGTTCTTCAAGCTGCGCGTCGGCGACAAGGCCGAACTCGCCAAGCTGATGACCGAAGAACAATATGCCGAATTCGTCAAGAACCAGTAGATGCGATGCAGGGTTTGAACCACAGAGGCGCAGAGACGCAGAGGGAAACCGATTCGTCATGGAGACTCAGCGTGGATGGAGAAGAAAGATTGGCGCGCCGTGCGCGCCGAAACTATTTCTATGATCCACGCACCTCTGTGGTGAATTTGTCTTCAGCACCTCTGCGTCTCGGCGGCTCTGCGGTTCATTCTTGCGCGCCCAATACGCAGCAAAACACAGCTCCAGGATTCTAGATACCATGCGTTATCTGCCCCTTACGCCAGACGATCGCCGCGCGATGCTTTCGACCATCGGCGCGCCCGATATCGACGCGCTGTTCCGCGACGTGCCGAAGGAAGCGGTGGTCGGCCGCGCGGCGTTCGAGCTCCCCGATCATCAGGGCGAGCTTGAAGTCGAGCGCGCGCTTTCGCGGCTGGCTTCGAAGAACATTGCCGCCGGCGCGGCGCCGTTCTTCTGCGGCGCGGGCGCCTATCGTCATCACGTTCCGGCGTCTGTCGATCATCTCATCCAGCGTTCGGAGTTTCTGACTTCCTACACGCCCTATCAGCCGGAAGTCGCGCAGGGCACGCTGCAATATCTGTTCGAATTCCAAACCCAGGTGGCGCTGCTGACCGGCATGGAGGTGGCGAACGCCTCGCTTTACGACGGCTCGACCGCCACGGCCGAAGCGGTGCTCATGGCCCAGCGGCTGACGCGGCGCTCCAAGGCGGTGCTGTCGGGTGGATTGCACCCGCATTACGCCGAAACCGTCGAAACACTCGCCGCGCTTTCGGGAAAGGCCACGCGCGCGCCGGCGCAACCGGGCAAGGCGGAAGACATTATTTCGCTCATCGACAATGACACGGCCTGCGTCGTCGTCCAGTCGCCGGATGTGTTTGGTCTTATCCGCGATCTCAGGCCGATAGCCGCGGCCGCGCATGCCAACGGCGCGCTGCTGATCGCCGTCGCGACGGAGATTGTTAGTCTCGGCTTGCTCGAATCGCCCGGCGCAATGGGCGCCGATATCGTGGCCGCCGAAGGACAATCCATCGGCAACGGCCTCAATTTCGGCGGTCCCTATGTCGGCCTCTTTGCCACCCGCGAGAAGTTCATCCGCCAGATGCCGGGCCGCGTGGCCGGCGAGACGGTGGATGCGGAAGGCAAGCGCGGCTACGTGCTCACGCTCTCCACCCGCGAGCAGCATATCCGCCGCGAAAAGGCGACCAGCAATATCTGCACCAATTCCGGCCTTTGCTGCCTCGCTTTCACCATCCATCTCGCGCTCCTGGGCGAAGAAGGCTTCACCCGTCTTGCCCGCGCGAACCATGCGCGTGCCTCGGGCCTCGCCGACAGGCTGGCCAAGGTCGCCGGCGTCGAAGTCATTACACCTGCGTTCTTCAACGAATTCACGGTGCGATTGCCGAAGCCGGCGGCGGAAATCGTCGATGCGCTGGCCGAGCGCGGCATTCTGGGCGGCGTGCCCGCATCGCGCCTCCTGCCCGACAAGCCGGAACTGCGCGATCTGTTGATCGTCGCCGCCACCGAAACCACCAGCGAAGAAGATTGCGACGCGTTCGCCGCGGCGCTTGCGGAGTGTCTCAAGTGACGATGAACGTAGTAGGACGGCCCACCGCGGCGGGCGAAGCGCCGGTTCCGGACCGGAAGACGATTTCCGGCGACCGCGGCCTCGATCACGAAGCATCGCTGTTGTTCGAGCTTGGCCGCGCGGGCGTTTCCGGCGTCGATATAACAGACACCAAAATCGGCGATGCGCGGCTCGGGGGATTGCGGCGCAAGGGGGAGATCGGTCTTCCCGGTCTTTCCGAGCCGGAAGTCGTGCGCCATTTCGTGCGCCTGTCGCGCATGAATTACGCCATCGATTCCGGGCTTTATCCGCTCGGCTCCTGCACGATGAAACACAATCCGCGGCTCAACGAGAAGATGGCGCGGCTGCCGGGCTTCGGCGACGTTCATCCACTCCAGCCGCAACAGACCGTGCAGGGCGCGCTCGCGCTGATCTCCGAACTGATGCGCTGGCTGACCACGCTGACCGGCATGCCGGCGGTGGCGATGAGCCCCAAGGCCGGCGCGCATGGCGAATTGTGCGGACTGCTCACCATCCGAGCGGCAATCGCCGCGCGGGGCGAGAACCGCCGCCGCATCCTGGTGCCTTCGTCCGCACACGGAACAAATCCGGCGACTGCGGCGCTCGCCGGCTTCGCGGTCGACGAAGTGCCGGCGCTCGCCAATGGTCGCGTCGACGCCGACGCGCTGAAGAAAATGCTCGGCCCCGATGTCGCGGCCATCATGCTGACCAATCCCAACACCTGCGGGTTGTTCGAGGGCCGCGTGCGCGAGATGGCGCAAGAGGCGCACAGCGCGGGCGCCTATTTCTATTGCGATGGTGCCAATTTCAACGCCATTGCCGGCCGCGTGCGGCCTGGCGATCTCGGCATCGACGCGATGCATATCAACCTGCACAAGACGTTCTCGACGCCGCATGGCGGCGGTGGCCCGGGCGCCGGCCCGGTCGTGCTGTCGGCGGCGCTGGCGCCTTTCGCGCCGCTGCCGCTGCTCGTCCATGACGCGCACGGTTTCCGGCTGATCGAATCGCGCGATCGCTTGCCCGCGGGCGCACAGCCTTTCGGCCGCATGTGCGCCTTCCATGGCCAGATGGGCATGTTCGTCCGCGCGCTCGCCTATATGCTGAGCCATGGCGCCGACGGCATCCGCCAGGCTTCGGAAGACGCCGTGCTCGCAGCTAATTACATCCTTGCCTCGCTGAAGGACACGTTGAGCGCGCCCTTCGAAGGGCCGTGCATGCATGAAGCCCTGTTCGACGATCATTTCCTCGAGGGGACCCACGTCACGACGCTCGATTTCGCCAAGGCGATGATCGACGAGGGCTATCACCCGATGACGATGTATTTCCCGCTCGTCGTCCACGGCGCCATGCTGATCGAGCCCACGGAATCGGAATCGAAGGAAAGCCTCGACCGGTTCATCCGGGTGATGGCCGGGCTGGCGCAGGAGGCGAAGCAAGGCCAGATCGCGCGCTTCGCCGGGGCACCATACTTCGCCCCGCGGCGACGGCTGGACGAAACGCGGGCGGCGCGGAAACCGGTGTTGCGCTGGACGAGGGCGAGATTGCCGGAAGCGGCGGAGTAATGCGTCGCCGCACGATCCAAGCGTCACGTCTGCGAGCGACCGCGGCGAGCCTTGAAGGCTCTCCGGCGCAATTCGTCGGCGATTTCGGCCTTTCCTCCGCCAGGGGCACCCAACATGCCTGGCGTCCAGAAGTCGTCCGGCAATCGTTTGCAGCAATCCAGCGCCTCTTGTTCCTGACCGAGCCGCGCATGCGCGTCCGCCTGAAATAACAAGCCGATCGCATCGCGTTGCCAGCTCTCCGGATCCATCGCCTCGGCACGGGCAAAATCTTGCGTGGCTTGTTCGTACTCGCCCAGATGCCGGTGCACTTCGCCCCGTGCAAGGTAGCTATATCGGTCTGGCTCGAGTTTGATAGAGGTATTCATGTCATCGAGCGCACGCCGTGGTTCGCCAAGCTCCATCCACGTAAAATGACGATCGAAGTATGGATGGGGATCGAGTGGATTATCATCGATCCACTGGTTCACAACACGAAGGTGCTCCTGCGGGTCCCTTCGCAGCAAGTCGTGCAGCTCCCATAATTCTTCAGGTGTAGTAGGCTGTTTCATCTTGTTCTCCTAACAAGAACGTTGTTCAAGATTGAATGACATTTCCGCCACACTCCTGCGAAACCTGGCCCATGATGCATTGTGACAGTGACTTGCCAAATCCACGATGGCCGTCCTTTCCGAGAAGGCCGCGATTTACCAGCCCGAAGCAATACTTTGTTGCTGCGGCCCATTCCTCTTCACATTCCGGACGGTCTGGATACGGATTTATCGGAAGTTCGCGAGGAAATGCGTTTGGAATGGCGATTGGAGGAGGCATTACCTCGGAGGGAAATGGCCCGAGTTTCGGAACATTAGGAATAACAGGTCCAAAAGGGCCGGGAAAAACAGGATCAAGTGGAATATCAAGTTGTACCGGAATAAGCGATCCATCGTCGCTCGGGGTGCCGACATTGGTGTCTCTTGAGTTCGCACTGACGATGGCAACACTGTCAGGCGAGCTTGTGACGGCAGAGCCCACAGGTGCAAATTGACCACCCACGCCATCTGGAGAGCCTGCAGGCCATCGTGGATGTTGCGTGGGGTCCCAGTCCGCCTTTAGGAGCTGGCTCGCCTGAAGGCGAACGGCCAAATTGATTGTCTCCTGAGCCGATGCTTCGGTCTTCCTTAGGTCCGGCGGATCCGGAATTTGCAAGTTCAGTGTCGCAACTTGCGCCCGCGCCAGATTTCCTTCGCCAAGCGCGCGGGCAACGACAGAAAGACCTTCCATCTTTCTCGCGAAGTCCACTGGGAGCCCGAAGCGCTCGGAAAGTTCGGCGTTGAGTTCCGATAATGCGCGTGGCCCCCATCCGCCACCGGGGCGCGAGGAACAATGCCGCTTCAGCAACGGTACCTCTCCAACAAATACGCCCGCATTGGTGCAGGCAATACTTGATGCACTTGGCGACAATGCGAGCCTGAACCACGCTTCTCCAGCGTGCGACATCCATAACCTCCTGCGAAACGACCATAAATGGAACGTATAGGGAACAAAATTGAATGTCGACATCAAAGGTCACAAAGTAACCAAAATGGTTACATTCCGGCGGAAGTCACGCTGAGCGCGCCCTTCGAAGGCCCATGCATGAAGCTCTTTTGAACGATCATCCCCTCGAAGGCACGGAAGTCACCACGCCCGATTGCGCCAAGGCGATGATCGACGAGGGCTATTACCCGATGACGATATATTTCCCCCTCGTCGTCCACGGCGCCATGCTGATCGAGCCCACGGAGTCGGAATCGAAGGAAAGCCTCGACCGGTTCATCCGGGTGATGGCCGGGCTGGCGGAGGAGGTGAAGGCCGGCCAGACCGCGCGCTTCGCCGGGGCACCATACTTCGCCCCGCGGCGACGGCTGGACGAAACGCGCGGCGCGGAAACCGGTGTTGCGCTGGACGAGGGCGAGATTGCCGGAAGCGGCGGAGTAAGAGCCCTTTACTCCCCGATCAAATCTTTCAAGTCGGGCACGAGCGCGGGAATTTCCTCCGTCGCGGTTTTCCAGAGAATGTCGCGGTCGATATCGAAATAGGCATGGACGAGCCGGTTTCTCATCGCCACGATTTGCTGCCAAGGTAATTTCGGATTCAGCGCTTTCGCGGAGGATGAAACTTTCGCAGCCGCCTCTCCAAAGATTTCCACTGCCCGCACCATGGCAAAGAGTAGCATTGTATCGGTGTTCAGATCCTGCCGGTCGCGTCCTCTTACGAAAGTTGAAACGGCTTCCGCCGATTCGATCATATGAAGAAGGCGGATGCGATCCTCAGGCAGCATATTGCGGCCGTGCGGTTCGCAGCACTTCCTGGCGGAAATGTCTGCTCAGGTCTTGTGGCGTGCGCAGATCGACTTTGCGGCCGCCGAGAAGCTCCGAAAGCTTGCTTTCGATGCCGGCGAGCGCGAGCAAGCCAGGCTCTTTGCCGGGCTCAAACTCCACCAGCAGATCGACGTCGCTGTCGGGCCGGTCGGTCCCCTTAAGCACCGAGCCGAACAGCGACAGGCGCCGGATATGATGGTGCCGGCAGAGCGCGGTTAGCGCCTCCGCATCAAGTGGCAATTGGCCCGTCACTGCGTACCCCGGTCTGTTTTCGCGTCAGCATAGCCTATCATGCGAATTCGCCAAGGCGATGATCGACGAGGGCTATCACCCGATGACGATGTATTTCCCGTCGTCGTCCACGGCGCCACGCTGATCGAGCCGACGGAATCGGAATCGAAGGAAAGCCTCGACCGGTTTATCCGGGTGATGGTCGGGCTGGCGGAGGAGGTGAAGGCACGCCAGACCGCCCGCTTCGCCGGCGCGCCCTAATTCGCCCCGCGGCGACGGCTGGACGAAACGCGGGCGGCGCGGAAACCGGTGCTGCGCTGGACGAGGGCGAGATTGCCGGAAGCGGCGGAGTAACAACGCCTCCGGACACGTTCACTATTGCACGCTCGTTACCGCAGCTCGTCTTCCGGAATTTCGCCGAGCTTCGCAAGGCGTCGAAGCAAGCCGGTTTTGAGAGACCGGCTCGCGTGGATCGGCACGGAAATTCGCAGATTATTTCCGCGCTTTCCGAAGATATGATGGCTTCCCGTTATCCGCAGCAACTGCCAGCCATGCCGCTCAAGGAGCCGCGCGAATTCGCGGCCCGTTATCTGTCTCAAACGGCGATTTCCAGAACGCGTTCCGTGCCGGTCTTTGCCGGCTCGGTAATATCGGCGGAGAGGCAACCTTCAATGGCGTCGTGAATGTTAGCCATCAACTCTTCCATGGTCTCGCCCTGGCTCACACAGCCGGGAATGGCGGGCACCTCGGCCCAGAAACCGCCCTCTTCCGCGTCGTGTACAACGACCTTGATTTTCATAGCGTGGGATCCGTTCACAACCTGTTGCAAGATAAGCCGTCTGCATCGCTTCGCAAAGGGCTCTATCCGGGCAATTCGCGAAGACCTGAAAGGCGGAGCCGTCGTCATGGTGCCGCTCGATATTCCGGGCAAGTTGCTGCGCGCGAACATCTTGACGGATGAAATTCTCATCGACGCCCTCGACCGCGTCGCACAGGCAGCCGGACAGAACGGATCATCCTATCTCGCTGACGCCGCGCGTCAGCTTTTCGCCTGTTTCGGGATGTACCATGCTTCGCCGCATGTTGGATGCTTGGCTGCATCATGGGTGCTGCGTCAATCGACGGGGTCCTATGCGAAGCCTCCGGCGACCGTGGCCGTCTCGGCCGTTGCGGGCGGGACGCCCGCGGTCCCAGGAAACAGCATTGCGCGGCAGACCCACTGATGGCATGATGGCGCCATCATGACGGCACGATCCCAGATTACGATGGATTCCGGCCTGCAACGGCGGGCGCGGCAGCGCGCGGCGGAGCTTGGCCTGTCATTCGCCGAATATGTGCGCCGCGCCGTCCTGCGGGATTTGGGCGAGAAGCAGCCTAAGCCCGACGTCTCCCTCATATTCAATCTGGCGGACGATGGGCCACCCACTGATATCGCGCGCGACAAGGACCGGTTGATCGCCGAGGCGGTTCACCAGGAACATCGCCGAAAGATCGCGCGAAAAAGAAAAAAGCCTTCTTCGCGGTCGCCGCGAACTTGACCGTCTTCGTTGATTCCTCGATGTGGTTTGCCGCCGCCGTCCGGCGGGATCGCGGCAATGCGCGCGCAAGAGCGATTCTGGAAGGTGCGGACGCGCTTCTGACGAGCGACCACGTGCTCACGGAAACCTGGCTTCTTCTCAACAGCCGCAGCGGGCGAGAC
>Ga0335075_10014924_pt1 | contig 11645 bp, 6 predicted proteins | sample Lox_Sample_24_FD_206723 | JGI IMG/M metagenome (GOLD analysis project Ga0335075, IMG submission 206723) | Soil microbial communities from Loxahatchee National Wildlife Refuge, Florida, United States - Lox_Sample_2.4 | ecosystem: Environmental > Terrestrial > Soil > Wetlands | place: USA: Florida...
GATTCCGCTACGCTGCGGGCATGAGCGACCAGACTGGTGCCGACCAGAACGTCCAGATCCGGCTTGCCTCGCGGCCTGTAGGGCGGCCGAGGGCGGAGAACTTCGCGATCGTCGCGGGGCCGGTTCCAGTCCCTGGGGACGGGCAGGTGCTCGTGCGCACCCGGTATTTGTCGCTCGACCCGTACATGCGCGGGCGGATGAGCGACGCCCCGTCCTACGCGCCGCCGACCGAGGTAGGTGCCGTGATGGTCGGCGGGACCGTTGGCGAGGTGGTCGCCTCGAACGCGCCCGGGCTGTCACCAGGCGACTTGGTGCTCGGTTATGCCGGCTGGCAGAAGTACGGCGTGCAGCGGGCGAGCATGCTGCGGAAGCTCGACCCCGCCGTCGCGCCGGTCACCACCGCGCTCGGTGTGCTCGGCATGCCGGGGTTCACCGCCTACGCCGGGCTGACCCAGATCGGCAAGCCGAAGCCGGGCGAGACGGTTGTAGTCGCCGCCGCCAGCGGGCCCGTCGGGGCGACGACCGGGCAGCTGGCGAAGATCTTCGGGGCCCGCGCGGTCGGCATCGCGGGCGGGCCTGAGAAGGTGGCCTACCTCAAGGAGATCGGCTTCGACGCCGCGATCGACCACCGCTCCCCCGACTTCAAGGCGCAGCTCCGCGCGGCCGTCCCCGACGGGATCGACGTGTACTTCGAGAACGTCGGCGCGCACGTGTGGGACGCGGTGTTCCCGCTGCTCAACGACTTCGCACGGATCCCGGTATGCGGGCTCATCGGGCACTACAACGCCACCGGGCTGCCGGAGGGTCCGGACCGGACGCCGGTGCTGATGTCGGCGATCTTGCGGAAGCGGCTCACGCTGCGCGGGTTCATCCAGACGGAGTTCGTCGCGGAACTGATGGGCGAGTTCCTCGAGCGGGCGACGCCCTGGGTACGGGACGGGTCGCTGCGGTACCGGGAGCACATCGTCGACGGGCTCGAGAACGCCCCGGAAGCGTTCATCGGCATGCTGGACGGCACGAACTTCGGCAAGCTCCTGATCCGGGTGAGCTGACCGCGGACGCTGCCTTATCAGCTCGAGGACGCGCTGGTCGTCGGCGCGGATGACGCGGGCGGGCTCGTGGTGGTCGTCGTGGCGGTGGCGGTCGGCGGCGTAGTCGTCGGGGTCGGGGTTGGCGACGTGGTGGTCGTTGTCGTCGTCGGGGTTGGCGATGTCGTGGTAGTGGTTGTCGTCGTCGGAGTCGACGTCGTGGTGTGGGTCTGCTGGAACGTGGTCGGGGACGTGGTGGCCGGCTGGGTCGTGGCCGCGTGCGTTGACGCGCTCGCCGACGGCTTCGGGTGCTTGGTGGCGGTCGGCGAAGCCGACGCGCTCTTGGCGGCGGCGGTCGCGACCGACGAGACGTTCGCCGCCGGGCGGGGCTGGGTCGGCGGGTTGCTGCCGTGCGAGCCGAGCGCGAAGGCCGTCGCCGCGCCGGCGATCACCAGCACGCCGATGATCGACGCCAGCACCAGCGGCCGCCGCCCGCGGCGGCGCGGCGGTTCGTCCTGGCCGTACGGCGGGTCGCCCATGACGAGCGGCGGTGAGCCGCTCCCGGGTGCCCGCGAGGTTTCCGTCGCCCCGTACGGCGGGCGGGGGCCGGAGCCGGGCATCGAGGTCATCGTGGCATCGAAGCCGTCCCCGGCGGCGATGGGCACCGCGTCGACCGAGGTGGGCGCGGGCGGGATGGGCACTCCGTCACCCGGGGTGGGCGCGGGCGGGATGGGCACTCCGTCGACCGGGGTAGGAGCGGGCGCCCCCGTGAAGCGGGTGGGGATGGGCGGCGCGGCGGCCATGCGGATGACAGACTCCGGCAGCCAGTTCCCCGTCGGCTGGAGAGCGCCCACCGCATCGAGCAGGGCGACCGCGGTGGGACGCTGCGCCGGGTCCTTCACCAGGCAGCGCTCGATCAGCGGCCGCAGCGTGGGCGGCACCCGGTCGAGGTCCGGTGGCTCGTGGACGACGCGGTAGAGGAGCGAGGCGGTCGTCCCGCCGCCGAACGGGCCTTCGCCGGTCGCGGCGAACGCGAGCACCGTCCCGAGGCTGAAGATGTCGCTTGGCGGGCCAACGTTGGTGCCGATGGCCTGCTCGGGAGACATGAACCCTGGCGATCCGATCGTCAGCCCGGTCTGGGTGAGCGTCGTCGACTCGGCAGCGCGGGAGATGCCGAAGTCGATGACGCGCGGGCCGTCCTCGGCCAGCAGCACGTTCGACGGCTTCAGGTCCCGGTGGGTCACGCCCGCGGCGTGGATCGCGGCGAGCGCCTCGGCCAGGCCGGCGGCGAGCGCGAGCAGCGACGCTTCAGGCAGCGGCCCGTGCTCGTTGATCGCCTCGGCCAGCGAGGGGCCGGGAACGTAGGCAGTCGCGAGCCACGCCATCGGGCCGTCGACGTCCGCGCCGACCACCATGGCGGTGAACATGCCGCTCACCGTCCTGGCCGCGGCGACCTCGCGCGCGAACCGGATCCTGAATTGCGGGTCCGAGGCGAGCTCCGGCCGGATGGCTTTCACCGCGACCGGCCGCCCGCCCGGGGACACCGCGAGGAACACCTGCCCCATGCCGCCCTGGCCGAGGCGCCCGACCACCCGGTACGGGCCGATGACCCGGGGATCCCCGGGCTGCAAGTCCTTGACCACGCTGATCCCCCCACCCCCGCGTCCACGAGGACGCCCCAGACAATGCATGCGTCGTCACATTTCACGATAAGTACTCATCGCGCGAATGCATAGGTGCAGCACCGTGCTAGCCGTACCTGGAGGCGGGTGTCCTCACGATCGACCCAGTGGCGGCGGGGCGAGCAACATCGAGACATGAACAAGACCGACGGGGCCGCGATTTTCAGCGACAATCGGACTATGGCCGGGGTGACCACCTCACCGGTGCGGCGCACGCTGACCGCGCCGTTCACCCGGCGCGCCTGGACGGAGCTTCTCTACGCCGTCATCAGCTTCCCGCTGGCCCTGTGCGCCTTCGCCTTCAGCTTCGTCACCCTGCACAATGGCATCTTCTGGGCTGGATCGGCGCCGGCGCTCAGGAAGATGGGCGGCTACAACCGGTACCTCACCCTGCGGATGCTCGGCGAGGACATCCCCGCCCCGCCGCCGCTGCGGCCGCAGTCGTATGTGCGTGTGCGGACGCCGGACGCCGAGCGGCTGGCCGCCCTGGCCGAGGCGGAAGAAGGCGCCAAGGTCAAGCGGAGCGGCAGCAAGGTCAGGATCGGCGGGCTGCCGGCCACCAGGATCGCCGAGCTGGCCGCGGACGAGCACATCGTCATCCACGCGATGAACCCCGATCGCGTGCTGGGCTGGTACCGGGGGGCGATCCGCGACACGCAGGCCTGGAAGATCCGCGGCTACTTCCTGATGAAGCCGATAATCGCCAGCTTCCACCTGGTCGTCGCCGCGGGCTTCTGGCTGGCCGGGCTGTTCTACCTGACCTATCCGGCCTGGCAGGTGTTCGCGGGGGCCGGCCCGGGGCTCGGCAGCGGGCACCCCGTGCCGCTGGCCGCGTCGTTCCTGTTCGTGCCGCTCGGCGCGGCGCTGCTGCTGGCGTCGCCGTGGCTGACACGCGCGGTCTGCGAACTGGACCTGCTGCTCGTCCGCGGCTTCCTCGGCGCCAGTACGCCTCAGCCGGCGCTCGAGGACCGGGTCAAGAGCCTGGAGGCGGCCAGGGCGCACGCCGTCGACGACTCGGCGGCCAGGCTGCGCAGTATCGAGCGCGACCTGCACGACGGGGCGCAGGCTCAGCTGGTGGCGCTGGCCATGAAGCTCGGCCTGGCCAAGGAGAAGCTGGAAGACACCGCGCCGCCCGACTTCAGCCGGGTCGCCCAGCTCGTCGACGACGCGCACCGCAACGCCATCGAGGCGATCGCGGAGCTGCGCACCCTGGCCAAGGGCATCCACCCCTCGGTGCTCGACAACGGCCTCCCCGACGCGCTGGCCACCCTCACCGCGCGCAGCGCCGTCCCCGTCGAGCTGATCGTGGACGTGCCGGAACGGCCGTCGGCGGCGATCGAGACCATCGCCTATTTCTCCGCGGCCGAGCTGCTCGCCAACGTGGCCAAGCACAGCGGCGGGCGGCACGCTACGCTCGAGGCCGTGCACGTCCCCGGGCTGCTGCGGATCCGGGTCACCGACGACGGCCACGGCGGCGCGTCCCCGGTGCCCGACGGGGGGCTGCGCGGGCTCGCCGAACGCGTCCGCACCGTCGACGGCAGCATCGACATCGACAGTCCCGCCGGCGGGCCCACGGTGGTGACCGTAGAACTGCCGTCCCACGCCTGACCGCCGCCTGGAGACCCGACAATGCTGCGCATCGTCATCGCCGAGGACGCCGCCGTGATCAGGGCGGGGCTTGCCGAGATCCTCACCGACCGCGGGCACGAGGTCGTCGCCGCGGTCGGCGACGCCGAGGCGCTGAAGGCCGCGGTCGCCGAGCACAAGCCGGACGTGGCGATCGTCGACGTGCGGATGCCGCCGGACCACACCGACGAGGGGCTGCGCGCCGCGATCGCGATCCGCCGCGACCAGCCCGCCACCGGCATCCTGGTGTTCTCCCAGTACGTGGAGACCCGGTACGCCGCCGACCTGCTGAGCATGCGGCGCGGCGCGCACGCGGCCGCGGCTGGCGGGGTTGGCTACCTGCTCAAGGACCGGGTCGCCAACGTCGCCGAGTTCACCGAGGCGATCGCGCGCGTCGCGGCCGGCGGTACCGCGCTCGACCCCGAGGTCGTCACCGGCATGCTGGGCGCCGCCCGGCACACCAGCGCGCTGGCCACGCTGACCGCGCGGGAACGCGACGTGCTCACCCTGATGGCCGAGGGCCGCTCCAACACCGCGATCGCCGAGCGGCTGGTCATCTCGGATCGCGCGGTCGAGAAACACATCAGCAACATCTTCAGCAAACTGGGCCTGCCGCCGTCCGATTCCGACCACCGGCGGGTGCTCGCCGTGCTCGCCTACCTGGGGTCCTGACCTGGTCCTGAGGGCATTCATCCGTAGCGGGTGATGACCGTGGGCCGGCCGGCTGTGACGGTATGACTGCGAGGAGAGGAGCGGTCATGCCGACGGAGTTCATGCTGGGAGCGAAGGCCAGCTGCATCGACGGATTCTGCGGCGTGGTCAGCCGCACGATCGTCGACCCGGCCGCCGGGACGGTCACTCACCTGGTTGTCGAACCCCGGCATGAGAAGGATCCCGGCCGGCTGGTGCCCCTTGATCTTGTCGACACGACGGCGGGCGACGTCATGCTGCGCTGCACGCTGGCCGAGTTCGGCGCGCTTGACCCGGCCGAGCAAGTCGAGCGGGTCGAGGACCGCGACTTCGGCGGCGTTGGCGGGGCGCCCGTCATGGTCAACCACGCCGTCCCGCTAGGCGGGGCCGAGGTGGCGCGGCACGAGCACGTGCATGCGGTCGACGGTGAGATCGGGCAGGTAGAAGGCTTCGTGGTGGACCGCGCCGACCATGTCCTGACCCACGTCCTGCTCAAGGAAGGCCACCTGTGGGGGCGCAAGCAGGTCGCTATCCCAGTCAGCGCCATCGCCTCCGTCACGGACGGAATCCGGCTGAACATCACCAAGAAGCAGGTCGAGGAGCTGCCGCCGGCCCCCTAATCTTCGGCTGATCGTCGATTTCCTGTTTGGCCGCGATTTGCCAACCATCACTCTCTTGACGTGAGATTGCTCTGGAGCAGAGCATGAAATGGCGGACCGTGGGGGGAAAGGTTTCCCGGCAGGAATGAAGGCGAGCGGCGTGGACCAGTCGCCTGGCCAGACGGAGCACGCGGCCAGGGCGGGGTTCGATCTTATGGCCGCTAAGCTGCGCCGCCCGGCGGTGCGGCCCGGGACCGTCCCCCGCTCCTCGCTGGTCGGCCGCCTGGCCGCGGACGGTGCTCCGCCGGTGATCTCGGTGGCCGCGCCGTCCGGATACGGCAAGACGACACTGCTGGCACAGTGGGCCGAACGCGACAGCCAGGCGTTCGCCTGGGTCTCGGTGGACGAGCGGGACAACGACCCCAAGGTGCTGCTCAGCTACGTAGCGGCGGCGCTCGACGCGGTAGAGCCTCTCGGTGAGCGAGTGTTCGAGGCGCTCGCCTCCCCCACGAGCTCGGTGGCCGGCTCGGTGGTACCGCGGCTGGGCTCGGCCTTCTGGTCGATGACGGTGCCGGTCGTGCTGGTGCTCGACGACGTGCACCTGCTGCGCGATGCTGAATGCCGGGATGCCCTGGCGGTGCTGGCCGACCACGTGCCGGCCGGATCGCGGATGGTAGTGACCGGCCGCGACGAACCGCCGCTGCGCGCCGCGCGGCTGCGCACCGAGGGCCGGATCCTGGAAATCGGCCCGGCCGACCTGTCGCTCAGCCGCCAGGAAGCCGCATCGCTGCTAGGCAATGCGGGCCTCGCGCTGGGCCCGAAGGATGTGGCCGACCTGCACAGCCAGACCGAAGGATGGCCGGCCGGCTTGTACCTGGCGGCCCTGTTCCTGCTGGAAGGCGGCTCCGTCGACCGGGCGGTCAGCTCGTTCAGCGGCGATGACCAGTTTGTCAGCGAGTACGTGGAGTCAGAGTTCCTGGCGCGGATCTCGTGGCGGCGGCGGGAGTTCCTGACCAGGACCGCGGTGCTCGAGCGGATGTGCGAGCCGCTGTGCGAAGCAGTGCTTGACGTGCCCAGGCCCGATGCCACCCTGGCCGAGCTCGCCCGGTCGAACCTGCTGCTGGTGCCACTTGACCAGGAGGAAGAGTGGTACCGCTACCACCACTTGTTCCGCGACATGCTGCTGGCGGAGCTGGAACGCAGGGAACCCGGCCTGCTGCCGGTCCTCCGCCGCCGCGCGGCGGCCTGGTGCCTGAGCAACGACCTCCCCGAAGAGGCGCTGGAATACGCGATGGCCGCCGGCGATGTGGACATGGCCGCGGAACTGGTGGGAAGGCTCGCGGTGCCGACCCGGCGGCAGGGCCGGATCGCCACCCTGCTGCGGTGGCTGCAGTGGCTAGAGGACCGAGACGGAATCAACGAACACCCGATGGTAATGGCCCTTGCCGCGCTGATCTACGCGTGGCTGGGGCGGCCCGCCGAGGCCGACCGGTGGATCGAGGCGGTGGATCGGTGGCAAGACGCGAACACCGCCTCGTGTGGTGACGTCGCGGTGCGGGGCTGGGCGGCCCTCGACCAGGCCTTCATGTGCCGGCATGACATTCAACAGATGCTCGCGGACGCCGAGGAGGCGGCTCACGCGTTCACCACGGCAGGTATCGCGACAGGGGCACCAGCGCTGCTGCGCGGGATCGCGTGCATTCTTTCCGGTGACCGCAGTGGCGGTGAGGCGTTCCTGGCCGATGCGGTCAGGCTCGGGCAGGAGACCAGCACGCGTGACATCGCCGCGGCGGCGCTGGCCGAACTGTCACTAACGGCGATGGCTGACGGCGACTGGACCGCCGCCGGCGAGCTGGCCGAGCGAGCACGGATGATGCTGCGCCTCGCCGGGGCGCAAGAGAGCCATTTCGCCCCGCTGGTCTGCGCGGTGCAGGCCCGCACGGCGATCTACCGCGGCGACGTCGCGGCCGCCCGGCGGCAGCTAGCCAGCGCGCAGCGCACGCGACGGCTGCTCACCTATGCCGTCCCGCACTTCGCCGTGCAGGCCAGGATCGAGCTGGCGCGCGCGCACCTCGACCTGGCGGACCCGGCCGGTGCCAGGACGCTGCTGCGCGAGGCCGATGAGGTCCTCAAACGCCGGCCTGGCCTGGGCACTCTGGTCACGGAGGCCGCCGCGCTGCGGGTGCGGATCGCCGCCCAGCGCGGCCCTGGCGCCTCCAGGGCCTCCTCTCTGACGGCCGCCGAACTGCGCGTCCTGCCGCTGCTGGCCACACACTTGTCTTATCCCGAAATCGCTGCCGAGCTGTTCGTCTCCACGAACACCATCAAGTCACAGGCGTACTCGATCTTCCGCAAGCTCGGCGCCACCTCCCGCAGCGAGGCGGTCACCAGGTCCAGGGAACTAGCGCTCCTAGACGGATAGCTCCGCCGATTCCGCCGGCTCGGGTCGCTTCCGCAAGACGGCCACCGCGACGATCGCGCCGATCACGAGCCATCCCAGCGCGATGAAGGGCAGCACGTTCATCAGCGTGTAGGGGCCAGGGAAGATGGTCCCCCACAGCGGGAACAGGAATACCAGGATGGCCGCAGCCGGGATGAGCAGGTGCCGCCAGACGCTGAACTCGTCGCGGAACTCGGTGCGGAAAGTACGGATAACTGAGATGTTCACGGCGGTATAGACGAGCACGGTCGCGAGCCCGGCCGCGCCGCCGAGATACCCGAATGTCCGCACTCCCCCATAGGCGGCGGTCAACGGCAAGCCGAGCGCCAGGGCGAGCACGGTGAGGCACCCGATCGCGACGACGGGCGTCCGCCGATCGGAGAGGCGGCTCAGCGCCGGGGGAAGCACCCGGTCCCGCCCCATAGCGAAAAGCACCCGGGTGCCCGCGTTGACCGCGGCGACGACGAAGCCGAGGCCCGCGAGCACAATGACCAGGTCGACGACCCACAGCGCCGATGGCGACCAGTACCGGCCGGCGAGATAACCCAGCTGACTGCCCCGCTGCAGGAACCGGGCGATGCCGGCGCGCCCCACGCCGAACACCTCGGCGCAGGCGACGAGCAGGTAGAAGACGCCCGATACGACCACGATGGCGACCATGCCGGCGGGCACCGAGCGTCGCGTGTCCTTGGCCTCCTCACCGAGCGCCGCGGCCGCCTCGAAGCCGGCGAACGCGGTGATGCCGTAGATCATCGCGTCCGTGATGTCGGTCAGCCGGTGGTTCGGCGACGAGGCCGGCGAGAATGCCGCCGCCGAGAAATGCGCGGGCCCGGCTCTTACCAGGACCGTGATGGCCAGCGCCGCGATGACCGCCATCTCCCCGGCCACCAGGATCACGTCGAACGCGGCGGAGGTGCGGATGCCCAGGTAGGCGACCACCGCCATCGCCGCCACGATGACCAGGAACAGCAGCCAGCCTGCGATCGCCACGTGCAGCGTGCTGGCCAGCAGCAGCGACAGGAAGGCGCTGGTCAGCCCGATCGCGGCGGGCACGAACAGCGCGTATCCGAAGACCATCATCCAGCCGGTCAGGAAGCCTCCAGTGCGGCCAAGCCCGCGGCTGTTGTAGGTATAGGCCCAGCCCGCCGAGGGCACCCGGCGGGCGAACTCCGAGATGCTGAGCGCGCAGCACAGCGAGGCGGCGAACGTGATCAGCACGACGAGCGGGGAGGCGAAGCCGGCGAAGGCCAGCACGAGAACCAGGTAGGCCACCACCGACGCGGCGGGAGCCACGATGCTCGTACCGAACGCAATCACGCGAACCGGCCCGACAGCCCCAGCGGCGAGTTCGCGGGCCGCCGAAGTATCAGCCGAGGCGCCAACAGCCATGCCAGGACCCCCCTCAGGGACATTCCATCACGAAGCGGGATGTGTCGTGCGCAATTGCGCTTGGCAATTTCTCTTGACGTGAGAATGCGCTGGAGACGAGCATGAAACGTGCGGACCGAGGGGGAAGGTTCCTGGTGCCAGGGATGAAGGCGAGCGGCGTGGGTCAGTCGCCCGGCCAGCCGCGGCGCGCGGCCAGGCCGGGATTTGACCTGATGGCCTCCAAGCTCCGCCGTCCCGCGGTGCGGCCAGGGACCGTTTCCCGCTCCTCGCTGGTCATCCGGCTGGCGGGAGAACATTCCCCGCCGATCGTATCGGTGGTCGCGCCGTCCGGCTACGGCAAGACGACGTTGCTAGCACAGTGGGCCGAACTCGACGGCCAGGGGTTTACGTGGGTGTCCCTGGACGAGCGGGACAACGACCCGAAGGTGCTGCTCAGCTACGTGGCGGCGGCGCTAGACGCGGTGCAGCCTGTCGATGACCAGGTGTTCGAGGCGCTCGCCTCGCCGACAAGCTCGGTGCCGGGCTCGGTAGTACCAAGGCTGGGCTCTGCGTTCTGGTCGATGACTGAGCCCGTGGTGCTGGTGCTCGACGACGTGCACCTGCTCCGCAACGCCGAATGCCGGGACGCGCTGTCGGTGCTGGCCGATCACGTGCCGCCGGGGTCGCGGCTGGTGCTGGCCGGCCGCGACGACCCGCCGCTGCGGATCGCCCGGCTGCGTGTCGAGGGCCGGATCCTCCAGATCGGCCCCGCCGACCTGGCGCTGAGCGAAAAGGAAGCCGCTTCGCTGCTGCGCGCCGCGGACGTGATGCTCGGCGACGACGACGTGGCCACGCTGCACCAGCGCACCGAAGGATGGGCGGCGGGACTGTACCTGGCCGCACTGCACCTGCGAGAGGGCGGCTCACTCTACGACACGGAGAACGCGTTCGGCGGGGACGACCGGCTGATGAGCCAGTACATGGAGTCGGAGTTCCTCGGCCGGATCTCGAAGCGGCACCGGGAGTTCCTGACCAGAACCGCGGTGCTCGAGCGGATGTCCGGGCCGCTGTGCGAAGCGGTACTGGAATCGCCGGGCTCCGCCGCCGAGCTGACCGAGCTGGCCGGGTCGAACCTGCTGCTCGTCTCGCTGGACAGGCGCGGCTACTGGTACCGCTACCATCACCTGTTCCGGGACATGCTGCTGGCCGAGCTGGAACGCCAGGAGCCTGGCTTGTTGCCGGTCCTGCGGCGCCGCGCGGCCGCCTGGTGCCAGGCCAACGACCGGCCCCGGGAGGCCCTGGATTACGCGATGGCCGCCGGCGACGTCGACGCGGTAGCCGACTTGGTGCAGCGCCTGTGGCTGTCCACCTACCGGCAGGGACGGCTGGTCACGCTCCAACGGTGCTTCCGGTGGCTGGAGGACCGGGACGCAATCGCGGGCCACCCGCTGGTCGCCGTCTGGGCCGCGTTCCAGGCCGGCCAAACCGGGCGGCCCGCCGACGCCGAGCGGTGGGCCGACATGGTCGATCGCTGGGAGTACGGGGACGCGACCCGGCCTGACGACCCGGCCGCGGAGGCTTGGGCCGCGGTGCTCCGGGCGGTCATGTGCCGGCGTGGCGTCGAACGGATGCGTGCCGACGCGGACGAAGCCGTGCGACGGCTCGCGGCCGCGAATATCGTGGCACCGGTCCTGCCGCTCACCCGAGCCACGGCGCTTCTTCTCTGCGGCGACCTCGACGGCGGTGACGTGCTGTTTGAGGATGCGGTCCGCCTCGCCGCGGAGGCCGGCGCGTACGAGACCCTGGCAGAGGCGCTGGCTGAGCGGTCACTGATAGCGATGGCACGTGGCGACTGGAGCCGCGCGGAAACCCTGGCCAGCCAGGCAGTCGACGCGCTCCGGCCGATCGGGGTGGAGTCGCTGCTTCCGCACGCGGCGCAAGCCCGCGCAGCGGTGCACCGGGGAGACGTCGTGGCGGCGCGGCGCGAACTTCTCGCCGCGCAGCGGGTGCGGCCGTCGGAGACGTATGCACTCCCTTATTCCGCTGTCCAGGCCAGGATCGAGCTCGCCCGCGTGCACCTCGCCTTGGCCGATCTGGCCGGTGCCATGACGTTGATGCGGGAGATCGACGAGATCCTCAAGCACCGGCCCGACCTGGGCACCCTCGTCGCCGAGGCCAGGGAGTTGCGGTCCAGGCTGTCGGCCGAGCGCGG
>Ga0335075_10014925_pt1 | contig 11644 bp, 11 predicted proteins | sample Lox_Sample_24_FD_206723 | JGI IMG/M metagenome (GOLD analysis project Ga0335075, IMG submission 206723) | Soil microbial communities from Loxahatchee National Wildlife Refuge, Florida, United States - Lox_Sample_2.4 | ecosystem: Environmental > Terrestrial > Soil > Wetlands | place: USA...
CGCGGCGGGCGGCGCTCACCCCAACGGCGTCGTCGCGCTCGACCACATCGTCGCGATCTCCCCCGACCTCGACCGCAGCGTGGGCGCCCTGCGCGCCGCCGGCCTGGACCTGCGGCGCGTGCGCGAGCAGCCCACGCCCGCGGGCGCGCCGCGCCAGGCGTTCTTCCGGCTCGGACAGGAGGTCCTCGAGCTGGTCCAGGAGCCGGACGCGGTGATCGAGCGCGAGGGCGGGACGCGGCGCCCGGCCCATTTCTGGGGGCTCGCGCTGCTGGTCGAGGACCTCGAGCGCACGGTCGCGCTGCTCGCGCCGCACGCGGGCCAGGCGCGTGCGGCGGTCCAGCCGGGCAGGCGGATCGCTACCCTGCGCCGCTCGGCCGGCCTGGCCGTGCCGCTCGCGCTGATGAGCCGGGAGGCGCGGCCGGGGCCGGATGCGGGCGACGGGCAAGACCGCCAAGGCGAGCGCGAGGAGGATCGATGAGCGAGCAGCTGTGGAGCGATGTGGATCGCTACATCGAGGAGCGGTTGGTGGGAGCCGACGACGCGCTCGCGCAGGCGCTGCGCTCGAGCGCCGAGGCGGGCATGCCCGCGATCGCGCTGTCGCCCGCCCAGGCAAAGCTCCTGCATCTGCTGGCGCGTGTGCACGGAGCGCGCAGCATCCTCGAGCTGGGCACGCTCGGCGCCTACAGCACGATCTGGCTGGCGCGTGCGCTGCCGCCCGACGGGCGCCTGATCACGCTCGAGCTGAATCCCGACTACGCCCGCGTGGCGGGCGCGAACGTCGAGCGCGCCGGGCTTTCGGACCTCGTCGAGATCCGCGTGGGTCCCGCGCTGGAGGGCATGCGCGAGCTGATCGAGCAGGGCGCCGGGCCGTTCGACCTGATCTTCATCGACGCCGACAAGCAGGGGACGCCCGAGTACTTCACGCACGCGCTGCAGCTGTCGCGGCCCGGCGGGGTGATCGTCGTCGACAACGTCGTCCGCGGCGGCGCGATCCTCGACGCCGACGGTGAGGACCCGCGCGCGCAGGGCATGCGCCGCTTCCACGAGCTGCTCGCGGGCGAGCAGGGCGGTGGGCAGAGCGTCAGCGCCACCACGATCCAGACGGTCGGCAGCAAGGGCTACGACGGCTTCACGCTCGTTCTCGTCGAGCGATAGGCTCGCGTTCGTGGGCGGCGATCTGAAGCTGGGGTTGAACACGGGCTACTGGGCCGGCGGGCCGCCGCCAGGCGCCGCCGAGGCGATAGCGGAGGCCGAGCGGCTGGGCTTCGACTCGATCTGGACGGCGGAGGCGTACGGCTCGGACTGCCTGACGCCGCTGGCGTGGTGGGGCGCGGCCACGCAACGCATCAAGCTGGGGACGGCGATCGTCCAGATGTCCGCGCGCCAGCCGGCCGCCACGGCGATGGCCGCGATGACGATGGACCATCTGTCGGGCGGGCGCTTCGTCCTCGGCCTGGGCGTGTCCGGGCCGCAGGTGGTGGAGGGCTGGTACGGGATGCCGTTCGCCAAGCCGCTGGCGCGCACGCGCGAGTACATCGCGATCCTGCGCGACGTGTGGGCGCGCAAGGGGCCGGTGACGGCGCCGGGGCCGCATTACCCGCTGCCGCTGACCGAGGGGACCGGCCTGGGCAAGCCGCTGAAGTCCTCGATACACCCGCTGCGCGAGCACATCCCGATCTACCTGGGCGCGGAGGGGCCGAAGAACATCGCGCTGTGCGCGGAGCTGTGCGACGGCTGGCTGGCGATGCTGTTCTCGCCGGCGGTCTACGACGAGCTGTACCGGCCGTCGCTGGAGGAGGGCTTCGCGCGGCGCCCGGACGAGGACGGCCGGCGCGTGGAGGACTTCGAGGTGTGCGCGACCGTGCCGATGGTCGTGACCGACGACCTCGACGCGGCCGCCGACGCGCTGCGCCCGTTCTATGCCCTGTACTTCGGCGGCATGGGCGCCAAAGGCGCCAACTTCCACGCCAACGTGCCGATCCGCATGGGCTACGAGAGGGAGGTCGCGGAGATCCAGGAGCTGTACCTGAGCGGCAAGAAGGACGAGGCCGGCGCGAAGGTGCCCACGGCGTTGATCGAGCAGCTGTCGCTGATCGGCACGCGCGAGAAGATCCGCGAGGACCTGCACAAGTGGCGCGAGTCGGCCGTGACCACGCTGCTGATCTCGGGCGACGTGGCGACGCTGCGCGAGGCGGCGGAGCTGGTGCTGGGCTGAGCCGGACCGCGCGTCGCCGGCTTGCGCCCGTGAGGCGGACGCGCCAGGGGGGGCTGGTTGGGCTGCGATCAGGCGACGGTCAGCATTGGCGAGCGCGCGAGCGGCCTGCCGGCGGCGTCGAGCGCCTGCACCGCCACGAGCGGGCCGGCGGCTCCCGCGCGCAGCGCGCTCTCGAAGCCGAGCGCGCGCGTCTGCGCCACGGGGCTCAGCTCGGCTTCGCTGCCGCCCGACAGCAGTTGCCAGCTGTGCACGCCGGTCGCTCCGTTCCAGCTCGCGTACACGCTGCGCGCGGAGCCGCGCCCGGCGATGGCGATCGCGGGCGCCTGCGCCGGCTGCGCGCTCCAGGGCATGCGGAACGCGCGGTAGCACTCGTAGCGCTCGCCGAGGATCGCGTCGAAGACCAGGCGCCCGGAACGGCGGAACTCGGACACGCGCGGCGTTTCCCCCCAGCCCACGAACACGTTGCCGTTTTCGAGCAGCTGCACGCTGCCCTGGCTGCCGGACAGCACCTTCGGATGCGTGTACTGGCGCACGAGCGAGGCCGTCATCGCCTGCTCGTCCACGTTGAGGATCAGGCCGCGGGAGAGCTTCTCCACGGCGGGGGTGGCGCCGTTGTCGAAGATCGTGAACGTGCCGTCGGGCTGGCGGCGGGCGTCGTGCTGCCACGCGAAGTTGGCGCCCGCCCCCATCTGGAAGTCGCTGTGCTTGCCGCCCAGCCGCCAGACGATCTCGCCGCTGCGCGCGATCTTGTAAACGGTGTGGGTGCTGCGCGCAGACACCAGCAGGTTGCCGTCGCCGGCGAGATCCACGGAGTTGATGTGGAAGAAGTCCCAGTTGGCTTCCACGGGCGAGTAGGACTCGCGCAGCGGGATGTGGTCGAGGCTGTGCCATTCGAGCAGCAGCGCGCCGCTCGCGAGGTCTATCTCCTGGAAGATCGCGTCCTGGATGGTGCCCTTGGGCGAGCCGCCGACGGATGACAAATTGGCATCACGCACGACGTAGCTGGTGAGCAGCGCGGTGTCGCGCGGGGTGATCACGAACTCGTGCAGGTCGCCGCGCAGCCCGCGTGCGGCCTGCACGCGGCGGACCGTGCGGTAGGAGGTGTCGGCGATCACGTATTCGCCCACGCCGTGGCCGAGTTCGATGTCGCCCTCCCACCAGGTGAGTACCGGGCTGCCGCGGTAGCGCTGCACGCGGAAGTTGGTGGTCACGCGGCCGGCCAGCGGGTTCTCCCAGATCGGTTCGCCCTTCGCGTCCACGATCACGGCGCCCGCCTGGCCCACGGGCGCGTTGTAGGGCGCGATGAAGATCGGGTCGCCGCTGGCGCCGTGCTCGCTCTTGGTGACGGTCAGCGCCGGTATCCGCAGGTCCGGGCGCGTGTGCCAGCGCGGCGCTCGCGGCGGCGGCGGCGCGCTCGAGGCCAGCGCGCCGCTGAGCAGCTCGCCGACCGTGCCCGTCAGCGCGAGCCCGGCGGCGCCCGCCCCGGCGGAGCGCAGCAGCTGCCTGCGGGTGAATGTACGGCCGGTCGCTGCCATCCCTACCTCTCAGCAATCCACACGACGGCAAATCCTTCCTGAGCACGGTCTCAAGCCAGGTTGAAGCGCGGCGAAGAAAGCTGCAAACGCGCCGCGGCCAGCGGGACCGCCCCGAGGCGGAAAAGGCTGCGGGGCGAATCGAGCTAGGGTCTAGCCTAGCCATGGCCGACACCGATCCCGCCCAGCAGCAGCAGGTGTTCGCCAACTTCCAGTTCGAGATCTACCTGCAGGGCCTGGCCGGGAGCAGGCCGTCGCTGCCGTTCGACCCGACCGCGCTGGAAGCGCACGCGCGCGAGGCGCTTTCCGAGGAGGCGTTCGGCTACGTGGCGGGCGGCGCCGGCGCGGAGCACACGATGCGCGCGAACCTGGCGGCGTTCGAGCGCTGGCGGATCGTCCCGCGGATGCTGCGCGATGTCTCCGATCGCAGCCTGCGCACGTCGATCCTCGGCACGAGCATGCCCGCCCCGGTGCTGCTCGCGCCGATCGGCGTGCAGTCGATCGTCCATCCAGACGCGGAGCTGGCGGTCGCGCGGGCGGCCGCCGCGCAGGGGCTGGCGTTCATCCTCAGCACCGCCTCCTCGCATTCGATCGAGGAGGTCGCCGCGGCGGCGGGCGAGGCCAGCCGCTGGTATCAGCTGTACTGGCCGAGCGATCGGGAGCTGGCGGCGAGCTTCGTCGAGCGCGCGGCGGACGCGGGCTACGAAGCGATCGTGGTCACGCTCGACACGTGGCTGCTCGGCTGGCGTCCGCGCGACCTGCAGAACGCGTACCTCCCGTTCCTGAAAGGCGAGGGGGTGGCCAACTACCTCGGCGACCCCGTGTTCCGCGCGGCGCTGGAGCGCCCGCCCGAGGAGGACCCGCAGGCCGCGATCGGGCACTGGGCTTACCAGTTCTCCAACCCGCGCGTCACCTGGGCTGACCTGCAGTGGCTGCGCGAGCAGACCTCGCTGCCGATCGTGCTCAAGGGCATCCTGCACGGCGAGGACGCCCAGCTCGCGCTGGACGCGGGCGTCGACGGGCTGATCGTCTCCAACCACGGCGGCCGCCAGGTCGACGGCGCGCTCGGGGCGCTGGACGCGCTGCCCGACGTGCGCGCGGCGGTGGGCGAGGACTTCCCGGTGCTGTTCGACAGCGGCATCCGCACCGGCGCGGACGCGTTCAAGGCGCTGGCCCTGGGGGCGGACGCCGTGTGCCTCGGGCGCCCCTATGCGTGGGGCCTGGCGCTCGATGGCCAGGCGGGGGTGGAGCAGGTGCTGCGCTGCCTGCTCGCCGACCTGGACCTCACGCTCGCGCTGTCCGGCCTGACGCACGTCGAGCAAGTCGATCGCTCGGCGCTGCGGCGAGCGGGCTGAGCGGGGGGCGTCGTGCCCGCCCGCGGCGAGGCGGCCACCAAGCGCCTGACGCTGGTCGCGTGCATCCTCGGGTCGGGCATCGTGCTGCTGGACGGCACCGTGGTGAACGTCGCGCTGCCCACGATCCAGCGGGCGCTCGGCGGCGGGCTGGCGGCCCAGCAGTGGACGGTGAACGGGTATCTGCTGACGCTCGGCTCGCTGATCCTGGTAGGGGGGTCGCTGGGCGACGTGTTCGGCGAGCGCCGCGTGTTCGCGATCGGCGTGGCCGGCTTCGGCGCCGCTTCGGCGGCTTGTGCGGCCTCGCCGTCGATCGGCGTGCTGGTGGCGGCGCGAGCGGTCCAGGGGGTGGCGGGGGCGCTGCTCGTGCCGAGCTCTCTGGCGGTGATCGTGAACACGTTCAGCGAGCAAGAGCGCGGCAAGGCGATCGGCAGCTGGACGGCGTGGGGCGGGATCGCCGCCGTGCTCGGCCCGCTGGCCGGCGGCGAGCTGCTGGCGATCGCCTCCTGGCGTTGGATCTTCGTGATCAACGTGCCGCTGGCGATCGTGTGCGTGACGCTGATCCTGACGGCGATCCCGCCGATGCCGGCGCAGGCGGCGCGCGCGCGGCGTGTGGACGTGACCGGCGCGCTGCTGTGCGCGGCCGGGCTGGGCGGCCCGGTGTTCGCGCTGATCGAGCAGCCGCGCCTTGGCTGGTCGAGCCTTGCGGTGATCCTCCCGCTCGCGGTCGGGGTCGTGCTGCTGGCGCTGTTCACGGCCTTCGAGGCGCGCACCGAGGACCCGATGCTGCCGCTGGGCCTGTTTCGCCGGCGCAACTTCTCGGCGGGCAACGTGGAGACGTTCTCGATGTACGCGGGCCTGGCGATCCTGTTCTTCTTCCTCGTCCTGTTCCTGCAGCAGATCGCCGGCTACACGCCGCTGAAGAGCGGGCTTGCGACGCTGCCGGCGACGGTCGTGATGTTCCTGCTGTCGCGGCGCGCGGGCGCCCTCGCCGACCGCTACGGGCCGCGCCTGTTCATGGGCGCCGGCCCGCTGCTGGCGGCGGCGGGGCTCGTGCTGTTCCAGCGCACGGGCACGAAGGCCGACTACGTCTCGGAAGTGCTGCCGGCGCTGCTGGTGTTCGCGCTCGGGCTGTCGCTGACGGTCGCGCCGCTGACCGCGGCGGTGCTCGCCGGCTCAGAGCACGAGGCGGGCATCGCCTCGGGCGTGAACAACGCGGTCGCGCGCGTGGCGGGCCTGCTCGGCACGGCGGCGGTGGGCGCGGCGGTGTCCGCGTCGTTTGCGGGCACGCTCGATCAGCGGCTGTCGGGCACGCAGCTCGGTGCCGCGGCGCGCGCGGCGGTCGCCGAAGCCAAGCGCCTGCCGCTGGGGCGCCCGCACGTGCGGGGGGTTCCCGCCGCGCAGGCGCATGCGGTCAGCGCGGCAGCGGAAGCGGCCTCGCTGCACGCCTTCCACCTGGGCATGGCGATCGCGGCGGCGCTCGTCGCGATCGGCGGAATCGTGGGCGCGGCCGGCATCCGCAACCCGCGGCGCCTCGATGACGTGCGCGCGGCCGACTGCGCGGGGGGGCAGCTGGTGGGGAGCCCGACGGCTGAGACGGCCGTCTGAGCTGGGGGCTCTGGACTTCGGACGGTTGCCTGTTTCAACGGTGAAGCGGTTCCTGCGGCAGGCGAGATCGCAATCTGGAAGCATGCGTCCGGGGACGCCAAATACCTGGACGATTGCAACGATGCCCGAGCGCCCGGCCAAGCGGCCACGAGCCCGCGAAAAGGACCTCGACAAGCTGGTGAAGAAGGCTTGGGATGCTGGTTGGTGCTGCATTGAACGCAGGAGCAACTACATCCTCTGTTACCCGCCCGAAGGTGATCAGGGCCCCGTCGTCGTCAAGTGCACTCCGAGCGGAGGTCGATACCTCAAAAACCTCCGCGCGGCCTTCGAGCGCGCCGGACTCGAACTCTAGGCCGGGACCAGGTCCCGTAGGTCAGCGGAGCGCGTCGCGGTATCCGTGTCGAAGCGTGTCGGCACCACCTCTTCGACAGCGCCCACGACCGCGGCCACGCGCTGATGCACGCTGGCTTGTGTCTCGTTCTCGACGGTGAACAGGATCTCCACGGCCAACGGCTCGTAGGTGCATCTGACCGCTGCGTCGGGCGCTGCATCGGAGGCATGCTGGTCCACCACCTGCTGGACCACGATCGCCCATTCCTCCAAATCCTCACGCGAGCAACCACCGAACTCCAGCCGCAGCACAACGCAAGTCTCGTCGGGGACTAGCGGGGTCACTGCCTCGCTATCGGGTTGCCGAGCCCTTGCCATAAATCCTGTTCTCGCTACTGCGCGCTTGTCCCCGTACCGCCGCGATCACCGGGAAAGTAGACAGTGGGGATAGATACCGCAGCGTATCACCGGCCGGGGCTTGTGAGATGCACTACGACGACAGGCGAGCGATCCAGGCCGATGCCGCTTTCGGGGAATGTACGCGGTGTATCTAACGTTGCGTGGATCGCCTACACCGGCGCGCGCGCGTAGTCGCGCATCGCTTCGATGATCGGCCCGAGCCGGCGTCCGCGCTCGGTCAGGCGGTACTCGACGGTGGGCGGGCTGGAGGGGATGACGGTGCGCTGCACGAGCCCCGCCGCCTCGAGGTCGCGCAGCCGCTCGGAGAGCATGCGCGGCGAGATGCCGGCGACGGCGTCGGCGAACTCGCTGAAGCGCAGCGCGCCGCTGAGCGCCGCGTACAGGATCGAGAGCTGCCAGCGCCGCTCGAGGAGGTCCGCGGCCTCGCGGACCTCCTCGGGCACCGGCTCACACCTGCGAGGGGCGCGTGACATGGCTGCTCCTCGCGACCTAGGCGTGCGCGACATCGCGTGCCGGCTCCAGCGCGCGGTCGAGGACCTCCTGGACGGTCATCACCGGGTGGAAGGTCATCTGCTCGCGCACCTCCTCGGGTATGTCGTCGAGGTCGCCGCGGTTGCGCTCGGGCAGGATCACGTCGGTCAGCCCGGCCGCGTGGGCGGCGAGCGCCTTCTGCTTGAGCCCGCCGATCGGCAGCACGCGTCCCTGCAGGGTGACCTCGCCGGTCATGCCCACGGTGTGCTTGACCGGGCGCCCGGACAGCAGCGACGCGAGCGCGGTGACCATCGTCACGCCCGCGCTGGGGCCGTCCTTGGGGATCGCGCCGGCGGGCACGTGCACGTGGAACTCGCGGCCCTCGAACGCGCTCTCCTCGATGCCCAGCTCCTCGGCGTGGCCGCGCACGTAGGAGAGGGCGATGCGCGCCGACTCCTTCATCACGTCGCCGAGCTGGCCGGTGAGGACCAGGGCGTTGCCGCCGGAGCCGCCGCCCTTCATGGCGGTGGCCTCCACGAACAGCACGTCGCCGCCGGTGCCGGTGACGGCCAGGCCGGTGGCCACGCCGGGCGTGGCGGTCCGCGCGGCGGACTCCTGGAAGAACTTCTGGCGCCCGAGCGCGTCGCGCACGGCCTCCAGGTCGATCTTCACCGGCTTGGCCTTCTTTTTCGGCTTGGCGCCGTTCTCGCTGCTCTGCTCCGAGGCGATCTTGGTGGCGGTCTTGCGCAGCACGGTGCCCAGCTCGCGCTCGAGGTTGCGGACTCCCGCCTCGCGCGTGTACTCGGCGATGATCGTGCGCAGCACGTCGTCTGAGACCTCGACCTCGTCCTCGCGCAGGCCGTTGCGGTCGCGCTGGCGCGGCCACAGGTAGCCCTTGGCGATCGCGAGCTTCTCCTCGGTGGTGTACCCGTCGAAGCGGATCACCTCCATGCGGTCGAGCAGCGGCCCGGGGATGGTGTCGGCGACGTTGGCGGTCGCCAGGAACATCACCTGGCTGAGGTCCAGCTCGACGTCGAGGTAGTGGTCGCGGAACGAGTGGTTCTGCGCGGGGTCCAGGACCTCGAGCAGCGCCGCGGAGGGGTCCCCGCGCCAGTCCGCGCCGACCTTGTCGACCTCGTCGAGCAGGATCACCGGGTTCATCGTGCCGGCGTCGCGCAGCGCACGCACGAGGCGTCCGGGCAGCGCGCCGATGTACGTGCGCCGGTGCCCGCGGATCTCGGCCTCGTCGCGCACGCCGCCGAGCGACATGCGCACGAACTCCCTGCCGGTGGCGCGGGCGATCGACTCGCCGATGGATGTCTTGCCGGTGCCGGGCGGCCCGATCAGCGTGAGGATCGCGCCCGACTTGGGGTCGGCCTCGATGCCGCGGTCCTGGCGCAGCTTGCGCACCGCCAGGTACTCGGTCACGCGGTCCTTGACGTCCTCCAGGCCTGCGTGGTCGGCGTCCAGCACCGCGCGCGCGGCCACCGGGTCGAGGTGCTCCTCGGAGCGCTTGCCCCACGGCACGGCGATCAGCCAGTCCAGGTACGTGCGGATCATGCTCGACTCGCCCGTCTGCTCGCCCATGCGCTCCAGGCGCGCCAGCTCCTTCAGCGCCTGCTCCTTGACCGGCTCGGGCATGTCGGCGTCCTCGATCTTCGTGCGGTACTCCTCGGCCACTGAGGCGTCGTCGTCGCCCAGCTCCTTGCGGATCGACTCCATCTGCTTGCGCAGGAAGTACTCGCGCTGCTGCTTCTCGGCGCCCTCCTGCACGTCCTCGCGGATGCGCCGGCGCACCTGCAGCTCGGCCAGGCTCTCGCGCTGGAGCTTGACGGCCAGCTCGAGACGGTCGGCCACGTCGAGCGTGCGCAGCAGCTCGACCTTGTGCTCGTAGGAGATGGTGGGGGAGTAGCCGGCGGAGTCCGCCAGCGCGCCCGGCTCGGCGATCGCGCGCAGGAACGCGGCGATGCGCCCGTCGTCGCCGCGCAGCTCGAGGATCTCCTCGACCGTCGCGCGGTATTCGCGCTCCAGCTCGCGCGTGCGTTTGTCATGGGGCACGTCGTCCGGGCGCTCGTCGACCTCGACGCGCAGCTCGCCGCCGGGTCCGGTCTGGGCGGCGCCGATCAGCGCGCGGTGCTCGCCCGAGAGCGATACGGCGCGCCCGCCGCCGGGGAGGCGGATCTTCTCGGAGACCTCCGCGATCGTGCCGACCTCCAGGAACTCGTTGTCGTGGCGTGGCACGAGCACGACGCGCTCGTCCTCGCCCACGTCGACCGTGAGCGTGATCCCCATGTTGGGGAACACGACCGTGTCGTCGAGCGGGATCAGCCGCAGGCGGGGCTTGGGCTCGGAGGGAGTGGTGGGTGTCTGCGAACTGGGTGATGAGGGGGACATAGGTATTCGCTCCATATGAGCTTACGAAAGTGTAGTTAGTATAGCGCGGGATGGTTGCGCGTGCAAGCACCTTCGGGTCATGCCGAAAAGGCGCTTGCCAGAGCCAAAAGGGGCGAGGTGGGAGTGGGATCAGCGCCAGCAGGGGAGGCGGCGCATTAGTGATGCCTCGCGTGTCGGTGGCTCGCTCGAACGGGCAGTGTGGCGGGGCGGCTTCATTCGGACGTGGCTGCCGTTCGGCGACGAGGATCGTGCGTTCGCCGCCGGACGCGCCAACATCGACGGCAGCATGAGGCTCAGTCGCCACGCGAAGAACGAGACGCGGCTCTATCGAATCAGCGTCGATGACATCGAGCGCACCGTCGCCAGCCCGGCCCGTCGCGATCTCGACGAGCGCGGCAATGCTCGGCTCACCGGCGAGACGGGCGACGGCCGCCCTATCCTTGTTGTCGTTGCCGGGGATGACCCAGGTTTCGTGATCACCGTCTTTCTGCGGAGCTGAAATGCGAGCCGACTATGACAGCAGCGCGAACGCGATCTCGATAGCGATCGGCGATACGCCCCACGCTGAAGGCAGCGACGAGGTCCATCCACGAGCGATCGTCGCATTGGCGGCGGGCAAGCCCGTGGAGGTGCAGCTTCTGTACCCTGACATGGGGACCGCAGAGCCGCTGGCCGCTGTCGCCTGTCGCTACGAGCTTGACCTGGAGGCGCTCCAGGCCGCCGCGCAGTCGGCGCTTGCCGCGCCGGACCGTGTCGTGTCCGTGGAGCTCGCCGCCAGATCGACTACGTGAGCCGTTCTCAGGGCCGTCCAGAGGAACGGGCACGCGCCGGTGACGGCGGGCTCGCCTCTACTCCACCCCGTCGAAGCTGACCTCGACGTTCTCCTCCTGCACGCGCTCCTCGGTCTCGGCGGTGGCCGTGAGCGCCCGCCGGTCGGCGTCGAGCAGCGGGTCGGAGAGGAAGCTGCGCGGCCACAACCGGCGTGCTTTGACGACGTTGATCTCGGCGGCGAAGATCGTCAGCTGCGCGCCGAGGTACAGCCAGGCGAGCAGGCCCAGCACGACCGCGAAGATCCCGTACAGGGGGCCTGTTTTCTTTAGCTCGTGGTCGATGTAGAAGCCGCCGAGGTGCTGGAGCAGCTGCCAGAAGATCGCGGCGACGATCACGCCGGGCAGCAGCTCGCGCCAGTGCAGCTCCTTCGCGGTGAGCAGTTTGAAGGCGGTCATAAACAGCGCGAGGTTCAACACGAACGCGATCAGCACCCCGCCGACGTCCGCGGCCGCGCCGTGGCTGCTCGTGCCGACATAGCCGGCGGCGGTGGT
>Ga0335075_10014926_pt1 | contig 11644 bp, 10 predicted proteins | sample Lox_Sample_24_FD_206723 | JGI IMG/M metagenome (GOLD analysis project Ga0335075, IMG submission 206723) | Soil microbial communities from Loxahatchee National Wildlife Refuge, Florida, United States - Lox_Sample_2.4 | ecosystem: Environmental > Terrestrial > Soil > Wetlands | place: USA...
TTCCGGCGGGTCATACCCAACGGAGTTGAGACGCTCGTCGATGTGCGCAATCTCTTCGCGGAAGGGTACCGGCCGTTCGTGTCCAAAGACGGCAGCACGCTCTATTTCGCGCAGGCGGCGCGCTGCGTCGAAGGCGGATTTTCCTACTCATTCTGAGGGCGTAACCGGTGCCTGGCGGCACCGCAAAGGCCACGGCGCGGCAAGCTCCAGGCCGCTCCGGTCGGCTGCTTTTGCTGTGCTATATTGAAAAAGGCGCGCTATCAGGATGCGGCAAAGTTCTGCTTGTTTCCGAGCGCCATCCCGCCCGCAAGCCAACCGTGGACGCGTAGCTCAATTGGCAGAGCATTCGACTCTTAATCGACAGGTTGAAGGTTCGATTCCTTCCGCGTCCACCATTGAAGCCGATTCGTCCGGTGAATCGAGATTTCGCCGCTCGACGGTTCGGAGCGTCGTACCCCTGGCTCCAGCCAGGACAATCCTGCCAACTGCGGTGGTATCGCGAGTTTTTAGAAGCAAAACCTCATCTTATAATCCGCGCGTCGCGCGTCATTGGGTGCGTCGCTTCCTGGAAGCGGCAACTCGGTCCTTCGCTTCGCTGGGCCCTGCAATGGCTTCTTCGCGAACGTCACCTCGAGGACCTCGGGGACGCCGTCGGCCGCAAGCCCCCCATAATTATTCGCATGCAGGTGGACAATCTCGAAGAAATTCTGAAGCCGCGCTATCGCAGCATTGAACACGAGGCGGAGCGGTCCTATGTCGTGGAACTCAATCACCATCCCGGAAATCCTGCCGGCAAAGCGCCCAATGTCTTCGATGATTCGATACTCACAGCCTTCTATATCAATCTTCAGAAATACCTTATTCGAATCGATTCTCTCAAATACTTTCTCAAGAGTTACATCAACGGGTAAATCGACCCGATTGTAGATACGCTCCTGAAAGTGCTTCGCGCTTCCGCGAAAAAAAGCGTTATAGGATTGCAGAACTCTGACTCGCCGGAAGAACTCCTTCAATGGCCATTTGCCCATACATGCACCAATCGCGCCAATGAGAATACTTCTTCGAAATAACCGGCGTGAAATCGTATGATCGTACGCATGGATGCGGAGGGATGGGTTCAACCTCATAAACTGCTCGTCGAACGACCAGTCTTCCTCCACGCCCATCGAGACAAGGAAATCTACCTCCTGAATCAAGCACTCAGGGATAACATAGCCGCCGTCGTTCGCGGCCCCCACCCTAACGAGGCCCTCAACAATAATGGGAGCGACAAAATTCATGCTGGCAGGAAATACAGGCCCTCCGGAGACGTCCTCCGGGTTCCGGATATCTTTCATAGCTTGTCCTTGCGGCATAATAACTCTCGGCGCGGCGCAAACCTCCGGCGAACAGGGCATCCGTTTCCCGTCGCTGTCCGCCGAAACTACCTGGTATGCTGCGAACCCGACGCACCGGAGAGTCTGTTCGCTGCTGTCAGAGATTACCGGCGTCCTCGCACTTCGATCGCAGCATTCCGACCTTCGGTTTCTATTGTAGCGTTTCGTGAAAACCGCAGGTTCTTCGGGGCCGCACAGGCGCCTGACACTCTTCGGATCATTCGTTCCAGACTTACGCCTCCGAAGTTGCTTATTTGCCAAAGCCATCGCCGGTCGGGTCGATCGGGGAGTCGAAATGCAGCTTAGCCAGCGGCTCATGTGTTGCCGACCAAAGTCTTCGGAGGGATCGAGGCCCCGAAATTTTCGTTGATGCGGCGTTCGCCACCATGAGGATATTGAGAGCCAGGTTTGCTTTCGCGCGAGCTGTTCGCGGGGGGTGTTACACTGAGCTTCTGACCATCAATTGTGGATGTTTTCCCGATGACTTCGGCTCCGAGCGTCGAATTCGACGTGCCGCCTTTCAAACAAGTGTCTCAGGAATCCAAAAGGCGATATCGCGGAATTGCGTCCGCTTCGTTGACCGCTTTGCTCGGGAAAGGCGCCAGCCTGCTGGTAAGTGCGGCCACAGTGCCGCTCACTGTCCGATATCTTGGGGCTGCCGGATATGGCCTCTGGATGGCGATAAGCAGCATCGCGACCATGTATTTCGTGCTCGATATCGGCATTGCGAGCACGCTGACGAATCTGATCTCTGAAGCCTACGCTGATGGCGACACGGAGCGGGCCGCAGGTTACTTCGCCACGGCATTCTGGCTCATTTCAGGCATTGCAATACTGCTGAGTATTGTGGGCTGGATGCTCTGGCCGTCGATCCATTGGGCGTCGATTTTCCATGTTCAGGATCCGGCGCTGGCCCCCAGCACGTCCCGCGCGATGGCAGCGGCCTTCGTTGTGTTCCTGCTGGCACTCCCAACCGGCCTCGCGACGAGAATACTCGGCGGATATCAGGAGCTGCACGCTTCCAATCTGTTTGCTGCCGGGGGAAGCGTGTTGAGCCTCCTGATTGTCATCGGCGTGATTTATTTTCACGGCAGTCTCCCTCTTCTCGTAGGGGGATTTTCGGGCTCTCCTGTAGTGGCCAACGCGGCTTGCCTCCTCTGGATCTGTTTTTATCGAAAGCCGTGGATGAAACCCTGGCCGCAAAGAATGAACCTGAAGTGGGCCGGACGGGTCCTGGGCTCCGGATCCCAGTTCTTTGCGATTCAGATGGCCGGCCTGATCACTTTCAGCAGCGACAATGTTGTTATCTCTCATTACCTTGGTCCGGGCCAAGTCACTCCCTACGCAGTCACGTGGCGGCTGGTAATGTACATCGCGGCTGTGCAGGCTCTTGTTATTCCTTCATTGTGGCCAGCATACTCCGAGGCATTTGTGAAAGGAGACCTGTCCTGGATCAGATTGGCCTATCGCCGAGTCAGATGGGTCAGCGTCGCTGCTCTCCTGGCAGGGTGCACCACGCTGCTTCTCGCCGGACGGCAGGTCATTCGTTTCTGGGCGGGACCCCAGGCTGTTCCCAGTTTGCCGCTGATTCAGCTCATGTGCGTGTGGATCGTCATTTGTGTTTTCGCCACGAATCAATCCACCCTCATGGGAGCGACTTTTCGAGTACGGCGCCAGGCGATTTCAGCTTTGCTCGCCTCCCCGGTGAATCTCGGATTATCCATTTTTTGGGTCAGGACTATGGGTCCGGCGGGCGTTCTGCTCGCAACGATTGTTTCCACGCTCGTGTTTATCTGCGGAGTACAGGCTCTGGAGGTAAAGAGAATTCTGCGCGGGGATTTTTCCGCTGACCCCGCGAGCCCGCCTCCGGTGCAGGGATGATGGTGCGCTGCCGCCGGGCGAGTGGACGGGACCCTTTTGGGGAGAGTCTCCGGCGGGAGGTAGCGGAAGTAGCTCCCTGATACTGATCCGTAACCGTCGAAGGCCGGAGAGGGCAGAAACGAACTGATGAACAGAGTGTTGAAAATTGGAGTCGATGCACGGCATTTGGCATATCCGAACAGCGGAATTGGCCGGTATGTAGGTAATCTGCTGCGTGAATTTGCATCGGGACAGACGCCTCATCGATTTTTGCTTTACAGCGACCGGCCCTTCGAGCTTCGCTTTCCTCTTCCCGGACACTGGAAAATACGCACCGGAAACATTCATTCTCGCGGACGCAGCACGGCTTTCGCCCAGGTATTTTTCCCTGTGTGGGCACTGAAGGACGGGGTTGACGTATTCTGGTCACCGCGCCATCAGTTACCCGTGCTGCTGTCGCCGCGCATGAGGAAGGTGCTGACGGTCCACGACGTAGTCTGGAAACGGTTCCCGCAGACCATGACTCGCGATGCAGTCGCGCTGGAAGCACTGCTCATGCCAATGTCTCTTCGAATTGCCGATCAGGCGATTACTGACTCACAGTTCGCGCGGTCAGAAATTCTGTCTTATTTTCCTTCAGCCAAGGGGAAGCTGGCGGTCGTCTATCTGGCATCGAGTCTCAAAGCTGAGGGAGAGGTTGGCGCCTGCCCACTATCCGTCCCCTATTTTCTTGTCGTTGGGAGCTATGAACCGCGCAAGAACCTCGAGCGCATGCTGCATGCTTACATCCAGTACCGCGGCCGGACCCATCATCCGCTCGATCTGGTCATTGTCGGTACGGAGCAATGGGGCGCTTTCAGTGCAAGCAACTTCGTTGAGACCAACCATCTGCAGTCCTGCGTGCATCTGATTCGGCGCGCGGACGACGCCACGCTGCGGGCTCTTTACGCGAATGCGCGGGCGCTGGTGATGGTTTCTCTGTACGAGGGCTTCGGCCTGCCCCTGGTCGAAGCGATGCAATGGAGCACTCCGATCATTGCAAGCAATACGTCGTCGGTTGCCGAGGTGGCCGGGGATGCGGCGCTGCTCGTCGATCCCTACGACATGGAGGCAATTACGCAGGCCCTCAAGCAGATGACGGAAGACGAGGCCATGCGAAAGGAACTGGCGCAAAAAGCAGAATTTCGCGGTCAAAAGTTCAGCTGGAGGCAAGCGGCTGCAGAAACCCTGGCTTTATTAGTTGCCGATTCGGCAGCGCCGACGAAGAAGTAGCGGCAAGAAATGAAGAACGCTCGGTGCATTGAGAGGTACAAGTGACGGATGGCGTCCAAACCTTACCGGGTCCCGGTGAAAGCGGGGCTCGATCGCCGCTCCCCGCGGGACCCGGAATTATGTTGTTCGCCGCCAGGCCAAGCGGGCGGCCCAGAGAATGGCAACGCTTTTTCCTTGCAATCTACGTATGCGCCTGTCTGGTCTCTGTCATCCTGGGTAACATCGAATTCGCTCTGTGTTACGCCGTGTTGAGCATGTTCTTTATGTTGAACAGCACGGATCTGGATATTCTCGCGCCGATGTCGATGGTCACCCAGGCGTTCGGCATCTATTTTCTCCTGCCGCTTGCCCTGATCGACGACCGCGATCCGGCAACGCTTCCATATATCGCCTGCACCTTGATTGCAGTGCTGGCCTTATACCTTTTGATGCCGAGGCTCAATTTTGGTCTTGGCTGGCGGCTTGGCAGGAGCCTTGTATTCCGGAAGTCTTTCCTGAGAACTACGGTCGTGATGCAGATAACCGGAGGTATAGGATTCCTAATCAGCACTCGGCTGGCCGGGTTCTCCAATCCGTTCATGGTGTTTGCCGACCCCATTCAATATCGATTTTTCATGATGGTGGGCGGTATGACTTACTTTACGGAGTTCTTGGGCTTCCTGATCATGATGCCGGCAATTGTGATCACAGTGGCGTACTACATGAAGGAGGTTTCGCGCGCGGTGTTTTTGACGGTCGTTGCGGCAGCCGCTCTCTACGGTCTGGCTACAGGCGCGCGAGGAAGTCTGATTCTGTTGGTCATCCAGATTTTTCTGATTCGACATATTCTCTACAGGCGCATCGGTGCGCGTCTTGTACTTCTGTTGATTTGCGTTGTGGTTCCATTCGTCGCGATTTCCGGACAGTACCGGCAACTAAAATACACCAGCGCAAACGGATCTCTTCAAACCGTACTTTCTCAACTTACAATTCAGGATGCAGTAAAACTAGCGTTTAGCCGGATGGACGCGGCCGAGATGTTCAATGAATTTATGGTCGCGGAGCGTTACCATGACCCAAAACTTGGACTGTCCTATATTGAGATCGTTGCGGAAGCTATTCCCCGCAGTTTCTGGAAAGACAAACCACGCCTTCCGAATCCAGAGATGACGAGAATTATCGGCCGCAACGATCCCTATCTCGATATAGCCTTCGATTTCGGCATATTCGGAGAGACATTTCTCAATTTCTCATGGTTCGGAGTCATCGTGGGTGGGGCCATCGTGGCGATCGTTGGCGGTTCAATGCAGTGTATCTACGATTATGCCGTTTCTGAGCGATCTCCCGTAGTCATCCTCTGGGTTGCGGTGCTTTGCACCGTTCCTCTGGCTCTTGTGGTGTCGGGTCTGGTTGAGGTGTCAATCACGGCCGGGCTGAGCATTCTGAAGGTGCTGGCAGTGCGAAAACTGTTTTTTTACCGCTTGCCCTCGCCGCTCAGCAAAGCCTCGTCCGCCTTGTGAGCCGGCACTTGCCCGCCGTCAAAGCAGTGCCGACTGATCGCTATGCGCGGAGGGTTTCGAGGAGGATCGACCATGTTTGTCTGGCGCATTTTTCCCATGTGAAATGGGACGCATACTGGATTGCGGCTTCACGGTCAGGCGATTTGTTCTGCAGAACATGGCAAATTTGTCGCGCGATATCTTCCGGGGAATGCGGATCGCAGTAGGTAGCCGCTTCGCCGAAGATCTCGGGAAGGGATGCGGCGCGAGAGACGATGACCGGAGTACCTAATGTAAGAGCTTCGAGCGGCGGGATGCCAAAGCCCTCATAGAGTGAGGGAAAGACAAAGCAGCCTGCATACTGGTAGAGCGTTCGCAGGTCCGCGTCGCTGACGAATCCGAGCTGCCGGATTGAGCCGGCAATACGAATGGAATTCTTGAAAATGGACTTGTTTGAGCCGCCCGCGATCGCCAGGCAAATATCGGAAGGAGGGAGCTGCTGATAAGCCTTCACCAGACCCTCAAGGTTTTTGTTGGGGTTCATCGAGCCCACTGCAAGGATGTATTGGCCGGACGAGAGCCCGTAGTTTGCCAGGACGGTATCGCTTAAAGCATGTCGAAGAATATGCTCCCCGGAGAGGGGCACGGTGGAGATCCTGTTTTCCGGGACTTTCGTGAATCGGATCAGCTCCTGCCGGGAGAATTGGGAATCTGTAATTAGATGAAGGGCGGTGCGAGCCAGGGTACGTTCCAGAACTTTGTAGTAATTCCGGTAGGCGAAAGTGTAGGCGTTGGGCGTGCTGAACGGGCCGGCATCGTGGATGGTGATGACATTGCGTTTGTGTACAATAGGAGCACCCCCGCATGGTGTAAACAGCAGACCGTCCCGTGCGTGAACCGGCAGGTCCAGTTGTTCCCAGAGGTGGCCCGTCAATCGCCCGACCTTCCGAGTGCGCAAGGTCGTCCATGAGGGGAGATTCTGTGCGTTGGGGGGGGCGAGAATCGTGACTAGCACCGGCTCAACAGTCCTGGCGGTCAGGAGCTTGTCGAGAGCGGTAAGCATCTCGTGAGCATATCGCTGGACTCCAGTGACGGGATGGCAAAGGAATCGCCCATTAACGTAGATTGTTGCACGCCACTGCGAGTGAGTCACTGGAACATGTCCTGAAGCATAACTTTATTCATATCAAAATACATCAGCGCTGGTGCGGAGAAGTCGAGCAGCAGCAGTACGGCTGCCTGGTTAGTGCAATGTGTACAAAAGACAGGCTGAATGCCGGAGCGAGCTTTAGCAGGTTATGTTGGGAACAACTCCCTTCTCTTCCGCCTGCGACCTGGTATTCCCATATCGTGGCAGCACGATTGAGTGGCTAGCTGGGACATGTTCGGAACACTTGTACACCTCGGGAAATATTATCCCCCTCACCCGGGAGGGATGGAAACGCACGTGCGTGATCTGGTCCGCGGAATGAGTGGCTCCGGAGATGTAAGGGTTATTGTCGCCGGGAACTCCGCGCGGCGTCGGGCCGATCACCTCGATGGGGCAATCATAATCCGAGTGCCGACATTCGGGGTTTTGGCATCTATGCCGCTGACGCCAACGCTTCCCTGGGAGTTAGCAAGAGCCAAACCAACGCTGGTCCATGTCCAGGTGCCCAATCCGGGAGCTGCATTCGCGATTGCGATGGCGGGCTATCGAGGCCCGCTGGTGATAACGCACCAAAGCGACACGTTGGGACGAAAGCTCCTAAGGCATCTGGCCGATCCGTTCGTGAGGGAGATGATGATCCGCGCTGATCGGATTATTGCGACATCCCATCGATACCTTGAGAGCTCTCCGGAGTTGGCTCCATTCAAGTCAAAGTGCAGAGTAATTCCGATGGGTATTAACGTCGCGATGGAAGGGGATGCAACGACCGTCGAGAGCGAGAAGATAGTACGGCAGTACGGTCCGCGCATCGTTTTGGCGGTAGGGAGACTGGTGGGATATAAGGGCTTTGTCTACCTGATCGAAGCGATGAGCAAAGTCGACGCAACGCTTCTGCTTGCGGGGACGGGGCCGCTGGAACGGGAGCTGAAAGGGGCTGCGCATCGTTTTGGCGTGGATCGCAAGGTTGAGTTTCTGGGAAGAGTGGAACATCTGCAGGGGTACTATCGCGCCAGTTCAGTCTTCGTGTTGCCCTCCATATCGAGGGCTGAGGCGTTTGGTCTGGTTCAGTTAGAGGCGATGGCTGCCGGGTTGCCCGTCATCAATACGAATCTGGAATCGGGTGCGCCGGAAATCTCGATAGACGGGGTTACGGGAACAACCGTGGCACCCGCGGACGCAGACGGCCTGGCGCGCGCGATCAACGCTTTGCTCGCGGATACGGAAATGCGGCGGAGGATGGGAGAAGCCGGGAAGATCCGGGCGCTGCAGGAGTTCGCTCCGGATCGCATGATACGACGAACAGTCGAACTCTACGAAGAAGTGCTGGCGGAGCGGCGATGCGGAATGTCCGGGGAGAATCGGACGAAGGCAGCGCGTCAGCAGCGCGAATAGAGGGCTGCTGAAGAGTCCTGGTTGGAGGACCCAGTCAGGGTCACAAGCCAGTAATCGAGAATATCCTTCAGGGTTTGCTCCATCTCGAAACGCGGCTTCCATCCAAGCGCCCGGATTTTGGATGAGTCCCCGTAGAGGCGCAGTGTTTCCACGGGTCGAAACTTATCAGGATCCACTTCCACGCGCGGGTCAACTTCCGCGAGCGCGCAGAGCTTCGAGACAATTTCCCGGATGCTGAGGGAGTGGCCGGAGCTTACATTGTAGACTTGACCCGGCTCGCCGTGCGCGGCCGCAATCCAGTACGCTTCAACGACGTCCCGCACGTCGGAGAAGTCTCGTACCGGCGACAGGTTGCCAACACGCAAAACGGGCTCCGCCTGACCCAATCGAATTGCGGCAATCTGACGAGCGAAATCGGAACAGACGAACCCGGTTGGTTGTCCGGGGCCGATATGGTTGAAAGGCCGGACGATGACTGTCTGGAAGCCATATCCCTCAACAGACTGCATCGCCACTGCTTCAGACATGAACTTGCTTGCGGCATAAGGTGTCAGAAGGGAGACTGGCGAGCGCTCGTCAAGCGCGCCGTCCTGTATGGAGCGATAAATGTGGGCGGTACTCACATGAACGATGCGGGGTCTGAGGCCGAGATCGCGAAGCGCTTCGATAAGATTGACAGTGCCTCCGACATTGATATTGTAGGTCGTCCTGGGATCCGCGGTGCTGGTGACCACATTTGAGATGGCAGCAAGGTGGTAGACATGGTCCGGTTGTATTTCCTTCAAAATCCCGAGCAGGGCCGGATAATCGCGAATATCAGCACCGATCACAGAGAGGTCGCCCGGCAGGCTGTTAGTCTGAGCGGACTGCCGCTGGCGGAAACCGAGTCCTGCAATCTCGAATCCTCTCGCAGCCAGACAGGTGGCGAGGTGTGGCCCTACAAATCCTGTCAAGCCGGTTACGAATGCCCTCATCGGCGCCGCTCCAGTTATCTCACGCTGGCTTCACGGGCATACGAGTGCCTGCGATGGCGCTCCAGGTCCTCTTCGACCATCATCTGCACGAGTTGCTCAAAATTGGTATCAGGCGACCAGTTCAGCTTTTCTTTCGCGTAACTCGAGTCGCCGCACAGATAATCCACCTCGGCAGGGCGAAGCAGAGAAGAGTCGACCGTCACATAATCGCGATAATCCAGATCCACAACCCGAAAAGCGGTGTCGACCAGCTCGCGCACCGATTTACTAACTCCAGTTGCAATGACGTAATCGTCCGGGTGATCCTGCTGCAGCATCATCCAAATGGCGCGCACATAGTCTCCGGCGAATCCCCAGTCGCGCCTTGCATCCAGATTACCGATGGTCATTTTATCCACCAGGCCGAGCTTGATTTGCGCCACGGCATCGGACACCTTGCGCGTTACAAATTCCAGACCGCGGCGTGGCGATTCGTGATTGAACAATATGCCGGAGCAGGCGAACATGCCATAGCTCTCGCGATAGTTGATGGCGGCGAAATGCCCGTACAGTTTGGAGACGCCGTAAGGGCTTCGGGGATGAAACGGAGTCCGCTCATTCTGTGGAGGTGGCGTTGACCCGAACATTTCGCTGGAAGATGCCTGATAAAAGCGAATTCGCGGGTTCTCTGTTCTGATAGCTTCGAGGAGGCGGGTGACTCCGAGAGCGGTAAACTGCCCGGTAAGTTCCGGCTGATTCCACGACGTTGCCACAAACGATTGCGCAGCAAGATTGTAAACTTCATCCGGCTCGCTCTGGCGTATTGCGGCAGCCAGAGAGGTTTGGTCCAGCAAATCTCCGGGAAGCAACGTGATTTCGCTGGTGAGATGGGAAATGCGCTCGTTATTTATGCTGCTGCTGCGCCGTACGAGACCATAAACCCTATATCCCCTGGAGAGAAGAAATTCGGCCAGGTAAGATCCATCCTGACCGGTGATACCTGTGATCAGCGCCGATTTTGCCATAGTTTTCCTGCCACGCCCGTTGATTTTATCATTACGTCAGAGACGGTTCCGGGGAAACAGAATTGATCTCGCATATTGAACTGTAGCTTTGGCAAGGAGCCTGGGTCCCGCGTCGGAGGCAGGGCTCGCCCGCGTTCCTCCGGCATTTGAGGTTGATGAGACGAGTTTCAGGCGGCAAAACGATCCACTATCCGAGCCTCCGCGACAGACGCCGCAGGATTGGTGCTGCGGCAACCTGCAAAGGGCATCAGACAAATTATCGTGCACTGGCACGAATCGCACGCGAGATTTCTTCCGCTGCAAAGACTCCGCCGCCAGATTCGCCGCCGGCGCCAATCAGATGGGCCAGTTTCCGGCGGCGAAGGCAGGAAACATCGCGACGATGTGCGCCCGCTCTCCCGCTATCAGGAGACGAACGTCGAGGGCGCCGCCAGGGTTTGCGATGCCGTGCGGGAGAACGGCATCCGGCGCATCGTGTTCACCAGCAGCGTCTCAGTCTACGGATTTCAGCCGCGGCCGGTGGACGAGAGCGAACCCTTTGCGCCCTTCAACGAGTACGGAAAAACCAAGCTGGAGGTGGAAGGCGTTTACCGCGCGTGGGCTGCCGAAGATGCTTCACGCACGCTGGTCATCGTGCGCCCCACGGTGGTATTTGGCGAGGGCAATCGCGGCAATGTCTACAGCCTGATCCACCAGATTGCGTCCCGGCGCTTCCTGATGGTGGGCGCAGGCGAAAACATCAAGTCGATCGCATGCGTCGGCAGTGTCGCGGCTTTCCTGGCGCATACTCTTTCGCTCGGGCCAGGCGAGCATATCTTCAACTACGTCGACGGGCCGGACAGGAAGACGAGAGAACTGGTCGATCAAATCCGCCGCGGTCTGGGGCATGCGAGCGCGATCCGGCATACCCCAATCCGTCGCCATGGCAGGCGGTCAGCTGCTGGATGTTGCGGCGTATCTTTCCGGCGCATATTCCCCATCAGCGCAATTCGCATGCGCAAGTTTCCGGAGAGCACCCAGTTCCGCGCTGAGCGCGCGCAACAGACTGGCTTTGCCGCTCCCTATTCGCTGAGCGAGGGTCTGGAGCGAACCATCCGGTTCGAATTCCCGCGCACCTGACGCGAAGGGGCGACGGAGA
>Ga0335075_10014928_pt1 | contig 11644 bp, 11 predicted proteins | sample Lox_Sample_24_FD_206723 | JGI IMG/M metagenome (GOLD analysis project Ga0335075, IMG submission 206723) | Soil microbial communities from Loxahatchee National Wildlife Refuge, Florida, United States - Lox_Sample_2.4 | ecosystem: Environmental > Terrestrial > Soil > Wetlands | place: USA...
GGCAACACAGCGCTCCTCTCGGCGAGGTCGAGACATGCGCGGCCCGCTCCTGCCGCCCACGGTGCCGGGATGGCGCAGCCGGGCCGAGCGCTTCGACATGGCGGTGCTCGAGGCCTACGAACCCATCGAGCGGCGCTGGCAGGATCGGGTGTCCGAACTCGACGTCGCCGTCGACGAGATCCCCCGCATCGCCGCCAAGGACCCCGACAGCGTGCAGTGGCCCCCCGAAGTGATCGCCGACGGACCCATCGTGCTGGCCCGGTTGATCCCGGCCGGTGTCGACGTCCGCGGCAACGCCACCCGGGCGCGAATCGTCTTGTTCCGCAAGCCGATCGAGCGACGCGCCAAGGACACCGTCGAACTCGGCGAATTGCTGCACGAGATCCTGGTGGCCCAGGTGGCCATCTATCTGGACGTCGAGCCCTCGGTCATCGACCCGACGATCGACGACGACTGACGCGCCGGCCGTGGCCCCGCGTCAGATGATGCCGCGCTTGAGGCGGCGACGCTCGCGCTCGGAAAGCCCGCCCCAGATGCCGAAGCGCTCGTCGTGTGCCAGGGCGTACTCCAGGCACTCGTGACGCACTTCGCAACCCAGGCAGATCTTCTTCGCCTCGCGGGTGGAGCCGCCCTTCTCCGGGAAGAAGGCCTCGGGATCGGTTTGCGCGCACAGGGCGCGGTCCTGCCACTGGTCCGGTGTGGCCATCGGCATCGGCTCGGGCTCGAATGCGACGGGCGCATCGGGAACCACGGACAAACGCGGCCGACCATTTAACGCCTGAGCCGCCGGCGCCGAGCCAATTGTGGTGTGCGGTGTGCTTGCCATAACGCCCCGAAGGTGCTCGTAAGACATGCGGCGTCCGCCTCCTCAGCTTGAGTGAAAGGGTGCTCGATATGAAAGAGTGAAGGTTTCCCACTGTTCTGATGTACAGACCATTCGAACTAGTGATCGAATCTCGGTCCGCAACACCAAAGCTGCTGGCCAACCGGGAAATGACACTGTTGTGATTAGACACGGGTTGATGTGCCGGGTCAAGCTTTTCGGCGCATTTCCATACCACCTTGTGACCTAATTTCGGCGTTTCTGTTGTTTTCGCCCTTCGGCGTGTCGACCACAAGAGTCACATTTGTTTTTCCAGCCCCAAGAATGGGTTCGCTAAACGCGCCGTGGCCGGGCGGTACTGTCAAGCCCTGTGAGGGCCAAGTGAAGGTCACCGTTCTGGTTGGTGGGGTCGGCGGCGCCCGCTTCCTGCTGGGGGTCCAGCAGCTGCTCGGGCTGGGCCAGTTCGCCCCGCACGGGGATCGCGAAGACACCGCGCACACCGGCCACGAGCTCACCGCCGTCGTCAACGTCGGCGACGACGCCTGGTTCCACGGGCTGCGTGTCTGCCCGGACCTGGACACCTGCATGTACACCTTGGGCGGCGGCGTCGACCCGCAGCGCGGCTGGGGCCACCGCGACGAAACCTGGCACGCCAAGGAGGAATTGGCGCGCTACGGCGTGGCGCCGGACTGGTTTGCGCTGGGCGACCGCGACCTGGCCACCCATCTGGTGCGGACCGAGATGCTGCGGGCCGGCTATCCGCTGTCGCAGATCACCACCGCGCTGTGCGACCGCTGGCAACCGGGCGCCCGGCTGGTGCCGGCCAGCGACGACCGCTGCGAGACCCACGTGGTGATCACCGACCCGGCCGACGACAGCCGGCGCGCGATCCACTTCCAGGAGTGGTGGGTGCGCTACCGCGCCCAGGTGCCCACCCACAGCTTCGCGTTCGTCGGCGCCGAAAAGGCCGGCGCCGCAACCGAAGCGGTGGCGGCCATCGCCGACGCCGACATCGTCTTGCTGGCACCGTCGAACCCGGTGGTCAGCGTCGGCGCCATCCTGGCCGTCCCCGGGATCCGCGGCGCGCTGCGGGCGGCCAGCGCCCCGGTCGTCGGCTATTCACCGATCATCGGCGGAAAGCCGTTGCGCGGCATGGCCGATGCCTGCCTGACCGTGATTGGGGTGGAGTCCACCGCGGAGGCGGTGGGCCGCCACTTCGGGGCGCGAGCCGCCACCGGGATACTGGATTGCTGGCTGGTGCACGAGGGCGACCACGCCGAAATCGAGGGGGTCGCGGTGCGCTCGGTGCCGCTGTTGATGAGTGACCCGAAGGCCACGGCCGAAATGGTCAGCGCCGGGCTCGATCTCGCGGGCGTGGCGGCGTGACCGATCCGGGTGCCGCACACGAGCATGGCACCGCCTCCACGATCGAGATCCTGCCCGTGGCCGGGCTCGGCGAATTCCGGCCCGGCGACGACCTGAGCGCGGCCGTTGCCGCCGCCGCGCCCTGGCTGCGCGACGCCGACATCGTGGTGGTGACCAGCAAGGTGGTGTCCAAGTGCGAGGGCCGGCTGGTGCCGGCGCCGCGCGACCCCGAGGAGCGTGATCGGCTGCGCCGCAAGCTGGTCGACGACGAAGCGGTGCGCGTGCTGGCGCGCAAAGGCCAGACCCTGATCACCGAGAACCGGCTTGGCCTCGTGCAGGCCGCGGCGGGCGTGGACGGATCCAACGTCGGGCGAGACGAATTGGCGCTGCTGCCCCTCGATCCCGACGCCAGCGCCGCGGCGCTGCGCGCCGGTCTGCGCGAGCGGCTAGGCGTCGACGTCGCCGTCGTCATCACCGACACGATGGGCCGCGCCTGGCGCAACGGCCAGACCGACGCCGCGATCGGCGCGGCGGGCCTGGCTGTGCTGCATGGCTATTCGGGTGCGGTGGACGGATACGGCAACGAGCTGCTGGTCACCGAGATCGCCATCGCCGACGAGATCGCGGCGGCCGCCGACCTGGTCAAGGGCAAGCTGACCGCGATGCCGGTGGCCGTCGTGCGCGGCCTGCGGGTTTCCGACGACGGCTCAACGGCCCGGCAACTGCTGCGCGGCGGCGAGGACGACCTGTTCTGGCTCGGCACCGCCGAAGCCATCGACCTGGGTCGCCGGCAGGCCCAGCTGTTGCGCAGGTCGGTGCGCCGGTTCGCCGACGAGCCGGTGCCGCCGGAGCAGATCGAGGCCGCCGTCGCCGAGGCCCTCACCGCGCCGGCCCCCCACCACACCCGGCCGGTGCGGTTCGTGTGGCTGCGGACCCCGGCCGCCCGGATCCGGCTGCTGGACTTGATGAAAGAGCAGTGGCGCTCGGACCTCGCCGGCGACGGCAGGCCCGCGGACGCGATCGAGCGCCGGGTGGCGCGCGGCCAGATCCTCTACGACGCGCCCGAGGTCGTCATCCCGGTGCTGGTCCCCGACGGCGCCCACAGCTATCCCGATGCGGCCCGCACCGAGGCCGAGCACACGATGTTCACCGTCGCGGTCGGCGCGGCGGTGCAGGCCCTGTTGGTCGCGCTGGCGGTGCGGGGGCTGGGCAGTTGCTGGATCGGCTCGACGATCTTCGCCGCCGACCTGGTGCGCGCCGAGCTCGCGCTGCCGGCCGACTGGGAACCCATGGGCGCCATCGCGATCGGCTACGCCGCCGAGCCCGCCGTGTTGCGCGACCCGGCGCCGGTCGGCGACCTGATGATCAGGAAGTGACCGTGCAGAGGTTCGCGGGCAAGGCGGCGGCGTCGGCGGACAAGGTCCGCGGCGGCTATTACACGCCCGCGCCGGCGGCCCGGTTCCTGGCCCGGTGGGTGCGCGAGGCCGGTCCGCGGATCGTCGAGCCGTCCTGCGGCGACGGCGCCATCCTGCGCGAGCTGGCCGCGCTCAGCGACCGGGTACGCGGCGTGGAACTCGTCGCGCGGGAGGCCGTCAAGGCCCGGCGGTTCGCCCCCGTCGATGCCGAGAACCTGTTCACCTGGCTGGCCAGGACGCAGGCCGGCGGCTTCGACGGCGCCGCGGGCAACCCGCCCTACATCCGCTTCGGGAACTGGTCGTCCGAGCAACGCGAACCGGCCCTGGAGCTGATGCGGCGCGAGGGCCTGCGGCCTACCCGGCTGACCAACGCGTGGGTGCCCTTTGTCGTCGCGAGCACGGTTGCTGTGCGCGACGGCGGACGGGTGGGCCTGGTGCTTCCGGCGGAGTTGCTGCAAGTCACCTACGCCGCTCAGCTGCGGGACTTTCTGCTGAGCCGGTTCCGCGAGATCACGCTGCTGACGTTCCAGCGCTTGGTGTTCGACGGCATCCTGCAGGAGGTGGTGCTGTTCTGCGGTGTCGTCGGGGGCGGCCCGGCGCAGATACGCACCGTCCATCTCACCGACGCCGACGCGCTGGCCGGGGCCGACCCGAACTTCGAACACGTCGCATCGGCGCCCGCGCTACTGCACGACGACGAGAAGTGGACCAAGTACTTCCTGGACCCGACCGCGATCCGGCTGCTGCGGGCGCTCAAGGCCTCCGACGCCCTGACCCGGCTCGGGCGGGTGGCCGAGGTGGACGTCGGCATCGTGACGGGCCGCAACAGCTTCTTCACCTTCACCGACGCCCAAGCCGACGCACTGGGACTCAAGCCGCATTGCGTCCCGCTCGTCTCGCGCAGCGCGCAGCTAGCCGGCCTGGTCTACGACATCGATTGCCGCGCAAGAGATCTCGCCGCCGGGCAGCGGACCTGGCTGCTCAACGCGCCCCCCGACCCGACCGCCCCCGCGCTGGTGGCGCACATCGGGGCCGGCGAGGCCGCCGGCATCCAGCGCGGCTACAAGTGCTCGCGGCGCACGCCGTGGTTCAGCACGCCGTCGCTGTGGATTCCCGACCTCTTCATGCTGCGCCAGATTCACCTGGCGCCGCGGCTGACCGTCAACGCCGCGGCGGCAACCAGCACCGACACGGTGCATCGGGTGCGGCTCGCCCCGCAGGTCGACGCGGCGGCGCTGGCCGCGGTGTTCCACAACAGCGCGACGTTCGCCTTCGCCGAGATCATGGGCCGCAGTTACGGCGGAGGCATTTTGGAGCTGGAACCCGCCGAAGCCGAGCAGCTGCCCATTCCCCCGCCGGCCGCTGCCGGGGCCGACCTCGCTCGCGAGGTCGACGTTTTGCTGAAGGCCAACGAGACCGAGAAGGCGCTCGACGTGGTGGACCGTCGGGTGCTGATCGAGGGGCTCGGCTGGCCGCGCGACGTGGTGGCCGGCTGCCGGTCGGCGTGGGTGGCGCTGCGCGATCGCCGAACCAGGCGGGGATCGCGGTGAGCATCCGGGACTCGGCGATCGCGCTCCTGTCCGACTGGCAGGCCCCCGATCCGGCCCAGGACACGTTGCGGCACGCCGTCCTGGCCTTCGTGCAGGGCCGCCCCGACGCCTGCCGCCGCGACTGCGTGCCGGGCCATGTCACGGCGTCGGCGCTGGTGGTCGACGCCGGCGGCGGCCGGGTGCTGCTGACCCTGCACCGGCGCTTTCGCCGCTGGATGCAGCTGGGCGGGCACTGCGACGACGACGACGCCGATATCGTCGCCGCGGCGCTGCGCGAGGCCACCGAGGAGTCCGGTGTCGCCGGTCTGCGGATGGCGCCCCAGCTGGCGGCCGTGCATGTCCACCCGGTCGTGTGCTCGCTCGGCGTGCCGACCCGGCACCTGGACCTGCAATTCGTGGCACTCGCCCCGCCCGGCGCGCAGATCGCGATCAGCGAGGAGTCCGAGGACCTGCGGTGGTGGCCCGCCGACGCGTTGCCGGACGGCACCGATCATGCGCTCGCCCACCTGGTCGCCCGGGCACGGTCGCTGGCCGCCGAGATCGACGCCAGCGCGCAAAAGTGCGAGTAGGTCGCACGCTAACGTCGATCTCGGCGATAGCCGCGGCGTTCCAGGGCCCGATACGCGCGGTCGACGATGTCGTCGGGTCGATGCTCGGCGACGACGCGGATGACGATCCAGCCCAGGTCGGCAAACGTCGCCAGCCGGTTGATGTCTTTGACGAATTGCCTTCGGTCGGTGCGGTGTTGGTCTCCGTCGTATTCGACGCCGACCATGTAGTCCTCCCAGCCCATATCCAGAACGCCGAGGAGCCGCCAGCCGTCGTGGACGGCCACCTGCGTTGTCGGTTTCGGCAGACCGGCGTCAAGGAGAAGCAACCGCAGCCAGGTTTCCTTGGGTGACGCCGCGCCACCGTCCACCAGGGGCAGTACGTCGCCCAGCCGCCGCAGACCGCGCGCGCCGCGGTAGCGCTTTGCCAATATCGAGACGTCTTCGAAAGAAAACGGCGTCGCATGCATGAGAGCGTCGAGTCGCGCCAGCGCCTGACCGCGGGGCAGGTGGCGGGCCAGGTCGAAGGCGGTGCGCGAGACCGAGGTCACCGGCAGCCGCCCGACATCGACCACCTCGTCGGCTCCGAGCCTTTCGTTGCGGACGATCAGCCCGCGCTGGGGTCGTGCGTTGTGCGAGACGAGTTCGATGGCCGCGTCCGCGCCCACCCACTGGGCACCGTGCAGCGCCGATGCCGCAACGCCTGCGATCACCGCCCGCCGGCGCGACCACAGCCAGGCACCCAGAATGCGATCCTGAAGCGACGGCTCATCCCACTTCGGTACGTAGACATCGCGAAAGATCCGCCGATACCACCGGCGCAGCTGATGCTCGTTCAACGCGGCGGCGGCGATCGCTTCGCGACCGATGAACACGTCCCCCATGGGCACATGGTGGACTCGAACACCGACATCCGCGCCGACATATCCGCCGAGATCGACGACAGCGCGCAAAAGTGCGAGTAGGTTGCGCGCCAACGTCGATCTCGACGATAGAGGCGGGGCCCGAGGGCCGGCTCAGACGTCGCCGGAGTAGCTCAGACGTCGCTGGAGTAGCGGATCCCGCCGTCGGGAATCGCGACGCCCGGCCATACCCGGGCACCGCGCAGCAACTCGCAGCGCGCACCGATGTCGGCGCCGTCGCCGATCACCCCGTCGCGGATCAGCGCCCGCGGACCGATGCGCGCACCGAAGCCGATGATCGACCGCTCGATCACGCTGCCGGCCTCGACCTTGACGCCGTCGAAGATCACCGCACCGTCCAGCCGGACGCCGGGGCCGATCTCGGCGCCCCGCCCGACGACCGTGCCGCCGATCAGCACCGCGCCCGGAGCCACCGCGGCGCCGTCGTGCACCAGCTGCTCACCGCGGTGGCCGTGCAGGGCCGGCGACGGGGCGATCCCCCGCACCAGGTCCGACGAGCCGCGGACGAAGTCTTCCGGCGTGCCCATGTCCCGCCAGTAGGTGGCATCGACGTAGCCGCAGATCTTGACATCGGCGTCGGAGAGCAGCGCCGGAAACACCTCGCGTTCGATCGACACCTCGCGGCCCCGCGGAATCCGGTCGATGATCCGGCGTTCGAAGACATAGGTGCCGGCGTTGATCTGATCGGTCGGCGGATCCTCCGTCTTCTCCAGAAACGCGGTGACTCGGCCGTTTTCGGTGGGCACGCAGCCGTAGGCGCGTGTGTCACCCACTCGCACCAGGTGCAACGTGACGTCGGCGCGGTTGGTGTGGTGGAATTCGAGCAGCTCGCCCAGGTCGGCGCCGGACAGCACATCGCCGTTGAACACCATGACGATGTCGTGGCGCAGCCGGTTGGCGACATTGGCGATCCCGCCGCCGGTGCCCAGCGGATGCGCCTCGGTGACGTATTCGATCTGCAGGCCCAGCTTGGACCCGTCGCCGAATTCGGCCTCGAACACGTCGGCCCGATACGACGTGCCCAGGATCACGTGCTCGATGCCCGCCGCGGCGATCCGCGACAGCAGATGGGCCAGAAACGGCAGCCCGGCGGTGGGCAGCATCGCCTTGGGCGCCGATAAGGTGAGCGGCCGCAGCCGGGTGCCTTTGCCACCGACGAGGATCACCGCATCGACGTGCGGGGCCGTCAACGCGTTAGCCAATTCAGCGCCGTCCTTCCAGGTTCCGCCTGCGGTTGCGTCGCGAATTGCGCACCATCAGCCGGGAACGCACCTCCAGCGATCCCCGGAACGTCCAGCGCAGTGGGGCCCGCCACCAACCGGGATTGCGGTCGGCCAGGAAAATGTAGGTGCTTTTGTGATGGGCCGCCAGGTGATTCGCCGGATCGTGACCGGTGGAGTGGCCCCGGTGGTGCAGGACTTCGGCCGAGGGGACGTAGACGTTCAGCCAGCCGGCCTTGCCGAGCCGGTCACCGAGGTCGACGTCTTCCATGTACATGAAGTAGCGCTCGTCGAACCCGCCGACATCGCTGAAGGCCGACCGGCGCACCAGCAGGCACGACCCCGACAGCCAGCCGACCGGGCGTTCGGAGGGCTCGAGCCGCTCCTGGCGGTAGGCCACGGTCCACGGGTTGCTCTTCCAGAAGGGTCCGACGACCGCGTGCATGCCGCCGCGGATCAGGCTGGGCAGGTGGCGCGCCGAGGGGTAAACCGACCCGTCGGGGTCGCGGATCAGCGGGCCCAGCGCGCCCGCCCGCGGCCAGCGGTTGGCGGCGTCCAGCAGGGCGTCGATGCTGCCCGGACCCCACTGCACGTCCGGGTTGGCCACGATCACCCAGTCGTCGTCGTCGAGCCGCGCGACCGCGCGGTTGACGGCGCTGCCGTACCCGAGGTTGGCGCCGATCTCGAACAGCCGGACGTTCGGATAGCGCTCGACGGCCTCCTGTGGGGTTCCGTCGGTGGAGCCGTTGTCGGCCAGCAGCACGCTTACCGGGCGCTCGGTGGCCAGCGACAGCGAGGCCAGGAAGCGCTCCAGGTGCGGGCCCGGCGAGTAGGTCACCGTCACCACCGGCAGGACGTCAGTCACGCGTCGAGGGTAACGGTCGATCGGCGACGGCGTTGCTAGCCGAGGCCGCCAGCGCCGCGACAAGCGCAGGGCGCCACGGCCTTAGCGGGGTCAGCCCGGCGGCCGCGGATTCCCGGCTGCCCAGCGCCGAGTAGGTCGGCCGCGGGGCGGGCCGCGGGAATTGGTCGGTGCTGACCGGCCGCACCCGCGCCGGGTCGGCGCCGCATTCCTCGAACACCGCGCGGGCCTGCTCGAAGCGCGAGACCGCACCCTCGTTGGCGGCGTGCAGCACGGGACCGGGCACGCAAAAGTCGACCACCTGCAGCAGCGCGCCGGCCAGGTCGCCGACGTAGGTCGGTGACCCGGCCTGGTCGTCGACCACGTCGATCGGGCCGTCCCCGGCGGCCAGCCGGCGCATGACGGCGACGAAGTCCTTGCCGGTACCGCCCGTGTAGAGCCAGGCGGTGCGGACCACGATGCCCTGTGCGGGCTCCGGCAGCGCGGCCAGCACGGCCCGCTCCCCGGCGAGCTTGCTGAGCGCATACACGCCCCGTGCGTCGGTGTCGTCGCTGGGCTCGTAGGGACGCGGGCCGCCCGCGCCGCTAAACACAAAGTCCGTCGAGATGTGGATCAGCCGGGCCCCGACGCGCGCGCAGGCGCGCGCGAGGTGTTCCGGGCCGGCGGCGTTGACGGCGTAGGCGCCCGCCTCGTCGCTCTCGGCGCCGTCGACGTCGGTGTAGGCCGCGCAGTTGATCACCACGTCGCCGCCGCCGATGCGCTGCGCCGCGGCCGGGTCGGTGATGTCCCACTCGGTGGACGTGTATGCCAGCACGTCGCGGCCCTGACCGGCCGCCAGCGCCGCCAGGCAGGTGCCCAGTTGCCCGCCGCCGCCGGTGATGACGATCCTGCCTGACATGGTTCGAGTCTGGCACGGCGCCGCTGTGTGCCGGGGCGGGGCCCGGGCGGGTACCGGGCACGCCGGGGTCGGCTACTCGAGAAGCGGGTGTGCCGTAAGTAGTCTAGTGTGATGCCTGTGCAACGTGTGGTTCGTGCGATTGCCACCGCCCTGGCCCTCGCGGTCGTTGTGGGCACCGGGGTCGCCTGGCACAACGTCCGCTCCTTCGAAGACGGCATCTTCCATATGTTCGCGCCCTCGCTGGGCAAGGGCGGCGACGATGGCGCGATCGACATCCTGCTGGTCGGCCTCGACAGCCGCAGCGATGCGCACGGCAACCCGTTGTCGGCCGAGGAACTGGCGACGCTGCGGGCCGGCGACGACGAGCCGTCGACCAACACCGACACCATCATCCTGGTCCGCATCCCCAACAACGGGAAGTCGGCCACCGCGATCTCGATTCCGCGTGACTCCTACGTGCAGGCGCCCGGCCTGGGCAAGACGAAGATCAACGGCGTCTACGGCCAGACCCGGGAGGCGAAGCGGGCCAGCCTCGTCAAGGCGGGTGCCTCGGCCGGCGAGGCCGAAGCGCGGGGCACCGAGGCCGGCCGCGACGCCTTGATCAAGACGGTCGCCGACCTCACCGGCGTCACGGTCGACCACTACGCCGAGATCGGGCTGCTGGGTTTCGCGCTGATCACCGATGCGCTCGGCGGCGTCGACGTCTGCCTCAAAGAGCCGGTGTTCGAGCCGATGTCGGGAGCCGACTTCCCGGCCGGCCGGCAAAAACTCAACGGTCCGCAGGCGCTCAGCTTCGTCCGCCAGCGTCACGACCTGCCCCGCGGGGACCTGGACCGGGTGGTGCGCCAGCAGGCGGTGATGGCCTCACTGGCGCATCGGATCATCTCCGGTCGAACGCTGTCCAGCCCGACCACGCTGCACCGGCTGGAGCAGGCCGTCCAGCGCTCGATGGTGATCTCCGCGGGTTGGGACATCATGGATTTCGCCCAGCAGCTGCAAAGCCTGGCCGGCGGCAAGGTCGCCTTCGCCACCATCCCGGTGCTCGACGGCGCCGGCTGGAGCGACGACGGCATGCAAAGCGTGGTCCGGGTGGACCCGCATCAGGTCCAGGACTGGGTCGCGGGCCTGCTGCACGACCAGTCCCAGGGCAAGACCGAGGAGCTGGCCTACACGCCGGCCAAGACCACCGCCAGCGTGGTCAACGACACCGACATCAACGGGCTGGCCGCGGCGGTGTCAGAGGTGTTGAACGCCAAGGGATTTACCACCGGCAGCGTCGGCAACAACGACGGCGGTCACGTCAAGGGCAGCCAGGTGCGGGCCGCCAAGACCGACGACCTGGGCGCGCAGGAGGTCGCCAAGGAATTGGGCGGGTTGCCCGTCGTCGCCGACTCGTCGATAGCGCAGGGATCCGTCCGCGTGGTCCTCGCCAACGACTACAGCGGTCCGGGCTCCGGCCTGGGCGGCAGCGGGACGAACACTCAGGTGTCGCCCGCGCGGGCGTCGGGCGGCGGCCCGTCGGCCGACCCGAATGTCCCTGCGCCCTCGCCGATCCTGACCGCGGGCACCGACAAGCCCGAGTGCATTAACTGAGCACCACGCTGAGCGGGGCCATCCTGGACCCGATGCTGCGGGCCGACCCGGTGGGCCCGCGCATCACCTACTACGACGACGCGACCGGCGAGCGCACCGAATTGTCCGCGGCGACACTGGCCAACTGGGCGGCCAAGACCGGCAACCTGTTGCGTGACGAGCTGGGCGCCGGGCCGGCCAGCCGGGTCGCGATCCTGCTGCCGGCGCACTGGCAGACGGCGGCGGTGTTGTTCGGGGCGTGGTGGATCGGCGCCGAGGCGGTGCTGGGGGCGAGCGGCCCCGCGCAGGCGAATGCGACCGTGGCACTGTGCACGGCCGACCGGCTCGACGAGGCCGACTCGACCGTTGCGCCCGGCGGCGAGGTGGCGGTGCTGTCGCTGGATCCGTTCGGCCGCCCCGCACATCAGGGGGACCTGCAGATCGGTGTCACCGACTACGCCACCGCGG
>Ga0335075_10014929_pt1 | contig 11642 bp, 10 predicted proteins | sample Lox_Sample_24_FD_206723 | JGI IMG/M metagenome (GOLD analysis project Ga0335075, IMG submission 206723) | Soil microbial communities from Loxahatchee National Wildlife Refuge, Florida, United States - Lox_Sample_2.4 | ecosystem: Environmental > Terrestrial > Soil > Wetlands | place: USA...
CACGATATCGGCACGCATGTCGCGCAACACTACACTTGACCTGTGGCGCGCTGGTCACGGCGAATACCGCCGGGCCCGCCAACGTGGCTGAGGTGGCTGCGCGGATAAGGTGGCAGCGCGGATAAGCGAGCGCCTGGAGGAACGACAGTGCACATAGCGACCGTGGTGTTTACCACGTTCGCCCTCGTCTTCGCCGCCGAGCTCCCCGATAAGACCGCGATCGCCAGCCTTATCCTTGGCACCAGGTACCGGCCGCTGTGGGTTTACTCCGGAGTGGCGGCGGCATTCGCGGTCCACGTGGTGCTCGCGATCGTGGCCGGAAGCCTGCTCGGGATGCTGCCGCACCGGGCGCTGCAGGCGATCGTGGCCACGCTGTTCGCGCTCGGCGCCCTGATGCTGCTGCGCGGCCGCCGCGAGGAGGAATCAGTCGAGGACATCGAGACCGAGCCGAGGTTCTGGCGGGTGGCCGGAACCGGCTTCATGGTGATCCTCGTCGCCGAGTTCGGCGACCTCACCCAGATCGTCACCGCGAACCTTGCCGCGCACTACCGGTCACCGGTCGCGGTCGGTGCGGGCGCGCTGGCCGGCCTGCTGTGCGTGGCGGGCCTGGTGGTCAGCGGTGGCCGCGCGCTGATGCGCGTGCTGCCGGTCACCTGGATCACCCGGGCAGCCGCGCTCGCCATGCTGATCCTGGCTGGATTCAGCCTGGCGAGCGCGATCGCGGGCTAGAGCAGCGACCGCAGCACGTACTGCATGATGCCGCCGTGCCGGTAGTAGTCGGCCTCCCCAGGGGTGTCGATCCGGACGGTGGCCTGGAATTGCTTGCCGTCGGCGGTCACCGTGACCTCGCGCGGCACCACGCCGTCGCTCATCTGGGCGATGCCGCTGATGTCGAACGTCTCCTGGCCGGTCAGCCCCAGCGTCTGCGCCGTCTCCCCCGCGCGGAACTGCAGCGGCAGCACGCCCATGCCGATCAGGTTCGACCGGTGGATGCGCTCGAACGACTCCACCAGCACCGCCCGGACGCCGAGGAGCAGCGTGCCCTTGGCCGCCCAGTCACGTGACGACCCCGACCCGTACTCCTTGCCGCCGAGCACGATCAGCGGCGTGCCTTCGGCTTGATACTTGGCGGAGGCGTCGTAGATCGGCATCTGCTGGCCCTGGTACACCGTGACGCCGCCCTCGGTTCCAGGCGCGAGCTGGTTGCGCAGCCGGATATTGGCAAACGTGCCGCGGATCATCACCTCATGGTTGCCGCGCCGCGAGCCGTAGGAGTTGAAGTCCTTCCGCTCCACGCCGTGCCCGGTCAGGTACTTCCCCGCGGGCGAGTCCGTCTTGATCGCCCCGGCGGGAGAGATGTGGTCGGTGGTCACCGAGTCACCGAGCTTGGCCAGCACCCGCGCCCCGTGAATGTCTTCGACCGGGGCCGGCTTCACCGGCATCTGGTCGAAGTACGGTGGCCGGCGCACATAGGTGGACTCCTCATCCCACTCGAAGGTATCGCCCGATGGGATGCGCAGGGCGCGCCACTGGTCGTCGCCCTTGAACACATCCGCGTAGTCGCGGGTGAACATCTCCGCGGCGACCGCGTCGGCGACGACGGCCGCCACTTCGGCGGGCGCGGGCCAGATGTCCTTGAGGAATACGGGGCTGCCGTCGCTGCCCGTGCCGAGAGGTTCGTGCACGAGGTCGATGTCCATCGTGCCGGCCAGCGCGTACGCGACGACCAGCGGCGGGGACGCCAGGTAGTTCATCTTGACGTCCGGGTTGATCCGGCCCTCGAAGTTCCGGTTGCCGGACAGAACGGAGACGACCGACAGGTCGTTGCTCTGGACAGCCTCGCTGATGGCGGGCGGGAGCGGGCCGGAGTTCCCGATGCAGGTGGTGCATCCGTAGCCGACCAGGTTGAACCCGAGCTTGTCCAGGTACGGCACCAGCCCGGCCCGCTCGTAGTAGTCCATGACGACCTTGGAGCCGGGTGCCAGCGTGGTCTTCACCCACGGCTTCCTGGACAGGCCGTGTTCCACCGCCTTCTTGGCGAGCAGCGCGGCGCCGACCATCACGCTCGGATTGGACGTGTTCGTACACGATGTGATCGCGGCGATCACCACGGACCCGTGATCTACGCTGGTTTGCGTACCATCCTCCAGCGTCACGCTGACCGGCTTGGACGGGCGGCTGTCGCCGTCGAACGCGACTGGGTCCGACGCCGGGAACGTCCCTGCTACCCCGTTGTCAAGGCTGGCCGACGGCACATAGTCGGGCAGCACCTCACGGAAAGCCGTCTTCGCGTCAGTGAGCGCGATCCGGTCCTGCGGGCGCTTCGGGCCGGCGATGCTCGACACCACGGTGCCCAGGTCGAGGGTAAGTTCCTCAGAGTACCTGCGCTCGGCCGACGGGTCGTGCCACAGGCCCTGCTCCTTGGCGTACGCCTCGACGAGTGCGACCTGGGTTTCGGGCCTTCCGGTGAGCTTGAGATAGTCCAGCGTCGCGTCGTCGATCGGGAAGATCGCGCAGGTGGAGCCGAACTCCGGCGACATGTTCCCGATCGTCGCCCGGTTCGCTACCGGGACATTGCTGATGCCCTCGCCGTGGAATTCCACGAACTTGCCCACCACGCCGTGCTTGCGCAGCAGTTCGGTGATGGTCAGCACGAGGTCGGTCGCGGTGGCGCCATCCGGCAGCTGACCGGTCAGGCGGAACCCCACGACCCTCGGGATCAGCATGGAGATCGGCTGGCCGAGCATGGCCGCCTCTGCCTCGATGCCGCCCACGCCCCAGCCGAGAATGCCCAGGCCGTTCTGCATGGTGGTGTGCGAGTCGGTACCCACACAGGTGTCCGGGTACAAAGTTTTCCGCCCACCCGAGCCCTCCCTTCCACCTGAGCCCTCCCTTCCACCTGACTCCCCGCTGGTCATGACCACCCGGGCCAGGTGCTCGATGTTCACCTGGTGCACGATCCCGGTCCCCGGCGGGACGACCCGGAACTGGCTGAACGCTTCCTGTCCCCAGCGCAGGAACTGGAACCGCTCCCGGTTGCGGCCGAACTCGATCTCCACGTTCCTGGTGAAGGCGTCCGGGCTGCCGAAGACGTCGGCGACCACCGAGTGGTCGATGACCAGCTCGGCCGGGATCAGCGGGTTGATCTTCTTCGCGTCGCCGCCGAGGCTCCGCATCGCTTCGCGCATGGCAGCGAGGTCAACGACGGCCGGCACGCCGGTGAGGTCCTGCAAGATCACCCGCGCCGGGGTGAACTGGATCTCGGTGTCCGGCTCCCTATGCTGGTCCCACGCCCCCAGCGCCTCGATCTGCGCCGCGGTCACGTTGGCGCCGTCCTCATTGCGGAGCAGATTCTCCAGCAGGACCTTCAGGCTGAATGGCAGAGTCTGTGCGCCTGGCACGGCATCCAGCCGGCAGATCTCATACTGCTGGCCGCCGACGGCGAGCGGTGCCCGGCTGCCGAAGCTGTTCACGATCATCAGGAAGCCTCCTCGTTGAGCTCCAGCCTATAGTATCTCGATATCAAGGTACTTATTATCCAGAACGAGCCGTGGTGCTTCCTCCCGCCCTACCCGCCCACGCCCCGGCTAGCTGCCGTTCCATTGCGCTGGCCCGGGCACCGCGGGCCGGGCACCGCTGACCCGGGCACCGCTGACCCGGGCACCGCTGACCCGGGCACCGCTGACCCGGGCACCGCTGACCCGGGAAGCGGCCAAAACGGGCATAACACCCGCATGGTCAGCACAGACGCCCCCCCGGACGGCCAGGGCCGACAACCGGTCTCCCCGTAAAGTGTGCTAGAGCCGGGTAACGGGCTCTGATGCACTTCATGGGAAGCTGCTGACCAGCTGCGCGCTCCCGGCTGGTGGCGTACGGGCAAGGAAGTTGCTTACGTGCCGCAAGGTGTCCTCGTGACTCACGGGATGGCCCGGTTCTCCATTTAACGTGGAACTCTGCCGCAACGTGGAAGTCTAACCGTCGTATACGTATGACAGACTTCCACGAAGCGGTAAAGTTCCACGTTGTTTTCACGCCGCGCCACCCCGGGCCAGCACGAGCCGCACCGGATCGCACCGCCACCGAACGCAAACCGTCCCATAAAGTGCATCAGAGCCGATTAACGTGGGGGGATCTGCCCTTCGTGCAGCGTTGACCCTCCCGCGACAGGTTGATCACGCAGCCGCCGCCGGCTGGCGACCGCCGTACCGGGGCAAAATGGACGTCCAGCGGCCGTTTCCGATTACCGTGTGTACTTGCACCCCTGATGAGGGGTGCAAGTACACACGATCATTGGCGTGACCTCTGCTGGCGGCACCAGATGCGGTCAATCCACGCGGCGAGCCGACGGCCTCTTGTAGTTACCATCCCGTTATTTGAACCAGAACCCCGGGAGGGGTCCAAGTACACGCGATCATCCGGCTGACTCCGTCCGGGTAGCAACTGAGCCCCGGATCCGCGCGACCGGCCCGCTCAACGGGCCCCGGCACCAAAGGCCCGGCGATCAGGGCACGCCGGGGGCGCCCGCCTCGGTCGGCTCGACTCCAGCCCGGCCGGCCTCGTCCCGGCCGACGGCTGACTGCTTAAAGTAATCGCTGATCAGCTCGCGCTGCTGAGCGAGCAACTGGTCGAAGTGCTTATCGACGTTCTCCTCGCCGATTGCCTCAGCGGTCAGATAGAAGTCCTTGATCTGTTCGAGCTTCCGCGCGCGCTGGCCGACTGACCCTTCCGTGTCTGCATCATCGGGTTCCGACCCGGCAGGCACCGCAGCGGCAGGCACCACGCTGCCCTGCCCAGGACCGCCCTGCACGGCACCGCCCGACCCTGACTCGTCCGGTGCGGCCAAGCCCGCGGGCGCCTCCGCACCAGATTGGACAAGCGGCTCGAAGGGTCCACGAACCGGTTCCGCCGCTGGCCCAGGCCCGGTGGTCCCCGCCTCGGCTGGACCGTACCAGTATGCCGCCTCGCGTTCGGCCGCTGCCGCCGCGTCTGGTTCCGGGTAGGCGCGCTCACTATCTTCGCTGTCCCGGTAGACGAACATGTCCGCATTCGCGGGCATTGCCGGTTCGGCGGGCCGCATGGCCTCGGCAGGCCGCAATGCCGGTTCGGCAGGCCGCAATGCCGGTTCGGCGGGCCGCATGGCCTCGGCAGGCCGCATGGCCGGACGCACACGTGGCTGCGGCCCGGTCGCGTACCCAGCCCGCCACCCGCCAGTCGACGCACCGCTCTGGCCCTGACCGCTCTGGCCCTGACCGCTCTGGCCCGGACCGCTCTGGCCCGGACCGCGGGCCGCGCCACCCGGCCCTGGGCTACCTGAACCTGGACCGCTCCGGTCCGGCGCGCCCAGGCCGGATGTACCCGATACGCTCGCCGCGGGAGAGTCCGGGCCACCTAGCCAGCCTCGCGGTGTGCTGCCCGGCACGTCCAGCAGGCCCCCGGGCGTGTAGATGGTGGTCGGACTCAGTACCGGATCACGGCGCGACTGACGCGATGGCTGTGGCTGCTGCCTCGGCTGCGGGCCGGTCTGGTGGGCCTGCGCGGGCTGCGGGCCCGTCTGGCGAGCCTGCGCGGGCTGCGGGCCGGTCTGGTGAACGGTGCGCGGACGATGGGGCTGGGCCGGTCCGCCTCGGTAACCTGGACCCGGCTGGGCGTATCCGCCGCTCACTCGCGTCGGCCCGACCGCGTCGCGGAGTCCGCCACCGGGCCCTGCACGCCGGTCATCAGGCGGATCCCGCGGCTCCTGCCGGTCGTCGGGCCTGCCACGCGCAGACGCACCCCGCAGTACCGCGAAAACCACGAGCACGATCATGCCGAACGCGAATCCCGCCACCGCCACGTCCATACCGAACCGGATCATGGTCGGGTCGGAATGCTTGCCCAGTCCTTGGACGGACAGGCCGATGACGACCAGCAACAGCCCGAGCATCAGCATGACGGCGCCCGCCAGTGCCAAGGCGATGACTATCCGCACTCTCGCGGCGTTGTCTTCAGTCGGGCGCACTGATCAACGATCGCATCGCGTCAACTGCCCCGCAAGCCATATGGGGTAGGTCCGCAGGTGAAGAATGTCACGCAGAGTGTCTAGCCGCCGCTGATGCGCGCACCGCACAAGGTAAGCCAACGGCGATAAAGCTCCACCTAGCCACTCTCTCACCAGCAGACCCGGCTACGGTATGCGCATGAGCACCCAGGCCGATAAGGCGCGCGCGTTCCTGGCCCTGCACCGCCCCGGTGACCCCTTGCTGCTGCCGAATCCCTGGGATGCCGGCTCGGCACGGATCCTCGCCGACCTCGGCTTCGCGGCGCTGGCGACCACCAGCTCTGGCTTCGCTGCCACCGTCGGCCGCGGCGACGGCGGCGTGACCAGGGACGAGGCCCTCGCGCACGCCGCCGTGATTGTCGCCGCGACCAGCCTGCCGGTCTCGGCCGACCTGGAAGACTGCTTCGCCAAAGACCCGGCCGACGTGGCCGAGACGGTCACGATGGCGATCGGCACCGGGCTGGCCGGCTGCTCGGTCGAGGACTACACCCGCGACGACGATGACCCCATCTACGACATCGGGCTGGCTGCCGAGCGCGTCGCGGCCGCCGCGACGGCGGCGCACGCGTCGAGGTTCGTGCTGACCGCACGCGCGGAGAACTACCTGCACGGCCGACCCGACCTCGCCGATACGATCGCGCGGCTGCAGGCGTTCCAGGAGGCCGGCGCCGACGTGCTCTACGCGCCGGGCGTGACCGGCATCAATGACATCCGCCAGGTGCTCAGCGAGGTCGACCGCCCGGTCAACGTGCTCGCCATGCCTGGCGTGCCACCGGTGGCCGAGCTCGCTGAGGCGGGCGTGAGCCGAGTGTCCGTGGGCGGCGCGTTCGCCTACGCCGCCTTCGGCGCGCTAGTCTCCGCCGCGGCCGAACTCCGCGACCATGGCACGTACGGCTTCCGTACCGCCGCCGCCGCCGGCCGGGCCGCCGCCCAGCGCGCATTCGGCTAGACGGCTCGCCCCAAGGCATCGGGCGCGCTCGGGCGCGCTCGGGCGCGGTGGGGTGAGCGGGCCATCGGTGACAAGTCAGTAACAAGACCGCGTAACACCTGCGGCGCGACCCCGGCGGCGATCAGCTCCAGGTGGTCCAGGTCGCTCAAGTCGAGCACCTGGAGGTAGACATGCCGGGCACCAGCCCCGGCGAACGACGCGATCTTCTCGACGACCTCGTCCGGGGTACCCGCCAGCCCGTGCTCGCGCAGTTCGGCGGGCTCCCGGCCGATCGCCGCGGCGCGCCGCCGTACCGACGCTTCGTCTTTCCCGCAGCACACCACCTGCGCGACCGAGAACGTCATCGAGTCCGGGGAGCGGCCCGCATCCTCGCACGCGGCCCGCACCCTCCCGAACATCGCCGACGAGTCCGCCACCGACGAGAATGCCGCGTTGAACTCGTCGGCGTACCGGGCGGCGAGCGCGGGCGTGCGCCGTGGCCCGCCACCGCCGATCAGCACCGGCGGCCGCGGCCGCTGCGCCGGCTTGGGTAGCGCCGGGGAGTCGGTGAGCTGGTAGTGCGCGCCGGAGAACGAGTACGCGGACTCTGCCGTCCACAGTCCCGTGATGATCTCCAGTTGCTCGGCGAGCCGGTCAAAGCGCTCGCCGAGCGGCGGGAACCGAATGCCGTACGCGGTGTGCTCAGCCTCGTACCACCCGGTCCCTATGCCAAGCTCTACCCGGCCGCCGCTCATCTGGTCCACCTGGGCGACAGCGATGGCCAGCGGACCCGGCAGCCGGAACGTGGCAGCCGTCATCAGCGTACCCAAGCGGATGCGGGTCGTCTCGACGGCCAGGCCGGCCAGCGTCACCCACGCGTCGGTCGGTCCGGGCAGGCCGGAGACTGACCCCATCTTCAGATAGTGGTCAGACCTGAAGAACGCGTCGAAGCCGAGTTCCTCCGCGGCGAGTGCGACCGCCCGCAACGTCGCGTAGTCGGCGCCCTGCTGCGGCTCGGTGAAGATACGGAGCTTCATGGGCCCATCATGTCAGGACCGTCCAGATGGTAGCGGAACCGCTGCCACACTACGCGGCCGTACCTGTTCCGCCTGCCCACCCAGGACGCTCCCGTGCACAAGTAGCACGGGGCGAGGCCATAGGCGGCCATCACCGGGCGGACGGTGTCGATGATGGCGAGGAACGCCCTGCCGTCCAGGAGCGGTTCCTCGGCGTGCTGCCGTGCCTTCTCCCTGTCGCTGCTGATGCCCAGGCAGACCGCCGTGTCGTCAGTCAAGCCGGTAAGCGCCGTCCATGAGTAGAAGAACATGAGTTTCCCTCGGGGGTTGACTCAGAGATGTCATCGGACCTTGTCTCGCTACGACCATAGCGCATTTTCAGGCCCACCGACTATCGTCGACTAGTGTCGAAGCGTTGCGAATGGCAATGTTGCCAATCGAGTATGGTGCAAGGATGTCGATAAGTGACGAATCGGACCCAAGGGCATATGTTCGTCTCGCGGCACGGATCCGCCGGGACATCGCCGAAGGGAAGCTCGCGCCGGGCAACCCCACGCCGTCCATCACCACGCTCAGCCAGGAATACGGGCATGCCAGGCAGACCTGCGCCAAGGCGCTGCGAGTCCTCGAGGACGAAGGGCTGCTGACCCGCGTGCCAGGCCTCGGCTATTACGTGACCGGAACCCCCGGCACCGAGCCGTTCGAGAAGAAGAGCAGCGGCTAACACGCGAGTGAGCGTGGCGACGCACTCGACGTGGTGCGTCATCGGGAACGCGTCGAACGCGCGCAGGCCGTTCAGTGTCCAGCCGCGCGCGGTCAGCAGGGCGATGTCACGTGCCATCGTCGCCGGGTCGCAGGATACATAGGCGAATCGCTCGGTGTCGTTCCCGGCGTCGGCCAGGTACTCGATCACCTCGCGGGCCAGCCCTGCCCGCGGCGGGTCCGCCACGATGAGCCTGGCTGTTCCGAGCCCGCCCCGGCGCAGGACGGCCGCCACGTCCCCCCGGTGCACACGCGCCCAGGGCAGTCCGCTGCCGGACAGGTTGTGCCGCGCGTCCCGCACCGCCGCCGCGTCGCTCTCCACGGCCACCACAATGCCACCCTGGCCCACCGCCGCGGCGAGCACCCCGGCGAACAGCCCCGCGCCGCAGTAAAGGTCGAGCACGCGGTCACCGGTGCGCGGCGCCAGTGCGGCAAGCACCGCCTCGGCCAGGGCGTCGGCCGCGCCAGGGTGCACCTGCCAGAACACGCCAGCGCTTACCCGCCACTCCCGCCCCGCAGCGCGCTGGCTGAGGTAGGTGCGCCCGCGCAGCGCGGTGAGCCCGCCAGCGCGCCCGCGCCGCAGCAGCGCAGTGTTTTCATCATTTTCATAACTATCTGTGGTATTACCGCCGCTCACAATCACCGCGCGGCCGTCATGGCCGGTAACGCCCTCGACCGATATCGCTCCCGGCCACCGCAGCGCGGTTATCCCGAGCCCGGTAACGCGAGGATGCGCGATCAGGCACTCGCCCACGTCGACCACGTCGTGCGAACGGTGCGCGCGGAGCCCGGCGAGCCCATCGGAGCGGACTGCGAACTGGACCCGTGTCCGCCACCCCAGCCCTGCCCCAGCTCTCCGCTTCTTGCTGTTATCGTCATATGCATGGTCACCGTCGCCCGCCAGGGCCTCGACGCTTACCTCCCGGTCGATCCCGGCCATCCGCCGCAGCTGCTGGGCGACCACGGCCGCCTTCAGCGCCCGCTGGGCCGGCAGGCTGGCGTGCTGCCAGTCACAGCCGCCGCAGCCACCCGGACGGGCGTACGGGCAGGGGGGCTCTACCCGCTCCGGCGCGGCCCGCAGCACCTCCACCGCGTCGGCTCTGGCGAACTTAGCGGTGACATCGGTGATCCGTGCGCGGACACGCTCGCCCGGCAGCCCGTGCCGGACGAAGACGGCGGGCCCGTCCGCCGACCTGGCCACGCACCAGCCGCCGTGGGCGGCCTCCCCCAGCGTCAGCTCCGTAACCTGCCCCGCCTGAAAGGTCACCGCGCCCCCTTCTCTGGAATAGCCCCTGGCTTGAGGTCGCATTCTCGCATGTGAGGGCATACCTTTGGCGGGGCGCACCAGAGAAGGGACGATCGTGCACATCGTGATCATGGGCTGCGGGCGGGTCGGATCGACAATCGCCCACATCCTTGAGGACCGGGGCAATACGGTCGCGGTCATCGACCGGGATCCGGAGGCGTTCCGGCGGCTGCGCCCGGCGTTCAAGGGTGACCGGATCACCGGAATCGGTTTCGACCGTGCGGTGCTCATCCAGGCAGGTATCGAGCATGCCGACGCATTCGCCGCTGTGAGCAGTGGCGACAATTCAAACATCATCGCGGCCAGGGTCGTCCGTGAGACGTTCGGAATTCAGCGGGTCGCGGCGCGGATCTACGACCCCCGCCGCGCCGAGGTCTACGAGCGGCTCGGCATCCCCACCGTGGCGACCGTGCGCTGGACCGCGGACCAGATGCTGCGCAAGGTGGCCCCCGAGGGCGCCGAGCTGCACTGGCGCGACCCGTCGGGCAGCGTGGTCCTCGCCGAGGTGGCGTTCTCCAGCCGCTGGATCGGCGAGCCGGTGAAAGCGATCGAGGCCAGCACGCAGGCACGGATCGCGTTCATCGACCGGTTCGGCCAGGCGCTGGTGCCCGACGGCGGTACCGTCCTGCAAGAAGGCGACGGGCTGCACATCGTGGCCAGGGAGAGTGACCTGGCGCGGATCACGGCGACCCTCGAAGGGGGCGGCAACTGATGCGGATCGCGATAGCGGGTGCCGGTGCGGTCGGCCGGTCCATCGCCACCGAACTGCTGGAGAACGGGCATGAGGTTCTGCTCATCGACCATTCGCCGCGGGCGATCAAGGTGGACAGCGTGCCGAGGGCCGAGTGGCTGCTCGCCGACGCGTGCGAGATCAGCTCGCTAGATGACGCCGCGCTGCACCGGTGCAACGTCGTGGTCGCCGCGACCGGCGACGACAAAGTGAACCTGGTCGTGTCGCTGCTCGCCAAAACCGAGTACGGCGTGCCCCGGGTCGTCGCCCGAGTCAATCACCCGGGCAACGAGTGGCTGTACAACGAGTCGTGGGGGGTCGATGTCGCGGTGTCCACACCCCGGCTGCTGTCCGCGCTGGTCGAGGAGGCGGTCAGCGTCGGCGACCTGGTGCGGCTGATGCAGTTCGGCCGCAGCGAGGCAAGCCTGGTCGAGCTGACCCTGCCCAGCGGCGCCCCCCTGGTCGGCCAGCGTGTCGGCACGATCGCCTGGCCGGCCGACACGGCCCTGGTGGCGATCCTTCGCGAGGGACACGTGCTCGTCCCGCAACCCGACGACCCGTTGCAGGCCGGCGACGAGCTGTTCTTCGTCACCAGCGAGGACGTGGAAGAAGACCTGGGCCGCCACCTCCGCGACGCCTGACGCCAGCCACAGGGCGGGGCCGACCGACCGGCCGGCCGACCGGACCGACGGGGCCGACCGACAGCCGGCATGCGGGTTGGGCAGGTCGCTGATGACGGGGGCGGGGTGAGGCCGGCCGCGTTCTCGCGTGCGGTGCTGGCGTGCTGTCCGCTGTGCGGGTCGCCGTCGTCGCGGGTGCATGCGTGCTGTAAGCGGGCGATCGCGGATCTGCCGGCCGGGGGG
>Ga0335075_10014930_pt1 | contig 11642 bp, 7 predicted proteins | sample Lox_Sample_24_FD_206723 | JGI IMG/M metagenome (GOLD analysis project Ga0335075, IMG submission 206723) | Soil microbial communities from Loxahatchee National Wildlife Refuge, Florida, United States - Lox_Sample_2.4 | ecosystem: Environmental > Terrestrial > Soil > Wetlands | place: USA: Florida...
CGTCCGGGCGAAGTGCTCGGGTTTCTCGGACCCAACGGCGCGGGCAAGACGACGACCATGCGCATGCTCGCCGGTTTCGTCACCCCGAGCGCCGGCAGGGCGAGCATCTGCGGCCACGACGTGGAGGCGGAGCCGCTCGCCGCCAAGGAGCAGGTCGGCTATCTGCCGGAAGGCGCGCCGAGCTACGGCGAGATGCGCGTGCGCAGCTTCCTCGAGTTCATCGCCGATCTGCGGCGCCTCGACGGCTCCCGCCGGCGGGCTCGTCTCGATTACGTGACCGAGCGGCTGCAGCTCGCGCCGGTGCTCGAGCAGTCGATCGAGACCTTGTCGAAGGGCTTCCGCCGCCGCGTCGGCCTGGCACAGGCGATCATCCACGATCCGCCGGTCCTCATCCTGGACGAGCCTACCGACGGCCTCGACCCCAACCAGAAGTTCGAGGTCCGCACGCTGATCAACGAGATGGCTCGCGACAAGATCATCGTCATCTCCACGCACATCCTGGAGGAGGTCGATGCCGTCTGCAATCGCGCGATCATCATCGCGCGCGGACGCATCGTGGCCGACGACACGCCGCTGAAGCTTGCGGCCCGATCGCGCTACTACAATGCCGTATCCCTGCAGCTCGAGCGGCCGGAGCAGCTTGCAGCCGCCCGCGCCGCGGTAGCCGCGTTGCCGTCGGTAGCCGATGTCGAAGTCAGCGAGCGTGACGTGCGCCTGACCGCGTTGCCGCGCTCGGGCGCCGCGATACTGGCCGCGGTCTCGGAGCTGGCGAGCAGCCAGGGGCTCGCGCTCAAGGAGCTGCATCTAGAATCCGGACGGCTCGACGAAGTCTTCCGCTCCATCACCGCATAACGACTATCCGGGGGCGCCATGCGCAACGTGGGCATCATCCTGCGCCGCGAGCTCGCGAGTTATTTCGCGACACCACTCGCGTACATCTACATCCTCATCTTCCTCGTCCTGGCCAACTGGTTCACGTTCTATCTCGGCGGCTTCTACGAGCGCGGCCAGGCGGACCTGCAGCCGTTCTTCGCCTTCCATCCATGGCTCTACCTGTTCCTCATCCCGGCGATCTCCATGAAGCTCTGGGCCGAGGAGCGCAACTCCGGCAGCATCGAGCTGCTGATGACCCAGCCGGTGAAGATCTGGGAGGCCGTGGTCGGCAAGTACCTGGCCGCATGGCTGTTCACCGCGCTCGCCCTGGCGCTCACCTTCCCCATCTGGATCACCGTCAACTATCTCGGCAAACCCGACAACGGCGCGATCGTGGCGGCCTATCTCGGCAGCCTCCTGCTCGCCGGAGGCTTTCTGGCCGTCGGCTCCTGCATGTCGGCGCTGACGCGCAACCAGGTGGTGGCCTTCATACTGGGCGTCGTCACCTGCTTCGTGTTTCTGGTCGCGGGCTATGCGATGGTGATCAACTGGTTCCAGGGCTGGGCACCGACGGCGCTGGTCGACGCGATCGCATCGCTTTCCTTCCTGACACATTTCGAGTCCATCACCAAGGGAGTGATCGATGCCCGCGACCTGCTCTACTTCGCGATGCTGATCGGCTTCTTCCTCTTCACCACCACGGTCGCTCTCGACCTGCGCAAAGCGGACTAGGAGCGCCACATGACCAAACGCTCGTCACTCGGCTGGGGCGCCGTCGCGGCGCTCGCGCTCGCCTTCATCGGCCTCACCGTTCTCTGCAACTACTCGCTCGCGGGCTGGCAGCTCGATCTCACCCAGAACCGCCTGTACACCATCTCCCCGGGCACGGACCGGATCATCGCGGGCATCCGGGAGCCGATCGATCTCTACTTCTTCTACTCGGCGAAGACCGCCGAGCGCTTCCCGGAGCTGCGCCCGTACGCCCAGCGTGTCCACGACCTCCTGGAGGAGCTGACGCAGCGGTCCGACGGCATGATCCGTCTGCACGTCATAGACCCGAAGCCGTTCTCGGTCGAGGAGGACCGCGCCTCCCAGCTCGGCATCACGGCCACGGACGTCGATGAGGCGGGCACCAAGTTCTATTTCGGGCTCGCCGGGACCAACTCCACCAACGGCCAACAGGCGATCCCGCTTTTCAACCCGGACCAGCAGCGCTTCCTCGAGTACGACGTGGCGAAGCTCATCTATCAGCTCGCCCACCCCGCGAAGCCGGTGGTGGCCTGGCTCTCCACCCTGCCCATGACGGGCGGCTACGACCCGCGGAGCGGACAGCCGACGCAGCCCTGGATGGTGTACTCGCAGGCGCAGGAGCTCTTCGATATCCGCACGCTGCAGCCGAACGCGGCCTCCATTGCCCCGGACGTGCGCGTACTCGTGCTCGTCGATCCGAAGAACCTCTCGCCCGCCACCCAGTTCGCGATCGATCAGTATGCGCTGCGCGGCGGACACATCCTCGCCTTCGTCGATCCGCTGGCGGAAAGCGATCAGTCGGCGGGCAACCCCATGCAGGCCGCCACGGCCGATCGCGCCTCGCACATGGAGAAGCTCCTCACCGCCTGGGGCGTGGATTTCAACCCGGACGAAGTGGTCGCCGACCGCGGCCACGCGCTCACCGTCTCGATGCGCGAGGGTGAGCCGCCGGTCGAGCACCTCGGATACCAGGGCCTCGACGGATCCTCCCTGTCACAGAGCGACATCATCACCTCCGGCCTCTCGCAGGTGAACGTCGCGACTCCCGGCTACCTGACGCCGGAGAAGGGCGCGCAGATCAGATTCGAGCCGCTCATCCGCTCGAGCACCGACGCGGAGCTCATGCCCACGCAGCGCTTCGCACTGTTGCCGGATCCGGCCAGCCTCCTGGACGGATTCAAGCCCACCGGCCGGCGCTACACCATCGCGGCGCGGGTCACCGGCACCGTGAAGACCGCCTTCCCCGACGGGCCGCCCCAGGGCGTGACACTGCCGCCCGGCCAGCGTGATCTCAAAACCTCGGTGAAGCCGCTCAATCTCGTGATCTTCGCCGATTCGGACATGCTGTCGGATCTCATGTGGGTGCGCGAGCAGAATCTCTTCGGCCAACGCATCGAGCAGGCGATCGCCGGCAACGGCGCCCTGGTGGCCAATGCGCTCGACAACCTTGCCGGCAGCTCCGACCTCATCAGCATCCGCGGGCACGCCGGCTTCACGCGCCCCTTCCTGCGTGTCGAAGCGCTGCAACATGCGGCCGACGCGCGTTTCCATGCCCAGGAGGAGCAGCTGCAGCAGGAGCTGCAGCAGACCGAGCAGCAGCTGACGCTGCTGCAATCCCGGCGCAATGACAAGTCGGCGCTGATCCTGACACCCGCCCAGCAGGCGGAGCTGGAGCACTTCGAGGCGGAGAAGCTGGAGATCCGCAAGCGCCTGCGCGCCGTCCAGGCCGGGCTCGTCAGCGACATCGACCGGCTCGGCACGGAGCTCAAGGTCATCAACGTCATCGTCATGCCCGCCATCTTCGCGCTCGGAGCGCTGCTGCTCGCCGGGCTGCGCCGCCGCAGAGGACATTGAATGACTGCACGCCGCGTTACGCTGCTCTTCGCCATCGGCATCGTCATCATCGCGCTCGCCGTCTGGGTGTCGGGCCGCAGCCAGACCGGGGACTCGATCGCCGGCACGAAGGTCCTGCCCGGACTTTCGAGCTCGGTCAACGACGTCACGGAAATCCGCATCACCAAGGCCGACAAGGCGCAGACGACCCTCGACCGCGAGGCAACCGACTGGATCGTCGCCGAGCGCGGCTATCGCGCCGATTCCGGCAAGCTGCGCAAGCTCCTGCTCGATCTCGGATCGCTGCAGGCCGTGGAGCGCAAGACGAGCATCGCGCACAACTATCCGGTGCTCGGCGTCGAGGACGTGACCCAACCCAAGGCCACGGGCGCGCGCATCGACGTCGTGTCTCCCGGCAGGACCTGGTCTCTGATCGTCGGCAGCTCCGCGGATGCCAACGACTGCTACGTCCGGGTTGTCGGCTCGGCGCAGAGCCTCCTTGCGAGCCCGCTCGTCATGGTGGATGCGGACCCGAAGCTCTGGCTCGACCCCACCATCGTCGATGTCGACCAGGGCCGGATCAGTGAGGTCGAGGAGCAGCCGGCCAAGGGCCCCGGCTTCAGCGTCTCACGCGACTCGAAGAGCCAGGCCGACTTCACCGTTCACGGCGTCCCTCACGGCCGCGAGCTGTCAGGCGCCGACGCTGCGGATTCCATGGGCGGCGCTCTTTCCGCCCTCACTCTCACCGACGCGCGCAAGGCGCCCGCCCCGCCGGATGGCGCCAGCCTGGCCCACGCCGTCTTCAAGACCTTCGACGGGCTGGAGATCGACGTCAGCGGTTACGAGCAGGCCAACCAGGGATACATCGATGTCACGGCGCGCGCGGCCGGCAAGTCCGCCGATGCCGAGGCGCATGAGATCGACGCGCGCGTGCAGGGCTGGGAGTACGTCGTGCCCGACTACCGCTACCAGCAGATCTTCCAGTCGATGGACGGCCTGTTGAAGCCCCTGCCGGCGAAGAAGCCGCCTGCCAGGGCGCACGCCGGGAAGCACGGATAGCTCCTACCTGGCCTGCGCCAGCACGAGCAGCGTCACCGTGGCGAGCAGCGCGGTGGGCAGCCAGGCGAGCAACACGGGATCGAGGTTGAAGACGATCGTGCCGCTCTCGATCAGCTTCTGCAGCAGGAAGAACCCGAGACCGATCACCAGCGCAAGCGTCGTCCGCGCCCCCGCGCCCGCCGATCGCATCGATCCCAACACGAACGGTATGGCGAGCAGCACCGAGAAGGCTATCGCCGCCGTGCGCGCGATCTTCGACCAGAAGGCGAAGAGGTACTGGCGCGCGTCGAGCGAGTTGGCGTGGAAGTAGCCGATGACCTCCCACAGCGCCTGTAGCGTCAACTGCTCCGGGTCCTGCACCGCCAGGCCGAGAAATCCCGCGGTGACGTTGGAGCGCAGCACCTTCTGGCCCGGTGGGCTGGCCGTCACCCTGTCGTCGGTGAAGCGCGACTCGGTGTAGCCTCCGAGAAGCCACGTGCGGTGCCCGGCGGCCGTCGCGCTTGCCGCATGTCCGATGGATACCAGCGTGTGCTGCGGCGAGAGCTGGAACACCTGCATGCCGACGAACTGCCGCGACCCCGACTGCCGTGCGACGTTCAGCATGAGATCGCCATCGCGCACCCATGCCCCGGTGCCGCCGCCAAATCCGACGCTGTTGAACTGACTGAATGCCTTCTGTTGATTCGCCGCCTCCTGCAGCTGGGGCGCCACGAACTCCCCGAGTGCAGCCTCGAACGCGATGAGCAGAGCCGCGGCGATGAGCGCGCTGCCCGCGAGACGCGCCACCGAGACGCCGGTGGCGCGGATCACCGTGATCTCGCTGCCGCGGGCGAGCTGACCGAAACCGATGACGGAGCCGATGAGCGCGGTGATCGGCAGCAGCTGATAAGCCTGCTGCGGCAGATTGAGCAAGGTGTACCAGAGCGCATCCGCCACGGTGTAGTGGCCGACCCCGATGTCTCCCTGTTGGCTGATGAAGACGAAGAGGCCGCCGAGGAGAAGCAGAACGATGAGCACCAGGCCCACCGCACCGAGCACCGCGCGCACGATGTAGCGGTCGAGGATGCTCATGCCGGCCCCGCCAGGCGATAGCGCAGGCGCTGCGTCGCCCGCGGCGCCAGGATCACGACGAGGGCGAGCAATGCGACCGCGACGTGGGTCCACCACAGGCCGAGCACGGCAGGGATTGCGCCATGTGCAATCCACGCCTGACCGGCCGAGATCAGATTCCAGTAAACGAGATAAATGACCAGCGCCAGCCACACGCGGGCATAGCGGCCCTGGCGGGGCCGCAGGCGCGACAGCGGAATGGCCAGCACCGTCAGGACGATGCACATCAGGGGCATCGAGATGCGCCACTGCAGCTTCGCCTGGCTCTTGGGATCGGAAGACGCAATCAGCGCCGCGGTCGGCCGGGCATCGAGATCGGTCACGACGCCCGTCGCCGGCGGCAGCCGCACGGGGATGGTCAGCTCCGCGAACGAAGGCATGGAGCGAAACTGCAAGCTGCCCGGAACGCCCTCGTACCGCTGTCCATTGAAGAGCTCGATCGTCTGACTACCAGCGTCCGGCGTCACCGTTTGGACCGCACGCTGCGCCAGCGTCACTTCCACCACAGGCCCCTGATTGCGCTCTACGAAGACGTCTTCCAGCGTCCCATCGCGATCGACCCGCTCGGCATAGACGACAGCGGTGCCACCCGCGAACGAGCGGAACGTCCCGGCCTGCAAAGGCGCGAACTGCCCGGAGCGCACCGCGGCGTCGCGGAGCGTCAGCGCCTGTGCTGTCGCCGCGGGTGCCACGAGCAGCGTGAGGGCGGCGAGACCGGCCGCCAGAACGACGCCTAGCGCGATCACCCCCCCGTAGAGCGTGGCGGGCCTGACGCCGCAGGCGAAGGCGGCAGCAAGCTCGCTGTCGTGATAGAGCCGGCCGAGAGCGAGAACGATGCCGAGCAGGAGCCCGAACGGAACGAGGATGCTCAGGTACTGCAGCATCCCCAGATAGATGAGCTCCAGCACCACACCCTGGGGAAACTGGCTGGCCGCGGCGCGCTCCAGCACGGCAGCCACCTGATTGGCCAGCAGGATGATGAGCAGCACCGCCATCACCACGAACCAGGCGGTGACGACTTCACGCAGAATGTAGCGTCCGAGGATCTTCCCCAACCGATGGCCTACCGTGACTTTTCCCGCCGGACCGCCGGTGGGTTAGACTAAAATATTACGGTAAAGCAGGCGGTTGCGCGCCCTCAATGGGGGCGTGGCCGCAAACCGAAAAATATTCCGGCGCCCGGCGCCGGCACTCCGGCAAGGCCGGCACGGGGAAACGCGATGCGATTCGAGATCTGGAGCAAGGGCATAGCCACGCTCGGCGTGGACTGCCTCGTCATCGGAATTTTCGAGGAGGGCGAGCTGAGCGAGGAGGCGCGCGCCATCGACTCGGCGAGCGGCGGCCGGCTGAAGAAGCTGCTCGGCCACGGCGATTTTCCGGGCAAGCCCGGGGAGACACTGCTGCTCACGGATCTGCCCGGCCTTGCGGCCACCCGCGTGCTGCTCACCGGCCTCGGCGCCCGCAAGAGCTTGAACCGCAAGACCTGGCGTAAGGCGTGGGCCGGCGCCGTAGCGGCGCTGTCCAAGACGGGCATTGGCAGCGTGGCGCTCGCTCTCGAGCGGCCCGGAGCCAAAGAGCTCGACGACTATTACTTCGGCCGCGCGGTCGCCGAGATCGCCGCCATGGGCCTTTACCGGATCAACGATCTGAAGAGCGGCAAGAAGCCCAAGCCCGCCGCGCTCGGGCGGGTGCTCGCGGGCCCGGTCTCCAGGGGCGCCACCGCGAAGGTGGAGCGCGGCCTCGCGCATGGCGCCGCCATCGCCGACGCGAGCCGGATCCAGCGCGACCTCGCGAACCTGCCGGGCAACGTCTGCACGCCCCTCTTCCTGGCGGAGGAGGCGCGTGCGCTCGCGAAGCGCTACCGCTCCCTGCGCGTGCGTGTGCTCGACGAGCCGGCCATCCGCAAGGAAAAAATGGGCTGCCTGCTGGCGGTTTCGCAGGGTAGCGCGCAGCCGCCCCGGTTCATCGTCATGGAGTACGCCGGTGCCGGTAAGGCGAGCGCTGCCGCGCCGCCTGTCGTGCTCGTCGGCAAGGGTGTGACTTTCGACACCGGCGGCATCTCCCTCAAGGATCCGCCGGCCATGGACGAGATGAAATTCGATATGAGCGGTGCGGCGGCGGTCATCGCATCGCTGACGCTCGCCGCGGCGCTCGATCTGCCGCTACGGGTCGTGGGGCTGGTCGCCGCGGTCGAGAACATGCCCGGCGGCAAGGCGGTCAAGCCCGGCGATATCGCCACCAGCGCCTCGGGGCAGACCGTGGAGATCCTCAACACGGATGCCGAAGGCCGGTTGATTCTCTGCGATGCGCTGCACTACGCTCGCCGCTTCAAGCCCGCGGCCGTCGTCGACATTGCGACGCTGACCGGGGCTTGTGTCGTGGCGCTCGGGCATCATCACTCCGGCGCGATGGGCAATGACGAAGCGCTGGTCACCGAGCTGGTCGAGGCGGGAGTACGCGCCGACGACCGCGCGTGGCCCCTGCCGGTCACGGAGGAGTACGCGGAACAGCTCAAGAGCAATTTCGCGGACTTCGCCAATATCGGCGGCCGGGACGGCGGCGCCATCACCGCCGCGGCGTTCCTCGGTAAGTTCACAGAAGGGTTGAAATGGGCGCACCTCGACGTCGCGGGCACTGCCTACCAGAACGGTGCGCAGAAGGGCAGTACCGGGCGTCCGACTCCTCTTCTCGCGGATTTCCTCATTCGCCGCGCCCGGCTCTGACGCGCCATGGCGTAAGTCATGGGCGACGACGACGGCATTTCAGCGTCTGCGGCCTCGAGCGGCGCCGAATCCTCTACGCGCGCCTCATCCGCCGCTGAGGGTCTTCGCGTCGATTTCTACGTCATCGAGGAGCCGGCGCCGGCCGCGCGCCTGAGGGTCGCCTGCCGCCTCGCGGAGAAGGCCTATCTCACCTCCCGGCGCACGCTCATCTGGCACACGGAGCGCGCCGAGCTCGAGGCGCTCGATGGGCTGCTCTGGACCTTCGCGGACGGCAGTTTCGTGCCGCACGACTGGCTGACATCCAACGCCGCGGAGGCGCCCGTGCTGCTCGGTGTCGGCTCCCCGCCGGCCGAGGCGTTCGATTTCGTCGTCAATCTCGCGGCCGATCCGCCGCCATTTCTGCACCTGACGCGGCGGATCGCCGAAATCATCGACGGCGACGAAGGGCGGCGGCGGGCCGGACGGGCGCGCTTCAAGGCCTACCGCGAGCTGGGCATACAGCCGACAACGACTCATCTATAGCACATCCCTGTGCCTGGACGCGAGGTTCTGCCGCCTGATGCCTCTATAATGTCCTGACAATTCACTCAGGGCTCTTCACTTCCATGGACAAAGCGTACGCGCCGCACGAGATCGAGCGGCGGATCTACCAGCAATGGGAATCGCGCGGCTGGTTCGCGCCGAGCGGCCGCGGCTCACCCTTCTGCATCATGATCCCGCCGCCCAACGTGACCGGTACGCTGCACATGGGCCACGCCTTTCAGCACACGCTGATGGATGCGCTCACCCGCTATCACCGCATGCGCGGCGATGACGCGCTGTGGCAGCCCGGCACCGATCATGCCGGCATCGCGACCCAGATGGTGGTCGAGCGCCAGCTCGAGGCACAGGGCCGCAAGCGCGGCGATCTCACCCGTGAGGCCTTCGTCGAGCGCGTTTGGGAGTGGAAGGCGCAGTCGGGCGGCACCATCGCCTCGCAGATGCGCCGGCTGGGAGATTCCGTCGACTGGTCGCGCGACCGCTTCACGATGGATCCAGGCCTGTCGCGCGCGGTGGTGGAAGTGTTCGTGCGCCTGCACGACGAAGGCCTCATCTATCGCGGCAAGCGGCTGGTCAATTGGGACCCGGTGCTGCTCACGGCGCTGTCCGACCTCGAAGTCCAGGGCGAGGAGGAAGAGGGTCACCTCTGGCATCTGCGATATCCTCTGGAGGACGGCTCCGGCCACGTGATCGTGGCAACGACGCGACCGGAGACGATGCTCGGCGACGCCGCCGTTGCCGTGCATCCGGACGACGAGCGCTACAAACATCTCATCGGCAGGAAGCTGCTGCTGCCGCTCGCCGAGCGCTCGATCCCGGTCATCGACGACACATACGTCGACGCCACCTTCGGCTCAGGATGCGTCAAGATCACGCCGGCACACGACTTCAACGACTACGAGGTCGGACTGCGGCACGGGTTACAGCAGATCAACATCTTCACGCCCCGCGCCGCGCTCAACGACAGCGTCCCGGAGCGCTTCCGCGGTCTCGACCGCTTCCAGGCCCGCAAGCGCGTCGTGGCGGAGCTGGAGGCCGCCGGCCTCGTCGGCAAGGTGGAGAAGCACAGGCTCGTGGTGCCCCGGGGCGATCGCAGCGGCGCGGTGCTCGAGCCGTTACTCACGGATCAGTGGTACGTCAAAATCGCTCCGCTCGCCGCGCCCGCCATCGCGGCGGTCGAGAGCGGGCGGACCCGCTTCGTGCCCGAGAACTGGGCCAAGACCTACTTCGAATGGATGCGCAACATCAAGGATTGGTGCGTCAGCCGTCAGCTCTGGTGGGGGCATCGCATCCCTGCCTGGTATGACGAGCGCGGCAACATCTACGTTGCGCGCAACGAGGAGGAGGTCCGCAGCAAACATCGTCTCGGACCCGATGTCCGGCTCACTCAGGATACCGACGTCCTCGATACGTGGTTCTCCTCGGCGCTTTGGCCGTTCTCGACTCTCGGCTGGCCGGAGGAGACGCCGGACCTGGCTAAATTCTATCCGAGCACGGTCCTCGTGACGGGCTTCGACATCATCTTCTTCTGGGTCGCGCGGATGATGATGATGGGCCTGAAGTTCAGGGGCGACGTTCCGTTCCGGGACGTCTACATCACCGGCCTCATTCGCGATGAGCACGGCGACAAGATGTCGAAGTCGAAGGGCAACGTCATCGATCCCCTGGACATCGTCGACGGCATCGACCTCGAGTCGCTCGTCGCCAAGCGCACGAGCGGCCTCATGCAGCCGCAGATGAAGTCGAAGATCGAGAAGGCGACCCGCAAGGAGTATCCGGAAGGCATCGCGCAGCACGGCACGGACGCACTGCGCTTCACCTTCGCCGCACTGGCTTCCCCCAGCCGGGACATCCGCTTCGATCTGGCGCGCGTGGCCGGTTACCGCAACTTCTGCAACAAGCTGTGGAATGCGGCCCGCTTCGTCACCCTGAGCGTCGACGCCGATTCCGGGCCGCAGACGGCCGATCCCGCCGCTGAAACCTTCGAGCTCTCGGTCGCCGATCGCTGGATCCGTTCCCGCTTCGGCCACATGTTGGAAAGCATCGAGAGCTCGTTCGCCGAATACCGCTTCGACTTTGCCGCCGCGGCCCTCTATCAGTTCACGTGGTACGAGTTCTGCGACTGGTATCTCGAGCTGACCAAGCCCGTGCTGCAGTCGCAGACTTCCTCCCCCGCGGCGCGCGCCGGCACCCGCCGCACCCTGTTGGAGATGCTCGAAGCGCTGCAGCGGGCCCTGCATCCGATCATGCCCTTCATCACGGAGGAAGTCTGGCAGCGGATCGCCCCCCTCGCCGGCCGCTGCGGGTCCACCGTGATGCTGGCGCCCTATCCCCGCCACTCCGACTTCCCCCGCGACGAGGCGAGCGAGCACGAAGTCAGCTGGCTGCAGTCCTTCATCCTCGCCGTGCGCCAGATTCGCGGCGAGATGAACATCAGCCCCTCGCGCCGCATCCCGCTTCTGCATCGCAACGCGTCCGCGCGCGACCTAGAGCTCATCCAGCGACACCAGGCCTGGCTCGAGCGGCTCGCGGGCATCGAGCCGCCGGGCGCGATCGCCGCGGACGAGCCGGCGCCGCCCGCGGCGACGGCCCTCGTCGGCAACCTCACCCTCCTCGTTCCCATGGCCGGTCTCATCGACGCCGCGGCCGAAGCGGAGCGCCTGAGCAAGCTCATCGGCCGCGCCCGGTCCGACCTCGAGAAGACACGGGCGCGCCTCGCCAACGAAGACTTCGTCCGCAATGCCCCCGAGGCCG
>Ga0335075_10014931_pt1 | contig 11642 bp, 16 predicted proteins | sample Lox_Sample_24_FD_206723 | JGI IMG/M metagenome (GOLD analysis project Ga0335075, IMG submission 206723) | Soil microbial communities from Loxahatchee National Wildlife Refuge, Florida, United States - Lox_Sample_2.4 | ecosystem: Environmental > Terrestrial > Soil > Wetlands | place: USA...
GCGCTGACGCGGCTTCGTGGCTGGGTTATTCAGGCAAGGACGCAGTGCCAAGGTGACGCCGAGACAGGCGAAGACCAGAGCGGCGGCGTCGGGTATCGCTGCCTTGAGGCCGGCCACGACTGCCAGTCGACGGTCGGCGTAGACCATCCGGTATTGCGCGGTGAAGCTCACCGCAGCCGCGGCGGCGGGCGGATTCGCTGGAGGCGAAGAAAAGGGTCCGTTCGGGATAAACGAAGTCCGAGCAGGGCGGGGTGCCGGGGCGCGGTCGGTCAGTTGCTGCCTCCTGCCGATCTCGGCGAGCTGCACGGGCGGTCCTTCCGAAGACGGGGAGCCTTTGTCGTGAATGGCAGGATGCGTCGCAGCGTTAGGACGCGGTTACTACGCGAAAGGACCAGCGCTGGACGCGGGGGGACGTCCCCGCTAAGGTGAAGCCGTCCTTACACGTCCTGCTGGCACGGGTGAAATGCCGAACGAGAGGCTGCGAGCGCTCCTGCTAGAGCGCGCCGAAACCCCCGATAAGCTCGCTGAAGTCGTGAGTGTGGACCCCAAGACGGTCGAGCGGTGGATCACCAAGGGGCGCATTCCGTACCGAGCGCACAGATACGCGGTCGCCGCGTTCTTCGGCGTGGACGAGTCCTACATCTGGCCCGACGCACTGGGCCGGGATCAGGTCACGGCGGTTTCCGAGAGTGAGATCGTCGCCGTGTACCCCCATCGTTCGCAGGTTCAGGGGGACGTCTGGGAGCACCTGTTCTCTTCGGCCGAACGAGAGATCGGCGTCTTGGTTTACTCCGGCTTGTTCTTGGCCGAGGACACGCGCGTGCAGCGGATCTTCAAGTCCAAGGCCGCGGCTGGCGTCCAGGTGCGGATTTTGCTCGGGGATCCGGATAGTCAGGTCGTGGCTGATCGCGGGGAAGACGAGGGTGTCGGAGACGCCATGGCGTGGAGGATCCGTAACGTTCTCGCGCTGTACCGGCCGCTGCGCGCGGTGGAGGGCGTTGAGTTCCGCTTTCACCGGACGGTGCTGTACAACTCGATCTACATCGCTGACGACCAGGTGCTCGTCAACACTCACGTCTATGGGACGGCTGCGGCGCAGGCGCCTGTCTGGCATCTGCACAAGCTGGCCGGAGGCGAACTGACTAGCTTGTACCTCGATAGCTTCGAGCGCGTCTGGGAATCGGCGACGCCGGTGGAGGGGAGCTAGGAGACGTGGCTCGCAGAATCGACTTCTATGACGATCCCGCCGCACCCGCAGCGAACAGCATGGTCCCGTCTGTCAACGTGGTCGTGACCAATGCCGATGGCGAGGTCTTGCTTATCCGGCGGACGGACAATCAGAACTGGGCGGTGCCCGGGGGCGCGATTGATCTTGGTGAGTCGATGGTGCAGGCGGCCGTCAGAGAGACCAAAGAAGAGTCTGGCATTGACTGCTCGATCACTGGACTGGTCGGGATCTATACCGATCCGAAGCACGTGATCTTGTACACCAGCAATGGCGAGGCGCGGCAGGAGTTCTCCATTCTCCTGACCGCGCGGGCTACTGGTGGAGCCCCGACGCCTAGTGACGAAAGCAGCGAGGTGCGGTGGGTGCCGCGGGAGGATCTCGACGACTACTCGATGGATCGGTCGATGCGGCTGCGGATCGGTCACTTCCTCGGCGGGCGCGAAGGACCTTACCTGGGCTGAAGGGACCACGGTGTCGCCTTACCGCAGTGATGGCTTAGAAGTGCCAAGTGGTCGCTGGGCCCAGCGGATTTGACAAGGAACTCCTGCGGCGGCCCTCATCGGGCACTTGCGGCACGCCAGAAGCCAGCACGATCCGCCAACACGCGTACGGGGCGATCACCCTTGATCAAGATCCACCACTCCCGTCCGCACGAACCTGAACCGTCATACACGGCCAACACATGCGCCGCTTGTGCGACTGCCCGGAACTACACTTCGAGTCCCGAAAACAAATGAGTCACGTCGGTGAAATGCACTGTCGTTCCGATGGACCAGCCGCGCTCAAATCGATCTTCCTGCCGCCCGCTAAATGCAGCGAAGACCTTGTTGATGTGCCGAAGCTTGTTATCCCACGCCGCGTAGAACTCCTTGTACAGTTCGTCGGCATCGTACCGCCAAGCTGATACTACGTCAGCTGTGGTGGGATCAATCTTGAGCGTGATTACGTCGTAAGCAAACGTCCGTATAACACCGGGTCGGTTGCCGGAAGTATAGGTCTTAACTTGTAGCTTGCCGATCGGCGCGTCTACATCGTAGCCCTTCTGATCGAAGCTGCAAATGGTGCCACCATACGCAGCAGCGACCAACTTCTCGCCATACTGACCGAGCATTGAAGTAGTGTTGGTTCCGCGTTTGGCCAATGCACAGCTAATGCGGACCAGATCCCGCGTGGAAAAATCACCATCACGAATCGTAGCCACGATATCGTCAACATCCATTCGGACCTCCTGACAGTTTCAGTCCCGGACAACGGGCACGGCGGTGTTCGCAACGATGACGCATCCAGACCACCACGTCCAGAACGCGGAGGCTGGACACCATCTCGGGAAGCTCGGCAGCTCGGTGCAGTTGGTCAAGTTCTTCTCTGAGCCTGCTGTCTTGGAGGCGGCCGTCAAGCCACAGCCAGGCAGGCCGCGGCGGGCGGCCAAAGGCGCACTTGACGACGTTATCCCACACCGGTATCAGTCGAGGCCGCTTGCGAGCGAGAATCTTGCCGGCGATTACCCATCCGACATTGTCAGACGCCTCAAGCAGCCCCCATGCTTTATCGGCAGGCGAATCTGGCGCTACGAGTTCTTTGGCACCTACTTCACCAAGGTCAACCTTTACCGGGATATCGCGCAGGTGTACTGCGATCTCTCGGCCAAGCTGACCCTCCACCAGATCCAGAGCGACCGGGGTAGGGACCGTGACATCAAGGCATGCCACGGCTAGAAGGTCGTAAGGGGTAATCACATCGCATACATCGTCTCGGCCGCCATCGCGGCCAAGGGTGTCAAACATAGCTCCTGTGTACTTAGGGGGAGCATCAGAAGTATCGATGTTGAAATAGCATCGCAGCTCCGGAACGGAGCGATCATCTCTAAGTATCTTTAGCAGCTCTTCAATGGTTTTCGCGTGCTCCATACCCTTGATCCTGCCAGCTCGATACGCTCAATGATGGTCATACGCCAAATCTGGCAAAACGTCAGCACGCTGGGGCAGCTTCGCCACGAGATCGATCAATCTCGGAACTGCGGTCGGCGATGACACTTTAAGCACCAATGGACACCAGTGACGCCAGTAGTGAAGGGCAGCAACCGCCTTGGCCATGGCCGGGCGCCCTCCGCCGCTACCAGGCTTCTGACCTGCCGATCGCCTCCATTGGCCTTTCTGCCACTAGTCCACAACCGGGTAGACCCCTTGCGTCACCAGTCGTCGTGTGACCAGTACGGGTGCAGGTTCTTAGTGTCCCAAGGACAGTTCGCAGGAAGGGGAGGAAACAACCCGTTCTACAGCTCGGAGGATCATTGGCGCGGCTCGGCGGATTGACCGGCTGACGAGATGTTCCGAACCGTAGCGGTCGAGTATTTCCTCTAGGCGCCGGTCAACGTTCATGGGTTCGCCGTCTGGGCTGGTGGTCATGTCGCAGAAGGTGAGCGCGTCGGCGAGCGGCTGCGGCGGGGGTTCGAACTCGCGGCGAAGGACATCGGCGAGGTTTCGCTCCTCAGCCTCGATGACGGCGCAGGAGTGATGGGCGACTAGGCGGCACAGCATCGGGGTCGCGTGCTGGATATCGCGGAGGTAGCGGGCGCCGTCTAGGGCGTGCAAGCCTGTCTGGGCAAGCTCGGGAAGGTAGCCAATGTCGTGCAGCCATGCAGCCGCCTCGAGTAGTTCTTTGTCGGCGGTGAACGTGGGGGCGAGGTTGCGTGCCCGGGCGGCCACGCCCTGGACGTGCGCCCAGCGCCTCGGAAGTGCCTCCTCTAGTAGGGTGCGCGCGAGGTCTTCGGCCCAGGCAGGAAGAAACTGCATGAGTCCAAGGCTACGCAGCCAGGTCAGGACGTTCACGGACGTGACGTGCCGTCTGGAGACGTCTGAAACATCACTGCTGTTTGCGTGACTCACAAGCGCAACAGCTTCGAGTGCCGGTACTGGTTGTCGATACTTCCGAGTCTGGGGCCCACGGTCATGCACGCGGGACTGCTCGGGCCCTTGCGTAAGGCTTTCTTGCCACGCCTGCCAAGATGTGCCCACCGGACCTTGGCGATGGCGGCTGACCTGGCGATTCGGGCTTCCATGCCATCGCGTCAGTCAGGCCGGGCGGAATCAGCTCCAAGCCCTCGACGAATGCCGCGATCTGCTCGAGGGAGTGGTTGTGCAGCGTGCCCGCCTGGTATTCACGGGCCAGAGCGTCTCCGGTCTCCTCATCCCCGGATCCCACCGAGAGCACGACGTGGCTGCCGGGCGCTATATCGCGGGCGAAGGCGGCCACGATGTCGCTGGCGGTGTCGGCGTCAAAGAAGTGGAGCACCATCGCGAGAATGACCGCCGTCGGTTCGTCTAGGTCGATGAGGCGCCGTGCGCGGACATCGGCGAGGATGGCATCTGGCTCCGCTATGTCCCCTCGAATCGCGGTAACGCCGGGACCGCATAGAAGGGCGCGGACGAATGCCATCACGGCTGGGTCGTTGTCGACATACACCACACGGCAGTCAGGGTGGATTACCTGGGCGATCTCGTGGGTGTTCTCTCCAGTGGGCAACCCGCAGCCGAGATCCAGGAATTGCCTGACTCCCTGCTCAGCCAGCCACTCGACGGATTTGGCTAGGAACAACCTGCTCTGCCGGGCGAGCACCAGGAGGTGCGGGTAGACCGCGGTCAGCCGCTCGGCTTCTGTGCGGTCGGCCGCGTAGTGATCTTTGCCGCCGAGCCAGTAGCCGTAGACGCGGGCGATGTTAGGGGTACTTGGGTCGCTCAGCGTTGGCTCTACCGTCTGGCTTTCCTCAGACCGTTGAATCATCCGCGAATTCCTGCCTTCGAAGATGACGGCCCGCTGGCGGTCGCCTGGTTGGCTTTCGTTTCTGGTGACCAGGCTGGCGCAGAGCGTGGAACTTCTAAACAACGGCGAGGGACTTCTAGGGACGTCTTCTGCTACGGTCGGAGATGGCGCCACACTGGGAGGGCGAGAAGGGTGAACGAGCTACTGCGCCGGTCCCTGCCCCAGGCGGGCCTCCGCGAGGATGACGTCGCCGCCCGCTTGGGCGTAGACCCCAAGACGGTCAGGCGCTGGCTGAACGGGCGCGTCCCCTACCCGCATAACCGTGCTGCCCTCGCCGATCTGCTGGGCCTGGAGGAAGCTGACCTGTGGCCCGGCGCCAGTGGCACCCTCACCGCAAGGATCAGGCCTAACGAGCTAAGTACGGTGTACCCGCACCGTTCGGCCGTTCCGCGCGAAGTGTGGATCCGGTTCTTCAACTCGGCGGAGCGCGAAATCGGCATCCTTGCCTACAGCGCGTTGTTCCTTGCCGAAGACAGAGGAATCCTCCGTCTCCTCGCCGAAAAGGGGCAGGCAGGCGTCAATATCAGGATCATGCTCGCAAGCCCTGTGAGCTTGCACGCCGCCCAAGGCGGCAAAGAAGACATCGGGGATGCCAAGCCTGCCGATATCCGAAAGGCGCTCACCCTATACCGGTCCGTGGCCGAGTCGGAAAACGTTGAGATCCGCCTGCATCGGACCGCGTTGTACAACTCGATCTATCGCGCCGACGACCAGCTCTTCGCAAATCAGCATGCTTATGGCGTCCCTGCGGCGCATGCACCGGTATTTTGCCTGCGCCAGACTAGAGGTGGAGAAATGACCACGCTGTACTGCAATAGCTTCGAGCGCGTATGGGCTGGAGCTGTACCGCTCGCGCAGGACGGCCACCTTCGCTAAATCCGCCGTCGGACGCTCTGTGGCCATGGAATCTGGCCCTAAGCGGCCATGAGGAAGTTCTCGAACGCAACCAGTTAAGTCACTGACTGTGACTGTGAGTCGACGAGGCGCTTTGGCAACTGTTGATATAGGGGCGATATGTCTTCACCTTCATCCGGTGATGGGTATATAACACGTCGAGCGGCTCCACGAGCTTCCGCGGAAGCAGCGGAGACGCCCGGATAGTGGCTTGCGCGCACGTCTCATTGGGGAATCACCACTGTGACAATCGCTGCCGGTCGGCAAGGCTAATCTCAGTCAGCCTCGAGCGTTGGGGGTAATGATGCGGTGGGAAGGCAGCCCAGATCACTCGATCACCGCTGACTTGCGAGGGGTCTTCTTCCGAGGTAATCAGGGATTGCCGCCGTTTCTCTACGGCGTTGGTACCTGGTTCGGCCCTGGCGTTGACGAGCCGACGGCACTGTTCATCCTCGACGAGGAAGAGGTGACCGTCGACTCGCCTATCACGGCCGACAATTTCCCGTACGCGCTGGGAGAGCCACAGCAGGTGGCTGGAGGTCCGCCGCTCATCGTCGGCCGGATTGGCGATGCGTCGGAACGGGTGCGTGAGCGGATCGGCGGATTTCTCGACACGGCCTTGATCATCCCCAGTGGCAGGCCAGAGCCGCTGGCAAAGGTTGGCTCTGTGTTGCTCGATCCTGCCGCCGGTGGCCGGGGCACTATCGGTGTACCTGTCATCCGAACGCTCGACGACGGTAGCTTGATCGAGGGCTTCCTGACGGCTGGCCATACGGTGGCCGGACTCGGTGCCCAAGTGGTTAAGAGCCGAAGCTGGCGGCGTTCTCACGGCAGGGCCTTGGGTCGTGTCTTCGTGCACTCCGATCCAGTGGCTCCGCCCGGCATTCAGGCGAGGCCTGGTTTTGACATGGCGGTGGTGGACCTTGACCCAGGCCAGAAGCCACTGACGCCAGTCTCCAGCGGTCTAGCCCAGCTGCCGTCTTCGCCACCGCAACCGGTGCCGGTCCGGATGCGCGGCGGCTTCACCCGTAACGGCCTGGGCATGGTCTGCGCAAGTCTCATCGCCGGCGGGAGTCCGCGCCGTCAGTGGCAGGACTGCTGGATAATGGTCCCCGGACTGGCTGTTCAAGGAGACTCGGGTGGCTGTGTCGTCACGGTATCGGGCCAAGAGTTGCTCGGCATGCTAGTCGGCGGGGCCCGACAAGGTGGTCAGTCCCGTTATGCCATGCACTACGTCCAAGATCACGACTCGGCCCAGCAGTCGCTTTTGACGCCAGCGGGAGTACGTTTGAAGTTATGCGGCATGATCCTGAGCTTGACGGAGTCTTCCGCCCCGTCGCCGACTACTACGAGTCGCGACTCGCGATGAGGGGCGATGTCTACGGCTGGGGCAAGCTCAGCGGTCAGCCGACGCCCACAGCGCTCCTGCTCGTCGACCCCAACGCTACAGACGTGCCAAGCCGTATCGACGGAATCAAGATTGTCATCCAGCGCGTCGAAACGCCCGAGTCCTTGTAACCGCAAATGAGCGCGCTCAGCGTGGCAGGCTATGCCGTGCTTGGTCTCGGCGTGGTCATGGTACTCGCCGGCACGTTGATGACCATGTTCGACTGGCAGACAGACCGTGCCCGCCGGCGCCAAGTACAGGTACACGTCGACAACCAAAACCTAGCCGACAACATCAACGCCATGACCAAACTTGTCGGAGCTCTTAAAGGCACCTCTCAGGGAATGCAGCTCATCGTCTTCGGCATCGTCGTCCTTCTGATAGGGGCCGCTCTGCTCGGCGTCGGCAGCATCTAAGCAAGCCTTCCCGTCGAGTTGATCAATCCCGGCACGTGCCCTCTATTGGTCACGATGAGGATGTCCGTTCGGCGGCCCCCGCGAAGGACGGGACAATCAGCGGGGCCAACTTAAGACCGGGGCACGCCGCCAAGGCTGCGAAGTAGATGCCGCAGCGCCAGCGCTGCGGCCGCAGCGATACCGCTACCGGCGACCGCTGCGCCCAACCTTCCGCGGGACCGGTGCTCATACGCCTTTCGAGCGTCTTCGGCAGACATGCCGAGCCTGCTGCCGATCTCCTCCCAACTGCGTCCATGACCGCGGGCAACCGTTACAAGCTTGGTGATCCGCCCGGGAGTGATCTTCGGGTCGTAACGTGCCAGGCCGATGGCGGCGAGATCGGACACGTCCTCGCCGATGGCGTCAGGACTCTTGCCGGCGACCTGCCGCTCGATGTCAGCCAGTTCCTCACGGACGTAATCGCGCTTACTCATCTATCGACGCCCCTTTGCCTAGTTCGGCCGCCTGCGCCCACGTCGGCGCAAACGGTCAAAATGGATGATCGCTTCATCAGGGGTGTACTCACCATCGATGCCAATCTCAACGTTGCGATCGGTGGTATCAAGCGAGGCGTACAGGGCCATTCCGCGGTTACTTCGACCGATGTAGTGATATCGCCCGTCGTATGCTCGCCAGAGATCTTCGTCAGTCCAGTTATTTTCCTCGTAGTGGTCGCGGGCTGGCGGATCGATGACGCGAGGCCTGCGGCCGCCGAATCCAGCAGGCTGGGGCACCTGCCGGATCTTATCGCCATCAGGCTATGAGCAGTCATACTTTCAGCGTACGCTCCCCTCCAAGGACCCTGAGCTGCGAACGTAGCGCCTACGATCCGCACCCAGGCAACGTCCGGAGCGGCCTGGCGCTTTGATAGCGAGCGCGCCTTGGCTCCGGCCATCGAAGCGACGTACGCGTGACCGTTCGCCCATCCCCACGACTCGGACAGTTCTTTCGCGCGGCAGAAGGCTAGGCGCCCAAGGCAGCACTGGAGGCAGCGGACTCAGCAAGGATTGCTAGGAAAATCTTCCCGAACGGACGGACCCTGGTGCTGCATTCAGGCTGCGTGGACTGCAGCACGATCACCCGGCCAGACGGGAACGCATCCAGCAGAGCGCGCATCAGCTCCGTGGGCGTCTGGTGCGGCTCCCGGTAAGCCTGCCGCAGCCGGCCACCGGCCTCGTCGGGAAGCAGCCGGCAGAGATCATCGAAGAAGTTGGGGAAGCTCACTAGGTGCGCCCCGGACGGGCTCAGGTACACGATCCCGTCCACGTCCAGCTCGCCCAGGTCATCGGGCAGCCGCCCGCCCTCCAGGGCCTTCAATAGCCGACACACCACAGCGGTCTTGCCCACCCCGCCCCGCCCCACCACTGTCACGATCCGCTCATCGCCGGCCAGGAACTCCCCGATCAGCTCCGACTCCACACGCCGGTCCTGGAAATAGGGCGGCGCAGCCACCGGCGGCTGGTTCACAAACCGCGCCCGCGCCGGAGCCACCTCCGGCCGCTCTGGCTGCCGCTGCCGCTCCATCCCCGCAGTGATCCGCTCCTGGGTCCGCCGGGCGGCGGCCCCAGGGTCGGCGACCAGCCGTTCCTGCTCGCCGATCCGCCTTCTCAGCTCGTCGATGTCCTGGCGGATCCGTGGCCGCTGCTCCGGGCCGGTCCGGGGCAGCTCGCGCTCGGCCTCGGCCAGCTGATCCCGCAAGTCCTGCAGCACCCACCTCGGGCTGCCCACCGAACCCAGATAATTGCGCAGCCGGGCAAGCCCGGCATTAAAACCACCGCTGAAATCGAGAAACTGCCGCGACGCTAGCCGGAACGGAAGCTCGGCCTCAGCCTCAACGCGCAGCGGGATCACCGGCTTCTTATACTTCAGCGCCCACACCCACTCCGACTTACTGACCGAATGGTCTTGCACGCTGTCGGCAGTCATCACAAACAGCACGCCCCCGCAAGCCTGCAGCGCATCCCGGATTAGGGTGTCCCAGTCTCCAACCGGCTGCAGATCCCGCACGTCCAGCCACACCGGATACGTCGGCGGCCCGGCCACCAGCTGATCGGCGAGCCGCCGGGCGAAATCCTCCGCATCGACCCGCGAGTAACTAATGAAATAAGGCCCGTCCACACTTCCCCCGGCCACCAGCCGCCATTCACCACAAGGCTAGCCCCGCGGTCTCACCCTGTCGCCTGCCACCACACCCACCGTAAAAACAAGCTCGCCCGGCTGCCAGTAGCAGTGCTTTCACCCAGCAGGCCCTTGGAGCCCGCACCCGCGGTATCGGCACGCAAGGCGAACGGTCGCTAGCAGCAGGTCCTGGCACACATCTCCTGGTGCTCGAGTTCTGGTACCACACTTCCAGCATGATCGCTTCAACCGGCTCAGGGAGCGTCCGGCCGGAGTCAGAGCACCGCCTTGGCTGCGGCAAGCGCCTGCTTGACGTCTTCCAAAGGTCAACGGAACTACTCGAAGCTATTGCCAATACCCTCCAGTGATGTAGTATTTATGCGAAAGCTCGTTTGGCATCGCCATGCCGAGCGGGCACAAGGTGGCAAATCGCGATGGACTTCCCCACGCCGCAGTCAGACAGGTGAGTGTCACTCCGACGGGTGACGCCACCTGGTTGCCACGTTCACGACTAGACACAAGTGACTGCCTGCATCATCCGCCTTCCAGCGCACCCGTTATGGACGGCCTCAGCTAACCGCATGGCGAGAGTTCTGTACCGTCGGGCAGATCTCGCCTTACTAGTGATAGCTGGTTGGCTGAGGATGCTTACGCCTCCTCGCTGACCAGCTGAAGCGAGGGGTCCGAGATATGGCTCACTGGGAGTACCTTCTCTCAGCTATCGGCAGCACACTAGGACTAGCCGCCTGCAGGTATGCGCCACAGGCGTTTCTCATGCTCATGGGCGGGTTGACCAAGAACCGGCAGCGCAGCAAGCAGTGTGCCGAGATGGTCAGGCTTTCACGCAAAGACGCCAAGGAGCTCCCGAATTACCTGACGGATTCGGTTGCGGACGAGTCATCTGAAGCTCAGATGCGCCCGGCCTGGAAGTGACAACAACCCAATTGATGGCGTGCCGCTGGTCGCTGAGGGGCCGTGAATCTCTCTGTTCTATCGTCCACAGACACGTAACGCGCATGGCTAGATCATCCTCGTAGATCTGGGTGTTCTCGGACGTGGCCGGGGCCGAACAGCGCCCACGATGACGATCGTGCGCTTGACCTGGCCAGACCAATGGCCATCGATGGTCATCTTCCGTCAGTTTCCCGGTTGTCACGGAACAGAGACGGAGCAGGGCGACCCGAGCATGGCTTTGACGTTTATCGTCATCAGTAGCTTGGGACGCCTACGGTCAGGTGGCCGCAACCTGCGGATCATAATCCGGGAGCGTTACTTTCCGGAGCAGGGACGGGCCTGGTGCTTGTCGCCGACAGACCGGACTGGCCGAGCTCTTCGGTGCGAATCGCGCACACCGTAGGATAAGGGGCCTGCTGATCGACGTCAGGGCAGGTCAGCCACCTAGATGCGGGCATGATGACCTCACTTGAGCTCACCTGTGCGAGATTCGCCGCTCCCATCTTGCTCTCAAAATCGGACATGCTGCGGAACGCGTAGTAGATCGATGCTTGCACTATCGATCTTCAAATTGTGAGAGTTACTGAAGGACGTGAGATCAAGCCTGGTGTCAGCGCTGCGCCGTGGAGTCCTGCGTGTCCCGTCGACGGCCGACCGGTCTCCCGTACGATGCGAGGCGTGAGCTGTCAAGTCTGCGACGCCGATGCAGGTTTCCTGCGGACCACGACGCGACCCGATTATGAGACGTCGACTCCCCGTGTGAGGATCGTAGACCTATTCGCCGGTG
>Ga0335075_10014932_pt1 | contig 11642 bp, 9 predicted proteins | sample Lox_Sample_24_FD_206723 | JGI IMG/M metagenome (GOLD analysis project Ga0335075, IMG submission 206723) | Soil microbial communities from Loxahatchee National Wildlife Refuge, Florida, United States - Lox_Sample_2.4 | ecosystem: Environmental > Terrestrial > Soil > Wetlands | place: USA: Florida...
GACGGCCCTCAGAGAAGCTGCGCAGAGCTGCGTTGCGCTGAGACTGCGTGCGGTCGCCGTGAATCTGCGTGGCCGAGTGTCCGCTGCGCGCAAGCCGTCGGGCTACGCGGTCAGCGCCGTGCTTGGTGCGCACAAAGACCAGAAAGCTGCCCTCTTCAGCGCCGAGCAGGTGCTCGAGAAGCTCCTGCTTCTTATCGGGCGCTACTTCGAAGGTCCGCAGCTCCACATTTTCAGCAGGCTTGAGCACCGAACCGATCTCGATGCGCACGGGATTGTTGAGATACTTGTGCGCAACTTCCTTCACCGCGCCTTCGAGCGTGGCCGAGTAGCACAGAGTCTGGCGCGCTGCCGGCAGTGTGGCTGCGATGCGCGCGATGGCCGGCTGAAAGCCCATGTCGAGCATGCGGTCGACTTCGTCGAGAACCAGCACCTTGACCTGATCGAGACGGACCAGCCTGCGCTTGAGGAAGTCCTCAAGCCGGCCGGGCGTGGCGACGATGAGTTTCGCGCCGCGGCGAATGGCGTCGAGCTGCGTGCTCTCGGTCATTCCGCCCACCACCAGGGCAACGGTCTGGCTGGAGCTGGAGCGGATGGTGTTGAAGGCCTTTTCCACCTGCATGGCCAGCTCGCGCGTCGGCAGCAGGATGAGCGCATGGCACGCAGGTCCGCGGGTTTCCACGGTCTGGAGCAGCTCCACAATGGGAATAAGGAAGCTCAGCGTCTTGCCGGTTCCGGTCTGCGCGGTGGCCAGCACATCGCGGCCTTCGAGAGCCGGAGGAATGGCGCCGGCCTGCACCGGGGTGGGAGTTTCAAATTTGTTGGCGTTGAGCCGCGCCATTAGGGCGGGCGAAAGCGAGAACTGCGAAAACTGAGTGGTCAAAATATCTTTCATCTTTCCTGGCTCCGCGAGCCCCTTTTTCCATGGGCCTGCAGGCGGAACCGGACTGGAGCGCGCACACGAAGAGTGCTCGGGCGCAGGCCCATCTATCGATATGCGTAAGGGAGAACCGAAAGTCGAAGCTAAGACTGGCCAGCGGGGATTCAATCGAGAATGCCCGCGGCCCGGAGCTGCCGCACGCTACTTCATCGCCAGACGGCACATTGCCGGCCGGCACCACGCTCTTTCCCGGGTCTTGCGCGCCGCTCCGTTCAAGGAGGCTGGTGCGGTTCAGGCATGCCGGACCGGATTGCAGTCCACGGCAGAAATCTCCGGGTAGGAGACTATTGTGGTTACGCTGAAGAGGCTTGGGGAAAATCTGTGCAAGGCAGAGATGCCTGGTTGAGGGGCAAAACGCCGCTCACGTCCAAATCACTGAGCGTGGCTACAGTATAGCACGATCAGCGATTTGCCGTTGTGTGGCCTGGGTTGCCTCTTTACATTCAGGCCTTGACCAGCCTGCGCTGCAGTTCTTCGAGCGTCTGGCCTTTGGTCTCCGGATAGAACATCAGCACCACCACAAACTGAACGGCGGTCATGATGGCGAAGAAGACAAACGGCGTGGCGGTGCTCATGGCATTCACGACAACCGGGAACTCGAGGGCAATGGCGGCGTTCATAAACCAGTGGCTGGCGCTGCCCACGCCCTGGCCCTTGGAGCGGACCGAGGTGGGAAAGACTTCGCCAAGATAGACCCAGATGACCGCACCCTGCGAGACGGAGAAGAACGCGATATAGGTGACCAGCAGCCAGAGCAACGCGCCGGGATGCGAGTGGGTGGCGAAGAGCCACGCCACGCCGGCAAGGCAGGTGGCGCAGCCGGCCGCGCCGATGAGCAGCAGTGTCTTGCGGCCCGCCTTGTCGATGAGCGACATTCCAATCAAGGTGAACACAAAGTTGGTGGCGCCAATGGCGATGGCCTGCTGGTCGCTCGAGATCTGGCTGAAGCCGGCGGCGGCGAAGATGTTGTTGAGGTAGTAAAGGATGGCGTTAATGCCGGCGAGCTGATTGAAGGCGCCGATGGAGATGGCCAGGAAGAGTGGAAAGCGGTACTTCCAGCGGAAGACCGGCTCGTGGGCCGAGGCATGTTCCTGCGCCAGTGCGGCGCGGATGTCCGCGAGTTCGGCCTCGGGGTTAGCCTCACCCATCATCCTCAGCACGGTCAGCGCTTCGTCGATGCGGTCTCTCGAAGCCGACCAGCGCGGACTGCGAGGAATGCCAAAGAGCAGAATCAGGAACAGGATGGCAGGGAAAGCGGCGATGCCGACCTGCCAGCGCCACTCGGTTGCGCCCAGATGCATGGTGCGGATGACGTAGTTCGATGTGTAGGCCACCATGACGCCTAAGACCACGTTGAACTGGAAGGCTGCAACCAGCCGGCCGCGCCATTTGGCTGGAGCCAGTTCGGCGATGTAGACGGGACCGAGCACCGACGAGGCGCCGATGCCCAATCCGCCGATGAAGCGGAAGACCATGAATGCTGACCAGTCCCATGCCAGTGCGCAGCCCACCGCGGAGGCGACGTAGAGCACGGCGGTGATGCGCAGGGTCTCGCGGCTACCGAGCTTCTGGCCTATCTGGCCGGCGCCCAGCGCGCCGATTACCGTTCCGACCAGGCCAATGGCCACGGTGAGTCCCTTGTTCTGCGGATTCAGGTGATACAGCCGCACCAGAGCATCGATGGCGCCGGAGATGACTACGGTGTCGAAGCCAAAAAGCAGTCCGCCCAGCGCACCGGTGAGGGTGGCCTTCATCAAAGGAGTATTCGGTCGCATAGTTTTCCCGGGTCCAGAATTCCCAACCTATCCTACAGACCGGGCCCGGAAGCGGCAAACCCTTTGCGAGCGGCGAAACAGCGGGATGTTCAGCCGGCTGCGGGCGGCTCGCCGGGCAGCACGGCCAGCACGCGGCAGCGGCGCTTGTCGGCGGCGCTCCAGGCCAGCGGAATGTCACTGTCGATAAAAGCGCAATCGCCGGCATCGAGCACCTCCGTCATGCCGCCGGCGTCCAGGCGCAGTTTGCCTTCGAGTACGTAGACCACGCCTTTGGCTTGGTGAGCTGCGTTCATGGCAATGGCAGCGCCGCCTGGTGCGAACTCGATCATCTGCACCTTGAGCTGCGAATCGCCGGCCACGTTGAGCGGTGTGATCTTGACTGACTCTGACCCGCGCGCGCTGCTCTGTAGATGAGCCTTGCGGGTGATGGAGAGCGAGTGGCGCGCAGGCTCGGAGAAGAAGTAGCTTAGACCCACCCCGTAAACGCGGCAGATGGTGGCCAGCGTCGGCAGCGTCGGAATCATGCGGTCTGTTTCGAGCTTGGAAAGCAGCGCCGTGGAGAGGCCGGTTTCGACTGCAAGCCTTGAAAGCGTGAGCCGCTTTTGTGTGCGCAGCGAGCGGAGCTTCAGCCCGATGCAATAGGGTTCGAGAGACCACTGGGCGTATGAGACGGCCTTAGGCATTCAAAAAACTCCCTTGGGTCGATATGCAAAGTGTGTGTAACAAGTTTAAGTGGTGACGGCGCGTACCGCGGGCAGCTTGCGAACGAAAGCTGAAACCTTGGGTGATTACCGTCGGCTCCGTAGTGCCGGAGCCGGGCGGCTCAAACTCGATTTCAGTTTGCGGCCCCGGCGGTTTATCCTCTCTAGGAGCACTCCGTGGGTGTTTCGTCCGCGTGTGCATCATCGTATCGATCCTGCGGATTACGAAACTCCGGCACGCGATTCTCCCCTTGGCACCACCGCCCGGATTTCACTCCGCGAGACGCAGAGGGTTTGAAGCAGAGCTGTCTACCCAACGCCCTGCAGCCCCAACCGCATCGAAAGGCTCAAGATCAACCGTTCACACCAGTGACCGGCCCGGCTCCTGCCGAAACCAGGCTTTGCGATGCCATGCAGAAAGGTGCACACATGACCCACATTTCGGCGACCAGAATTTTGGCCAACAGTATTCCGGCGCGCTCGGTCGATCGGACCTCTATTCACCGAATATTGGAGCGTACGGCGCGGATGGCCGTGATCGCGGCAGTACTGGGCGCGGGCGTTTTTTGCGCGGCGCAGGCCAAGCCGGCCCCGAACCCGGCGCCCGACGTGCTGGTGCTCACCAACGGCGACACGCTGCACGGCAAATTTGTCAACGAGATCGGCGGCAAAGTCACTTTCCACAGCGACCCGCTGGGCGACCTGAGCATCCCCTGGAGCAATATCAAGGAACTTCATGCTGCCGAAAAGTTTGCCGTGCTCGACAGCCGTGTGAAACCGGAGAAAAGACGCGGCAAGGTCGCCATCGCCACAGGAACTGTAGAAGCCAACAGCGAATCTGTGACCATTCAGCCGGAAAACGGGCCGCCGCTCAAGCCCATTCCGCTCAAGAATGCGCAGTTCATTATGGATGCGGCCACGCTCGAAAGGCAGATCAACCACGAGCCCGGTTTCTTTACCGGATGGAACGGCTCGGCTACTGCCGGCGCAACGCTGATCACGGCCGCTGAGAATCAGTACACCGTTTCTGGAGCCGTCGGCCTTGTGCGCGTCGTGCCCACCGTGCCGTGGCTTAATCCGCGCAACCGCACCTCGACCGATTTCAACGGCTCGTTCGGAAAGATTTCCCAGCCGGGATATTATGTGGCCGCTGTTCCGCCGTCAACTGCCGCAACCTTCGTGCCGGCGGAGAGCACCAAGTCGTCCATCGTGCACTTTGACGCTGAGCGTGACCAGTACTTTTCGCCTCGGCTCTATGCACTCGCGCAAACTGCGTTCGATCACAACTTTGCGCAGGACCTGCAACTGCAGCAGATCTACGGCGGCGGCATTGGCTGGACCGTGGTCAAGTTGCCCAGGCAGGAACTGGATCTGAAAGGCACGGCCCAGTACGAGAGGCAGGCGTTCATCACCGGCACGTCGACCGCCGGCACCAGCCCCAACCAGAACCTGATCGGCTCGACGTTCGCAGCCAACTATCTGCTGCATCTCAGGCTGTTCACCTATACGCAAGGGCTCGCCTACATTCCTGCGTTCAACGACACTTCCGCCTACTCGGCAAACGAGACGAATACGTTTGCCTTCCCGGCTCACAAGAACCTTGCCTTTTCGTTTGGGACATTGGATACCTTCCTGAACGATCCGCCTCTCGGAGCCGCGCCTCCGGCCAAAAAGAACTCGTTCCAGGCCACGGTTGGTGTAACCTACGCCATCAAGTCGAAATATTGACCGGCGGAATTAAGAGCACTGGGTGCGGATTGCCTGCTACGCACCCGGTGCTTGTCACACTAGCGTAGATTTATGGATAAGTTGTTTATTTAGTTGTAGATATCAAATATTTGACTATTTACTATCTAATAAAAAAGTAACCATTTCACGATTACTTGGCGAAGGAAAAAAAGACACGTTACCGCTGGAAGCGGCGCATGCTGTAGATAATTGTCTCCATATACAAAACAGAGCTCAAAAAGAAGCTCCCAGGCAATCTGCAGTACGGTTTTGTTCCCCAGATGTTACGAAGCGGCTCGCGCCCGCAGCCTCGCGCAGTTGTGTCTGTGTCGGTCAGGCACAGCTCCGGGAGACTGATGGTGCAGAGTGCGCGGAAATGCGTTGGCACGGATGGACAGGCTCGAATCGGCCGCAGCCGGTTTTGTGCGTACAGGCTTCCGGTTTGGCGGATTTCGGCTCGATGCCGACGGGACTCTCTCGCGTGGAGAAGCCCAGATTCACCTTTCCCCGAAGGAGTTGGCGGCGCTGCGGCTGCTGCTCGCGAATCCTGGCCAGATCGTCACTCTGCAGGAATTCAAGCAGGCGCTTTGCGACGATGCTCCCGCACTGGCGGAGGGGGTGTCGAAGTGCCTCGCATCGCTGCGCAAGAAACTCGAGCCGGAAGAGTGCATCGAGACAATCTACAAACGTGGCTACCGCTTCTCGGCGGTTGTGCGCACGCTCGGCGATCCGGTTGGGCTGCCGCTGCGGCTGGCGATTCTTCCTTTTGCGGTGGAGTACGGAGTGCCCGAGTACCTCGGCCCGGCGATTGCCCTGGAAGCCGGCACGCGGATTGAAGCTGCACGCAGCAGTGGAGCGCACCGGACGCCGGTTTCAACCGTTGCCCGAGAGTCGGTTTCCACGCTGGCGCGGCGGGGAGTGGCGCCGCAGCAGATTGGGGAGATGCTCAAGGCGGATCTGGTTCTCAAGGGATCGATTCGAGCGCTGCCTGCGCATTACCGCCTGTATGCCGAGATGATCTATGCGGCTGACGGCAGCCAGGCCTGGGCTGAAGATCTGCTGGTGGAGCGGAGCCGGATTGCCGGGCTCGAGACGGAACTGGCGAATCTGGTCAGTCGGCGGCTGAACCCGGACGGGCTCTCGATCTTTGCCGGCGCCGCCGATACGCAACAGGAGCCGGAAGGGATCGAGCACCGGCGCCAAGCCTATGAGTGCTTCCAGCGCGGCCGGTTCGAGTGGCAGACCTTTGAGCGGCACCGGATGCAGGATGCGTTGCGGCATCTGCTGCAGGCCATAGAGCTCGACCCGGGTAGGACGGCAGCGCGCGTGGAACTGGCCCATCTATGCATTGCGCAGGAGATCTACGGATTCATGCCGCCGGTGGTCGCTGCCGAACTGGTGCACAGGATGGCCACAGCGCCCGGCGAGACAGCGGCGGACATAGAAGGACTTTTGCCCGCGCTGGGGTGGATCAGCTTCCACGCGGACCGGAACCTGCCGATGGCACTCAGTTGCTTCCGGCAGGCGGAACATCTGCCTTATGAACCATGGACGATGCGGACGCTCACGCTGCTGACTCTCGGCCGGCACCGGTTCGGGGAGGCAATTGCGTTACTGGAGTCGGTCCTGCGCGTCGATCCCTGGTCGCCCTGGCCGCAGGGGAGGCTGGCCTGGGCGCACCACCTGGCCGGCGACGTTGCCGTCAGCCGGCAACTGGCTCACGCGGCACTGGAGCGCTTTCCGCTGCATGAGGGCGTGCAGCTCTACTGCGCCATGATTCTGGCATTCAACGGAGAAGCCGCGCGGGCTGTCGAGCTGGCCGGCAGACTGGCGCAGCGGCTGCCGTACTTCGACCTGGCCACGGGCGCTCATGCCTACGCTCTGGCCATGGCCGGCCAGCCGGATGCCGCGCATGGAGTTCTGGAACGGTTCGAGTGGTTGAGCCGGGAGCGGTATACGCTGAAGACATTTTCGGCAGCGGCGTATGTCGCCCTGGGCGAGACGGGAAAAGCGATCGATGTGCTTCGGTCGGCGGAGCACTCGCGTTGTCCATGGCTTTTTGAAATGCTGGCCGATCCGCGGCTCGCGCCGCTCCATGCGGAGCCTGAGTTTCAGTCCATGCTGGCACTGCTGGCGGGCATGGAAGCCAGTGCGGAGCGGGACCCGCCAGAAGCGTGAGACTGGGCGAATGAGGTCGGAAGAGTAAGCCCGCGCCGCTTAGGCCTTTTGCTGGCGGAGCCGAGCGAGAACCCTGCGATCTTCAGCATTCAACGACGCCTGCTCGAGCAGGTCCGGACGGTTCGCGAGTGTCTTTTCAAGCTGCTGCTCGCGGCGCCAGCGGCGAATCTGCTGATGGTCGCCGTTGAGCAGCGTCTCCGGCACGCGCAGGCCGGCAAACTCGGCGGGCCGCGTGTAATGGGGGTAATCGAGCAGGCCGCCGGCGCCGTGCTGCGAGCGCGGCACTCCGGCCTCATCGGTGGAAATATCCGCATCGGGAACGCCGAAGCTCTCGAACTCGCCCGAAGCCTCATTGCCCAGCACACCGGGAATCAGCCGCATGGTCGCATCGATCACCACGGCCGCGGCCAGCTCCCCGCCGGAGAGCACGTAGTCGCCGATTGAAATCTCCATGTCGCAATAGAGCTGGTTGATGCGCTCGTCCACACCCTCATAACGGCCGCAGACGAGGATGATGCGATCGAGCGCGGCCAACTCGCGCGCCATGGCTTGCGTGAGGGGGCGGCCCTGCGCAGAGAGCAGGACCACTCGCTCCGAGGGCTGCTTTTGCACGCGCGAAGCCTTGGAAGTGATGCCGAGCGAAGCCAGCGCTTCGGCCAGCGGCTCGGGCTTGAGCACCATGCCTTCGCCTCCGCCAAAGGGACGGTCGTCGACAGTACGATGGCGGTCGTGGGTGAAGTTGCGCAGATCGTGGACCGCGATGGTTACCAGTCCCTCGGCCTGGGCGCGGCGCACAATACCGTGCTCGAAGATGCCGGTGAGGAGTGCGGGGAAGATGGTGACGATGTCGAAGCGCATACCTTCCAAAATGATAAAGGCACGATCGCAATCAAGGGCGCTTAGCGGCAGGCCAGCCCGGTGGTTCCTGCCGGAGCCAGAAAGCCGCCGCCGCTCAGTGCGTAGATATGTGTATTCGATCCGTCAACCCCGGATCCATCAACCGAGCCGGAGTAGTAGACGCAGTGGCCGCCGCCATCGATGTTGTTCACGATGACCATGGCCGCGCTGGATGCGCCTGGGCCGGGTGAGCTCAAGTCGAGTCCTGTAACCGAGGTCAGATAGGATGCTGCCGTGACCGTCCAGATGCTGGACTCATCGAGCGCCAGGCTGACGGACTTTCCCGCGTTGGACTGGTTGATCGCGCCCGTGAAAGAGGAGCCGGTTCCGGCGGCATCCTTCAGGATCTGAAACGCGACGGCGCTGAATGGGTCGACCCGAATATCACCGACGAGCGTGGTGCCCTGAGCGGTGAAGGCCGCATCGCCTTCAATGGAGCGGGTTGCGCTCGATTGGCTGACCGTGAGCAGAGTGCCTTGCGGGTTGTCGTTGGTCGCGGTGTTGTTAGTCACCTTCACATCAGTGAGGGTAATCGCCGCCTTGGTGCCGGCAACGGACAAAAGCGTCGCTGGATTGCTCTGCGTGCGCGTCACCGCCTCATCGCACGAGTCTGTCAGCTTGACACTGCAATTGTAGGAGAGCGATCCGCCGGTCATGGTGAAGCGCGCAAGGGGTGGTGAAGCGGGACTCACAGACTGATTCACGTTGGCGGTTCTGTTCGACAGCAACACGCCGCTGCCGTTGCCCGCTGCGCCGCTCAGCGCTGCGTTGGTCAGTGTGATCGAGCCGCCGCTCTCCACGACCGCGGCCTGGGCGTTTTTCGCAGTGTAGGTTCCGCCGGTGGCGTTGAAGTCGCTGATCGCGTGCAGAGGAGAGGAACCGTAGGCGGTGTTGGTGAGTGCACTCGCCGAGACGACTGGCTGCGTGCGTGCGGAGGTGCTGGCCGCGGTCACCGTTAGGGTCACCGCGCTCGATGTGCTCGATGCATAGGTGGTGTCCCCGCCATAGGTGGCCGTGAGAGATTCCGTTCCCGCTGTGCTGAAAGTGGCGGTGTACGTGGCTACCCCTGAGCTTAACGTTCCGGTGCCAATGGAAGAGGAGTTGTTGTAGAACGTGACGGTCCCGGTGGCAGCCGAGGGCGATACCGTCGCAGTGAGAACAACGCTCGTGCCGGTGGTGGTGCCGCTGTTGGGAGTGGTCAGGGTGGTGGTGGTCGCGGTGGTGCCGGTCGAGGTTCCCGTTGACCCCGGCGCCTGCCAGAAGTCTCCGCAGCCCGCGAGCGGAAGCACCCCGATCATCATGGCGAGCCACACGGCGAAGGTCGCCGTGAGCGCTGTGGCGCGCGGAAGAATCCTTGCCGGGGAAGCGGAGTTTTCTCTCATGCGATTCGCCTGCTGCGAGCCTTTCTCCATCATCTTATCGAAGCCCGTGCGCCAAAGGGTGCAACCGGGCTCTGCAACGGGCAAGGAGTGCCAAAGCCGGAAGCCTCGCGACGCCGAAGCCGAAAGGCTCAGGACGATAGACGCGCGGTGGCCGGCGAACGCGCGGAGAAACGTTCGGGAGACCCAAAAACCATTGAGAAGTAAGATGCGCAGCGTTTTATGTGCGCAGACGAAGACCGGCTGCCCGGAGACGATCATGGGGATTTAGCTTGCCCGGACCGGTTTAGCCCGGGCGATTCAAGTCGACCAGCCCTTCCGGGAGAGCCATTTCCACACGCCGGGCATCGAGATCGATCTTGCGCAGGTAGGTTTTGGCAAAGGGAATGAGGACTTCATGGTGAGCGCCACGGACGATGAGCAGGTCGACCGGGCCGGCGGTTGAGTCCACATCTTCAATCCGGCCCACGACGGCGGGTTCGGGGCCGGCAACGTCGATCAGCGCACAGCCGATGAGGTCGCCGATATAGGCCTCGCCTTCACCCAGCGGTGCGCGCTCCGCGCTTGGAATGGCGACTGCCAGACCGGTGAGCGCTTCAGCCGCGGAGATTGAGTCGACGCCGGCAAAGTGCAGCACCATGCCGTCCTTGTGCGGCCAGTGCGCCACCAGCTCCACAGCGGCGGGAAGCGCAATACGCGGAGCGGAGTGCCCACGGGTGTCAGCCCCTGAATCTGCGGAAACCAGCCAGAGATGACGCCGCTGTGTGAATTTCTCAGGAAAATCAGTGAGGATGTCGGCGAAGACTTCGCCCTTGCGGCCCTGCGGGCGGCGGATCAGTGCCAGCCATGCCCATGCCTGGGAGGGTTCAGGCGCAGTCATCGCAGTCCCGGTGCGCGAAAACCAGCACGCTACGCGTCGTCCTCTTCAAGAATGTCGAGCGTGTAGCGGTGGTGGAGCTTCATGCTGACTGCACCGAGGATGGTCCGCACGGAGCGAGCCGTGCGCCCTTGCTTGCCAATGACCTTGCCTACATCCTGTGGCGCCACACGGAGTTTCAGGACGGTATTTTCATCCCGGTCCACGGATTCTACTTCCACGGCTGCCGGCTCATCGACCAGAGCCCGCGCAATCTCGCGGACCAGCTCTTCAACTTGGACCATATCAACCTGGGTCATGTTCTTGCCCCTGACCTGCTGCTTAGAAATTGGAGACTTGGCCTGTGCGCGAATAGTATCAGTCCGCGGTCGCTGCCGTCAGCAATTCTATGCGCGCCGGCCGGAACCGGCGCACAGGGCATGGGAAAACCTGAAAATGGGTGGAATGAAAGATCAGGCCGCGGCCGGGCTTGCGGTCTCAGGAGCAGCGGGAGCTGGAGTCTTGGCCACCAGCTTGGCTACCGTGGGCGAAAGCTGCGCGCCCACGCCGCGCCAGTAAGCCACGCGCTCATGCTTCAGGTCGACGCTGGCGGGGTTGGTGCGCGGGTTGTAGGTGCCGACGACTTCAATCGAACGGCCGTTGCGGGCGCGGTCCTTCTCAATGACCACGATGCGGTAGTAGGGCTGTTTACGGGCGCCAACGCGCGCCAGACGAATCATTACCACGGATGCTGTTTCCTTTCAATGCCTTCGAATCTGTTGGGGTCTCGAATCGCCGGCACAGAAGCGCCAGGCTCTATGGCAGGCCAGACTGAAGAGCCGGGCCGCGCAAGACACAACAACTAAGTATCGCCGAAAGTGGGCCTTTGAGGCAAATCGGGTAGGGGAGTGCCGGAAGGATGGTTTTGACCAGTCTTGATCGGTTCGGGGTGATAGAAACACCTATATGAAAATCCTAGGTACGGTTTTGCTGTTTCTCGCGATGCCGGTCTGTGCGTCTGCGCTTGGTGGCGGAGCGAGCGTGGACGGAACCCGGATGGACGGCAGCTACGGGATTCTGCAATCGATCGGCAATGCCAGCGTGACCCAAGCTGGAGACGACCTTCTAGTGACGCGCAAGGACGCCAGCGCGCCGGTCGAGATGGTGTTTACCCAGTGCCAGGGGCTGGGG
>Ga0335075_10014933_pt1 | contig 11641 bp, 11 predicted proteins | sample Lox_Sample_24_FD_206723 | JGI IMG/M metagenome (GOLD analysis project Ga0335075, IMG submission 206723) | Soil microbial communities from Loxahatchee National Wildlife Refuge, Florida, United States - Lox_Sample_2.4 | ecosystem: Environmental > Terrestrial > Soil > Wetlands | place: USA...
CGGCGGGTTCGGCAAGGGATTCGACGCCCCGCTGCTGCTCGTCGCCCAGACCCCGGACGCCGCGTCGCAGCAGGCGCTGTCCAAGCTCGCCGCTGACCTGCCTTCCGTCCACGATGTCGCCTCGGTGTCCGCCCCCTCGGCCGTCGGCAAGGGCCTCGAGGTAATCACCGTCGTGCCGCAGACCAGCTCACAGGCCGTGCAGACAAGCGACCTGGTGAACACCGTGCGCCACGATGTCATCCCGGCGGCTGAGGCGGGCACGCACCTGCGCGTGTACGTCGGCGGCTCCACCGCGTCAACCATCGACATGTCCGACGCGCTGATGAGCAAGCTGCCGCTGTACCTGGTGCTGATCGGCCTGCTCGGGTTCGTGCTGCTCGCCCTGGCGTTCCGCAGCGTGCTCATCCCGCTGACCGGCGCGCTCACGAGCCTCGGCTCGATCCTCGCCGGGCTGGGCGCGATCACCGCGATCTTCCAGTTCGGCTGGGGATCGGCCCTGTTCGGGGTGGGGTCGGCCGCTCCGGTTTCCTTCATCATCCCGGTGTGCATCGTCGGCGTGGTGTTCGGGCTGTCCACCGACTACCAGGTGTTCCTCGTCAGCCGGATCCGCGAGGAGTGGCAGCGCACCAGGGACAACGCCGGGTCCATCCGGCAGGGAGTCACCGACACCGCGCGGGTCATCGTCATGGCCATGGCGATCATGGTGTGCGTGTTCGGCTCGTTCGGGTTCAGCGGCCAGCGGATCGTCGCCTCGATCGGAGTCGGCATGGCCATCTCCGTCCTCATCGACGCGCTCCTGGTCAGGCTGACCCTGATCCCGGCCCTGATGAAGCTCGCCGGGCACTGGAACTGGGCCTACCCCCGCTGGGCGGAGAAGCTCACTCCCCGGCTGCCGGTCGAGGCGCCGGCCGAGCCTGGCCGCGAGGCCACCCAGCCGTCAGCGATCATTAGATAATGAGCGCAGACGCCAGCCCGCAGCCGCCCGCGGCTGCCCGCACCGCCGCCCGGCACCGAGGCCACCTGCCTCCCGCCGCGGCGGCGGCCGTGGTTAACGCGATCATCCTGGCCACGATGCTGGCCGCGCTGACCTTCCGCCGGGCCGACGGGGCGCGGTTCCAGGGAACGACGGTGCTGATCTTCACCCTGGCCGCCTGGCTGCCGCTACTGGGCCGGAACCGGTGGCCGGTGCCCGTGCTGGCCGCCGTTACCGCAGTCGAGTGCCTGCACCTCGCGGTCCTGCCGTTCGTCGGCGCCTACACGAGCGCGGGGATCGCGATGGGGGCCTACCAGCCGGTGCCGATCGCGACCTGCGTCGCGACCTGGACGGTCGCCAGCCGGCGCCGCTGGCCGGCCGGCTGGCTCGCGGGCGGGCTGGCAGCCGGGGCCCTGCTCGCCGTCGGCGTCATCGCCCAGCCGGGATTCCTGGTCATCACCGACATGGTGATGTTCGACCTGGTCATGATCGCCGCCGGGGCGGGCGTCCTGGTCAGCCTGCGGCGGGATCGGGCCGCCCGCCGGGACAAGGAGTTCCGGGAGGAAACCCGGCGGCAGGTCACCGACGAGCGGCTGCGCATCGCCCGGGACCTGCACGACATGGTCGCCCACCACCTCGCCCTCGTGAACGCGCAGGCCAGCGTCGCCGAGTACCTGATGCGCGACGACCCCAAGGCCGCCGCCGCGCTCAGCGGCATTAGCCTCCACTCGCGCCAGGCGCTCGATGAGCTGCGCGCCACCGTCGGGCTGCTGCGCAGCGACGGCGACAACCCTGACGACGCGGGCGCGGGGCACTCCACCCCGGGCATCGACAAGCTTGACGAGCTCGTCGCCGGCTTCCGGTCAGCGGGCACGAAGGTGTCGCTGAGCGTCGACGGCGTCCCCGCCGCGCTGCCGGCAGGCGGGGACCTGGCCGTCTACCGCATCGTGCAGGAGTCGCTCACCAACGCGGCCAAGCACGCTCCCGGCGCGGCCGCGGCCGTTACCCTGCACTGGCAAGAGGGCAGGCTCGGCCTGGCGGTCACCAACGGCCCGGCTCCCGGCCGGGAGCGCGGCTACCGCGGGCCGGGCACCGGCCACGGCCTCATCGGCATGCGGGAACGCGCCCGCAGCTGCGGCGGGACGCTGGCCGCGCAAGCCGCCCCGGACGGCGGGTTCGCGGTCCGGGCCACGATCCCGGTGAAAGGGGAGGACCGATGACCGTCCGCGTCGTGCTCGCCGACGACCAGGCCCTGCTGCGGGGCACGTTCCGGCTGCTGCTGGACTCCGAGCCGGACATGAAGGTGGTGGCCGAGGCCGGCACCGGTGCCGAGGCGATCGCACGGGTCCGGGACACCCGGGCCGACCTAGTGCTCATGGACATCCGCATGCCGGACATGGACGGGATCGAGGCGACCAACCGGATCACCGCCGACGAGTCCCTCGCCGGGGTCAAGATCCTCATCCTGACCACCTACGAGACCGACGACCTCGTCGTGGCCGCGCTGCGGGCCGGCGCGAGCGGCTACCTCGGCAAGGGGACCGCGCCGAGTGTCCTGCTGGACGCCATCCGGACGGTGGCCGCCGGCGAGTCGCTCCTGTCCCCGGCCGCGACCACGGCCCTGATCGGCCGGTTCCTGACCCGGCCGGACCCGCCGCAGGGCCGGGTGGCCGCCAGCCTGTCCGCGCTGACCGCCCGCGAGCGCGAGGTCACCACCCTGGCCGGAGCCGGCCTGTCGAACGAGGAGATCGCCGACAAGCTGTTCATCAGCCCCGCGACCGCCAAAACCCACGTTAACCGGGCCATGATGAAGGTCAGCGCCCGCGACCGCGCCCAGCTGGTCGTCTTCGCCTACGAGACCGGCCTCGTCGCCCCGCGCCGGCCATGAGCTCCCCGCACAGCCCAGGAGCAGCGAGGTGCCGCCGGCGCGCGTGAAATTAGCGGTGCCTTCACTGCCCGCAGAGCGCGAGGCAGCTCAGAAGGTGCGAGACCCGGCCGCGGGTCTCGCGGCGCCGGACTGCCTGACGAGCGATCGAGTACCGGGCGCAGTGAAACGGTGAGCGAGATCCTGGGGAACTACTCTGGACGAAGAGCTTGCGGGCTTGGCCAGGTGACGATCAACCCTGCGGCGTAATGCGGTTGACCGCCCCGCTCGCCGGGTGCGTTCCCGGTACGGGACGGAGTGCCCCGGGGCCGGCGTAATTGGAAATGCGCCCCAGGCACGTGGCTCCGGCCACCGGGCACGCCCTTTGCCGCGGTAGCCGCTCACTCCGGCCCGGTGCCCGCCAGCGATCAGCTCACCGGTTTGCGCGCTCGCGAGCACGGCTGTCGGCTGGCCAGCACGGTTCACTGGGGCGCGAGCGCGGCGAAGGCCTCGTCCAGGAGCGCGACGAGGTCCAGCTGCCCGCCGGAGGCAGTCCAGTGGGCGAGGGCGGTATTCAGGCAGAGCAGGGCGGCCGCGGCCCTGATTTGCAGGGCCATGGTCGCGGGCCGCGGCGGGTCGGCGCGCGCCGCTAGGGCCTCCGCCAGGAGCGGGGACCAGGCGTGCTGCTTCTCCATCTGCCGTGCCCACAGCGCGGGGGTGCCGGTGATGAGCCGGGTCATGGTGAGCGCCTTGCCCGGGTCCTGACGGTAGATCTCGATGACGGTGTCGAGCGCGTGACGGATAGCCGTCCAGTCGTCCTCGCCCGCCGGCCGGGCCCGCAGGGCGTCAGCGACCTCGTCCCCCCGCGCGTCGACGGTGCTGAGGACGACGTCCTCCTTGCTCCCGAAGTAGCGCAGGAAGGTGCTGCGGGACACCCCGGCGGCTGCCGCGAGGTCCTGGGTGGTGACGTTGTCGAAGCCCTCGCGGCAGAACAGGTCGAGGGCCACCTCGGCCAGCTCGGCCCGGACGGCGGCCCGGGCGATGTCCCGCGTGGTCGAACGCGCTGCTTCGGTCATTACGCAATTATACCGCTGACCCGACGCGAGTTCGCATAACTGGGTCGCTGTTGCTAAGCTGACGCAGTGCTTCAAAATCAAGTCAGTGATCCGCGAACGGCCGCCGGTCCGGCGCGGCTGCGCGCAGGGGGACGCCCCCGCCGGGCGGCCGCGGCCATCCCGCGCGCGGCGGGAACGGCGGCAAGAGGGGAGAAGGCATGAGGGGACTGCAGGGCAAGAGGATCGTCATCGCGGGCGGAGCGACCGGCATCGGCGCTGCGGCGGCCGAGCGGCTGGCCGCCGAGGGCGCCGCGGTCGCCGTCGGCGACGTCAACTTCCCCGCCGCGCAGGACACCGCCAGCCGTATTACCGCGGCCGGCGGTCGCGCGATCGCCATCGAGTTCGACCTCGCCGACGAGAAGTCGGTCCAGTCGCTCGCTGACCTGGCGGCCGCCGGACTCGGGGGGGTCGACGGGCTCTACAACGTCGGCGCGGACCTGTCCGCCGGCACCCTGGGCCGCGACGCCGACCTGCTGGACATGGACCCGGCGGTGTGGCGGCGGACCCTGGAGGTAAACCTGCTGGGCTACGCGCTCACCTGCCGCGCGGTCATCCCGCTGCTGCTCAGCCAGGGCGGCGGGGTGATCGTCAACACCTCGTCCGGGGCGGCGTTCGGCGGCGAGCCCACCCGCCCCGCCTACGCCGCGTCCAAGGCCGGGATCAACGCGCTGACCCGCCACATCGCCTCCCGCTGGGGCAAGGAGGGCATCCGCTGCAACGGCGTCATGCCCGGCCTGGTCATGGGCCAGACCCAGCGGGAACAAGGCGACACCGAACTGCAGGCCATCGCGCTGCAGTACGCCCGCAGCCCACGGCTCGGGGAGCCGGCCGACCTGGCCGCCGCCGTAACGTTCCTGTTCTCCGACGACGCCGCCTGGGTCAGCGGCCAGGTCTGGTCAGTCGACGGCGGCATGAGCCTGCGCGACTGAACCCGCCCCCCGCGGCCGGAACGGCTGCGGCGTCGCCGCACGACCGCGCACCATCCCACTTTGCCTTAAGGAAATGGAGACGTGACATCATGACCATCCGCACTCTCGGGCTCATCGGCACCGGCATGATCGGCAGCGCGCTGGCCCGGCTCGCCGTCACCGCCGGCCTGGACGTGGTGCTGAGCAACTCCCGCGGCCCGGGGACCCTCTCGGAGCTGGTCGCCGAACTCGGCGAGCGGGCCCGCGCGGCCACGCCCGCGGAAGCCGCGCAGGCCGGCGACCTGATCGTGGCGACCATCCCGCTGAACGCCTACGCCTTGCTCCCCGCCGCCGCCCTTCAGGGAAAGACCGTCATCGACACGATGAACTACTATCCCGACCGCAGCGGCCACATCGCCGCGCTCGACACGGGCGAACTCACCTCCAGTGAGCTGGTGCAGCGCCACCTGACCGGCTCCCGGGTAGTCAAGGCATTCAACAACATCGACTTCCGCCGCCTGTTCACCCTCGCCCGGCCCGCCGGCGCCCCTGACCGCAGCGCCCTGCCCATCGCTGGCGACGACGAGGCCGCCAAGGCGCAGGCGGCCCAGCTGCTCGACGCCCTCGGCTACGACGCGGTAGACATCGGCACCCTCGCCGACAGCTGGCGCAGCGAGCCAGGCACCCCGGTCTACGTCCAGCCCTACTTCCCCTCCCAGCCCCCTGGCGACATGAGCCAGGACGCCATGTACCGCTGGTACCTGGAGACCCCCGGCGAGCCGGTGCCCGCCGGCCGGGTGAAGGAACTGGCCGGCCTGGCCGCCCGGCCTCAGCCGGCGCCCGAACGGCCCGGCCCTGACCACAGCTCGCGGCAAGAGGGCTGAGATGCGGCTCGGCATCCACATTCCCTGGTTCGGCGCCCCGCAGGGGCACGCGGCCCTGGGACCGATGCTGGCCGCCGCCGGAAGCGCCGCCGAGGCCGCGGGGGTGAGCTGGCTGTCGGTGATGGACCACTACTTCCAGATGGAGGAGCTAGGCGGCCCGGAGAGTCCCATGCCAGAGTGCTACACCAGCCTCGGGTTCCTCGCCGCATGCACCTCCACCGTGCAGCTCGGCGCGCTGGTCACCGGGGTGACCTACCGCCACCCCGGCCTGCTGGCGAAGATCGTCGTCACGCTCGACAACCTCTCCGGCGGCCGCGCCGCCCTCGGCATCGGCGCGGCCTGGTACGAGCGCGAGCACCGCGGCCTCGGCGTCCCGTTCCCGTCGGCAGCCGAGCGGTTCGAACGGCTGGAGGAAACCCTGCGGGTCTGCCGGCAGATGTGGGACCCGCAGCAAAACGGGCCGTTCAACGGCAGGTACTACCAGCTGGCCGAGACCCGGTGCGTGCCGCCGCCGGTCAGCGCCCGCCCGGAGATCATGATCGGCGGGAACGGTGAGAAGAAGACCCTGAAGCTGGTTGCCCGCTACGCGGGTGCCTGCAACCTCATCGTCACCTCAACGGCCGAGACCGCGCGCAAGCTCGACGTGCTCCGCCGCCACTGCGACGACGCCGGCCGCGACTACACGCAGATCCGCAAGTCCGCGATCTATACCGGGGACACCCTCCGGAGCGGCGACCTCGACGCCTTCACCAGGGAGATGACCCGCTACGCGGGGCTCGGCATCGACACCGTGATCGTGTCCCCGCCCGTTCCCGAGCCCGCGCCGTGGATCGACGACCAGGCCGCGCCGGCCGTGCGGCGGCTGGCCGAACTCAGCAGCTAACGGCAGGCACGCCGGCGAAAGCCGGCCCGCCAGACGCCGGCCGCCCGCCTGACTGCCTCTACGACGAGAGAGTGGACCCGAGCATGAGACCCTCCGCCCGCACGGACCGCGCCCCAGCTTCCCGGTGGCCGGCCACAGTCTCATCCCTGCGTTACGACGCGGTCTTCGGCGCCGTCGGCCGCTGGTCGGTGCGCCTTCGCTGGCTAGTCGCCGTCGCCTGGGTGCTGGGCGCGATCGCGGCGGCGACGCAGCTGCCGGCGTTGTCGAGCGTGACCCAGAGCAACAACGCCAAGTTCCTGCCGGCCAGCGCGCCGAGCCAGCACGCGATCGACCTGTCGGCCCCGTTCGGGAACGCCTCGCTGCTCACCATCCCCGTCGTCGCGGCGACCAGCGGGGGGCCGCTCACCCCGGCCGACCTCGCCGCGCTGGCCACCATGAGCCGCAACATCGCCGCCGATCCCGACATCAGGCAGGTCAAGGACGTCGGCCAGTCGGCCAACGGCCAGGCAGTGCAGCTGCTGGCGCTGGCCGCCAACGCCAACGGCGGCAACCAGAACTACGACCAGGACCTGATCAGCGGGCTGCGCTCGCGGATCGCCGCCTCCGGACTGCCCGCCGGGCTGCGGGTCCACCTGGCCGGTGACACGGCCGTCCAGGTGGACGAGCAGAAGGCGACCGGCAGCACCGGCGGCAGGGTACAGGACCTGTCGCTGGTGTTCATCATCGTGCTGCTCGTGCTGATCTTCCGGTCGCTGACCCTCGCGCTGACCACAGTGGTGCCCGCGCTGCTGGCCGTGCTGATCTCCGGCCCGCTGGTAGCCGAGGCCGCCAGGCACGGGCTGCAGGTATCGCCGCTGGCCCAGTTCCTGCTGATCGTCCTCGTCCTCGGCGCCGGGACCGACTACGGGCTGTTCCTGGTCTTCCGGACCCGGGAGGAGCTGCAAGCAGCCGGCCACGACAGCCCGGGGACGGACAGCGCTACAGACGGAGGGCTGCTCCGCAGCGTGCTGTCCGACCTGGCGCGGCCCCGCCCGGCCGCGCGGACGGCGCTGGTCGAGGCGGTCACCCGGGTGGGCGAGTCGATCACCTTCTCCGCCGCCACGGTCATCGCGGCGGTGCTGACCCTGCTGGCGGCCAGCTTCCCGTTCTTCTCCGATCTGGGCATCCCGTTCGCCATCGCGATCGCGGTCACCCTGCTGGCCGGCCTGACGCTGCTGCCCGCGCTGCTGTCGATCCGGCTGTCGCTGCTGGCGGTCAAGCAGGCCGTCTTCCAGGCCGTCTTCGGCCGGCCCAAGCTGCTGCCGTGGAGCATCCAGGGCCAGGGCCGGGCCGGGATCTGGGGCCGGGTAGCGGGCAGCGTCGTGCGCCGTCCCGGGCTGACGCTGACGGCCGGGGTGGTGCTGTTCGGTGCCCTGGCCTTCGGCGTCCTCGGCTACTCCGCGGCCGGCTTCGGCGGCACCACGAGCCCGCCCGCCGACAGCGATTCCGCCGCGGGCACGGCGCTGCTGACCGAGTACTTCCCGCAGTCCGCCGCCGATCCCACCACACCGGTCTTCCGGTTCCGCGAGCCTGCCTGGACCGATCCGCAGGTGCTGGCCGAGGCGGCCGCCGAGCTGAAGGCCAGCAGCCTGTTCACCCAGGTGTCCGGCCCGCTGGACCCGGCGGGCACGGCCCTGGCGCCCGCCGCGTACGCCCGGCTGCACGCGGTGCTCGGCCCGGCGGCGGCGCTGCCGCCTGCCCCGCCGCCGGGCAGCGGCGTGCCAGCGGCCGAGTACCAGGTCTACCGCTCCACCTCCAACTTCATCAGCCCGGACGGGCGGACCGTGCAGTTCTCCGTGGGACTGCGGGCCGGGGACCCGGCCGGGACGCCGGCCCTGCATGCCGTGTCGGCGGTCCGCGCCGAGGTCGCGCGGGTAGCCACGTCGGTGGGCGCTGCCGACTCGGGCGTCGGCGGCGAGGCGCCCGCGCTGTATGACATCAGCGCCGTGTCCAACAGCGACCTCACCCGGATCGTCCCGCTCGCGATCTTGGTCATCGGCCTCCTGCTGGCGCTCGTGTTGCGCAGCCTGGTGGCGCCGCTGTACCTGATCGCCTCGGTGGGGCTGTCGTACCTCGCCGCTCTCGGGCTCTGCGTCCTGCTGTTCATCAAGCTCGGCGGGTCAGACGGGATCGTCTTCTTCCTGCCCTTCCTGATGTTCATCTTCCTGCTCGCGCTCGGCGAGGACTACAACATCCTCGTCATGACCCGGATCAGGGAAGAGGCACACCGGATGCCGCTGCGCGAGGCGGTCACCAAGGCGATCGGCGTCACCGGCACGACCGTGACCTCGGCCGGGCTGGTGCTGGCCGGCACCTTCGTCGTGTTCGGCATCGTGGCCGGCGGCGGCTCCGGCGGCAGCCAGTTCCGCGACATCGCGCTCGGCCTCGCGCTCGGCATCCTGATGGACACCTTCCTGGTCCGCACCCTGCTCGTGCCCTCCACGGTCGTGCTGCTCGGCCGGTGGAACTGGTGGCCGTCGAGGCTGACGGCCGACCGCCCGCCCGCGAAGGCCGGGGCCGGGCCATCCGCGCCGGAGGCCGCCCCCGCGACGGATCCAGGCCCGCGCTTGACCTGACGGCTGTCCCAGAAGGGGCAGGAGATGGCAAAGGGCAGGGCGGGGCCGGCGGTTCTCGTCGAGGGCCCGGCCAAGTCGTTCGGGCAGCTGCACGCGCTGCGCGGGATCGGCCTGGTGGTGCCGCGCGGCGCCGTGCTCGGCCTCCGACGCCGGCCGCACGGCGGTCGGCTGCGGTCGATGCCGCTGGCGCGCTCGGCGGTGCTCGCGGAACCCCTGGCTGCTGACACCGGGCGGATGCCAGTGACCATCCTGATCGTCGCGGGAGCCGGGTACGCGGCTGGGTTCCGATTCGTCAACGGCGCGGCTCGGGCAATCCTGATGATCGTGCTGGCGACCGCGTCCGGCCTGTCGGTCTGCCTGACCTCAGCGCTCACCGCCTGGTTGCATGCCCTTCGTCGGCAGCCGTCCCGTCACCTACGTCATCGGCGCCACGCGAGCGCTGGCGCTCGGCGGGATCCCGGTCGCGTTCGGCCCGCTCGCCGCCCGAGCCTGCAAGCGGGCCAGCTGACCAGCCGGCGGACCCCGCCGGCACTTACCAGAGAGGCAACAACGTGAAGCTCTTCATTCTCGGCGGGACGGGCGCCACCGGCGGTCTGTTCATAGCGGACGCGCTTGCGGCCGGCCACGAGGTGACCGCCTACGTCCGAAACCCGCAGAAGCTGACACCGCGGACAGGCCTGAGCGTGACCGCCGGCGACGTACTGGACCCCGGCGCGATGGCCGAAGCCATGCGCGGGGCCGACGCGGCGGTCAGCATGCTCGGGTTGCGCAGCGCCAGGCCGGGCGGCTTCAGCGAGGGCGCCCAGCGGGCGATCGTCCAGGCCGCGCAGCGCAGCGGCACCACCCGGGTCCTCGTCATGTCCGCGTTCGGTGTCGGGGAGTCGCGGGCGAAGGCATCCCGGCTCGCACGGCTCATGTACGACGCGGGCGGCAAGGCGATCTACGCCGACAAGGCCGCCGGGGAGAAGATCCTTACCGCCTCCGGCCTGGGCTGGACACTCGCCTACCCGGTGCTGCTCACGAACAAGCCCAGGTCCAGCGCGTTCACCGTCATCGACCTCGCGCAGCTGCAGCACCTGCCCGGCCTGCCTCGTGTCCCCAGGGCCGACGTCGCCGGGTTCCTCCTCGACGCCGCGGCCAGCGACTCCTGGTCCCGACGGACGGCCGTCCTGACGACCGCCCGGCCCCGGTAACGAACCGGCGCGGACCCGCTACCGGCCTTCGGCCGCCGCCGCGATCCAGGCGGACCGGGGAAACGCAACCCCATACGCATATGGGAAGTTCTGGCACATCAGGCCGAGGAACGTGACCGGGCCGTTGGCCCAGTACTGTTCGAGCGGCAGCCCGCCCCGGCCCGGGGCCCCGAGCTTCATCAGGGAGCCGGTTCCGAAGTCGAAGCCGGTGGCCCAGACGATCATGCCGTGGTCCCGGTGGCCGGCCGTGGTCTCGATCCCGGTCCCGGTCACCCGCACGATGGGCGTCTTGGTCAGGTCGACCCGGGAGATGTTGGGGCGGTTGTAGCCCTCGAAGTAGTTCGTCACGTACGGCGGGCGCTTGCCCGCGTACCCGTGGTCTTTCGGGATCAGCTTGTCCGCGACGGCGGGGTCCTTCACGATGCCCCGGATCTTCCCGGCGATGAACTCGCACCACTCCGCGTTGGCGGCCGGGTCGGTCATCATGTCGGTGTGGTTGGTGGTGATCTTGGCGAAGCCAGGGCTGGCCAGACCTTCTCGCAGAACGCCCGCCGCTCTTCCTCGCTGCCGCCGAACGTCTTCAGGCCCGACGAGACATGCGAAGCTGCTCGGGGAGGCGGCCAGGACCTCACGCAGCTGCTCGAAGCCCGCCTTGAGCGCGGCCTGCTCCTCGGCCGCGCCCGGGCCGTTGTTGAGCGGCGTGCACCAGTTCGGGGTGCGCTGGAATGCCGTCCTCAGCGCCCTCGACGCCCGCGGCGGGGAGATCGCCGATGCCCTGCGCGGTCGGCCCGCGGGCGAAAGCGACTGGGCCACCCTGCGGCGCGCGGTCGATGTCGTAATAGGGCCCTACAGCCGGGATCCCGCCCACTCGCTGGCCCTCACCCGGCTGATCCAGGCGACCCGGCCCTGAGCAACCGCTGGTACCAGGACCGCCACCACCTGCAGCCCGGCCTGTGCCAGGCCCTCCTCGACCGCAGGAACTCCAGCGGCCTCGTCCCGCTGGAGACGTCAGTCACCGCGGCGGCCGCACTGGACTGCCTGATCATCGCGATCGACTACTGGGTGCAATCCGACGGCGGGCGAGATCTCGGCCAACTGCTAGACCAGGCCTTCGCCACCCTCGCAAGAGGGCCGGCCGGCAGCGGCGGGAATCGTGGCCCGGGCGATGCCGCCGGGCTCCAGCCCAGCCTGAGCGAGAACGGTGCC
>Ga0335075_10014934_pt1 | contig 11640 bp, 11 predicted proteins | sample Lox_Sample_24_FD_206723 | JGI IMG/M metagenome (GOLD analysis project Ga0335075, IMG submission 206723) | Soil microbial communities from Loxahatchee National Wildlife Refuge, Florida, United States - Lox_Sample_2.4 | ecosystem: Environmental > Terrestrial > Soil > Wetlands | place: USA...
CGGAGGCATGGCGGTGGGCCGGCCCAGCCTGGACCGGGCGAGCGCCCGAGCACGCCCCTGGCGGCGTGACCGGACTGACGATCGAGGTAACAGATCCGGCCGAGGCGGCGCGTCAGTGGGCTGCCGTACTCGGAACCTCTACTGGCGGCGGCGAGCACACCGCGATGATCGAGCTACCTGATCGCGGTCAGTGGCTGCGGTTCGTGCCTGCCGAAGGCGGTCGCGGCGAGGGGATCATCGAGGTAACCATTGCCGGTCTGTCCGGTGCGCCTCGCACGATCGGCGGGGTTCGCTTCGAGGCCGCCGAAGGGTAGCCAGTTTCGCCGTATTTGCGGGGCCCGCCGAGTCGGACGCGGGATGGAGCTCCTGCCTTCCGGGTATGTCAAGAGACCGGGCGCCCTTACCGGACGCGGCCCGCCGACGGCGTTTCCTCACAGCCGGGAGGCCGTAGATATGGCAGCGACAGACACCCTGCAACAGGCTCGCACCGCCCTGACGGTGGTCTCGCCAGACCCGTTCAACGCTGAAGCCCCGCCAGAGGCGCTGTCTGCCGACATCACCCCGACCGACCTTCACTATGTCCGGTGCAACTTTGCCATTCCGGCGCACGATGGCGTGCTGACCATCGGCGGCCAGGTCAGTAACCCGATGAACCTGACACTCGACGATCTGCGAGCCATGCCGGCGGTTGAGCGGACGGTCACGCTTGAGTGCGCTGGCAACGGCCGCCTCGCCCAGACGCCGCTCCCGGCCGGCGAGCCGTGGGGCAAGAATGCCGTTTCGACAGCACGGTGGACCGGTGCTCGGCTCTATGAGCTCCTCGCGCATGCGCACGCAGACCCGGCCGCCAGGAATGTCGTTTTCGAGGGCGCCGATCACGGCCCGTACGGGCACCACAAGGACATCGGCTTCGGCCGCGCCCTAACCCGCGCGCACGCGGCGGATCCGGCGGCCGAGATCCTGCTTGCCTACGAGATGAATGACGCGCCGCTGCGCCCCGAACACGGCGCCCCGTTCCGGCTGATTGTGCCCCACTGGTACGGCATGGCGTCCGTCAAGTGGCTCAAGCGGATCGAGGTCTCGGCCGAAGCCTACGAGGGCGAGTTCCAGGCCGGCCATTACATGTACGAGTGGCAAGATCAACGGCGTGAGCCGGTGACCTCGATCCGGGTGCGGGCGCGCATTACCGATCCCGCGCCGCGCTCGAGGATGCCCGCTGGCCACTACACCGTCCGGGGCAAGGCCTGGACCGGCACCGGTCCCGTCACCAGCGTGGAGGTCAGCCTTACTGGGGGGAACGACTGGCAGCGGGCGAACCTCGAACCGCCGGCAAGCCCGTATGCGTGGCAGGACTGGTCCTTCGACTGGCACGCAGGCCGCATCGGACGGCACACGCTGCGCGCCCGCGCTACCGACGCTGCCGGAAACGTTCAGCCGGACGTCCCGCCCTGGAATCGGCTCGGCTACGGCAACAACGCCGTCGAAGTGATCTACGTGGACATCAGTTGATCGGCCGGCTGCGGCTGCCTGCCGCGCCCAAGGTCCTGCGCTAGCAGGCAGCGGTCGCGCGGTCGGCCCAGCATCAAACGCTGCGACTGGCGGATGCCCGGCCGGCCCGAGGGTAAGGTCTGGCTGTGATGTCCCATATGAGTGGCCTGGTCGCGGGCCGGTACGAGCTGCGCGAGCGGATCGCTGCCGGCGGCATGGGCGAGGTCTGGCGCGCGCTGGACATCGTGCTGGACAGGCCGGTGGCGGTCAAGGTGCTGCGGGCCGACTATGCCAGCCATGGCGAGACCCTGGCCCGGTTCCGCGCCGAGGCACGTCATGCGGCGTCACTGACTCACCCGGGCATTGCTCAGGTCTACGACTATGTCGAGACGGGCGACGGGCAGCACCCGCCCTACCTCGTGATGGAGCTGGTCGATGGGCCCGCGCTGACCGGACTGCTAGCCCGAGGTCCGCTCGATGCCGCCACCACCATGGACGTGATCGCCCAGGCTGCGGCTGCCCTCTCCGTAGCCCACGCAGCCGGGCTCGTGCACCGGGACATTAAGCCAGGAAACCTGCTGATAGATCCGGGCGGCCAGGTGAAGATCACCGACTTCGGGATCGCCCACGCGGCCGGGTCCGCACCGCTCACCCGCACCGGAACCTTGGTCGGCACGCCCGCCTACCTGGCACCGGAACGGGTCGCTGGCGCGTCCGCGACCCCGGCCAGCGACCTGTACTCGCTCGGCATCGTGGCCTGGGAATGCCTCGTGGGCGCCGCGCCGTTCAGCGGCATGGAGATCGAGGTGGCGCTTGCCCACCGGGATCTGCCGCTTCCGCCGCTGCCGACTGGCGTCCCGACACGAGTGGCGGCTCTGATCAGTGAGCTGACGGCCAAGGACCCGGCAGCCAGGCCGACATCTGCCGAGCAGGTAGCGCGCCGGGCGGAACGGCTCTGCGACGCGCTCGGACCCTCTCCGCTTAGGCGGGATTGGCCAGCTAACCGGTCCGCTGCACTGCACCGGCCCGCCAGCCTCACCCCGTCCGGCCCCGACTCCCGCACACTCACCGGCCTGCCGATGGCTGATCCGCAGCCCGGGTCACTGCCGAGAAGGGCGCGGCCGCGGCGCGCCGCTCTCGTCGCCGTTCCGGTTGCTGTCGCTGTCGTACTGGCCGGCTGGCTGGCGACCGGCCTGCTGGGCTCGACGTCGCCCGCCCGGCACGGCCAGGCCGGCCCGTCGGCGCCCGCCGGGGCCCAAAGCTCCCCGGCCATGGTGGCCGTTACCGCAAGCGCGCTGCTCGGCCAGCCGGTCGATTCCGTAAGCCGCGAACTGCGCCAGGAAGGCCTGCAAGTCCAGGTCGCATGGCAGCCCAGCGGGGGCCAGCTACCCGGCTCAGTGCTTTCCGTACAGCCCGATGGTCCGGTGACCGTCGGCAGCACCATCACCGTCACGGCTGCGATCCAGCCACCAGGTCATGATCACGGTTACGGGCACTGGCATGGCAACGGGAACGGGAACGGCAACGGGCAGGGGAACGGGAACGGCGGGGACTGAGCCCGCGCGGTCGACTGGGACGGACCTGCCGTTAGCTGACTTCCTGCCGTTAGCTGACTTCGGTGCGTGATGACGGCAGATCCGCGAGCTGGTGCAGGATGTGATCGCCTTCGGACATGTAGTCCAGCCCGTCGCTGTGCGGGTCACCAATTAGTCTGGCGATGCTCGCAGCTGCGATGCGGGTGCGTGCCTCGAGCAATCTCAGGCAGGCCAGTTCATCCCTGACCTGACCAATAGCTGCCAGGTCAAGTGCCTGATGTAGGGCTGTCAGCAGGTGCCTGATAGCAGAGTCACCGAACGACGGTGCGGGCGACGGATCCGGAGCCACTGCCATCGGCCGCCTCCTAGCGACGTCGCGGATTGCTTAAGTATCTCACCTTCCGCAGTGGATCGATTACATACGGTGAGGCGTGTCGCGCCGCCGGGCCAGCGCTTAGATTGCGGTGGTGAAGAAGACGCACGCGCGCCTCGCCGACGGCCGGGAGATCATCTACTTCGATGAGTCCGATGGCGCCGAGCGCGCGACGTCCGACCGGCGCGAGCTGCCGCCGTTCCGGCTCCAGCCAACCGCCCGCCATGACGTGCTCCAGGACGAATGGGTCAGCCTGGCCGACTTCCGGCAGGACCGCACCTACCTCCCGCCCGACGACCAGTGCCCGCTCTGCCCGTCTACGCCCATCCGGGCCACCGAGATACCCGCACATTCCTACGACGTGGTGGTCTTCGAGAACCGATTCCCTTCGTTCGCCACGATGGCCGCTGCGGCACACGCCGACGTCCAAGCCGCCGATGCCCAAGGTCCGGGCGAGCTGTTGCTGCGGCGCCAGGCTGGCGTAGGGCGGTGCGAGGTCGTCTGCTTCACGGCAGACCACAACTCCTCGTTCTCCGCGCTCACCCCGGACCGGGTTCGCACCGTGATCGAGGCGTGGGTCGACCGCACAATCACTCTGTCTGCGCTGCCGCACGTCGAGCAGGTCTTCTGCTTCGAAAACCGCGGCAAGGAGATCGGCGTGACCTTGTCTCATCCGCACGGCCAGATCTACGCCTACCCGTTCCTGACCCCGCGGACGCGGCGCATGCTGGACAGCGCCCGCAGCTACCGGGAGCGCACGTGGCGCAACCTGTTCGCCGACGTCCTCGCCGCTGAGCTGCACAGCGGCGAACGGGTCGTCGCCCGCGGTGATTCGTGGACCGCCTTTGTCCCGTTCGCTGCCAGGTGGCCGCTGGAGGTTCACGTCTACCCGAATAACCATGTGCCCGACCTGCCTGCGCTCAGTGAGCCCGAGCGTGCCGAGTTGTCGTGGATCTGCCTCGACGTCCTGCGCCGGATGGAAGCGGTGTTCGACGACACACTCCCCTACATCGCGGCCTGGCATCAGGCCCCGGTGCGCATCGACCGCGACCTTGCCCGCCTGCACTTGCAGCTCTTCTCGATCAGGCGCGGCCCGGGCAGACTCAAGTACCTCGCAGGATCGGAGTCGGCAATGGGCGCGTTCATCAACGACATCAGTCCGGAGACTGCTGCCCGGCTGCTCCGCGAGGCACGGTGATGGCTGCACAGGCGGGACAAGAACCGACCGGTCAGCAGTCCGCCGAACAACCCGACCTCAGCACGCTCGCGGCGGCATTCGCCGCGCTGACTGGCCGTGCGCCAGAGGGGATCTGGTCGGCACCCGGCCGGGTGAACCTCATCGGCGAGCACACTGATTACAACGAGGGGTACGTGCTGCCATTCGCGCTTGCGGCGCGTACCGCCGCCGCCGCGGCCCGGCGGACGGACGGGCGACTGACGGTGCGTTCCCTGCAGTGGCCCGACGCGCTTGTCGACGTCCCGGTGTCCGAACTCCGCGCTGGCTGCCCATCAGGGCCCGGCGCCTACGTGGCCGGCGTGGTCTGGGCCATGCGCAACGCCGGACATCGGGTTCCGGGCCTCGACATCGTGATTGACGGCGCTGTTCCGGTCGGCTCTGGTCTGTCGTCGTCCGCTGCACTGGAATGCGCTGCCGCGCTCGCTGTCGCCGACCTCAGCGCTATCCGGCTTCCCGCGGCCGAGCTGGCCCGGCTGGCGCAGCGCGCCGAGAACGAATTCGTCGGCGTGCCGTGCGGAATCATGGATCAGATGGCCTCGATGCTGGCGCGCGTCGGCCACGCGCTGTTCCTGGACACTCGTACCGGCGTTACCGAGCACGTGCCGTTCGATCCGGCGGACGCCGGCCTCGTCCTCCTGGTGATCGACACGCAGGCTCGTCACGACCTGGCCGACAGCGGGTACGCCGATCGGTTCGCCAGCTGCGCCGAGGCAGCTCACCTCCTCGGCGTGATGGCGCTACGGGATGTGCAGGAGGCCGACTTGCCGGAGGCACTCACCCGGCTGGCCGCGTTCGGCATCCTTGCCCGGCGGGTCCGGCACGTGGTCACCGAGAATGCGCGCGTGCTGGCCACCGCCGAGCTATTGCGAACTCGCCGCCTCGCAGCAATCGGGCCGATCCTGACCGCATCTCACCAGTCGCTGCGGGACGACTTCGAGGTCAGCGCGCCCGAACTGGATACGGCAGTGTCAGCCGCACTCCAGGCCGGGGCGCTGGGGGCGCGGATGACCGGCGGTGGCTTCGGCGGGAGTGTGATAGCCCTTGCACCGGCGGCCGCTGTCCCGGCGCTGTCGGCAGCCGCCACGGCCGCTGCCCGCGGGGCAGGGCATCCCTCCCCCATGATCTGGCCGGCAGTTCCGTCTGCCGGAGCCCGCCGTGACGTGCTGCCTGCTGCCGGAGCGCACGGCGGCTAATCCGGATTGCCCCCCATCATCCTCAGCATGTAACCAGTGCCCGAGGTAAAGAACCGGGTCAGCATGGCCGCGGCCAGGACCAGGAAAACGATGTTGAGCACGCTGGTGTAGTTCCACTGGATGCCCGCGGCGGATACCCTTGCGGCCCGCTCGGCCGGGATCAGCCCGAGCCCGCCGAACAGGATCTCTACCAGGAAGCCTGCCACGACCATTGAGCCGTAGAAGAAGCCGAGGATGATCAGCGTCATCTTGGCGCCGTAGTACTTCCGGTAGACGAACAGGATCGGGATGATGATCAGGTCGGCCAGGATGAAAGCCAGGACGCCACCGAAGCTGATGCCGCCGTTCCACAAGACCGCTGCCAGTGGCACATTGCCGATCGAGCATACGAAGCTGAGCAGCGAGATCACCGGCCCGATAAGCGGACCCCAGACCTTGGCGGCGAGCGGGTGCTGAGTGAGGAACAGGTGCCGCCAGAATGCGTCTGGCACCCAGGCGCCGATCGCCCCCGCGATGAGCAGCCCGCCGACGATATCGCGGATGACCGAGGCCCATTCCATCACGAAGATCCGGCTGACCGCGGTATAGCCTTCGCTGCTGGCTAGCCGCCGCCAGAAGCTGCCGCCGGACCTGATGCTCATGTCCATGGCTGCGTGGCCTTCCATCGACCCGGCCAGCCCCTTACCGGCTTGCTGGCGGGCGGCCTGGATCAGCTTGCCGCGCACGAAAAGCCGGAACGCGAGGGCAACCAGCACGATCATGATCGGGCCGGCGATGAACTCCGCGAGAGTGAACTGCCATGCGATCAGCAGCGCCAGGATTATGCCTAGTTCGATCACCAGATTGGTGCTCGCGATCTCGAACGCCATCGCCGCGGTGAAGCTTGCGCCCTTCCGGAACAGCGCACGGGCGAGCGCGACGGCGGCATAGGAGCACGACGACGAGACAGCGCCCAGCGCGGTCGCTGTGGCGAGGGCCCTGGGCCTGGCGTCGCCGAGGAGGCGAGTGATCGTATCGCGGCGTACCAGCGCCTGGATGACCGCCGAAAGGGCGAACCCGAGGATCAGCGACCAGGTGATCTCCCAGGTCATCGTCCCGGCCACCCTCAGGGCATGTCCGATCGCGTCAAGCGCGCGCATGACCAGCGCCCTTCGCGCGGCTGGTGGCCGGCAACCGGCGCGGGAAGCGCGCGGACCGTCGGTGTCCAGCTCTCCGGAGATACTGGAGTAATACCATCGGAAGGGTGTGATCGGCCGGTGAGTCAGGCGCTGCGCAAGGCCCAGGCTGCGCGGGTGAACATCGCATGGGTAATTTCCATCATCCTGAGCCTGCTCGCCATGCGACTAATCCCGGACTGGGAAACCATTCCGTTCCTCGTTATCTGGGTTACCTTGACTGCAGCTTATGGCTTCCGCCTGTGGAAGCCGGCGCGCCACGGCGCTGGCGATCGTGAAGGCCAGCTACTCCGGCAGCCCAAATCGGGGGTATTTGAATCTCGCCAGAGCGGGGGCATGCTTGCGGTGGGATAACACGGTCCTGTATCTGACGGGTGACGTGCACAGGAGGGTGCCATGACGAACCTCGATTCGTTCCTGGAACGAGCGGCTGCCGAGCACCCCGACCGCGTTGCGCTGCGCATGGACGATCTCGTGCTGACCTACGCGCAGTTTCGCAAGGCCGCCAGGCAAGTGAGCACGCTGCTTGCCTCAGCTGGGGTTGAGCCTGGCGACCGGGTCGGGATCATGCTCCCGAACGTCCCGGCTTTCCCGATCGCCTTCTTCGGGGCGCTCGCCGCCGGTGCCATCACCGTGCCGATGAACCCGCTGCTCAAGAGCCGTGAGGTCGGCTATTACCTGAGCGACTCCGGAGCAAGTGTGCTCCTGGCCTGGCACACGGCTGCCGCGGAAGCCGCCAAGGGCGCGGCGGACGCGGGAGCGCAGGTTATCCCTGTCGAGACTGTCGACATGGCCGACTTGCTCGACGGACTCGCTCCGGCCGTGGGGAAATCCGGCCGGCAAGACGAGGACGACGCGGTGATCCTTTACACCTCAGGTACAACCGGCACACCCAAGGGCGCTGAGCTCACGCACGCCGGCCTAGTCCGCAATGCCGAGCTCACCGCGCGGACGCTGCTGAAGAATAACCCGGACGACACGACGATGGGCTGCCTGCCGCTGTTCCATGTCTTCGGCCTGACCTGCGGGCTCAACGCAACAGTCGCGGCCGCAGGCACGCTGACGCTGCTGCCCAGATTCGACGCCGCGAAGGCGCTGGAAATCATCAAGCGGGACGCGGTCACGATCTTCGAGGGCGTGCCGACCATGTATGCCGCGATGCTGCACCTTCCGGAAGCCGACCCGGCCCAGACCGCGACATTGCGGGTCTGCGTCTCGGGCGGCGCCTCCCTGCCGGTGGAGATCCTGCGCGGCTTCGAGGAGAAGTTCGGGTGCGTCATCCTCGAGGGTTACGGACTGTCGGAGACGTCCCCCGTGGCGTCGTTCAACCACCCGGACAAAGTGCGGAAGCCGGGCTCGATCGGCACTCCGATCGAGGGCGTGGAGATGCGGCTCGTTGACGACGCCGGACAGAATGTTGCTGCCGGCGAGATCGGCGAGATCGCCATTCGCGGCCACAACGTGATGAAGGGCTACTGGGGGAAGCCCGAGGCTACCGCCGAGGCAATCACCGACGGCTGGTTCCGCACCGGGGATATGGCAAGGGTGGACGAGGACGGCTATTACTACATCGTCGACCGCAAGAAGGACCTGATTATCCGGGGCGGCTACAACGTGTACCCGCGAGAGATCGAGGAGGTCCTGCACGAGCACCCGGCCGTCGCTGAGGTGGCCGTGATCGGGATGCCGCACGCCGAACTTGGCGAGGAGGTTGGCGCGGCCGTTGCCCTCAAGCCGGGCGCGACCGCCACACCGGAGGAACTGCGCACTTTCGCCAGGGACAAGGTCGCCGCATACAAGTACCCCAGGCGCGTATGGCTGGTCGACTCACTGCCGAAGGGACCGACCGGCAAGATCCTGCGCCGTGAAGTGCAACCGCCCGAGGCCGGGAGCTAAACGCCGGCATCACGCGGGTTGCAGCGCCCTGGGCAGGAATTCGCGCATGAGAGCCCCGATCTCGTCCGCCTTGTCTTCGAGCGCGAAGTGACCGGTATCTAGTGCGTGGTACTCCGCGGTCGGGTGGTCGCGCTGCTGCCTAAGACCTTCGAGGTCCAGGTAAGCGCGCGAGGCCTGGCGATGCTCGGTCGAGCCGTCTGCCCAGTACCGGCCGAGCGTTGCCCACCAGCCACGCGGACTGGCCCGCCGAAATCCATCACGTAGATGGCGAACTGGCCCACCTCAAGCTGGTCAAGCAGCTTGTCGATCACCTCGGCGAAATGATCGAAGGTATACGCGAAACCCGCCCTGTCCGGCACTCCACTGTGCCCGAATGCCGGATAGTCGGGCGCGATGATGTGGTATTCGTCTGCGAGCTGAGGGATCAGGTTGCGGAACATCCGCGACGACGAAGGAAAGCCATGCAGCAGGAACACCACCGGCGCACCTGATTCGCCTGCCTCGCGCTAGCTGACGGCGGCCCCGTCCACGACCGCCTGCCGATAATGCACATTCACCGCCCAGCCTCCCGTCTTCGGGGTATCAGCCCCCAGACCTCCAGGGCTGACATCGCAGGTCCGTCGCGACATCACTCAACTGTGCTGTTCCCATGCCTCCCGGAACCCGCGATGACATCGCGCCGGCGCTCACCGATGGCTCAGGTAGCGGCTCGTGAGCGGCGCTGGAGCAACTCATGACCGCTCAACACAGGTTCTCGGGGCGCTCTCACAGCCCGACGTGAGCGCGAGGGCAGATACAGGTAACCGACCGGCGGAGTTCGTCGGCGCCGCGCCTCGCGCGGCATTCGCGAATGGAGAAGATCATGCCAACGGACACCACATCAGTCGGAACCACTAAGTGCGTACTCGAACCGCGGCCACACATCTGGGACCTAGGCGGCACAATGACCGCGACCTTCGCCGACAAGTCGGACCCAGCTGAGCCGGTCGGTTTCATCGATTCCAACCAGGTGCTGCTGGTAACTGTGACGGTAACCCTGACCGGCAGGATCAGGTATTACCTGTGCAACACGAGCCTGTGCGTATGCCTCGCGTTCGAGGCTTGCGGGCCGGGCGCAACTGGAGACTTCTGTAAGACGATCGTCCTCGAGGGCCCAGATAGCCCATGCGAAACAGACCATTGGGTCTTTGATTTCGAGGTACCGCGCGGCACGTTCACGCCGGGGAACTGCGGGCGGGAGTACACCCTGTGCATAACCCTGGGCTCGAGGGATTGCTGCGGCAGGGTCGGATTCGTATTCGGTAGCTGCCACGACTACACCATCACCGTGTCACCGCCCGAGACGGACTGACCGACAGCTGGAGTATGTGAACCAGTCCGTCCCGGGAGCATCAAAGCTCTATGACCGGTACCTGACGCGCGGTGGGAGGTCTGTCAGATGAAGCGCGACGGGCCGGTGAGTGGCGCGTGGCGCCCCGCCGCAGCGGCCGGAGACATCCCGGACCCGTGGCGTCAGCAGGCCGGATTCTCGGTCTTCTTCGACACGCGACCCGGCTTGCCTGGTCAACTGCGATGGCGAACGCGGCTGTATCACGAGGAGTCAGCGGACGAGAGCACGTTCTTGGGCAACGAGCCGACCGGTTGGGTGAGATGGATGCTCCACCGCCTCGGGTCAGCGCAGCCGCGGCTGCAGCCGGTCGACTCCCAGGTTTCGCTGGTTTCGATGGAGATCATCGACGCCCAGCTCATCGGGGATCCGGAGGGGATCGGCGCTGACCGCGTAACGGTGGAGTTGCAGCTCCGGGTCACTGGGCTGGACGAGCTGCACCGGGCACTGGGGGCGAAGGTAGCCGGGGTACTTTTCGGTCCAGAGCCTGACTGAGCCTGCCACGTTGCTCGGTAGGCGCTCCGGACCGGATCTGTTCGTAAACCCGGACAGTATGTGCACCCGGTGTTATCCCGAACTCACTAGTCAGCGCTTCGGCACAGGAACGGTAGGCAGTGGCTGCCAACGAACGCGCACCAGTCTTCGCATAGCAGCGCATCGTGAGCACAGTGGCGTCCTCGTTCCACGGCTCCATGTTGAGTACCGGTTCTAGTGCAGCTAAGGCCTCTCGGTAGTCGCCCTGGCGGGTCAGCAGATCGGCCAGTTGGGTGCTGAGCAGCACGAACCGAGCGCAGAGCCGGTTGCGCTCGCAGGTGGCCCAGTCCGCATCGGTGGCCTGGTAGAGGAAGTCGCCGCGATAGAGGGCCAGCGCACACCGGGACGCCTCGATTGCGTCCTCAGCCCGCTGTTCCTTGACGCGGCGCATCGCGGTCGCTGTCAGATCGTCAAATTCCTCGACGTCCACCCAGATGGGCACCTGCTGATCGAACCCGTACGCTCCGTCCACGCAGACGATCGGCGAGCGGCTCGGATCAGCGGCGCGTAAGGTGCTGCGCAACTCATAGATGCCCTGGTGTAGGCGGTGGCGCCCGTTGTCCTCATCAATGTCTGGCCAGACCGCGGCGATGAGTTCGTCTCTTGATACGCCTCGTAGCCGGTGAGCCGCGAGGAACTGCATCAGCGATCGGGTGCGCTGCCCGCGCCAGTGCGTCACTCGCTTTCCGTCGATCGTCAGGTCGAAGGTTCCGAGCATCCGCACCGCCAGGCCGCCAGCCGCGTCGCGCAGTGACCCCCGCTGGGGCGGCAATGGGAGCCCATCGCGCGCTAGCCCGCCAAGCTCGGCCGTCGCCGCACCCT
>Ga0335075_10014935_pt1 | contig 11640 bp, 7 predicted proteins | sample Lox_Sample_24_FD_206723 | JGI IMG/M metagenome (GOLD analysis project Ga0335075, IMG submission 206723) | Soil microbial communities from Loxahatchee National Wildlife Refuge, Florida, United States - Lox_Sample_2.4 | ecosystem: Environmental > Terrestrial > Soil > Wetlands | place: USA: Florida...
CTCGCCCCCGCCCCGCCCCTGCCCCTGCCCCGCCCCTGCCCCGCCCCTGCCCCGCCCCTGCCCCGCCCCTGCCCCGCTCGCCCCGCCCCTACCGGGTCGATTGCGCGAAAGGGGCCGATAGAAGGTGCCGATTGCGCAATCGACCCGCTCGATGCGGGACCGTTTGCGCAATCGACCCCACACGGCAGGGGCGTCACAGGCCGGCCTTGTCGAGGGCCGACTGAAGGGAGCCGATGTAGCCCTGGGAGGTGTAGGTGGCGCCCGAGATGGCGTCGATGTCCGGGGTGCTGACGCCGATGGTCTCCTGCTGTAGCTGCGGGATCGCGAAGGCGTTGATCTGATCATCGCGCGGCGTGCCGTCCGGGTACTGGATCGCCTCCGCCGCGGTGACCCTGCCGCCCGCGACGGTGATTTTCACCTGGACCGGGCCGTAAATGGTTTGCACGACGTCGCCGGTGACGGTCTTGGCTCCGGCCGGCGATCCTCCGGACGCCGAAGTCGCGGTCGGGGTGGCCGACGAGCTGGTGACCGGGATGCCCGTGCTCGTGCTGCCGGTGCTTGCGCTGCCCGTGCTCGGGTCGGGGCCTGCTGCCGCGGTCGGCGCCAGCGGAGACGTGCTGGTGTGCGACTTGAAGGACAGCAGCAGGACCAGCACTACCGCCGTGGTGACGATCGCCAGGATGACGCGGCGCATCGGATCCCTTCTTGGCCGGGCAGGAAGCTAGCGGGCGAAGGCTCAGAACTCGAACGACTCGTAGTGGATCTGCCGTCGCCGCAGGCCCGCGCGGAGCAGCTCGCGGGCGACGGAGTCGGTCAGCCCCGGCGGCCCGCACAGGTAGACGTCATGGTGAATCAGGTCGGGGACGCGCCGGGTGAGCTGCCCGGCGGTCAGCGGGTCGCCGCCGAGCTCGTCCCGGGTGCCGGCCACGAACCACACCTTCGCCCGGCGCTGCTCAGCCAGCTGCTCGAGCTCGCGGCGGAACACCGCGTCGCGCAGGTTGCTGACCCGGTAGATGAGGGTGAGATCGCCGGGACCGGCCGGCAGCGTTTCCAGCAGCGCGCGCAGCGGGGTGATGCCAACCCCGCCCGCGATCAGCAGCACCTTCCGGTTGCGCCGGACGGCGGCCGTCAGCGCACCGTACGGCCCCTCGGTGATCACCCGGGTGCCCGGACGCAGCTCGCGTAGCGCCTGGCTGTGCTCGCCCTGGGCCTTGACGGTGATCCGCAGCCGGTCCGGCGCGGGCGGCGCCGACAGCGAGTAGGGGGCGGACGTCCACCACAGGTCGCGGGTGAGGAACCGCCAGCGGAAGAACTGCCCGGCCTCGGCGCGCAATTCGGTCACGTGCCGCCCGCCGATCACGATGCTCACCACGCCGGGCGCCTCGGCCTGCACCGACACCACGCGCAGCCGGTGCCGGAAGGCCTGCCCCACGGGGGTGACGAACCGGTACCAGAAAATGCCTGCGAAGACGGCGATGTAGAGGGCGGCCCACGCGAACCGGGCGGCGGCGTTCGAGATGAACTCGGCGCCGTCGGCGAACTGGTGACTGAACGCCAGCGCGACCGCTAGGTAGGTATACAGGTGCAGGTAGTACCAGGTCTCGTAGCGGAGCCTGCGGCGCGCGGCGTTGGCCGACGTGATGCCGACGCCGACGAGCAGCAGGCCGGCCACCGTCGCCATCAGCACGTCGGGGTAGTTATCCAGGAGCGTCCAGGCCTGGTGCACCACCGTGGTGTGCGCGGTGACCGCGTAGCCCCAGATGATCAGCAGTCCGTGCGCGACCACCAGGCCGATCGTGTACTTGCCGCCCATCGAGTGCCAGCGGGCCAGCCGGTCCGCGCCGACGCCGCGTTCCAGCGGGGGGAGCCGCGCCATCAGCGCGACGAGCACGACCACCGCGTAGCCTGCCTCCAGGCCGGTGATCCGCCCCGCGTTGGTTAGCCAGTCCCCGAACCCGTGCACCGACGGCGTGCCGTGCCACCACAGCGCGATGACGGCCACCGCCCCGGCCGCGATCAGCGCGAGCACCAGCTGCGGGTGCGCACGCGGCCGCGCGTCAAGCGACGGCGCCCCGGATCGCGCGGTCACCGCGGTCATGCCGGGGATGCTTTCTCGTGCACAGTTCAGTTGTGCCCGATCGACCTGAGATCTAGCTGAACGCGGTCCCTGCCAGGCATCTCAGCCCCCGCCAGGGGTGTCCGCGGTCGCCTTGCCCGCGAGGCCGGAGACAATCTGGAACACCCGCGCGGCGGTTTCCGGGATGGCCAGCGACATCCGCGACTCGAACAGCGCTCCGACGTTCTCGAACTGGCCGGTCATCCGGTAATTGAGATAAAGCGGAAACAGGAAGAGGTAAAGGCCGAAATCGCGTGGCTGGCACGCGCCGCTGACCAGCTCCTGGCTGATACGCCGCAGATTGTCGCCAACCTGATCGGGCAGCTCAAGCAGGCTGGCGACATTCTTGAGCCGGTCCGCCACCAGCTTCTGAACGCCGCTGTCGGCGAGGCCCGCCATGTTGTTCACGACGGCGCCGAAGGTCGTGCCGGCGTCGAACGCGGCGATGACATCCTTGCTGTACCGCATCTCCAGGGCGTCATGGAGTTTCTGCACCGGCTCACGCCCGGGTGGCGTCTTCTCCCGCAGGTCCGGATCGCTGGTAAAGGTCCCGAACGCGGCCGCGATACCCAAGATCCCGGCGAGGTCTCCCGCCTCTGCGATGGTCGGCTGCACCCGGTCATCGGGCCCGAATCGGATCGTGCAGGCCGCGTAGCCAAGGCGGCAAGCCTGATTGATGGTTGCGATGCCCGCCCGCCGCATCAACTCGTCCACCCGGCGGATATGTCCGGCGAGCTCGAGGTAGTCGCGATGCTTGGCCGCCACCCGGGCCGCAGCCGCCCGGCGATCGAAGCAGTAGATGACCTCAGCGAGCAGGCCGGCCACCCCGGCGCCGGTTACCGCGGGACAGATCAGCGACTTACCCGCGAAGGAAAGCGACGACAGCCCGATGGCCAGCCCAGCCACCGTGACGATCAGCCAGAACGCGGCGTATCCCTTGCGGATGTACACAGCGGGGCCAGCGGTGAGGACTGCTTCGCCGGAGGTCGCCGCGCCCGTCGGCGCTTCGCCGTCTTGGACGTTGGACGCGGCCGGGGCGCCCTCAATCGCCGGTACCTCCAGGTCAGGCACTTCGAGGGCTTGTCCGGATTTATTGGCCAGCACCTGCGCGATTTCTCGTACTTGGGACTTGTCGGTCAATGTCAGCGGTGACTCGAAGAGGTGTTTTATCTCCGCGTGCTGGCCGGTCTGCCGGTAATTAAGATAGAACGAGAAAAGAGCGAGGTAGCCGATAAAGTGCCGGGGATTGCAGGATCCGCTTTCTAGTTCGGCAACGGCCCCGGTCAGGTTCTTGGTGGTCTGCGGCAGCAGATAAAGAGACCTCATCACCGTTTCGAGCTGGCTGGTGACTGAGTCGCGGTACTCCCTGCTCGCTTCGAATCCGGCGGGTGTCTGCATGGCGACGCCGACGAGGTAGCCGCTCTTCAGGGCGGCGATGCCGTCGCGTGAATATCGCACGACGCAGGCGTTGACGACGGCCGGGAAGGGGTCTTCCCCTTGGGGTGCCAGGCCATCCTTGGCACGCATCCAGCGGCTGGCAAGAAAGCCGCGGACCGCGTCGCCGAGGCCGACAATCTCGCCGATCTCCTGGGTGTCTGCCCGGAAGCGATCCAGGGGCGGCCCGTCCAGGAAGCGACACTGGGCGGCCGCGATGCCGAGCAAGTACAGCTGGTTAACCGCGATGATCTCGGTCTGCTGGGCGAGGCCGTCGACGCGGCCGACTTGCAGCTCGAGGTCGGTGTACTGGCGCTGCTCGACGAGGAAATCGAATTCAGTGTCACGCCGGTCAAACCAGAAGGTGACCTCGGCCAGCAGGCCAGCGATCCCAGCGCCGATCACCGCGGAACTGAGCATGTCCTGTCCCGGGTAACCGGGAGTCACCGCCAGCACGAGTCCGGCCGCGCAAACCCCGAGCCAGGCGACAAGATACCGCCAGTCGACGCAGTCGCGCCAGGAAGGACGGGCGAGGTGGCCGGCTTTACTGGCAGGCGTCATCCTCACCCCCCGGATGTCCTACTGGGAGCCCGCCTGCTCCTCGGCCCGGCGGCGCTCGTTCGCCGTGCGGGCGCGCTCCCCGATCAAGGTCGCGATGACCGCGCCGAGCACACCGAACTGGATCGCGAGGTCGGCCAAGTCGAGTGAGCCGCCGCCGCTCGCGAGGTGGATCCAGTCCACCACGCCGCCCCGGCCGAAGCCGGGAGAACGGAAGATTCGGTCCGAAAGGTTACCGAGCGCGCCGCCGAGCACGGCCGCCAGGCAGATGGCGGTCGCGCGGCCCCCCGCGCGCACGGCGAGAACGACGGCCAGCACGGTGACCGCGATGGCGGCGAGGGTGACGAGAACCGGGTAGCCGGACGCGATGCCGCCGCTGGCCCCGGTGTTCCTGACCAGCCGGATGGTCACCCAGCCGAAGCTGGCCCCATTGGCTGGATGTCCCGCCAGCACCAGCGACTTGGTTACCTGGTCGGCGGCGAGGACGGCGCCCGTCAGCCCGGCCATCACCCACCGGACGCGGGCCGACCTGATCGCGGCGCCGGCCGGGATGAGCCTCATGGCCTGACCATACCTGGGCAAGGCCGACGTGCGAAGATGGGGCCGATGAAGCCGGTGAAGCGGTCAGTGGCGGTGGTCGTGCGCGCGCCCGACGGTGCCTTCCTGGTGGTGCGGCGGCCTGATGACCCCGCCGACCCGCTGGCCGGCGTCTGGGGATTTCCCGCCGTGACGCTCGCCGAGGGCGAGGACGAGATGTCCGCGGTGATCCGGGCCGGCCGGGACAAGCTAGGCGTGCAGCTGGCTCCCGGCCAGCGGATCGGCGCCGCGACCGCGGATCGCGGCGAGTACCTGCTGTTCCTGGCGGACTACGAGGCCACCATCCGCACCGGCACGCCGGTGGTCCCGCAGCCAGATACTTCGGTCACCCAGTACGCGGGCTGGCGCTACACCACGGACCCGGCCGACGTCGCGGCCGCCGCCGCGAAGGGCTCGGTCTGCTCCCAGCTCTTCCTCGAAGATAACAGCAACAAGCGGGACGCTGAGGCCGCACGCGTGTCCGGCTTCCGGGACCGGGCCGGCCTCGTCGCCCTCGTCGACATGCACACCCACTTCATGCCGGAGCGGTTGCTCGCGGCGGTGTGGGCGTACTTCGACGCGGCCGGTCCGCTGATCGGCCGCGAGTGGCCGATCACCTACCGGGAGGACGAGCAGTCCCGGCTCGCGGCGCTGCGCGCGTTCGGGGTGCGGGCGTTCACCGCCATGCTCTACCCGCACAAGCCGGGCATGGCCGCCTCGCTCAACGACTGGGCCGCGGACTTCGCCGCCCGCACCCCCGACTGCCTGCACACCGCGACGTTCTTCGCCGAGCCGTCGGCGTCCGCCGACGTCCGGCGTGCGCTGGAACGTGGTGCCCGGGTGTTCAAGTGCCACCTGCAGGTCGGCGACTTCGACCCGAACGACCAGTTGCTGGACGGCGTGTGGGGAATGCTGGCCGACTCCGGCGTCCCGGTCGTGACGCACTGCGGGTCGGGCCCGGTTCCGGGCCGCTTCACCGGTCCGGGCCCGATCGCGGCGCTGCTCGCGAGGTACCCGTCGCTGCGCCTGGTGGTGGCGCACCTGGGCATGCCGGAGTACGCCGGGTTCCTCGACCTGGCCGAGCGCTACCCGCGCGTCCTGCTCGACACGACGATGGCCTTCACCTCGTTCATCGAGGACGCGGGCGGCCGGTTCCCGGCGGCGGAGTTGCCCCGGCTAGGCGCGCTCGGGGACCGGGTGCTGCTCGGCACCGACTTCCCCAACATCCCGTACAGCTACGCCGACGCCCTGGAAGGCCTGGAGCGGGGGACGGTCACGCTCGGCGCGGACTGGCTGCGCGCCGTCTGCCACGACAACGCCGCCCGGCTCTTCGCCCGCTGACCTGAGTTCTTTTCGCCGATCCCCTGCGGCCTTTAGCATGATGGAACGTTACGGCTCAAATGCCTGATCTTGGGGCCTCGTCGTGGGGGAGTCATGGCACGCTGTCCGCAGTGCGGCGCATCCGTTGAGGCCGGGCATCGGTTCTGCGGCGAGTGCGGGTGCCCGCTGCAGGGCTGTCCGTCGTGTGGTGAGCCGATCAGTGCCGGCAAGAAGTTCTGCCATGCTTGCGGGTCCCCGCTGACCGCGGCTTCGCCGGCGCCCGCGGTGCCGGCGGACGGACCGGTAGCGGAGCGGCGGATGTGCTCGGTGCTGTTCTGCGACGTGGTCGGGTTCACCCCGTTGTCGGAAGCGCGGGACCCCGAGGCGGTGCGGGAGCTGCTATCGCGGTATTTCGAGGTGGCGGGGACGGTGATCGGCCGCTACGGCGGGGTGATCGAGAAGTTCATCGGGGACGCGGTGATGGCGGTATGGGGCACGCCGACAGCCGCCGAGGGGGACGCGGAGCGGGCCGTGCGCGCCGCGCTGGACCTGGTGGGCGCGGTCGCGGAGCTAGGCGCGGAAGCGGGCGTGCCGGGGCTGGCGGCGCGGGCCGGGATAGTGACCGGGGAAGTCGCGGTGACGCTGGGCGCCAGCAATCAGGGAATGGTGGCCGGAGATGCGGTGAACACCGCGGCCCGGGTGCAGACGACCGCCGAACCCGCGACCGTCCTGGTGGACACGGCGACGCAACGGCTGGCCGGCAGCGCCATCGGGTTCGCCGATGCCGGCGAGCACACGCTGAAGGGCAAGGCCGAGCCGCAGCGGTTGTGGCGGGCAGGGCGGGTGCTGGCCGGGGTAGGCGGGTCGCAGCGGGTTGACGGGCTGGAGGCGCCACTGACCGGGCGGGACGCCGAGCTGCGGACCGTCCGGGAGCTGTTTCACGCGGCTGCCGGGCGGCGGGTGCCGCGGCTGGTTCTGGTGTCCGGCCCGGCCGGGGTGGGCAAGTCGCGGCTGGGCTGGGAGTTCGAGAAGTACGTCGACGGCCTCAAGGAGGAGGTGTGGTGGCACCGGGGCCGGTGCCTGTCCTACGGGGAGGGGGTGGCGTTCTGGGCGCTGGCCGAGATCGTTCGCCAGCGGCTGGGAATCGCCGAGGAAGACTCCGCCGAGGTGGCGGCCGGCAAGCTGGCCGCCGGGCTGGACCGGTTCCTGACCGACTCCGCCGAGCGGGCCTATGTCGGACTTCGGTTGGGCCGCCTGCTCGGCGTGACCGTCGCGGGGGACGACGGGGAGCCGCTGAGCCGGGAGGAGCTGTTCGCTGGCTGGCGGCTGTTCCTCGAACGGCTGGCGACCCAGAACCCGGTGGTGCTGCTGATCGAGGATGCGCAGTACGCCGACGCGGGGCTGCTGGACTTCCTGGACCATCTCATCGACTGGGTGCGAGACCTGCCGGTGTATGTGCTGGTGTTCGCCCGCCCCGAGCTGGGCCAGGCCCGGCCCGGGTTCGGCGCCGGCCGTAACCGGACCGCGCTGACGCTGGACCCGTTGGACCCCGCGTCGATGGACACCCTGGTGGAGGCGCTGGTGCCGGGCATGCCGGCCGCTGCCCGGGCCGCGGTCACGACCCAGGCGCAGGGCATCCCGCTGTTCGCGGTGGAAACCGTGCGGTCGCTGGTTGACCGGGACATCGTCCAGCCGGTCGAAGGGGTCTACCGGCTGACCGGGGACGTCGGGGAGCTGGCAGTCCCCGACAGCCTGCACGCCCTGCTTGCCGCCCGGCTGGACGCGCTCGACCCGAATGTGCGCCGGCTGGTCGCCGACGCGGCCGTGCTGGGCAAGACCTTCCCCGCCGACGCGCTGATCGCGGTCTCCGGGCAGGACGAAATCTCGGTGCGGGCGGACCTGACGGAGCTCGTCCGCCGCGAAGTCCTCACCGTCTCCGCGGACCCGCTGTCGCCCGAACGGGGTAGCTACCGGTTCGCCCAGAACATGCTCCGGCAGGTCGCCTACGACACCTTGTCGCGCCGGGACCGCAAGGCCCGGCACTTGGCGGTGGCGGCATACCTGCGGGCCGCGTTCGCCGGCGACGGGGAGGAAGTCGCCGAGGTGATCGCCCGGCATTACCTGGACGCCCTGGAGACGGTGCCCGATGCCCCGGACGCCGGGCAGATCCGCGCCCAGGCCATCGCCGCGTTGACCCGGGCGGCCGAGCGGGCCGGCCGGGCCGGCGCTCCGGCGCTGGCGGCTGCCAGTTACGCCGCCGTCGCCCGGCTCACCCAGGACGACGCGCCAGGCGGGCAGCGAACCGCCGCCGCGTTGTGGGAGCGCGCCGCCGAGGCCGCCGTTACCAACGCCGACTACGCGATGGCGGTTGACCACGCCGGGCAGGCGGCGGAACTGTACCGGCAGGGTGGCGACAACCGCTCGGCCGCCCGTGCTCAGGCGATCGCCGGGCGATCGCTGCGCGAGTGGGGACGCCACGCCCAGGCGCGCGAGCAGCTGACCGCCGCCGTCGCGGTGCTGCGGGTAGACCCGGACGGCGACACCGTGCGCGCCCTGGGCGACCTGGCTTCGTTGGAGGTGTTCGCCGGATCGCCAGCCGCGCAGGCGGTGTCCGCCGAGGCCCTGGCCCTGGGTCAGGACCTAGCAGTGGACGACGCCACCCTGGCGGGCCTGTTCATCACCCGCGGGATCTGCCACGCCTTGGCCGGGCACAGGCGGCAGGCAGCCGCCAGCTTGCGGGAGGCCGTCCGGCTCGCCGGGCAGGCCGGCGACACCTTCCGGCTGGGCCGTGCGCTGCTCAACCTGGCCGACGTGGTGACCGACACCGACCCCGCCGCCGGCGCCGAGGCGGCCCGTGCCGCCGCCGCCCACTCGCGCCGGGCCGGTGCCCGCAACCTTCTCGCGACCGCGCTCACGAACCTGGTCCACGCGTTGCTGCTGACCGGTGACTGGGACACCGCCGAGGCCGAGCTGGCCCAGGCGACCGATGCTGACGACCTGGGCGCGGTGGGATTCACCGGCTGCTACCAGGCCTTCGTGGCGGCGCTGCGCGGCGACGCCGTTGCCGCCCAGGCGGCCCTGGCCGGGCTTGCCGACCTGCGGGCGAGCGAAGACCCTCAGGACCAGGCGAGCCTCGGGGTCGCCGAGGCGTACACCGCCGCCGCCGACCACCAGCCCGCCGCCGCGCTCCGCCTCGCCCGGACCGTCCTTGGCCGCGCCGGTGCCCTGGCGATCGGCCACGAGTGTCTCCAGTGGGCGTGGCCGCTGGCCGCCCGCGTCGCTCACAACCTGGCCGATACCGTGACCACGACCGAACTGCTGGCCCTGCTCGACGGCTACCGGCCCGGGCAACTGGCCCCCATGCAGCGGGCCGAACGCGACCTGGTCCGCGCCCGGCTGGCCGCGGCCGACGGCGACCCGGATGTCACCGCGGCGTTCAATGCCGCGATAGCGGGCCTGCGCCAGCACTCCAGCCCCTACCACCTCGCCCACGGCCTGCTCGACCACGCCGAGTACCTCAGCCGTCTAGCTGATGACGAGGCGGCCGAAGAAGCGATCGCCGAAGCGCGCGACATCGCCGTCCGGCTGCGCTGCCAGCCACTGCAAGACCGCGTCGCGAGCCTCACCCCGGCGCGACCCCCAGTACAGACCTAGGTCAGATCAGTCCGCTGAGTCGTCTGCGAGGTATTCGAGGAATACCGCGGGCACGCCAAGGACGAAGGTATGCGCCTCGTGAGTCATCCGAAGGCCGCGGGGATCCCAGCTGAACTTCCAGTGGTGCGTGCCGATCAGGTGCGTGATGGTCCTGATCAGCGCCTCCTCCCGCATCGGCCGGGTGAGGTCGGGTTCATCGCTCTCAAGCGCGACTTGATAGGTAAGCCCGTGCTTGTCCAGCTTGCCGAGTTCCTCGATCCGGGCGTCCACCGCCAGCAGGACCGGGGCAAGGTACAGATCGGTCACGTCATGCGGCCTGTCGGCCATGGACACCTCCACGCACCGGAAGAATCAGCAGGGCCATCGTCCCAGAACGACTGTCGCTGTGATAGTCCCGAACGTTCCGCTGGGGCTTGCCCCGCCTGGGCGAGGCAAGCCCGCGGTCGTTCGCCGTCCGCGCGACCGGATCGGAGCGCTAGGGGGCACGGCCTCAAAGGGCAGGTCGTTGTCCGGGACGTCGGTGATGGTGTAGGTCTGCACGGTGAGAGCGAACGCTCCGCCCGGCCCGGTGCAGTAGCCGCCCGGAGCCACCGGACCGTTCGGGATAAGCGCAACAGCTATTACAATTCCCTGGGTAAGGCGGCAATGCCAAGGATTCCCGGATCCGGAGCGCGGGTAATTCGCTGACTTCATGGTGGCAATCTACGGAAAGCCTCACAGAGCGGTTTATGTGTGCTAACTTCGCTATTGCGGGACCCCGAAGGCTCCCAAAGCAAAGCGGCCACATCTCCGTGTCTGCTGTCCCGGGGTCCCGTCTTTTTGCCGGTGCCCGGCTACTGGCCGTCGTCGGCTGGCTCCGCTGAGCTCATGCAGCGGGATCCGTAATCCACTCGTAAGGATTACCTGATCAAGCGTGCTCCTGACTAGCGGTTGCCGGTGGGAAGTCGCAGGTCGCAGGCCGTTCCGTGTCGATCGTCTTGGTATCTCGATGAGATAACGACCTTCTATCAGGGACGTTATAAGTACGAAAGAATTTCTCCCGCCGGGCCTCGCATTGGCCGGTTGAAGGAAATTTCTCGATTCCTTGTGACTTGCTGGTTGGCTTGTTCTAACGTATCGACGCAGGGGGGCGCGACTGCTGCAAGGAGGTGAATTCAATGCCCATCGGGCACCGGTCAGTATGGCGTCGCCGGGAGGCGATCCCGTGCAACACTCGTTGCAGTTACGCTCGCCGTTCCGGTAGCAATATTCCTTGCCGTGGGGATTGTAATAGCTGTTTCACGGGGCGGCGGCCACGCCGGTGCGCGACAGCGACGGCGGCACGGACTCATGTGTAGGTTGCCGGAGAACGAGGGCGGCAAGGACACTCCTGCCGCGGCCACAGCGCAGACAGATTCCGCATCGGCGACTGGCAGGCATGAAGAACCCCTGCCGCACACCGAATCCGCGCGATCCGACGCCGACCCGTGCTGGGCAGGCCTGGCGGAGGCCGTTCGCCTACTGCTCGCCAGTAGCCGCACGACCACGAACTAGCTCGTAGCGTTGAGCGGTGGGACTCGAGGCCGCGCTTGACGGGGTTCTGGGAGGCCGCGGATACTCACCGGCTGGGCATCGACGCTATTGAGGTCGTCGCCGGCAATGGCCGGCCCGCGTCCCCCCGCCCGGGTCCCATCGCCCGCGTCCCCGCCCGGGTCGATTGCGCAAATGGGCCCGCCTCAGCCGGGTCGATTGCGCAAATGGTGCCGATAGAAGGTGCCGATCGCGCAATCGACCCGCCAGGAAGGTGCCGATTGCGCAATCGACGCGCCAGGCGCATGGCGAGAGACCGTGCCTTATGCCGCTTGTATCGGACAGGCCTAGATCGTTGATCGGGGTTTAGTGGCTGGCAGCAGGCTTGTGCCGCGACACGCCGCGCGGGGTTCGTGACCTGAAAGCGAAGAGTGTCCAGGATTCGGCGTGTCTACACACGTCCGGACCTTTGG
>Ga0335075_10014936_pt1 | contig 11640 bp, 12 predicted proteins | sample Lox_Sample_24_FD_206723 | JGI IMG/M metagenome (GOLD analysis project Ga0335075, IMG submission 206723) | Soil microbial communities from Loxahatchee National Wildlife Refuge, Florida, United States - Lox_Sample_2.4 | ecosystem: Environmental > Terrestrial > Soil > Wetlands | place: USA...
GTACATAGATCTCCTGGAGAAGCACGTGGACATGCCCTATCTCCGGAAGTTCCTGCATCGCGTTAAGCTCGTCGGGCGATTGGGCGATCTGGCGCAAGGCGCTGTCAGCTACGCCCAGTTCAACATCTACCGCTTCCGCAACTACGTGAAGGACCGGAAGGACCGCATCGATAACCTCTCCTACAGCCTATTCGAGATGATCATCGGCAAACTGCCTGAGGGGCCACAGAAGGTTGTCTTCCTCCTTTTGCTGTGGGTCTGCTTGAAGGTTCTCGGGCTCTTCCTTGTCATCTTCCTAATCCTCACCCGGCCCTCGATCATTCTCGAGAAGCTCGGACTCGACGGAGAGATGCTGCCATATCCGGAATAACGGAGAGGCTCGGGGTCGCGCTCAGCCCTTCCTGGGCGCGGTCTCGACCGGCAGGCCGGCGGCCTTCCAGGCGCCGAACCCGCCCTCGATGTGCTTTACGGGCGCAAGGCCCATGTCTTGCGCGGCCTTTGTCGCGAGTGCTGATCGCCATCCCGCGGCGCAGAAGAAGACAAAGCTCTTGCCCGACGAGAACATCGGCTTGTGATAGGGGCTGTCGGGATCGATCCAGAATTCGAGCAGGCCGCGCGGCACCGGCTTGGCGCCTGGAATTCGCCCCTCGCGATCCAGTTCCTGCGGTTCCCGCAGATCGACGAACACCACGTCATCCTTGCCAAGAAGCGCAGCGGCGTCGGCTGGGCCGATCGCCTCGATCTCCGCATTCGCCTCGGCCAGCAGCGCCTTGTAGCCCTTTTTCATCCTGGTCTCCCTTTGGCGGGACGTTCGGTCGCCATGGCGGCCGTGTCAACCGAACCAAATCCGTCAAAAACCGTTCTTCTTGCACCTCAATGCCCGCAGAGGAGCGGAACCATGAACAAGAAGCACGAGCAGACCAAGGAAGAGCGTCACGAGAACCGCCGGGTCGACCAGCAGCAGTCGGAAGAAAAGCATGCCCGTCAGGCGGGTGCCGATCAGGCTGTCGAGGACACCCCGAAGCGCGCGGGCGGTTTTCGCAAGGGCGAGCAGCAGCAGGCCGAACAGCCGAAGCATCGCCAGCAGGGTGGCTGGAACCCCGACGAAGATCGTACGGGCCGCAAGCCCGCCGAAGATCGCGACCGCGATTACGATCCGGACGGCGATCGCATCAGCGCCAACGACTGAACTCTGTATTTTTGAGAGCCGCTCGGCGCGAAGCCGGGCGGCTTCTTCACATCACGATGTTGTGTTTTTCCCGCCACGTCCGGTTGCAAAAATTTATGAAAGCTTAACGAAACCAGTATGAATCGGTATAGTTCGCGTCATAGATCGGCCATGTGTGATGCGGATTTTCGGGCCGGCGGTTTTCGCGTTTTGGGCGGAACAGGGCGGCCGTAATACGCGTACGGCCTAGGGTGATTGATGAAAAATTCAGGCGCATCGGGATTCAAGCTTTCGCTTCTCGTCCTTGCGGGGACCCTGACATTCGGGATCCCGCACGCCAACGCGCAGACACTCTTCGATCTTCTCTTCGACGGCGGCGTGAAGAAGCGTAAGAGCGTCGATGAGTTTCCGACGGCGCCGACGAAACCGAAAGCGGTGGTAAAGGTCACCGGCCCAACCTACTACACCTTCAAGGCCGACCCGCTGGTGAAGGTCGACTTCGCCGCGCTGAAGAGCCTGTCACAGCCCGCGGCTTTCGACCTCACAGCCATTTCGCTTGCCGAAGCGGCGGCCGGCCTGGACGGTTTCGACCTCTTCGCCGAGAAGGACATCGCCAAGGGCATTGCCGACTATTACGCGGCCAATCCGTCCTTCATCTGGGTTTCGGGTTTTGGCGCCAATGGTCGCGCCATGGAAGCGGCGCGCGTGCTTGGCGAAGCCGCCAGCCATGGCCTGCAGTCCGAAGAATATGCGGTGAAAATTCCGTCCGCTGGATATTCGGTGGACGATACGGCCGGGCGCATGCGCGATCTGGTCCGTTTCGAGATGTCGCTGTCGGCGAAAGTGCTGCGTTATGCGCGCGACGCACAGGGCGGTCGCGTCGACCCGAACAAGCTCTCCGGTTATCACGATTTTCCGGCAAAACCGTTCGATCCGGTCGCGGTGCTGAGCACGCTCGCGCATACGCAGGAGGTGCGGACCTATCTGGAATCGCGCCATCCGCAGAACGAGGAATATCAGGCGCTGCGCGTCGAGCTTGAGACGCTTGAGGCGAGCGCGGAAAACGCCGTCGTCATCGATTCAAAGCTGCTGCTGAAGCCCGGCCAGACAAGCGCCGAACTGCCGAAGATTCTTACCGTCATCGCACGCGACATGGACGATGAGTTCGGCGGCACCTATGGCGAGGTGCTGGCGCGGCTCGGAGGCAGCGAGACCTATGTCGAGGATCTCGTGCCGGTCATCAAGGCCAAGCAAGAAGCGATCGGGCTGAAAGGCGATGGCGTGATCGGGCCGCGTACTGTCGCGGCACTCGTCGGCACGTCGAAGGCCGATCGCCTGGAGAAGGTGAAGCTGGCGCTCGAGCAAATCCGTTGGCTGCCGTCGGACCTCGGCAGCCCGCGCGTCTTCATCAACCAGCCGGCCTACATGGCAAGTTATATCGAGGGCGGCGAGGCGAAGCTGACGACGCGCGTCGTCATCGGACTGCCGTCCAACCAGACGAGCTTCTTCTACGACGAGATCGAGCAGGTCGATTACAATCCCTATTGGGGCGTGCCGCGCTCGATCCTGGTCAATGAGATGCTGCCGAGGCTGCTGCGCGATCCCGGCTATCTCGACCGCGCCGGCTACGAGGTGACGGACGGGAAGGGGAGGCGCATCCCCTCATCGTCGGTGAACTGGGGCGCCTACGGCGCGAACATCCCCTACGATGTGCGCCAGACGCCGAGCGAGGCGAACGCCCTCGGCGAACTGAAGATTCTCTTCCCGAACAAGCACGCCATCTACATGCACGACACGCCGTCGAAGAGCCTCTTCGAGCGCGACATGCGCGCCTTCAGCCATGGCTGCATCCGGCTTGCCGATCCGCGCGGCATGGCTGCGGCTGTGCTTGGAACCTCACGCGATTATGTGGCGGAAAAGATCGGCCAGGGCCATTCATCCGAAAAGGTGGGGCGCAAGATTCCGGTCTATGTGTCCTATTTCACGGCCTGGCCCGACCTTTCCGGCAAGGTCGGGTATTTCGCCGACGTCTACGACCGCGACGCACGGCTGAAGACGGCGATCGAGAAGACCGACGAGGCGCGTGTGGCGGTCAGCGGCTGATCGCCACGAAAACAACCATACGGTAAGCCGCCCGGCGGCGAACCTTGACTTGACGGCGAGCCGCATCCTATATCGCGGCCCTTGCCGCCTAGGGTCTTGCCTCGGGCGGATCGCGGATGGGCGATTAGCTCAGCGGGAGAGCACACCCTTCACACGGGTGGGGTCGTAGGTTCAATCCCTACATCGCCCACCATCCGCCTCTTGGAGCAGCCGGTGGGCTCGCAGCACGCACCTAAGATGACGGCTGAACTTCTGCGCTCCTACAGTGAAGCTGCGCTCCAGAACGCGGATGAACTGCTTATTGAAGCTTCGCTTTTGCGTGACAATGAGCACATGGCGCGCGCGTACTTCTTAGCTGTTGCGTGCATCGAAGAAGCGGGCAAGGCCCTATTAGCGTTCGATGCACAAAATCGGAACCTGTCTAATCCGGCGGTCTGTGCCAAACTGAAAGTGAGCATGGAGAGCCATGCGCAAAAGACCAACTACGCGCTGGGTGCGTGGGCTTTCAATAGCCCTGATCCGCGCGAAGCGTTGGAAATCGCGCTTGATCTAATGTTCCACGTCAAGCGAGGGCGCGAACCATCGATGTACAGCGATCTGCGTACCGACCCAGATCGAGTGCAGACGCCTCGTCAGGTTGTTCGTGCTAACGCTGCGCGGGACTGTGTGCGGCTCGCCAAGGGCTGCCTTGCCTATGCGCACCATCATGTGAGTGAAAGGACACCATCCAAGTTCACGTCCGCTCAGGACAGGCTGCTCACAATGAAGCCTGCCAAGTTTAACGAAATGCTGAATTTGGAAGACTTCTGGTGGTATTTTATTTCGCGGATGGAAGCGGGACATCAGGATATTGCCGAAGCGGTTCTCGGGTACGAGCGAGATCATATCAACACCGGGATCCCCTTCCGTCCTACACCCTAACTACCTCACCCCACCGCAACCCTGACAGACGACATCAGCCGTTCCGTCAAGTCGAGCGAGATCTCGTCGAAATGCGAGACGATGTGGCTTGGCTCGAATTCGCGCACGTGGCGGTCGGTGTAGCCGAAATCGACCGCGATCACCGGAATGCCGGCGGCTTTCGCCGTGTCGATGTCGGTGCGCGAATCGCCGATCATCAGCGCCCGCTCCGGATTGCCGCCGGCGCGAATGACCGTTTCGATCAGGTGCCTGGGGTCGGGCTTGCGGAAGGTGAAGGTGTCCTGGCCGGAAATGGCGGCGAAGCTGGGCAGTGTGCCCAGCGCCTCGAGCAGCGACCGGGCATTGCACTCCAGCTTGTTGGTGCAGATCGCCATCAGATAACCGGCGCCAGCGAAGCGTTCGAGTGCGGCAGCCGCTCCAGGATAAAGGCCCGAGCGACCGGGAATGCCTGCCGTGTAGTGATCGAGGAAGGTGAGATGCAGCCGGTCGAGTTCGCCATCGGCCAAGGTCCGCTGGACCGCCGCGAAGGCGCGCTCGATCATGACGCGCCCGCCCATGCCGAGTTGGGTCCGGAAACCGCTTTCCGACACGGGCGCCAGCCCGGCCGTGCCTAGGCTGAAGTTCAGGCTGTCGAGCAGGTCGACGGCGGTGTCGATCAGCGTGCCGTCGAGATCGAAGACGATGGTTGGCCGGTTCATCCCCTGTCCGGAATCAGTGATCTTCAGGAATCGCCGTACCTGCCGCCCGTGGCATAAGCAAGACCGGGTTTTGACGCCGCGACCTTTGCTCTTGCGGCGAAAGCTGATACGAGCCGCCCCGAACCCAATCGAATCCGGCCGAATGGACGCAAAATCCCTGAAAATCGAGGCTGCGCGCGCCGCGCTCGACTATGTGCGCGACGGCATGAAGCTCGGCATCGGCACCGGCTCGACTGCGGAAGAATTCGTGCGGCTGCTGGCGGAAAAGGTCGCGGCGGGCCTTTCAGTGATCGGCGTGCCGACCTCGGAGCGTACGGCCAGGCTCTGTGTCGAACTTGGCGTGCCGCTGAGTTCGCTGGAGGAAACGCCGGCGCTCGACCTGACAATTGACGGGGCGGACGAAATCGACGCTGCGCTTTCGCTGATTAAAGGCGGCGGCGGTGCGCTTTTGCGCGAAAAGATCGTTGCGGCCGCGTCCGCCGACATGATCGTCATTGCCGACGAAACGAAGGTGGTTGAGACGCTCGGACGCTTCCCGCTGCCCATTGAGGTTAACCGTTTCGGGCTGAAGGCCACGGAACTGGCGGTTGGGGAGGCATCCCGGAAGCTCGGGCTTTCCGGGCCTCTCACATTAAGGATGACGGGCGGCGAGCCGTTTGTTACAGACGGCGGCCATTTGATCCTCGATGCATCTTTTGGCCGCATTCCGGATACAAGAGCGCTGTCTGACGCTCTTCACGCCATTCCCGGCGTCGTCGAGCACGGCCTGTTTCTGGGGATGGCGACCACGGCAATCATTGCCGGGGCAGGGGGCATAAAAATCCTCGGCCGTTTTCGACACTAAGAACTGGAGTTTTCTCATCATGACCTTCAGCATCGGCTTCCGCCGTTTTGCTTCGGCCGCCGCGGCCGCCGCCTTTCTCGTCTCAACTCCCGTCTTCGCACAGGAGGTCTCGGAGACACAGCTGAAGGCCGCGCGCGCCGCGGTCGACGCGCTCAACATGACGGATACCTTTGACACCATTCTCCCCACCATCGCGACCCAGATCAAAACCGATCTGATCCAGCGCAATCCCGACATGGAGGCGCTGATCATCCAGACGGTGGACGAGGAAACGCTGGCGATGGCCGGCCGCCGCGGCGACCTCGAGAAGGAAATCGCCAACGTCTATGCCAAGTCGTTCTCCGAGGCCGAGTTGAAGGCAATCGGCGACTTCTACAATTCCGACGCCGGCAAGAAGCTGCTCGATCAGGGTCCGATCGCGATGACCCAGACTCAGCAGGCCGTAGAGATCTGGCAGCGCGGCATCATGCGCGATCTCGGCCAGTCGGTCGGCGAGAAGCTCCAGAAGGTCGTTGGCGCAATGGCGCCAGCCCCTGGCGCCGAGCCGGTGACGCCTGACGCGGCCGGTGGAGCCACCGAGGAGAAGCCGGCCGAAGGGCAATAAGCCTATCAGCCGCCCTGGATCAAAGCCCGGCCTCCGCGCCGGGCTTTTCTTTTTGGCGCTTCGACAATAGGTCTCGTGACGAAGACATTGCCGGAGTCGCCCGATGGCCAGCTACGACTACGATCTTTTCGTCATCGGCGGCGGCTCGGGCGGTGTGCGCGCCGCTCGCGTGTCGGCCGCGCTCGGCAAACGGGTCGCAATCGCCGAGGAATACCGCTTCGGCGGCACCTGTGTCATACGCGGCTGCGTGCCGAAAAAGCTCTTCGTCTACGCCTCGCAGTTTCCAGAACATTTCGAGGATTCGGTCGGATATGGCTGGACGGTCGGCGAAACGACGTTCGACTGGCCGACGCTCGTCGCCAACAAGGACAAAGAGATCGCGCGGCTGGAAGCCGCGTACAGAAACAATGTCCAGAAGAATGGCGGCGAGACGTTTCATTCGCGCGCGACGCTGGTCGACAGGCACACCGTGCGCATCGAAGCCGAGAACCGCACGGTCACCGCCGAGACGATCCTGATCGCCACTGGCGGGCGCCCGAACCCGCACGTGGCACTGCCGGGTCATGAGCACTGCATCTTTTCCAACGAGGCGTTCGACCTGAAAGCGCTGCCGAAGTCCATCGTGATCGCCGGTGGTGGCTACATCGCGGTCGAGTTCGCCAACATCTTTCACGGACTCGGCGTCGAGACGACGCTGATCTATCGCGGCAAGGAGATTCTCAGCCGCTTCGACATGGATCTGCGCCGAACGCTGCACGAGACGATGGAGAAGAAAGGCATCCGCATCCTTTGCCACACGATCTTCGAAAAGATCGACAGGCGCAGCAACGGCCTGCTCGACGCGCATCTGTCGTCAGGCGAGATGCTCACCGTCGGCCAGGTGATGCTGGCGCTCGGCCGCATGCCGAACACCGAGAATCTTGGACTGGAGGCCGCCGGTGTCGAGGTCGGCCCGCTCGGTGAGATCGTCGTCGACCGGTTCTCGAAGACGAGCGCCGACAACATCTATGCCGTCGGCGACGTGACCAACCGCGTGCAACTCACGCCGGTCGCGATCCATGAGGCCATGTGTTTCGTCGAGACCGTGTTCAAGGACAATCCGACGGCGCCCGATCACGACGTGATCCCGACCGCGGTCTTTTCGCAGCCGGAACTCGGCACCGTGGGATTGTCGGAAGATGAGGCGAGCAAGCGGTTTCGCGCGCTGGAGATCTATCTCGCCTCGTTCCGCCCGATGCGCCACACGCTCGCCGGCCGCAATGAAAAGATGCTGATGAAGCTTGTCGTCGACGTCGACACCAAGCTTGTGCTTGGCGCGCATGTGGTGGGGCCGGACGCCGGCGAGATGGCGCAGCTTCTTGGCATCGCGCTGAAGGCAGGGCTCACCAAGGAAGACTTTGACCGCACCATGGCCATCCATCCAACGGCGGCGGAAGAGTTCGTGACAATGTATCAGCCGACCTATCTGGTGAAAAACGGCGCGCGCGCATCGTAGGCGGTCAGGCGGCCGACATCCTACCGATCGCGACAGGCGCCCCGTTGAGCAGCCACGCGATGATTTCAGGCCAGAGTATTTGCGCAAACCGCGAGCGGAAGAAGCCAAGATGGCCGATCGGCTGCCCGCCGGCATCCTCCGGTGAGAGCCAGCGCCGTTCAACGGTTGCGTTGACGTAGTGCTTCATCAGCGCGTCGGTGGCGCGCGGCGTGCCCCAGACATCGTCCGTCAGTCCGATCGACAGGATCGGCAGCGTGACGTCCTCGTGACGCGCTGTCTCTGGCAGCGTCGGATCGTCGAAGAAATAATCCGGCATCGAGCACCAGCGCGCCCAATCGCGGAAAACCGTCGACGGGATCGGTTCGCCGACGCCGATGCCTTTCGGCATGTCGCGGAAAAGGAATGACATGGGCACGCCGAAGCCGAGCATCTTCGCCTTGGCCCAGCGGTCATCGAGCCCGGCGAAATGACCGGACATGGTCGCGACCATCAGGTAGCGCTCGAAGCGGTTGGCGATGCCCGACAGGCCGAGTGCCTGGCCGCCAAAGGATTGGCCGACGCCAACCATCGCATGGCCGGGCGCAACGGCGTCGAGCCGCGCCGCCGCTGCCGGCAGATCGATCAGCGCCCAGTCTTTTTTCGATATCCGCTTCGACCAGCCGGCCGGCCGCGCCGAGCCACCCGTGCCGCGATAATCATAGACCAGTGCGGCGCGCGCGCCTGCTGCGACGCAGGCAGCGGCAAAAGCGGAATAAAGGCCGCGCGGCACCGCGGTCGCGGAAGAGATGAGAACAAGCGGACCGCTGCCTTGGCCTTCAAACAGTGTGGCCGCAAGCGGAAAGCCGTCCGGCGTCGCGATCGCGATTTCGAATTTTTGCGGCTCGAGCGCAGGCATCGCATCGGGCTGCTTCCTGGCGGGCTGGGAATGGCGCGACATCGTTTGCTTCCCTGAACAGGAGCAGGCAGCGTAGCATTGACGTTAGCGTCAAAATCAAGGGATTTGTTCGGCCTTGAACAATCGACCGCGACCTGATCGGAACGCGCCAAAGCCCGCCGCTTGGCCATTCGATTTCCGCGGCATTCCGGGGTAGTATACGCCACCGGCTTCGTGTACAGAGCCGCGTTCCCGCAGGCGGGGACGCCCGGATCCCAAAGATTTCAAGGGGATCGGGCAAAAGGCGTAGGTGCGAAAATGACGAAATGGACCCCGAATTCCTGGAGAGCCAAGCCGATCCAGCAGGTGCCGGCCTATCCGAACGCCGGCGCGCTCAAGGACACGGAAGCCCGTCTCGCTACCTTTCCGCCGCTGGTTTTTGCAGGTGAGGCGCGCAAGCTGAAGAAGCAGCTTGCATCTGTCTCTGCCGGTGACGCATTCCTTCTGCAGGGCGGCGATTGCGCCGAAAGCTTCGCAGAGCATGGCGCGGACAATATCCGCGACTTCTTCCGCGTCTTCCTGCAGATGTCGGTCGTGCTGACTTTCGCCGGCGCGCAACCGGTGGTGAAGGTCGGGCGCGTCGCTGGCCAGTTCGCCAAGCCGCGCTCGTCCGATAACGAAACGCAGAACGGCGTGGTGCTGCCAAGCTATCGAGGCGACATCATCAACGGCATCGAGTTCGACGAGAAGTCGCGTATTCCGGATCCTGCACGCCAGGAGATGGCCTATCGGCAGTCGGCAGCTACGCTCAACCTTTTGCGCGCCTTCGCGCAGGGTGGTTATGCCAGCCTGGAGAACGTGCACCGCTGGATGCTTGGCTTCGTTGCCGACAGCCCGCAGGGCGATCGTTACGAGGCGCTCGCCAACCGCATCACCGAGACCATGGATTTCATGTCGGCGGTGGGCATCACGTCGGAGACGAACTATGCGCTCCGCGAGACCGACTTTTACACCAGCCATGAGGCGCTTCTGCTCGGCTACGAGGAGGCGCTGACCCGCGTCGACTCCACCTCGGGCGACTGGTACGCCACCTCCGGCCACATGATCTGGATCGGCGACCGCACGCGTCAGCCCGACCACGCGCATGTCGAATACTGCCGCGGCATCAAGAACCCGCTGGGCCTGAAGTGCGGCCCGTCGCTGACGGCCGATGGCCTGCTGCAGTTGATCGACCTGCTCAATCCGGAGAACGAGCCCGGACGGCTGACGCTGATCGCCCGCTTCGGCTACGACAAGGTCGAGGAGCACCTGCCGCGGCTTGTCCGCGCCGTCGAGCGCGAAGGCCGCAAGGTGGTGTGGTCGTGCGACCCGATGCACGGCAACACGATCACTGCCGCCGGCTACAAGACGCGGCCGTTCGATCGCATCCTGAAGGAGGTGCAATCCTTCTTCAACGTGCATCGCGCGGAAGGCACACATCCGGGCGGCATCCATATCGAGATGACGGGCAAGAACGTCACCGAATGCACCGGCGGCGCTCGCGCCATCACGGCTGAGGACCTGCACGACCGCTACCACACGCATTGCGACCCGCGTCTCAATGCAGATCAGGCGATCGAGCTCGCCTTCCTGGTGTCCGACCTCCTGAAGAGTGGACAGAAGCGGATCGAGCGGACGGTCGCGGCGGAATAGGCCGGCCAGAAACGACGTCAAAAGGCGCCATCTGGCGCCTTTTTTGTTTACATTGACATTTCATCAAATGACGTACATATTTACGTCATGAGACGTGCTGTTGCCAAATCAGATAAACAGGCCGGGTCGGGATTTGCACCGGTCGAGGTTCAGCGATTTGCGAAGGAGGCCGACAGGACGCGCCTGTCGCCTGTTGCGCTCAAGGCCTATGTAAACCTCGCCAGGGAATGGGCCCTCTCCAACCTCGAAGCCGCGACATTGCTCGGCGTATCGGGAAGCACCTGGGATCGCATCAAGCGCGGGCAGCGTCCGGTGCTGAACCAGGATCAACTGACGCGGATTTCTGCGCTGATCGGCATCTACAAGGGGCTTCATCTGCTCATCGGCGATGACGCGGCCGACCTTTGGCCGAGGAATCGCAACACGGGACCGCTGTTCAACAATGCCTCGCCCATCGAGGCGATGGGTGAGGGGGGCATTCCTCACATGCTGGACGTGCGCCGTTACATCGACGCGGTGCGCGGCGGATTGTAGCCGCGAATGCTCGAAGGCATATCCATAACGCGGGTGGCGTTTGCCCGAACCGTCCGGCTCGTTTCGTCCGCGCGCCTGCGCGACTCGGTGCTGAAGAGCCTCGCGGCGGATGAGGATCTCGACGCACTGGCCGAGATCGAAGGCGCGACCAGCATGCGGCTGCGCGCCCAGGACAACGGCATCGAAGGCGTGTCGTTTCGCGAGCTTGTCTTTGGCGTTCCGCATGCGCATTTCGTCAATGCTGCGTTCGTCTATTCGAAGCCGCTCGAGCTCAACCGGTTCAATGGGCCTAACCGCGGCGCCTGGTATGCGGCACTTGCTGTCGAGACCTGCCTGCGCGAAGTCGAGTTCCACATCACCGAGTTTCTTGCCAGGGCGGGAATCTTCAAGACCACGATCGACTATGCCGAGATGTTCGCGAGCCTTGCGGGCGAGTATGTCGATTTGCGCGAGAACCAGGATCATCCGTCACTGCTTCCCGACCCTGCTGTCGGCTATCCGGCCGGTAATGTCCTGGCTGATGCTGTCAGGGCGAAAGGGCTCAACGGCATCATCTACCCATCCGTCCGTCACGAGGGCGGAACATGCATCGTCGCGCTCTGGCCTCAGGCGGTGCAGTCGGTCGCGCCGGGCGATCTCTGGCGCATGACCTGGTCTGGAAAACCGAAGCCGAAGATCGAGAAGGTAACCGCTTAGGAAGCAGGTGC
>Ga0335075_10014937_pt1 | contig 11640 bp, 9 predicted proteins | sample Lox_Sample_24_FD_206723 | JGI IMG/M metagenome (GOLD analysis project Ga0335075, IMG submission 206723) | Soil microbial communities from Loxahatchee National Wildlife Refuge, Florida, United States - Lox_Sample_2.4 | ecosystem: Environmental > Terrestrial > Soil > Wetlands | place: USA: Florida...
TCCCCACTTACGGCTGGTACATCGGCTCTGCGAGTACGCCTTTTGGTAGTATTGCCATTCGAGATAGTTCCCGTAGTCATAGAGGCACTGCCGTGTGGCAACGCCCCAGTCTGATCAAGCTGAACGGGAAGATCGGCGGGCAGGCCATCCAGATTCTGTGTAGCTAGGTTCACCCCAGCTTCCTTCTTAACTTCTTCTGATTAGAAATAACCTTCTATCCGGTTACCTCTTCTTCCTCGAACGTCTCTAGAAGTCATTCCTTGCAGGCCGCATCTGGGGCCGCATCACTTTTGTAGAAGTCAGGCTTAACGGGAGCATCCTCGTTAATGACTCTCCACGCCTTCAGCTTATTCAAAGCCATTTCCGTAGATATCCTCCGTGTACCGTAGTTATTTTTGCTGGTCGGCTTAGACCACTGTTGTAGTTCGCGAGTAGCCATGTTGGGCTAACTACTGAAGGAAATAGGTAGGTCTCGTAAGAGGGGTTGTCTGGTACACCTAGGGCGAGTCGGTGGCAGCTACACTGTAGCTCAAGATGTGCAAATCGATGTAAGCTAAACTGTAGCTTCAGGGTGCGCGTCGGCGTAAGCTACGTTGTAGCTTCAGAGTGCGCGTCGGTGCAAGCTACAGCTTCAGGGTGCGCGTCGGCGCAAGCTACACTGAAGCTTCAGATGTAGGTCGGTTCCAGCTATACTGTAACATCAGGATGCAAATCGATGCAAGCTAAACTGTAGCTTCATGATGCGCGTCGGCGCAAGCTACACTGTAGCTTCAGAGGTGCTTGGCACCTTCAACAGATCTTCGAGGATGCATTCCCCAATATGCCTTGCGGTGGCACCAATATGGGGTGGATTACTCATATAAGCTTTCACTGCTCCCAAAGACAAACATTGCCCTCCTCCCCACTTTAGCTAGCTTCCACTTTGAGATTAGCCACCTTTTGAGTTTCCTTGGCACACAGTACGAAGGTGAATTCTTAAACCCCAACCTCGTCCGATGTAACCACGCCAGCTTACTCTGGACCAGCTTTTTGCGATCATTGAGATTCTTGGTCCGTTCTCCTGGATCTTGTGGAACGTCTGCGGTATCCCTGGAGGTAAAGAAATTGAAAGACAGCAATTTCACTCACTGCCAACACCAGAGGTTGCACTGATAAGCATATCAGCGCGCTTTCACAGTTCGAAAGGCTGGTGTTACCTCAGTACATTGTCCAGCTATTATTCGTGAATCTAAATAGACCCACTATAATACGGGACCATGTCATCTGAAACCGGACTTCGTCCAGATGGCCAGACGACTAAAATCCTTTCGACTGACGATCTGAAAACATCATGGCAGGACTACTCCATAGAGTCTCTGTACAATCCAATGGGCAAGCGCTACGAAGATGCCTATGGCCACATTCCTGAGCAAGCGGAATCACTCAATTGGCTGATATCTCAACTGCCGCTCGGGAGCAAGATCCTTGACATTGGCTCTGGCACAGGGAAGCCGACCGCAGATGCCTTGACCTCCGCAGGCCACGCTGTCCACGGCATCGATATATCAGATAGCATGCTCGATGTCGCGCGAAAACAAGTCCCGCTTGCCACTTTTCAGAAGATCGATTTCCGCGACTTCACTGCCGAGCCCGCCACGTACGACGCCATTACCTCTTACTTCGCCTTCCTCCTGGCCATGCCGCAAGCCCAGATCCGAGAAATGATTCAGAAGATTCACGGGTGGCTCAAGCCTGGTGGCTTTTTCGTCTTCTCCACCGTTCCAGCGGATATCGAGCATCTGCCGGCGCAGTGGTTGGGAAACGATGTGATCCTTACGTCAATGTCAGAAGATCAATATGCAGAGTGCTTCCGTGAAGCTGGGTTCGAGATAGTGCATCAAAAGACATCTGTCTTCGTTCCGAAGGCGGCCGAGGCTGGGTTGTGCAAACCAGAGGAGACTGGGGAGGAGCATCAACTTTACATGTATGTGAAGAAGGTGTGAATCTGACTGGAAGCAGCTGTCGGCGAGTGGAGCAAAAGCGGAAACTCCATTACCCACCATTTTGGAACCTACACAATGCACATCTCTCCTAAGCTCATACATTCCTTTCGAGCAATATCTACTGCTTACCTATTTGCCAAGCCATGCACATAGCATTCTCCATCGATCAAGATATGAGACCTCGCCGCAGGTTCATTTTTCATCGCTTCTAGATCCACGGGACTACGCTCCCTGAGTAGGAATGGCAACTGTCCTCCTAAGCTGTGCAGATTTTGTCACGTGTTTGTACGCGTCTGCCTGAGAGGTCCAAGCAGCCTCGTCTCCTCTAAAATAGTTTTTGCTTCCAAAATTTCCATCTAGTGCTTCATTCGTCTAACCCAGCGTCCATGCCTTCCGGTGGCCAGAATCGAGCGGCGAATACACGTACTTCCAAGGATGCCATAGCGCTTCGCACGGTTCATCTTCCTCAGAGTAGGCGTAAGGACCAGCTTTTAGCATCAGGTAGAGTGGGCCGAATGCAATTAAAGCTCCTGACATCGAATTGTTGTTAACTGGCCATCTCACGCAACAGTGAATCCATCACACGATAATTTGCAAAACCTGCTTTTAACGAGGTGAAAAACCAGCAAGACAGACGCAGCACCAGCACGAAAGCACAATGAGCGGAACCATTTAGGGGCCACCATAACACACCACCGTACGCCGTCCAACACCACAAGATTCTGCCAGCAAATTATTCACACCACCTCAGCCGAAGAGCTTCAAAATTGTAGAGGTCAGAGTGTTCAACACATGGCTAGGGTTAGTAGTTGGAGTTAGGTTAGGATTAGTTGTCGTAGGTCGATGCTGCTGGGGCCTCCGCTAGAGAGGCATCACCAAAGACTCTCCAGAACATGGTAGAACATCTTGTTGACATTTATCGTTCACAGTGTTAGATAGCAATGGTTCTGTTCTTGGTACACTCCTAGAGCTATTGGTATTTGCCCGAAACCCGGTTCCAATGTTGTCTTTCTGAGCACCACTTACCTCAGGCTATGTTAAGGCTTGGGTAAATCATCTTCGACCTTTGCTTACGGCGGCATTGTCATAGCGCATGGAAAGCCTCTGAGCTCACTGTCAGAGGGATCCGCGCCTCAGATTGCTCTAGCTAGCAACGGGAGACACCTCCACTCAATATATACACTGTGAGCTGTTGCGATTATAATCAGGCGCGCTAATCATAATTCCCGCTGATCCCTTCTTCATACCTTCCTCGATTCAGTGACTCACTACTGGGTTTTCATTGGGACTGACGTTGCTAGCTGACTAGATACCAAAGGGCTGCAGTCATCTGGTCTCCTTATTCGAATTCAGCCACGGCGGGAATCACCGGGTTCTCACATGAGATGATATGTTCCAGAACTTCGTTCAGGCTTTTCGCAGCGGCATACTTCTTACAGCGTTCCCTGTCCGCTACAGTAACCCCAGCGTCAATCAGAACTTTAATTCCCGGTAGGAACCCTTGCCATGTAGCAAGCAACAGCGGAGTCGGCACCTGTCCGAGTTTTGGGGTAGCTTGGCGATTGGTGTCGTCTTGTATCCGCTCCTCTAGCCCTGGCCCTGAACCACGGGGTACATCGCCTGCCGTTCCGTACTTTGGAAAAGGTTTCCGATCGCCTCGAGACAGGGCGAAACTGTCTAGCTCTCCTTTCCTATAGACGGGGTCTCTTTTTGACGCGCTCAAATGATCGGAGAGAGGTTCGAGCCGCGGTGAACGGTAAGCACTCATCAGAGTAGTGGAAACGGGATACACAAAGCGGCGGAAGAGTCGAATGACATTCAGGTGCTCCTCCCGAACAGCGTAATGTAAAGGCGTCCATTCAACCACGTTGAAATATCGGTCGACACCTGGTCTTTCCATCAACACTAGAGCGGCCTCTCCATGCCCATAGTATGCCGCAAGATGCAACGGCGTCAATCCGTGCTCTTCACGCAGATCCGAGCTAGCCCCTGCATCCAAAAGCAGGCTGAGCATGTCGCTGTCACTGCCCACCGTTGCAGCGACATGTAGAGGGGCTCGGCCATCAACGAGCCGGCCGTTTGGATCAGCTCCGCTCTGAAGCAGGAATTCGGCCAGGGAGCGCCATCTGTTCACTACGGCAAGACTCAATGCCGTTTCACCGTGCGCGAGGTTGGCATTGAAGTCCACACCTGCCGAAATAAGGAGCCTGGCAACAGCCTCATTACCAGATTCCATCGCTAGCTGGAGGGGAGTGCGCCCATCGGCGGTTTTGCTGTTAACATCCACAACATGACCAAGTAGATGCTTGACCGTCTCTTCTCGCCCATTCTCTGCCGCCATATGAATTGGTCTACGGCCGTCTTCTACCCTGCATTCAACATCAGTCATATTTTCGACCAACAGACGATTCATGACCAGCGATAAGCCATGCGTAGCACAAAAATGCACTGGTTTCATTGAGACCGGATACTTGTATGCCCCCTCAAGATGACGTAGCACTAGGATGGATGATTCGAAGTTCCCCTTATCCGAATCAAAAAATTTCTCGAGGAATGGCCATACTTGCTCGATACCCTCTTCAGAAGTAGGTAGATGATGAAACCAGTAGCGCAAAGCGTAGTCATAAAAGGCACGCTCAGCGAAGTCCTCGATCGGTACAGCCCCGACCGTCGAAGTATCTCTGGGATCCAATCCCATGAACGATTGCATATTGGCCAAGCTAAAGTCTTTGAAAGAAAGGTAGGCGAGGCAGGTTGTGGTGAGATCGACCATTGATTGACCGCTTGGAATATAGTATGATCTAGGGATACGGCTGCGAGTGTCGGTCGAGGTCAGGAACTCGTAAACGGAATGGTGAGCTAGGGTGAGCAAACCCGTTGACTCTGAATGCCTGATAAGACTCCCACAAATCTGGAAAATGTCTTCTGGTACATAAAGCCTCTGTAGAGCGTTCAGACAAGTATTGTGGTCCTCAACAGTGACGGCTTGCACAAGCTGCGCAAGGGTCAAGGGTGAGACCGCAAGTGCTAGCCATTTCAACGTCCTTGCAGCGAGAAACTCATGTTCAGGTGGAATGTCGAGCAGAATGCGATTGTAAGTCCCATATAGACCGCGAGGTAGAGAGCTCAGAGCAGACTCAACGCCGGCAGGGCTGGTGAGAAGAGAGAGTTGGTCCATTTGGCAAGAGGCCCAAAGAAACCTGTGGTAAGAATGAAAAGTCAGTCTCAAGTTTCGCAAGAATAGTTTGTCGAATCGTGAATTCTTACATTCCCTCAGCCCCATTGACCAACCTCTCGACCATATACTCAGATGCCGCACGTTTCAATCTTTCTGGGCCATGCTTGATCCGATGTCGTACGTATAGATCAATGTCCTGAGCCAGCGCACCAGCAGTCACGGTAATATCTGGAGAGAAATCAAGGTATTCGCGGACCTTGGTATCACCTGTGCGACTCGAAACCAATATTTTGACATTGCTGCATTTTTCGATCAATACCATGACCAGGGAAAGCATCTCGTCCTTGTTCTCAGTGCTGCATTCATCCAAGGCATCCAGACAAATATACACCGTTTGTAGCTCTTTAATCAGAAGAATGATTAAATCACGCATCTTGTCTGAGGTTGCAGCTAGCGTTCCATCATCGCACTCTCTGAACAAATCCATGGCAGGCCCAGCCTCAGGGTATGTGAGGTAACGAATGATCTGTGCCGTCAACGAGGACAGGATTTGTGAGACCGAGATCGATTCGGCCTCGTTGTAAGCGAAGTAGAAATATGCAATACCAGAGGCCTTTTCCAGGGCAGGTGGTTGGTCCTGAAGGTATTCGATGACTTGAGACCTGAATGCGTGTGAGCAGGAAATGTAAATGCATTTGCTGTGAAGCCAGTCCTACATTAAGACCGTTTTGCCGGAACCAGCTATATGAGGGACTCCATCAGCAAGGCGACGTTGTGGCGCTTGGAAAATATGACCTACGCATGCCATGCAACCACAGCAAAGAGCCATCTCCCTTAGCCCAGCTGATGAATTCAGGATGCTCCAAGAGCCACTCTCCGGTGCCTGGGACTCCGAGTTTTGCGGCTTTGGCATGCCTTTCGTTGCTTTTTGGCACCAGCCACTGGAAAAGCGATTTTCGAGCAAGAACTGCTGATCCTGAGCTCTACCCTCGTAGACTTCTAAGGTTTACTTACGGACGCTCTCCTCTTGGGAGGCCAATTTTTCTTTCTCGTGTTCGTCTTTCATATCTAGAAGCTGTAGAGATATTTCCGTTTGCAAGTCGAGCATCTCTTCCGTACGTCTTCTAAGAAATTGTTCACATGATTAGCCTAAAGGCTGAAGCATAGGAGCTTGATATGCACGAGACTTGCCGTAAGTCAACTCCCAAGCACAGCGCGAAGATTTGCCTATAGCGAGCAATCTCTTGAATCATTTTGTTGATCTCTGGCTCACAAAATTGCCACTTGATGGCCAGAATGGCTTTCCTACTCTTCTCCAACTTCTCTAGGATCTCTTGGAGCTTCTTCATCGTCTTGCGGCAATCATTGAGAGAGGACTCTAGGACCTGTGATATTTCTGCGTTTCTGGGTCCTTCTATCTCAGTTGTCCTTTCAGCTTGCTCCTTCTGAGCTGATAGGGCGCAAAGGAGCCCGGTAAGTTGAGAAAGCTCTGTGAGTAGCCGCTCGACTTCCTTGCTCGAGCCCTGTAGGGATCGCAGGATAGCATAACCTTTCGTTAGAGCAGTAGCTGCGAGCGTAAGCAGTCCCGTAACACTAGCGGCAACACTAAGCGGATCTGCCATAACAACTGCAATGTGAATGAACGCCGGGCTGCTCTGTAACACGAAAAGACCGCCGAGCGGGGATGTGAGCGAGAGATTTGGTGAGGTGAGAAGTTCCTATCTACTACAAGAGATGGATGGGATGCTGCGAATCTATGAAGTGGAGCCGCGACTTAAAACGAACCCGTTGCGTAGCCTTGTGCTGAGGTAGCGGGATAGCGGCAGTGGAACAGCAACGACGGTTCGAGCGATGGCAACAGTGTCGTGATATCATGGACAAAGGTACCCATTCAAAATCACAGTAGGAACGAGAAAATGTACGAGAAGACGAAGAGACGATTGCCAATTGAGATTTCTCATCCGGCCGGAGGTTTGGGGAGTCCCTGGCTAGAAAATATTGTATCAGGCAACTGTTGGTAGGAGCTCAGCCACCACCAGCCAAGACCAGAACTGGTGGCGCAGCTCCATGGTGCATTCGCTGGTAATGTCTTGAGCAAACTTTGACATATAACAAGTGTCCTTAACGTCTTGCATGTACGCCTATTTCACCGCGTTAAATCTAGGCCTAGAAGGCAGACTATCCGGTCGCCTGAATGACTATCGATAGGCACTGAAGTCGGCTGCCTAAAAGATCCCTTCCAGGTGGATCTTAAAGACTTTAGCGTGGCGAAAATGGGGGTTCCGCACAATGAAATCTATGCTATTTCGGTTGCTAGATCTTCAGTCAGATGGAGAGCCTCACCAGATATGACTTTTTCATATCCTGCACTAAGGGGACCTATCCCTCTCTATCAGTGACATCAACAAGATATTTCCGGTACTGTATGTCTTTGATGTGCTTCTGATCTTGCATTCATTATCTTCACAGAGCTTCCCATTCTCAGCATTCATGCCCGTCGGACTTGGCAATCACCTGAACCACCATTCTTCGTCGTAGAGCCGTTACAAATGACTTCTTCAGCTGCGTCGAACGAGCACAACCACCCCGCTGCTCAAGAGACAACTCCACTTCTCGCTGCTTCCGCGGCCGGGCCGACTGCCCAAGCCAACGAGGAGGCACTCGTCCACAAGGCAGTACCGAAAGATGACGATGACAAACCCTTACCAAAGGCCCAGATATTCCTGCTCTGCTATGCTCGGCTTGTTGAGCCAATTGCATTCTTCTCCATCTTTCCTTTCGTTAATCAGATGATATGGGAGACTGGCCACCTTACAGCGGGCGATGTCGGCTTCTACAGCGGCCTGATCGAGTCTCCAAAATCATTAACCCAAATGCTGGTCATGATCTCATGGGGTCGTGCTGCGGATCGCTTCGGAAGGAAACCGGTTCTAGTTAGTTCGTTAGCTGGAGTGGCAATGGCTACATCAATCTTTGGGCTTAGCAAGGCGATCTGGCAAATGATCCTTTTCAGGTGTCTCGCAGGAGTCTTTGCGGGTACAATTGTCACTGTGCGAAGCATGATTACAGAGAACAGTACGCCTAGAACTCAGGCAAGGGCCTTTAGTTTCTTCGCCTTTGCCGGTAATTTGGGCATCTTCATTGGACCTCTCATTGGTGGTGGGCTGTCGAAGCCGGCTGAGCAGTATCCCTCTGTCTTTGGGCGAATCAAGCTCTTTAAGGACTTTCCCTATGCACTTCCGACTTTTGCCACAGGCGCCGTCGGTGCAAGTGCGGCAATCATCAGCGCACTGTTCATCAAAGAGACGCTGAATCGAAAAGTGCACGGTTGGCTTTCAGACGATGGGCCGAGGTCGACATGGGAGATTGTCAAATCTCCTGGTGTCGTCACCGTGCTGTTCCTTTACGGTGGAGCCATGCTTCTTGCTTTAGCCTACACGGCTGTATTGCCAGTGCTTTGCTTCACGCCTGTGGAATTGGGCGGTTTCGGTTTCTCTCCTCTCTGGATTTCTATCCTCATAGCAACGGGAGGCGCGTCCCAAGCGATCTGGCTCTTGTTGGTCTTCCCGCCTCTACAGCATAGGTTCGGTACTGGAGGTGTCTTGCGTGGCTGCGCCATCGCTTGGCCCTTCATGTTCGCGATCTGGCCACTCTGCAATGAGTTGCTGAGACATGATCACACCGTTGCTTTCTGGATTGTGGGGCCAATCAACCTGGTACTGGGAAGCGGTGTAGCGATGGCCTTCAGTAAGTTGTCCTTTTTAGCTGCCTTATCACTCGCTTACGTGTTTTACAGCTGCCGTACAGCTCGCGCTCAACGATATTGCGCCCTCGCCATCTACCCTCGGAACGCTTAATGCTCTGGCCTTGACCATTGTCAGCGGCATAAGAGCTGTGGCACCAGCCGCATTTTCAAGCATTTTCGCCGCCGGAGTCCGAAATCAGACTATTGACGGCCACCTTATTTGGGTCATCTTGGTATCGCTTGCCGTTGCGTACATCGTCTCCGTGCAATGGCTGCCGGAGAAGGCTGAAGGCAAACTGAAGGAGGATGAGGCCTCCGGATAAATAAGAGCTGGTCTAGCATAAGATGGCAACAAGAACTCACGTTCAAAAGTCAAGTGTGAGAAGCGGCTAAGGTGTCAGGCCATCTAAAGGATGCTAAGGTCACTGTGGCAAGATACGAGGACGTGAGGCCACTCTAAATAGTGCCAATGGGTTTGAAAGAGTAAAGAGAGCCGGGCATTGAAATGAGTTCTAAGGTGGGAGGATGGCGGTAATGAGGGCGATAGGATCATGCAGAATGGCATTGCTGCGATGGCTATTGACGCTACCAAGCAGCTGACGCTGATAGTTGAGCGCTTGCTCTGCTTATCATGTAGTCATGGCTGCAGCGAGAGACTGGAGCAGCCGGCACCGACAGTGCAGACATAATACTCTCGATTTCAAGCAGCAGCGGAGCGGAAAAGCGCTCCTCTGTTTCAAGGGACAGGGCTAAAGTGGTTGGTCGCGACAAAGTATGCAGGGGCAATGTCTCGTAAAGCATTCCGCCCCAGACTACCATCAGTCGTTCATCTCGAGCTCGAAGTGCGAAGGCGGTATTGAAATCTCTAATGCCAAGGTATCCTAGCAATCATTCTTGCCTTTGTGAGGCAACGTAGCTATCGCTTTTCTAGCTGCATCAGAAGTTCGACAATGAAACTAGACTGACTATGAATGGCGAGACACTGGCTGGCAGAGATAATGCTGGTGAAGCAGAAACCTTTCATGGGAGCGTGACCAGTAATGGTGAGTTAAAGGCAAGAAACTTGTTAGCAGCTTGTATTGCCATAACAGCGCACTCGATGTTGAACAGGCTGAGAATCCTCCATAGCTGTTGGGAAGTCTCTATGAATATCGCAAGCGCCGATTACTGACCTAGGAAGTCCCACCATGCAGGACCCTTCTCCCATTACCACCAAACCAGCACAATGAAAAGATGATACCAGGTCACAAAAAATGGAAAGATTTGCACTTCTCACTCCTTACGAGTGTTTGTGATTTTTGGGGCGGAAAATGATGGAGCACCGTTGGACCAAATGGAATAAGGACCAACCCACGTATCCGAATATTCTCTTCAAAGGATGTGAATATTCTTTTGTTCGAGGCCCAGGATGCAATATTCGAACTGCAGCACGAGTGTAGTTTGATGGAAGTAATAGTCTAATTGCCAAGGCGTTTGCTTAGGTAAGAAGCAGGTTAGCAGCGGAATTCTGTCATTTGGTACTACTAATCGTTGAACTCGAGTTGAGCCTTGACAATCAACTCATGACGACAACAGTGGCCCCGCCGAATCAATAAATCCCCACAATGGCAGGATCTGTGTCTAGATTTCGCTGTCTTCATGGCATTTCATCGCCTTCGCCGTTTAGGGTCTTTCTACCGCAAACATCGGCCCCAACCCAATCGCGATTATTCGCCACTGCAACCTCTGAGCCCCCCTCAATCGACTCACCAACTAGCAAGCCACGAGTTCGACCAACACGCTTTGCAGATAAATTGAACGCTGGTCCTTCATTCTCAGACTTCGTTGGCAGCAATGAACCGCCTCTAGATCCATCAGAAGCGTATGCCCTGAAGACTGCACTTGTGGGACCAAAGGGCAAACAGAAAGAAATTACACGCCTCCCTTCTTGGCTTAAGACTCCAATACCCGATAGCTCGTCGTACAAAAAGATCAAAAACGACCTAAGAGGTCTGAATCTCCACACTGTCTGCGAAGAAGCAAGATGTCCAAATATCTCCGATTGTTGGGGTGGTAGTTCAAAGTCTGCGGCTACGGCTACAATCATGCTCATGGGTGACACTTGTACGAGAGGATGCCGATTTTGCAGTGTGAAAACCTCCAAGGCTCCCCCGCCACTAGATCCGCATGAACCAGAGCACACCGCCGAGGCGTTGTCGAGGTGGGGACTGGGCTATGTGGTGTTGACTTCGGTGGATCGGGATGACCTGGCCGATGGCGGCGCAAGACACTTTGCTGAGACGGTTATCAAGATCAAGTCGAAATCTCCTGGTATGCTTGTTGAGTGTCTAACTGGAGACTACGCAGGCGATCTAGAAATGGTTGGCCTCGTGGCTAGGAGTGGGCTTGACGTCTACGCCCACAACGTTGAGACAGTGGAGGCTTTGACTCCTCAAGTGCGGGACCGAAGAGCTACCTTCCGACAGTCACTAAGTGTGCTTGAAGCTGCAAAGGCTGCGAGGCCGGGCCTCATCACAAAGACTTCCATTATGCTCGGCCTAGGAGAGACAGAGGAGCAGCTATGGGAGACGCTAAGAGAACTACGGAAAATTGACGTTGATGTTGTCACGTTCGGCCAGTACATGCGCCCGACGAAAAGGCACATGGCTGTTCATGAATATGTCACACCAGATGTATTCGAAATGTGGCGGCAAAGAGCACTGGACATGGGCTTCCTCTATTGTGCTAGTGGACCA
>Ga0335075_10014938_pt1 | contig 11639 bp, 6 predicted proteins | sample Lox_Sample_24_FD_206723 | JGI IMG/M metagenome (GOLD analysis project Ga0335075, IMG submission 206723) | Soil microbial communities from Loxahatchee National Wildlife Refuge, Florida, United States - Lox_Sample_2.4 | ecosystem: Environmental > Terrestrial > Soil > Wetlands | place: USA: Florida...
CGAAGATCCGCGCGGCGGCCCGGTCGCGCTGCTCAAACGACGGCCCGGTGCCGAGCGAATGGATGAGGTAGTACGCCACGTCGACGCCGTCCATGGCGCGCGCCACCGCGGCCGGGTCGGCAGCGTCTGCTACCGCGACCTCTACCTGACCAGACCAGGAGCGACCGCCGAGCTTGTTCGCATCCCGCGCCATGCACCGGACTGTGTAGCCGCAGGCCAGCAGCTCAGGAACCAGCCGACCGCCGATATATCCGGTAGCTCCGGTCACAAGGCAGCGCAGCGGCGGCGCCATACATCGAGTTTTGCACGCCAGCGACTCGTGACAGGCGGCTGGCCCGGGCGGCCGGATCGCCGTCGCTAAGCGTCCAGGGAGTCCGTTGGCAGCTCAGCGAACGGCCGGACCCAGCGCAGCATCGCGGCGTCTCCACCTGGCTCGTGGCTGACTGCTTCGACCAGTCCTTCCAGGCTGTGCGCTTGCACTTGCCGGTTGCTTCCCATGATGTCGCGCGCTGTGAAGTCGCCGGGGCCACCTCGCCTGGTACGGTTTACAGCCGAGAGCTCCTTAACGCGGTATCGCCAGCGCGCACCCGCGAGCCCACTGGCAACGCACTACTCCGGGCGCAGGCCTATCAGTCGCTGCAGGGCTTCCACCGTTTGCAGGAAGCTGTCTTCCGGCGTGGTCGCGGGATCGATGAGCCGGTGCAACCGAAAGCCGTCCTCGAGCGCGAGCAGGATCGAAGCCCATGCCGGATCCGCTGTGGTGCCCTGCGCGCTCGTCTGGGCAATGATCTCAGCGATCGTGGCACGCCGGTCGCGCAGCCGCCGGGCGAGCTCGGGCCGGTTCTCCCTGGCCCGCGCGACGTAGAGGATCACCTCCATGTGGAGCAGTTCAGACCGGTCGAGCGGGTCGTCCTGATCTGGTTTGGCGGCGCGTAGTGCGGCGACGAAATCGACCGGGTCCCGGTGCCGGGCTAGCAGTTCCAGGTTGCGCCGAGCCGACCGCTGGGCGTGATCGGCCAGCATGGCAATGATGAGCTCGTCCTTGCTGGCGAAGTTTGAGTAGAAGGCGCCGCGGGTGAAGCCAGCAGCCTCGGCGATCGCCTCGATGCTCGCCGCGGCGATGCCCTGAGTCTCGAAGACGCGCCCGGCCGCGTCGAAGAGCCGCTGGCGAGTTTCCTCACGCGTGGGCCGGATACGCGCTCTTGACATGACAGCAGGATACAGCATTGTATTGAGTCGATACATCAGTGGATCGACTAGCAAAAGGTGACCAATGACCGAGACCACCGTTGAGGAGCAGTTCTTCATCGGCGCAATGACCCCGGCGGCGCGTGAGGATCCTTATCCGCACTACGAGGCTTACCGCGGCAGCGAGCCGCTGATGCGGGCCGCCGACACGATCTGGTTCTGCCTGTCGCTTCCGCACGTGGCGGCCATGCTCCGTAATCCGGTGCTGTCCAGCAACGAGACGCGGGCCACCACTGAGATAGGAGTCCACGAGCAGTCGGTCGTGCGCACGCAGAGCCTGCTGTTCATGGATCCGCCCGATCACACCCGGCTGCGCAGTCTGGTCTCTCGCGCGTTCACGCCTCGGCGCGTGCAGGGGCTGCGCGCGACCATCGAGCAAATCTGCACCGCGCTCGTTGGCAACATCCTCGCCAGCGTCGCGCCCGGCGAGCCCTTCGACCTCATCGAGCGCCTGGCCTATCCGCTGCCGGTGCAGGTGATCTGCTCATTGCTCGGCGTGCCAGCGGCCGACGAGAGCATCTTTACCGGCTGGTCGCGAGCCCTGTCGCGGTCGATCGATCCGTCGGTGCTCCGGTCTGCTGACGACGACCGGGCCATCGAGGAAGCCGAGGTCGGCCTGCACGACTACCTCACCGATCTGCTCGCGGCGCGGCGCGCCCGCCCTGCGGACGACTTGCTGTCCGATCTGCTCGCCGTTCAGGACGGCGGCGACTCTATCTCGCCAGCAGAGGTCGTGAGCCTGGCGATGCTCCTTCTGGTGGCGGGACACGAGACGACCGTCAACCTCATCGGCAACGGCACCCTGGCGCTGCTGCGTAATCAGAGCCAGCTAGCGCTTCTCCTGGCGGCTGGAGAACTCATTCCTGGTGCCGTGGAGGAGCTGCTCCGGTTCGACAGCCCAGTGCAGATCAGCCAGCGAGTGGTGACCGAGGATATGGCGCTGGCAGGCCGGAGAGTTCGCGCCGGCGACGAGATAGTCCTGATGCTCGGCGCCGCGAACAGGGATCCGGCCGTGTTCGCTGACGCGGCCACACTGGACATCACCCGCCCGGACGCGCACCGGCACGTGGCATTCGGCGGCGGCATCCACCACTGCCTAGGCGCGGCGCTCGCGCGCCTGGAAGGCCAGGTCGCGTTTGCCGCACTGCTCTCCCGTGTCGGGCGGCTCGAGCTTGCCGGGGAGCCAGTACGGCGGCCAACCTTCACTCTCCGGGGGTTGGAATCTCTTCCAGTGCGGGCCGCGCTCTGACCCCGGCACTCAGACTGCCCGGAACGGCAAGTGAGTCGACGGCGACGGCTCCGTCCGGGCCGCAGATCAGCGGGTTGATGTCCAAGGCATCGAGCTGGTCACCAAGCTCGATCGCCAGCTCCGACAGCCCGCAGACGGCCCGGATCACGGCATCCATATCGGCTGGCGGGGCGCCCCGGACGCCTGCCAGCAGCCTCGCAACGCGCAGTCCTGCCACGAGTTCCCCGGCCTGCACCGGACTGACCGGCGGCAGCGCGACGGCGCGGTCGGCCAGCAGTTCCACCAGGACTCCCCCGGCGCCGATCACGATCAGCGGGCCCAGTTCCGGGTCAGTCACGACGCCTAGCGCGAGCTCGGTCCCGGCAGCAACCGCCTGGCACACCAGCACCCGCGAGCCCAGGCGCGTCGCCAGGTCTGCGTACGCAGCAGCAAGTTCTGACGCGTCAGCAATCCCGAGCACCACACCGCCGACGTCGGACTTGTGCAAGATCCCTGGCTCGTCGGTCTTCAGCACAACCGGGTAGCCGACCTGCTCCGCAGCCGCGAGCGCTGCCTGGAGGTCACTGGCCGGGTGCGAGCGGGCTACCGCGATCCCGTAGCCGGCCAGGACGTTCAGCAGCGCTGCTCCGGCCGCCTGTCCGCCAGCCAGCAGCGCGGCTCCCCGCGCCTGGCGATCGCGGTCGATCACAGCGACGTGGGTGCCGCCCTGGCGGGCCGGTGACTCCGCTAGATCGGCACCCTGGTGCCGGGCGTGATCGATCAGGTGGCGGAGCGCCAGCAGACCTGAGCGCGTGCCCTCGAGCACCCCGACGCCCTGGCCGCGCAACTGCCGGGCCAGCTCCGGGTCGATCGCGCTGGTCAGGTTGCTCAGCACCGCGAGCGGCTTAGGAGTCCGCGCGGCCACATCGGACAACGCGAGCGGATATGAGTCGTCGCCGTCGTACTCGTGGACCAGATCCACCGCCAGGGCCACCGCTTCGACCGCCGGGTCATCCGCGAGTGCCAGCATGCAGCCGCCGAACAACTCCCTGGTGTCAGCGCCGGTGCCCCAGACATCCAGCGGATTGGCCGGCACCAGGCCGGGGTCCAGCAGGCTGGCCAGCCGATCGCGAGTGACCTGCCCGATCTCTGCGAACGGGACGCCGAGCGACTCCGCTACATCGGCTACATGCGCCCGCTCCAGCCCGGAGTCGTGCACGGCGGCGATCCCGGCCGGCGTCGCCGCGGTCCCCTGGTACCGCCCTGCGGAAACCCGGCGGCCGAGCGAGAACAGCTCGAGCGTGTCGGTGAACTCGGCCAGATCGCTCACGCGGTGCACTCCGTACGCCCGCGCGAGCGCCTCCCACCCGCCGTCAGATCCGGCCAGCGCACCGGAGTGAGCCGCGACCATCGCCCGGCCGCGATCCGAGCTACCCGCGGTCAGCAGCACCACGGGGATGTCCGCCGCTGCCGCTCTACCTAGCACCTCCCGCAGCGCCGCGCCATCCCTGATGGTCTCGAGCACGAGTCCGAGCACCCGGGTGCCGGGCTGGGCCAGCGCGTAGTCGAGGTAAGCCGGAGCCGCGGTCACCAGTTCCTGGCCAGACGAGACAGCCAGCGTGAAGCCGAAGCCGCGCCGCGCGCGCAGCATCGCGGAGAACACCGACCCGGAATGAGTGATCAGCGCTACCGGCCCGGCGGGCAGCGGGTCGGGCTCGGTATAGCCGAGGGCGCGCAGCCCATGGCTGACGTTCGCGAAACCCATGCAGCCGGCCCCGCACAGCGCCATCCCGGCATCGCGTGCGATTGTCGCGAGCCGGTCGCGCAACCCCGGTGTGCTCGCGTGCCCGGTGACGGCGGTGAGCGAGCCGTCGCCGATACCGCGCCCTTCAGAAGCGATGGGCACCTGGCCTTCGTGCGCGTTTCCGAAGATGACAGCGGAGCGGCAACCGGTTTCGACTGCCAGCGACAGCTGCTGCTCCAGCGCCGTGTCCGGGACCGCCAGCAGCGCTAGCTCGGGGGCCTCGGGCAGGTCAGCCAGCGATGGGTAGCAGCAAGCGCCGGCCAGTTCGGCATACCGAGGATTGACCGGGTAAACCCGCGGCCGCGCGGTGCTCTTGCTGACCTCGTCGAGCATCCGGCTGCCGAAGCTTGCGGCCCGCGGTGACGCACCCACCAGGGCGACACTGCGCGCCTCCAGCATGGTCCTGACAGCGTCGCCGACCGCCGAGCTGGTGCTGCTCAGCGGCCGGGGTACGTGCCCGTTCCCGCCCTGATGGGTTTTGTGATCCGGCAGCGCCGTCATGACCGCCCGCGGGCCCGGCGGGACCCGCCGCGGACGGTCGCCTTGCGGTCGGCGATCGCGGCCCGTGCGGCCTGCCAGCCCGGGATGCCGCAGACGCCGCCGCCGGCGTGCGTGGCCGAACTGCCGTAGTACAGGCCATCGACGGGCGTGCGGTAGTCAGCGAAGCCGGGCGCGGGGCGCATGTGGAACAGCTGCTCCAGCGACAGCTCGCCGTGGAAGATGTTGCCGCCGATCAGCCCGTACTCGTGCTCCATCTGGTGCGGGCCGACGATGTCCCGGTGCAGGATCGAGCTCTTGAAGTTCGGCGCCAGCTCGTTGTAGCAGTCGATCATCCGGTCGGCGTAGGCCTCAAGCTCTTCGGTGTGCGGTTCGGAGTTCCAGTCGGCCGGAACCCACTGGGTGAACAGCGACATGATGTGCGTGCCCTCGGGCGACAGCGTCTTGTCAAAAGCAGTCGGGATCACGCCGTCGCTGAACGGCCGGACGGCCGGCTTGCCGTCGCGCGCGTCCAGGAAGGCGCGCTCGATGTACTCCATGGTCGGCGCCATCTCGACCGAGCCGGTGTGATGCTCCTGCAGCTGGGTGCCAGGGTCGGCGATGAAGTCCGGCAGCTCGGCGAGCGCGAGGTTGATCTTCACGACCCCGCTGCGGGACTTCCAGTGCTCGATGTCGGTGGCGAAGTCGGCTGGCAGGTGCTCCCGGCCGACCTGATCAAGGAAGGCCGTCTTCGGGTGCAGCGTTGACACGACTACCTTGGCTCGGATCTCGTCGCCGTTCGCCAGGACGACGCCGGCGGCTTTGCCGCCACTGACAACGACCCTGGCGACGGGAGCGTTGAGCCGGATCTCGGCACCGTGCTCGCGGGCAGCGGACTCGATGGCGCTGGACACCGCGCCCATGCCGCCCTCCTGGAAGCCCCAGTTACCGAGATGGCCGTCGCCGACGTCGCCGATCGAGTGGTGCGCCATTACGTAGGCGGTGCCGGGTTCGTACGGGCCGGCCCAGGTTCCGATCACGCCGTTGACCGCGAGCGCGCCCTTGACTTGCGGCGACTCAAACCAGTCGTCGAGAAGGTCGGCAATGCTCATGGTCATCAGCCGGGTCACGTCGGCGATCGTCCTGACGTCGAGGCCGCGGTTGCGCCAGGCCAGCCTCAGCATGCCCGCCAGGTCTTTCGGCTTACGCGAGCCGATGGCGGGCGGCACAGTGAGCAGCAACGGACCGAGAACTTCTGCCAGGCCTGCGAGCCAGGCATCCCACTTCGGCATCGCGTCGGCGTCCTTCTTAGACCACTTCGACACCGACTCGTGGTTGCGCTTGGCGTCGTCGGCGTACAGCGTGATCGAGCCACCCTCCGGGAACGCCTGGTAATAGGGGCCCATCGGGTAGATCTTGTAGCCGTGCCTGGCCAGCTCCAGGTCTTTGATGATCGTCGGTGGCAGCAGGCTCATCACGTAGGAGAGCCTGGTGACCGAGAACTCAGGTGCTTCCGGCCACGGTGATTCGGTCGTAGCCGCGCCGCCGATCTTGTGCCTGCCCTCGAGCACTACGGTTCTCGCCCCGGATCTCGCCAGGTATGCGGCAGCTACGAGGCCGTTGTGCCCTCCGCCTACTACGACGGCGTCGTATGTTTGGGCCATGAGCCAGCCTTCCGTAGGTTGCGGTCACGCGTCCGCGAAGGACTGGCGAAACGTGCCGCGCATGTTTGACTGAATGTTCAGTTTAGAAAACTGCTAGCCTGGAGGCAAGAGAGACCGCCAAAGCAGCACAGCGGACGTTGCCAGCGGGGCCGAACGGGCGAGAATCGACGGGCGGCGATCGGGCACGGAGGCCTATTACGCAGACAGACGGCGCCAACAGCAGGATTATTGCCGTCATGGGAGGAACAGCCGCGATGACAACTCGCGCAGCCGACGGCACTGACGTGCCGGGGACGGCTGATCAACGGCGAGAGCAGATGCTGCACGCGGCGCTCGAGGTTATCTCGGCGCGAGGATATGCCGACACCAGGATTGCCGACGTGGCCGAGCGAGCCGGCGTCAGCCCTGCTCTAGTCATCTACTACTTCAAAACCAAGGACCAGCTCCTCACCGAGGCCATCAGGTACTACGAGGACACCTGGTACGCCGTCGGCCAGAGCAGGATGGCCGGCCTGCAATCAGCCGCCGCTCGCCTCGAAGAGATCGTCGCGATGAGCGTGCTGTCCGAGGCGGACCCTGAGCCCGCAAGCTCATGGCAGCTGTGGCTGGACTTCTGGGCTCAGGCCGCCAGGAACCCCGAGGTGGCCGGCGTCCGGCAGAAGTCGGACGAGCGCTGGCGGGAGCTCATCGGAGTGCTGGTGCTCCAGGGCCAGGAAGCCGGCGAGTTCCGCCCTGTGGACGCAGGCAGCTTCGCCATCTACCTGTCGACGCTGATGGACGGGCTCACTATCCAGATCGCCCTCGAAGATCCGGTAGTTGACTCGGTGCGGGCGTTTGAGCTAAGTATGCATTTTGTTGCTGATCAGCTCGGCTTCGACTGGAAACCTGGCCGAGGCCGCAACTCGTCGAGCCGGGCGGCAATGACAGAAGGGTAGGTGGCCGAGGTGGCTGGTGGCCGCATCGAGCTCGTCTCGCTGACGAAGCGCTTCACCGAAGTCGCGGTCGACAACGTCGACCTGCAGATCGCCAGCGGCGAGTTCTTCTCCCTGCTCGGGCCATCCGGCTGCGGCAAGACGACTACCCTCCGCCTCATCGCCGGCTTCGAGCAGCCCAGCTCAGGCCGGATCCTGCTCGACGGCACCGACGTCTCCGCCGTGCCGCCGCACCGGCGCAACGTGAACACTGTCTTCCAGAGTTATGCGCTCTTCCCGTTCCTTACTGTCTTTGACAACGTCGCGTTCGGGCTCAGGAACAAGCACCTGCCCAAGTCGGACCTGGACCAGCGCGTCTACTCCGCCCTCGAGCTGGTGAAGCTGAAGCAGTTCGCCAAGCGGCGGCCCGGGCAGTTGTCCGGCGGCCAGCAGCAGCGAGTAGCCCTGGCCAGGGCGCTTGTCCTGCAGCCCGCTGTGCTGCTGCTGGACGAACCGCTCGGGGCGCTCGACGCCAAGCTCAGGCGGTCGCTCAAGGTCGAACTGAAGGCACTCCAGGAACAGGTTGGCATCACCTTCCTCTACGTCACCCACGACCAAGAGGAAGCGCTCACCATGTCCGATCGCCTGGCGGTCATGCGGGACGGCAAGGTCGTGCAGATCGGCCCGCCCGCTGAGGTATACGAGTCGCCCGCCGACACCTACGTAGCCGACTTCCTCGGCGTCTCGAACCTGATGCCGGTTGACGTTGTGTCCCGCGGTCCCGGCGCGCACTGCGAGGTTCGGCTGGGCGAGAGCGTGCTGACCGTCGAGCACGGCGGACTGGATGCGCCCGATCAGTCGCACGCGGTGATCCGGCCGGAACGGGTGCGGATCGAGGAGTACGGCTCGCCTGGACCGAACCGGGTACCCGCCATGGTCGAGCGCCTTGTCTACCTGGGCTCCGCGACTCAGGTCTTCCTCCGGCTGGCAGCCGGAGCCGACGTGCAGGCGTTGCTGCAGAATGACGGCGGGCAATCTGGGCTCGCGCAGGGCACTCCGGTGCACGCCTACCTGGCGCCCGACGCGCTCCGCGTGCTTAGCGGCGGCGCCCCGGCTGCGGACCTGACCGCTGCGGAAGAAATCCCGCAGGCAAGCTAACCGCGCGGGACGAAATGCCGTGTTCAAAACCGGCTGTGCCCGCGCTGCGTGGCTTGCGGAAACCGTATGCCCGGGAGCAAAGAGCACGCGCTAACGGCCGAATCTGATAACAAGTGCGCTGCGACGCGCGACGCCATTGTCGATATGGGCTTTTGTCCGTAGCAGCAAGGTCTATTCTCGCCCGGTGACCAACATTCTTCGGGGGGGCCGCCTTGTCGCGGCTAGCCTCATCGCAGCCTGCACTGCCGTCAGCGCATCGGTCGCGACGGCACCATTGGCATCCGCAAGCACCGCTGCGCATGCCAGCACATCGGCGCGCGCCAGCACATCAGCTGTCCGCAACCCGGCACGGCGCGGGCCGAGCCTGGCCCAGCTCGCCGTGCTCGAGCAGCGGGCCAAGGCCGGCGCGCACGCCAGGGCGGCCGGCCCGGGCGTGATCACCGGCAGCGTTGCCGGGTTCGACGGCCAGCCGGTTGCGGGCGCCTGCGTGACCGCCCTCGGTGGCGGACGCAGCGTGACTACCGCGGCCGCGCCCGACGGCACGTTCCGGCTAGCAGGTCTGGCGGCCGGCGGCTACTCGCTGGAGTACCGGGACTGCGCTGCGGCCGGCCGCTACCTGACCAGCTGGTCCGGCGGCGCGGCCACGCAGAACGCAGCCTCCCGCGTGCAGGTAACCGCGGGCCGGGTGCGGCACGTTCCCGCCGTGATGCTGAGGCCCGTCAACACCGCGGCCGCCGTCGCAGCCAGGCAGGCTTCGTTCCGGCGCGCACTTGCCACGAGCAGCCGCAGCCTCAGCGCCGCTACGGCAGCCAGGACCGGCGAGATCAGCGGCAAAGTCACCGGCAACGGCAAACCGCTGGGCGGCATCTGCCTGATACTGACGGAAGTCGTCGGGCCGCAAAGCTACAGCGCGAAGACAGCGAAGAACGGCACCTACACGATCCGCGGGGTATCTCCCGGCCGGTACGACGTGATCTTTGATCCGCTCGGCGTCTGCCCGGGCAGTGCGAACTGGCTGCAGCAGACCTACAAGGACGACAACAGTGCATACGGCGGCAGAACGACCGCGGTGCGGATCAAGGCCGGGCACAAGACGTCCGGTATCAACGCGGACCTCCGTCTGGGCGGCGAGATCTCCGGCACCGTCACTGGCAAGGCTGGCGCCAGGCTGCGCGGTATCTGCATGTTCGCCAGCGCCGACGAGGGGCACGGCGAGTACGTGAATTACCAGGGCCGGACGGCCGCGAACGGCAGTTATCATCTGCACGCGCTATTCCCCGGTAAGTACTCGCTGTATTTCGAGATTGGCTGCGGCTCGCACGGCGCCAACTACGCACCTGCCACCCACCGCGCTGTCAAAGTCGGCCTCGGTCAGAACCTGACCGTTAACGAGAAGCTTGCGCCTGGCGCGAGTATCACCGGCACGGTCACCCTCACAACAAGTTCCGGCACGCCGCTGAAGGGCATCTGCGTGTTCGCGCAGAATGCCGGCGGCTCGGTCTTTGACAACGCGACCACCGGCCGCAACGGCGCCTACCGCGTCATCGGGCTCACCGGCGGCACTTACCAGCTCTATTTCTCACCCGGCTGCGATAACACCGGGAACTACACCTCGGCGACCCTGACGGCGCACACCACGGCCGGCCGGCAGACGAGCCATGTCAACGCGGTGCTCCAGGTCGGCGCCACGATCTCGGGAACGATCACCAACAGCGCCAGCAACCCGGTGTCCGGCATGTGTGTCGAGATCGCCGGAAACGACAACGGGAACGCCAACGTCGGGCTCGACAGCGACGGTACCTACGTGATCAATCAGCTGTCAGCGGGCACTTACCAGGTCGGCTTCAGCAGCGGCTGCGGCAACTCCGGCAACTACGCGCCGAACTGGTATGACAACCAGCCCAGCGAGAACACCGCGACGCCCATCACGCTGGCTACCGGGGCAACCGACGACGAGGTCGACGCCGTGCTGCAGCCGGGCGCGACGATCACCGGGAAAGTGACCAACACCGCCGGGCATCCGCTCCCCGGCGTCTGCGTCTCCGCCGCGATCGCGTCGGAGGCCGTTTTTGGCCCGGTATCGCAGGCGCAGACCAACCGCCAGGGTATCTATAAGATCTCCGACCTCGCTCCAGGCCAGTACGTGATCAGCTTTGGCTGCGGCCTCGAGAGCCGGTACGCCAACGAGTGGTTCCCGGGCGCCCCGGACGCGGCGAGCGCGGAATCGGTGTCGGCCCTGGCCGGCGAGACATCCGGGATCAACGCGGTCCTGCCGCTGGCCGGCAGGATCAGCGGAACGGTCACCGGCAAGGCCGGGCATCCGCTCTCCGGCGTGTGCGTGTTCGCGGTCGATACCAAGGGCTCCTCGGCTCTAAGTGGCACGACGGCCCTCGTGGCGACTATTGGCGAGGCTGAACTGACGCTGACCGGCTCTCGCGGCACCTACCAGATCTCAGGGCTCGCGGCCGGCCGCTATCAGGTGTCCTTTGAACCGTGCACTGGCTCGTCGCGATACGCGCAGCAGTGGTTCCGGGGCAAGGCCTCAGCGCAGGCGGCGACCGCGGTGCGAGTGCGAGCGGGCAAGACGACGGCCCGGATCGACGGCCGCCTCGTCATCGGCGGGGCGATCTCCGGCCACGTGGTCAATGCGGCCGGCAAGCCGCTGCGGAACATTTGCATTGTCGCTGCTGCCGGATCCGCCGGCCCCGTCGGCGAGGCAGTCACTGGCAAGACGGGCACCTACACCGTTCCCGCCCTGGCTTCCGGTCGTTACACCGTCGAGTTCTCGCCGTGCGGCAGCCAGAACCTGATCACGGTGGTGACGCAGGTCCGGGTGACCGCGCCGCACGCGAAGACCAGCGTCAACGCCACCATGCATGCGGGCGGGTCGATCGCCGGAACCGTCACGGCGTCGTCCGGGCCACCAGTGTCGCAGGCCTGCGTCGAGATCTACAGCGAGAACTCGGCTGAGCCAGTCGATGCGGTCTACACCGGCCTAGACGGCAGTTACCTCGCCACCGGACTGGCCGCGGGCACCTACCAGGTCTACTTCGGTGACCCGGAGTGCCTGTTCGGCACGCCTGGCCTCGCACCGCAGTGGTACAACGGCCAGGCCACGCAGGCAACCGCGACGGGGGTCCCCGTCACTG
>Ga0335075_10014939_pt1 | contig 11639 bp, 8 predicted proteins | sample Lox_Sample_24_FD_206723 | JGI IMG/M metagenome (GOLD analysis project Ga0335075, IMG submission 206723) | Soil microbial communities from Loxahatchee National Wildlife Refuge, Florida, United States - Lox_Sample_2.4 | ecosystem: Environmental > Terrestrial > Soil > Wetlands | place: USA: Florida...
GCTGACCGGGCCCGCCGGCAGCGGGGGCGGCGGCGGGGGCACCGCCCCGGACGCGCCGGCCGGCCTCACCGTGACCGGCACCACCGCATCTTCGGTGTCGTTGTCCTGGACCGCTCCGCCCGGCACGGTCACCGGCTATTACGTTTTCGAGAACGGTACGCAAGCCGCCACTGTGAGCGGCACCAGCGACACGGTGACCGGGCTTTCCGCGTCGACCGGTTACAGCTTCACCGTCGCGGCCTACAACGCGGCGGGCTCCTCGCCGCAGTCCGGCGCGGTCAGCGCCACCACGTCCTCGTCCGGCGGCGGGGGAGGAGGATCCAGCGGGCTCCCGGCCCACGTGCTGATGGGGTACTGGCAGGACTTCACCAACGGCGCGACCCCGCTGACGCTGGCCGAGGTGCCCGCGAGCTACAACCTGGTCGCCGTCGCGTTCGGCGATTCCGACGCCGTACCCGGACAGGTCACGTTCTCGATCGACTCTGGGCTGGCATCGGCGCTCGGCGGCTACACCCAGCAGCAGTTCATCGACGACATCCAGACCTTGCAGGCCCGCGGCCAGAAGGTCATCCTCTCGGTTGGCGGCCAGAACGGCACGATTGCCGTCGACGACGCGGCCAGTGCCGGCAACTTTGCCAGCAGCGTCTACTCGCTCATCCAGGAGTACGGGTTCAACGGAGTCGACATCGACCTGGAGAACGGCGTAGACCCGACGTACATGGCTTCCGCGCTCGAGCAGCTGGAGAGCGACGTCGGGTCGAGCCTGATCATCACGCTCGCCCCCCAGACGGTGGACACGCAGACGACCGGCGACGACTACTTCCAGCTGGCCCTCGACATCCAGCCCATCCTCACCATGATCAACACCCAGTACTACAACTCGGGCACGATGAACGGGTGCGACGGAAACGTCTACGCCGAGGGAACCGAGAACTTCATCACCGCGCTGGCCTGCACCGAACTGGAGGGTGGCCTGTCCCCGTCCCAGGTGGGCCTCGGCCTGCCGGCCTCTTCGTCCGCGGCCGGCAGCGGCTACGTCGACCCCTCGGTGGTCAACGACGCGCTCGACTGCCTGGCCACGCAGCAGAACTGCGGCAGCTTTGTCCCGCCCACCACGTGGCCGGGCATCCGCGGGGTCATGACCTGGTCGATCAACTGGGATGCGTCGAACGGCTACAACTTCGCCGACACCGTGGCCCCCTACCTGGCCACGCTGCCCTGAGCTGATAACCAGACATTCTTCGCGCAGGTAAACGACTAGGCCCAATGGCGCGTCTTGTCGCTGAGAAAGGCGCGATGCCGAGGGAGCTCCCGCTCGATGGCCGCGCTTGCTCACGGCTTCCATCGGTGATCTCAGGAGGAATCCCGCATGAGAACAAGCCGGCCGCAGTTGGCGGCCACCAACCGTGCCGAGTCCACCAGGGCGGTCCGCACCCGGCTGAGCAGCAGGGCCATCCGGCTGCTCTCGGTGACCGCCGCCGCCGGAACAATGTGCGTGCTGTGGGCGGGCGCGGCGTCCGCGGCGACCACCCAGGCACAGGCCAAGTTCGCCACGACTACGAAGATCACCAACACGAACCCGGGCAGCGTCCAGGTCGGCAAGAAGTTCACCTTCGACGTGGCCGTTTCGTCGCCGGCCGGCGACCCGGCCGCGACCGGAACCGTCAAGGTCAACGCGACCGGCGAGGGCAGCGCTTTCGACTGCACCGCAACGCTGTCGGCCGGGAAGGGGTCGTGCAGCATCACCGCACCCCAGTACGGGGTGGTCAAATACACCGCCACGTACAGCGGCGACGCGACCCACAGCGCGTCGACCTATGCCGGGCCGTACTACCTGGAAATAAAGAACCTCACGAGCACCACGGCCGGCCCGACGGCAGCCAAGGCCGGTGAGGTGACGATCACCGCCGAGGTGTACGCCATGGGCGCGGACATCGACCACGCCGCGGGCGGCACGGGCACGGTGACGTTCTACGTCGGCCACAACCCGGCCGACCCCCCGCTCGTCGAGTGTGCCGCTGCGGAGCTCACCTCCTTCAACGCGAGCACCGGCGAAAACAAGGCCACGTGCGTGGTCAAGCTCACCGGCGCCGGCACGTACTTCATGATCGATAAGTACTCCGGCGACGACACGAACGAGGCGTCGACGTCCAAGACCACGAACATTGTCATCAGCGGCTGACCGAACCGACGCCGGCTAGGGAGAACCAGCGCCGGGCCGTTCCCAGAGGGAGGGAAACGGCCCGGCGCTGTGCTGTATGCCGGCGGAGCGGAGCGTCGCTCACTGTGACGACTTCCACACGACTTCCGTACCCAGATCGATGGACGACCGATTTGCGTGCGTCCTACGTTAGCTGGTGTGACATGGGAGGATATTGATCCGAATCTCCTGTTCGGGCTCCGTGAGGGCCTGCAGGCTGGCCTGGTGGTCAGCCTGCTGCTGGCCGCCGTGCGCCAGGCAGCAGCGGCGCGCGCTGACGACGGCCAGGGTCACGACGGCTACAGTCACGGCGGCCGGGGTCACGACGGGCAGGTCAGGAGGATATCGGCGGCGCCGGTCTGGCTCGGGGTGCTGGGCGCGGTCATGCTGTCCGGCAGTTCCGCTGCCGTCCTCACCTCTTCCACCGGCGCAGTGCCCAGCCAGCGGCAAAACGTAGTCAGCGGACTGCTCAGCGTGTTCGCGGTGGTCCTGGTCACCGCGGTGATCTTCTGGATGCGCGGCGCCGCGGCCGGCCTGAGAGCCCGGCGCCGCGGCGACGTGGCCGGCGTGACGCCGATCAGCGCGGGGGCGCTGACGATGACCGCGTTCCTGGCCGTCGGCCGCGAAGGCTGGCCGACGTCGCTGTCGTTGTGGACGGCCGCGCACGCGCCGGGACATCCGGCCGGCCCGCTCGCGGGCACTGCCGCCGGGCTCGCGGCCGCCGTGGTGCTGTGCTGGCTGCTGCAGCGCTGGGCGGTCAGGCTGGACGCGGGGGCGCTCTTCAGCCGGGCCGCGCTGGCCCTGATCGTGATCGCCGCCGGGGCGCTGGCCAGCGGGCTCGGCGACCTGCAGGACGCGGGCCTGCTGTCGGGGCGGCGGTGGATCGCGTTCGACCTCGCGGCGCGGGCTCGCCCAGGGTCCTGGTGGGTCTCGCTGATCACCGGGGTCACCGGCCTGTCACCGGAGATGACCGTGCTGCAGGCCGTTGCCTGGATCGCGTTCCTCGCCGTGGGAATCCGCGTGTTCGCGAAGGCCGGCCGTCCCGCCGCCGCGCAGGCCGGCCACCAAGCCGCGGCACGGCACACCGCCGCCGCGGGCACCGCGGGCTGGTGGCAGCGGACGGCCGGACCGCGGCCGTGGGCGGTGGCCGGGGTGCTGGTCGCCGCGCCGGCCCTCGCCGCCGGCGCACTGATCGCAGTTCTCCCGTCGGCCAGTTCGGCATCGGCCGCGGCGGTGACCGTGACCGTGACCCGGAACGGGTGCGCGCCGGGCTGGACCTCCGCGGCCGCTGGAAGCCAGACGTTCACGGTCGACAACCAGTCCGGGCTGCCGGGTGAGATCAACCTCGACGACGCGTCCGGCGACATCGTGGCCGAGATCGAGACCATCGGCCCGGGAACAACCGCACAGCTCAGCGCCACCCTCTACGGCGGCACGTATGTCTTCAAGTGCTTCATGGGCAGCCAGCCGGCCACGGTGTCCCAGCCGGTCCAGGTCGCTGCCGGGCGTGCGGCCGCCGCGGCCAGCCCGATTCACGGCAGCGCGGTCGCCATCAAGCCAGTGACGGTCAGCGAACTGGCGGGCCCTAATAAGGAGTACCAGGCCTACGCGGCGCGACAGCTCACGGACCTGGCCCAGGCGGTCACCCGGATCCAGGCCGACCTGCACCGCAATGATCTGGCCGCGGCGAAACAAGACTGGCTCACCGCGCAGCTCGACTGGGAGCGCGTCGGCGCTTCCTACGACAGCTTCGGCCAGCTTGGCCTGGCGGTCGACGGCCTGCCGGACGCCCTCCCCGGTGGGGTCAGCGACAAGAACTTCACCGGCCTGCACCGGCTGGAATACGGCCTGTGGAACGGCCAGAGCGCGGCCACCCTGCTGCCGGTCGCCGGCACCCTGGCCAGCAACGTCGCGGTGGTGCGGCAAAACCTGACCTCGGCCAGCCTGGCCGGCGACCCCATGAACCTGCCGATCCGCGCGCACGAGATTCTCGAGGACGCGCTGCGTGACCACCTGTCCGGGATCGACGACCAGGGCGGTGGCGCGGCGTTCGCGGAGACCTACGCCGACGTGCAGGTGACCACGGCGGTGCTGGGCTACCTGGCACCGCTGATCAATGCGCGACAGCCCGGCCTGCCGGACATAGCCGGCGATCAACTGGACATCCTGAACGCGGCGCTGCTCGCGACCCGGGTCAACGGCCGCTGGGAGTCACTCGGCACAGCCCCGCTGGCCGCGCGCGAGGAGGTGGATGCGGCGATCGACGCGGTGCTCCAGACGCTCTCCGCTGTCCCGGATCTCCTTGAAACTCCCCCGGCCCACTGAAGCCCTGACGATGCCGCTTGACCCCGCCTAAGGAGCGACCCCGCGTGAACGTCAACCGACGCAACTTCCTGAAGGGCACGCTGTCGGGCGCGGCCGGGACCGCGCTAACCGGCGGCGTGCTGGCCGAAGGTGCGCGCGCGGACGCCGTCCAGGCGAAGAGCAGCGGCCCGGTCACGGCCGCGGCGTACCCGTTCCATGGCACCAGGCAGGCCGGGGTGCTCACCCCGGGACCACGGGACAAGCAGCCGTTCGCGTGCATCGCCGCCTTCGACCTCACCGTGACCAACAAGCCCGACCTCGCGCTGCTCATGTACGAACTGACCAACCGGGCCTGGTTCCTGGCCACCGGCGGCACCCCGCCCGACCTCGGGGTCGGGCAGCCGCCCTCCGACAGCGACGTCCTGGGGCCCGTGGTGCCGGCGGACGGGCTGACCGTCACGGTGTCGGTGGGATCGAGCCTGTTCGACGAGCGTTTCGGCCTGGCCAGCAGCAAGCCGCTGCAGCTGACCGAGATGCAGCCGTTCCCCAACGACTTCCTCGATCCCGCCTGGCTGCACGGTGACCTGCTGCTCCAGGTGTGCGGCAACCATCCCGATACGGTGCACCACGCCATCCGCGACATCGCCAAGAACACCAGCGGCGGCATGCAGCTGCGCTGGAAGCTGGAGGGCTACGCCTCCCCGCCGCGGCCGTCCGGGACCCCGCGGAACCTGCTGGGGTTCAAGGACGGTACCGCCAACCCGACCGGAACGCTGGCCAGCAGCCTGGTCTGGGTCGACGACCCCGCCGAGCCCCGGTGGGCGCAGGGCGGCTCCTACCAGGTCGTGCGGCTGATCCGGATGCTCGTTGAGTTCTGGGATCGGGTGTCCATCAACGAGCAGCAGAACATGTTCGGCCGCCGCCGCGACAGCGGGGCGCCGCTGGATGCCAACAGCGAGTTCGACGTCCCGGACTATGCCGCCGATCCGCACGGGTACGTCATCCCGCTGGACAGCCACATCCGGCTGGCCAACCCGCGCACCAAGGCGACCGCCCGGCAGCGGATCGTGCGCCGCTCCTACAATTACGACCTCGGCGTGGACGAGAACGGGAACCTGCAGGCGGGACACATCTTCATCGCCTATCAGCAGGACATCCAGCGGCAGTTCGAGACGATCCAGAAGCGGCTGATCAACGAGCCTCTGGTCGACTACGTGCAGCCGTTCGGCGGCGGGTACTTCTTCACCCTGCCCGGCGTGCGGGACGCTACCGACTGGTACGGGCAGGGCTTGCTGGCGTAGCCGGGGCCACGTAGCAGGCAGCGGGTCATCCGATGCGGGTGATGCGCCCGGGGCCAGCCAGTGCGAACGTTGGCCGCTAGGGCGACGGCACACCCGGGGGGCACTGTGACCAGCTACCCGAACATCAGCGACCACGGGATCATCGGTGACCTGCAGACGGCCGCCCTGGTGGCGACCGACGGCACGATCGACTTCTTCTGCTGTCCCCGGTTCGACTCGCCGAGCATCTTCGCCTCGCTGCTGGACGCCGAGCGCGGCGGTCAGTTCAGGATCGCTCCGGCTGGCGACGGCTACGTGACCCGGCAGCTGTACTTCCCGGATACCGCCATGCTGATCACCCGGTTCATGACCGCGGACGGAGTCGGCGAGGTGCTCGATTTCATGCCGGTCATCGAGGGCGGGCCGACCGACCGGCACCGGATCGTGCGCAAGCTCCGGGTCGCGCGCGGCACCATGCAGTTCGTCCTGGACCTGCAGCCCCGGTTCGACTACGGGCGGGCCGAGCACACGCTCGAGCTGTCCGAGGCCGGGGCCGTGTTCCGCGCCGGGGACACCGAGCTCACCGTGTACACGACCGGGAGGCGCCCGGCCGGCCAGGGCGGCGCCCTAGTCGAGCGGGTCGGCAGCGGGCTGCGGGCCACGATCACCATGCGGGAGGCCGACCCGGCGGCCGGTGTCGTGCTCGAGTCGGCGGGCGGCCCGCCGCACCCACTGCCCCCGGCCGAACTGGACCGGCTCGCCGAGGAGACCGGCGCGTTCTGGCGCCGGTGGCTGGCCCGCTCGACCTATACCGGGCGGTGGCGCGAGCACGTTGCCCGCTCGGCGATGACCCTCAAGCTGCTGACCTACCATCCCACCGGCGCACCGGTGGCGGCCGCCACCTTCGGCCTGCCCGAGCAGGCCGGCGGCGAGCGGAACTGGGACTACCGCTACACGTGGGTGCGCGACGGGTCGCTGTCGGTGCATGCCCTGGCCGGCCTGGGCTATCTCGAGGAGGTCGCCCAATTCGCGCGGTGGCTGCGTGACCGCGCGGCCGAGCAGGCCGGCCAGGCCAGCGGCCCGATGAAGATCATGTACCGGGTCGACGGGTCGTCCGACCTGGCCGAGGAGACCCTGGATCACTTCGAGGGCTGGCGCGGGTCGCGGCCGGTCCGGATCGGGAACGGCGCCGCCGATCAGTTGCAGCTCGACATCTACGGCGAGGCCATGGACGCGATATTCGCCGCGGACACCCACGGGCAGCAGATTGCGCACTCCGGATGGCAGGCGCTGTCCAGCATCACCGACTGGCTGTGCGACAACTGGGACCAGCCCGACGAGGGGGTATGGGAGACCCGCGGCGGGCGCAAGGACTTTACCTACGGCCGGTTCCAGAGCTGGATCGCGCTCGACCGGGCGATCAAGCTGGCCGACCTGCACAGCCGTCCGGCCAACCGGACGAAGTGGGCGCAGCAGCGGGACACGATCTACAACCAGATCATCGACCGGGGCTGGCACCCCAAGACGAAGGCGTTCACGCAGCACTACGACACCGAAGTGCTGGACTCGTCGCTGCTGCTCATGCCGCTGGAGGGATTCATCTCTCCCACCGACCCGATGTGGCTGGCCACGCTGGAGGCCATGGACGGCGAGCTGGTATCCGACAGCCTGGTGTACCGCTACAACCCGGCCACCTCACCCGACGGGCTGCGGGGCGACGAGGGCACGTTCTCGCTCTGCACGTTCCTGTACGTCGACGCGCTGGCCCGCGCCGGGCGGATCGACGAGGCGGTGCTGACCTTCGACAAGATGCAGACCTACGCCAACCACCTGGGCCTGTACTCGGAGGAGATCGGGCAGACGGGCGAGCAACTGGGCAACTTCCCGCAGGCCTTCACCCATCTCGCGCTGATCAACTCCGCGCTCTCGCTCAACCGCCTCATCGATGAGCGGAGGCGGCTCGATCCGGCTTTCGCGGCCCCCGCGGCCAGCTAGCGCCGGACCGGGTTACGTGACCCGCAGCGAGCCCATGGCCTGGCCGATGAGGTAACGCCATTCGTCGCGCACCCGGGGCTTGTCCTCGGGCGGCGCCTCGGCCACGGCCAGGCCGGCCCCGCCGAGCATCCAGAACGAGAACCGGACCAGGCTGTCGAACGCCGTGCCGCGGAGGTAGCCGCCGTCGACCAGGTCCCGGATAAAGCGCTCGACCAGCCCGTAGGCGTGGTCCTTCTCGCACTCCCGCCAGCGGTGCCAGCCGAGCGCGGCCGGGCCCTCCAGCCAGACCAGCCGCCCGTAGACCGGATCGCAGCAATGGGTCAGGTACGTGTCCAGGGCCAGCATCGCCGCATTCCACGGGTCGGCCGTGCTCGCCGCGGCCATGACCTCCGCGGTCACCCGGGCCTCTTGCAGGTCAAGCACGGCCTCGAACAGCGCCTGCTTGCTGGCGAAGTGGTGGTACACGGCACCACGGGTGACCTGGCTGGCCGACGCGACGTCTTCCAGGGACGTGCCCGCGTAGCCGCGCTCGGCAAACAGCGCGGTCGCCTGCTCGAGCAGCGCCGCTCTGGTGGCCTCCGAGTACAGCTCGCGGCGGCTCTTGACCTCTGGCATGCGCTGAGTATAGTGACAAACACTGAGTATGTGACAAGCGCCAAGTATGCGAACTCTCCACACGGCGATCTGGCTAAGGAGTTAGCGCCTTGACCGAAACACTGCCCCCGCCGCTGTTCGACCCGTTCGCGCCGGGCTTTGCCGACGACCCCTACCCGCAGTACGCGACCATGCGGGAAAAGGCGCCGGTGTACGAGCACCCGTTCGGGTTCTGGCTGCTCACCAGCTACGAGGACGTGTCCTGGCTGCTGCGGGCGCCGGGCCTGTCGGTCGAGGACGACAACGTGGCCGCCGACAGCCTGCTGCGCCAGGTGCGCGGGGAACTGTACGGCGACGATGAGCGGCGGGCGAGCGCGCTGTCCATGCTCGACCGGGACCCGCCCGACCACACCAGGCTGCGCAAGCTGGTGTCGAAGGCGTTCACGGTGCGGGCCATCCAGGCCCTGCGGCCGCGAATCACCGGCCTGGTCGACGAAATGCTGGACGGCATGGCCGCCGCGGGCGAGGGGGGCGGGGTCAAGGAAGTGGACCTGGTCGACACGCTCGCGTTCCCGCTGCCGTTCAGCGTGATCGCCGAGATGCTCGGCACGCCGCCCGCCGACCACGACCGGATCCGACGGCTCACCGGGACCGTGGTGCGCTCCCTGGAGCCGGTCGCCGACCCCGGGCTGGCCCAGGCGATCCTGGCCGCCGACGAGGAGATGTCCCAGATAGCGGCCGACATGATCGCCTGGAAGCGGGCCAACCCGGCGGACGACCTGCTCACCGCGCTGATCCACGCCGAGGACGACGGCGACGCGCTCAGCGACGACGAACTGGTGGCGCAGACGCTGCTGCTGTACATCGCCGGGCACGAGACCACGGTCAACCTCATCGCCGGCGGCGCCCTGGCGCTGCTGCGCCACCCGGCCGAGCTGGCCAAGCTGCGCGCCGACCCGGCCCTGGTCGGCAACGCCGTGGAGGAGATGCTCCGGTACGACAGCCCGGTGCAGGCCAGCCGGCGGATCACGCTGGAGCCGGTCACCGTGGGCGGCATCACGATCCCGGCGGGGGCGTTCGTGATGGCGAGCCTCGGCTCGGCCAACCGGGACCAGCGGTTCTGGGGCGCCGACGCCGATGAGCTGCGGCTCGACCGGGACAACGCGCGGCAGCACGTGTCCTTCGGCGCCGGGCATCACCACTGCCTGGGCGCGTCGCTGGCCCGGCTGGAGGCCGCCATCGCGTTCGAGCGCCTGGTCGGCCGGTTCCCCGGCCTGGCCCTGGCCGGCGACGTGGTGTGGAACGGCCGGATGAACCTGCGCGGCCCAGCGCACCTTCCGGTGTCAGTGGGCTAGCGCGCGGCCCGTTCTGGTCACTCGCCGGTGTCCGGAACAAAGCAGGTGAACTCGGCGACCGGACGCCCGAGCCACTAGATCGGTGATTCCCAACTCGGGCCGTCGCGGCGTGTCGAGTTGATCATGAATTGGGAGGAGGGCATCAATGGTCGCTCGTGACTGCAGACCTCGACACCCTCCTGACGGCACTGTATGTGCTGATCGACGACCACGTCATCGAAGCTGGCCGGCGCCGCCCCGGTCATCCCAAGAAGCTGTCCGACGCCGAGCTGGTGTGCCTGGCGGTCGCCCAGGTGCTGCTGGGCGCGCGGTCGGAGCATCACTGGCTGCGGATGTGCTACGGGCGGCTGGGACACCTGTTTCCCTATCTGCCGCATCAGCCCGGCTACCACAAGCGGGTCAAGGCCGCGGCACCGCTGATCTGCAAGACCACGCTGCACCTGGCGACGCTGTGCCCGTCGTGGGCCGACGATCTGCGGCTGCTGGATGCCACCCCGGTGCCGTGCGGTACCTCCCGGCAGACGGTCCGGCGGTCGGAGCTGGCCGGGTGGGCGAACTACGGGTACTGCGCCGCGCACTCGCGCTGGTACTGGGGGCTGAAGCTCTATCTGCTCACCACCGCCGAGGGCATGCCGGTGGCCTGGTGCCTGGCCGACCCGAAGATCGGCGAACGCGACGTGGCGCAAGAACTGCTCCCGCACGCCCGCGACACCGGGGCCCTGCGCGACCAGATGATCGTCTTGTCCGACAAGGGCCTGGCCGGGCGGGAGATGGAACGCTATGCCGCCGGCCAGGTCCATGTGCTGCTGGCCCGCCCCGACCGCACCGACGAGCGGCGCCGCTTCGGCAATCTCGCCGGGATGCGGCAGTGGATCGAAGCCATCATCGGCACCCTCAAAGACCAGCTCCACCTGGAACGGCACGGCGGCCGGACCCCCGCCGGGGTGTTCGCGCGCGTCGCCCAGCGCCTGCTGGCCATGGCCGCCTGCATCTGGCACGACTGGCGCCTCAACCCGACCGGGAAGCGCTCCCTGATCAACTATGACCACTGAACCCATACGGAATCACTGATCTAGGGGTACGGGGCAAGGAGCATTCCGACATGAGCGACCCTGTGACGCTGGACGGCAGGACCGCGATCGTGACCGGCGCCGGCCACGGGCTGGGCCGGGCCGAGGCGATCGCGCTGGCCCGGGCCGGCCGTGCACGACGTGGCCGGCGAGATCACCGCGGCCGGTGGGCAGGCGGTGGCCCGCGAAGGTGACATCGGGGACTGGGCCACCGGCCAGGACCTGGTGGACACCGCGGTCGGCCGGTTCGGCGGCCTGGACATCCTGGTCAACAATGCCGGGGTGCTCAGGGACCGGATGATCTTCACGATGTCCGCCGAGGAGTGGGACCTGGTCCAGCGGGTCCACCTGCGCGGCCACTTCGTGACCAGCCGCCACGCCACCGCGTTCTGGCGCGAGGCGAGCAAGCGGGCCGGCGCGCCGGTCTACGCCCGGATCGTCAACACCTCGTCGGAGGCGTTCCTGACCGGCGCGGCCGGGCAGCCCAACTACGCCGCGGCCAAGGCCGGGATCGCCGCCCTCACCGTCGCCACCGCGCGCGGCTGCGCCCGCTACGGCGTGCTGGCCAACGCCATCTGCCCGCGGGCCCGCACCGGCATGACCGCGGACCAGATGGGCGCGGCGCCGGAGGGCGCGGCCGACCCGCTGGCCCCAGAACACGTCGCGCCGCTGGTGACCTACCTGGCCAGCCCGGCCGCGGCCGGAATCACCGGTGAGGTGTTCGTGGTGCACGGCGGCGTCGCGGCGGTGATGGAGCCGCCGCGGATCCGGAAAATCTTCCTGGCCCACGAGCACGGCTCCGCCGACGGCATGTGGTCGCTCGAGGCCATCGCGAGCGCGC
>Ga0335075_10014941_pt1 | contig 11639 bp, 9 predicted proteins | sample Lox_Sample_24_FD_206723 | JGI IMG/M metagenome (GOLD analysis project Ga0335075, IMG submission 206723) | Soil microbial communities from Loxahatchee National Wildlife Refuge, Florida, United States - Lox_Sample_2.4 | ecosystem: Environmental > Terrestrial > Soil > Wetlands | place: USA: Florida...
ACCTCAGGGTGACAAGCTCGCGCGGCTCGCACCTCAGCCCTTCGAGGCTCGCCGCTCACGCGGCTCGCACCTCAGGGTGACAAGCTTGCGCGGCTCGCACCTGCGCCCTTCGAGGCTCGCCGCTCACGCGGCTCGCACCTCAGGGTGACAAGCTGACGCGGCTCGCACCTGCGCCCTTCGAGGCTCGCCGCTCACGCGGCTCGCACCTCAGGATGACGTGCCCTTCGAGGCTCGCCGCTCACGCGGCTCGCACCTCAGGGTGACAAGCTTGCGCGGCTCGCACCTGCGCCCTTCGAGGCTCGCCGCTTACGCGGCTCGCACCTCAGGGTGACAAGCTTGCGCGGCTCGCACCTGCGCCCTTCGAGGCTCGCCGCTCACACGGCTCGCACCTCAGGGTGACGGCGCGTGACCGGGAGTTATTGCGAGAAGAGTGCGCGGCGTTGGCGCTCGAGTTCGACGGTCGAGCCGAGCGCGGCGCGGCTGTCCTGCGCGTGCGACTCGACGAGCGCTGCCATCTGCGAGTAGTCGCCGTACATCGCGTACGCACGGCGCGCCTCGTCGTTGGCGGCATCCTCGGCTTGTTCGAGTGTGAATTGCGCCGAGCTCGCGAACTGTTCGATGCGGCTGAAGGCCTCTTGCGCCATACGTGCCTGTCTTGCGCTGTGTTCGGCTTTCGCGACGCCGTTCGAGATGGCCACGCCGGCCGCTTTGCCGCGCGATTCGAGATCGGCAAGCACTTTGCGAATGTCGATCGTGGAGGCTTTGGTCTTGTCGGCGAGCCCGCGCACCTCGCCCGCCACGACGTTGAAGCCCTTCCCGTGTTCGCCGGCGCGAGCGGCTTCGATCGCTGCGTTGAGCGCGAGCAAGTTGGTCTTGTCCGAGACCGAGCGCACCAGGTTGATGATCTCGAAGATTTGGTGCATCGATTTCGCGAACTGATCCAGGGCCGTGCGACTCTGCACCGCCATCGACGAGAGCACGTTGATCGTATCGATGAGTTCGCCCACGGTATCGCGCATAATGCGCACCTGCGGGGCAACCTGTTCGAACCGCTCGCCGAGCCCGGCAAAGTCCTTCCCAAGTTGCTCGTTCGACGTGCTCAGGCCCATCGATTGCTGCGAGAGCGCGTTGAGGTTCGAGATCTGCGAGCGCGCCTGAGTGCCGATCGTATCGCCGGTCGCGCGAACGGCATTGATCGAGCGATCGATCGATTCGACGATGTCGGTCAGCGTAAACGTCTGCGAGGGCCCGTCTCCGTGGACGGCAAGATTGACGCGCGGTCGCCAACTCTCCAGGTTGCGGTTGAGGAGCAACCGGAAGACGTCGGTGGGGAAGAGCGGCTCCATGCGTTCCCACACGAAGCGCGACGTGCGCACGAAGTCTTCGCGCTCGTCGGGCTCGAGATCGTGAACCTCCAGGTGCTTGCGCAGCTCGGCGAGCGCGCGTTGCTCGTCCTCACCGGCGACGCGCCGATGATAGACGGTCGCTTCGCGGAACGCCCGCTCGATGAGTTCGCGGTCTTCCGCCGGGAGGGCGCGCCAGCGCTCGACGTTCGCGAGAACGATCTGGGTGTTGTAGGTGTGAGCAGTCAAGGAGAGGTAGCGCTGTACTTCGTGCAACCGCGCGCCAAGCGTGTTTTCGAGGGGATTCTCTTGGGCGTCGACTTCGTGTTTCTGCAGCGCGCGGTAGAGATCGTTGAAGGCGATGACCTTCGGTGAAGCGCCAAGCGCGTGCATGAGCGCGAGATAGACGACCGAATCTTGAATACGCACGCGCATTTTGCGCATGTCGGACGGGCGCCGGATTGGATGCAGGCTGTTGGTGAAGTGGCGCATCCCGTTCTCGAAAAATGCCAGCCCGCATAAACCGAACGATTCGAACGAACTGAGGATGTGCGCGCCGAGCGGACCGTCGAGCAAGCGATGCGCGGCGTCGCGATCCGAAAAGACGAAGGGCAGATCCAGCAGCTGCGCGAGCGGCAGCATCGTTCCCGCCACGTAGGTCGTCAGGCTCACCATGTCGAGCTCGCCCGAGCGGACGCGCAAGAGCGCCTCCATCTCGCTGCCGCCGGCAAACGGGATCTCCAGTTCGAAGCGCAAGCGCCCGTCGGAGAGCTCGAGTGCCCGCGTCGCGACGAAATCCCAAGCGCGCGTCGGAGGATAGCCGGGCGGTAGCAGCGTCGCGATCTTGATCGTGGTGTGATCGTCCTTTACGGCCGTGCGAGAACGCGCAATGTAGGAAATCTCGGCGCCGTAGTAGGCCAGGCGCTGCGTCGCAAACGCGGACTCGAGCGCGTCGCGCCCTTGCGAGGCGGCGACGTTTGCGAGGCCGTCCGTCGCCTTGCGCATCTGTTCGGCGCTATGGCTGTGATCGCGTCCGCTGACGACGGCGCGATCGATCGTTACCGAGAGATCGGCGGCGAGTTCGGCGATTTCTGCAAGCGAGCTGCGCGCGACTTCGGCGAGCGGCGCCGACTCGGCCGAACGTTCCGCGTTGGCGCGCACCGCGCGGATCGTTTCTTCGGCTTCGCGCTGAATCGCGGTGACCAGGGTCTTGATGGCCGAGGTTGATTCGTTGGTCGTCTTGGCCAGGCGGCCGACTTCGCCGGCGACGACGGCGAAGCCCAGGCCGTGGGTACCGGCACGAGCCGCCTCGATCGCGGCATTGAGCGCGAGCAGTTGCGTTTCGTCGCTTACGTCTTCGACGAACTCGGTCATCCGGCCGATCTCGCTCATCAGCCGCCCGAAGTCGTCCATCGCGTTCGCGGTGTCGGCCGACAACTCGGCGAGTTGCTGCACCGAGGTGAGCAGGTTCTCCACGACCTCGAAGGAGTTGCCGAGGTCCGCTGCGGCGGCGCGCGCCGACGCCTGCGCGCTTTGCAGCCGTTCGGCGGTCTCGCGCGAGGCTTGCGCGAGGGTCCCGGCGGTATCGGAGAGCGCGACCATGAGCGTCGTTTGCTCCTGAGCGGTCGCGGCGATTGCTTCGGACGCCTGGCGGACGGCGTCGACCGCCGTCGCAACACTGGCGTTGAAGCGATCGAAGAGCTCTTCTTCGCGTGCCGAGATCATGGTGTACCGTTATTCGCTGGACCCAGGAACCATCCATAGGCGGCGTAGCCGCGATAGTGCGTCTTCCCGATCGCGTGAATGTAGCCGGCGCCGATATCCGACTGCTGATAATCGTCGTGGGGCGTGGTCCTGGTCAACTCCACTCCAATGTTATCGTCCGGGCTCAGAGGATACGTAGCAGCGATGCCGGCCTGCCAATCGCCCGGGCCGCTCGCGTCGCGGTCGAGCTGAGCCCAAAGCGGCAAGAAGAGCGTCCCCTTTCCGATGGTTGAGTTTAGATCGTGACCGTGACGCCGACGTGAAAAATGTGGAAGAAGAGGACGGTCGAGAGCGTCGCCAGCACGACGCCGGCAAGCACTTGCAGTACGGTATGCGCCTTGAGGTAGACACGCGCCCAGCAGACCATGGGAATGAGCACGAGGAACGGCAGCGTCTGGGTTCCGTAGAGCAGCGTCAACGCGACCAGCGGCGCGGTGATGCCGATCGCATGCGTGCTGATCTTCCAGTAGCGGGTGATGTACTGGACGATCAGCGTCGACACGGTGTAGGCCGCCATCGCCGCGATCATCATTCGCGGCGCGTGCACGAGCCACATCACGATCGTACCGAGCAGATAGAAGACCACGAACGCCCCGAAGACCGCTTCGCGCTCGTGGCGATGCGACATGTCGAGATCGGATATCCGGTCGCTGCCGTAGAGCCAGAACACGTAGATCATCGGACCGATCGACGTAAAGAACGTCGACACCCAGAGCAGCCACCAGAAGTCGAGCGTCGTACGGGCGCTCGCATGCGCCAAGATCACGAAGAGGGCGAGCGCGGTCAAGAACGGGTTGAAAATGGTGGAAAGAATCCGCGCGAGATCCCGCCAGGCGCGGCGGTTTTTTATGGGAATGATCTCTTGGAGCGGTTCCTGCATTGGCTCGGTAGATTAGCTAAGCCGGCCGGAATCTCCTGAGTGTCCGGCGAACCCTCGGCGGTCAATTATGGTCATCGAACGCATTGAATCCCCTGCCGACGTCAAGGCGCTCCCACGCGAAGAGCTCGACGTGCTCGCGCGCGAGATTCGCGACATGCTGGTCGTCACGTGCTCGCGCAACGGCGGCCACCTCGCCCCCAACCTCGGCGTCGTCGAGCTCACCATCGCGCTGCACCGCGTGCTCGATCTTCCGAGCGACAAGCTGGTGTGGGACGTCTCCCACCAGGCCTACGTGCACAAGATCCTCACCGGGCGGCGCGACCGCTTCCATACGCTGCGCAAGGGCGGCGGCATCTCGGGTTTCGCCATGCGCACCGAGTCGGCATACGATCCGTTCGGAGCGGGCCACGCGTCGACGTCGGTTTCGTCGGCCTATGGAATGGCCGTGGCGCGCGACTTACGAGGCGGTAACGAGACGGTCGTGGCGGTGCTCGGCGACGGCGCGCTCACCGGCGGGCTCGCGTACGAGGCCATCAACAACGCGGGCGCGCTGCGTTCGAACTTCATCGTCATCCTCAACGATAACGAGATGTCGATCGCTCCCAACGTCGGCGCCATCGCGTCGTACCTCTCGGTGCTGCGCAGCAAGCCTTTTGCCAACTTCGTTCGCGAACGCGCCAAGGACGTCTTCGAACGTATGCCGTTCGGCGGTGCGGCGCGTAAAGCGTTCGCGAGCGCCGAGATGGGCGCTATGCGCTTCGTTGCGCCGGCAGAGAAGGCGGCGGTGATCTTCGAAGAACTCGGCTTCCGCTATATGGGGCCGTTCGATGGGCACAACATCGACACGCTGATCGGCGCGCTCGAAACCGCGCGCAGCATCGACGGCCCGGTCCTGCTGCACGTGCGTACGGTCAAGGGCAAAGGCTACGATCCCGCCGAGAAGGACTCACGCACGTTTCACGGGGTTTCCGGCGCATTCGACGTGGAGAACGGGAAGCTCGAGATCAAGCCCGATGCGCGTCCGACGTTTTCCGACGTCTTTGCCGCCTCGCTGATCGAACTTGCGCAGACGCATCCGAAGCTGATCGCGATTACCGCGGCGATGCCCGACGGCACGAAGCTTTCCAAGTTCAGCAAACAATTTCCCGACCGTTTCTTCGACGTCGGGATTGCCGAAGCGCACGCCGTGTGCATGGCCGCCGGCGCCGCCACGAGCGGCTTGCAGCCGGTCTGCGCAATCTATTCGACGTTCTTGCAACGCGCCTACGATCAGGTCGTGCACGACGTCTGCGTTCAGAATCTCCCCGTCGTCTTCTGCCTGGACCGCGCCGGTTTCGTGGGCGACGACGGCCCGACGCACATGGGGCTCTACGACATTGCCTACTTGCGGACGCTGCCGAACATGTCGGTGATGGCGCCGCGCAACGAGGACGAGCTCATGCCGATGCTCGCGCACGCCCTGGCGCGTAACGCGCCGATCGCGATCCGCTACCCCCGCGGCTCAACCGGCGGACGTCATCGCGATCCGGTTGCCCCGATCGAGCACGGCAGAGCGGAAGTACTGCGCGGGGGCGCCGGTGTAGCGATACTCGCGTTGGGAAACACCGTCGAGGTGGCGCTCGACGCGTACGACCTCCTGGCGAGCGGAGAATTCGGGCGTTCCGACCGGCTGCCGACCGTCGTCAATGCGCGCTTTGCCAAACCGGTCGACGAGACGCTGCTGGCCGAGCTCAGCCAGAACCATGAGCTGATCCTTACGCTCGAGGAACACTCCCTCGCAGGCGGCTTCGGGTCGGCGGTCGTAGAGAGGGTGTCGGATTTGGGCCTACCGGTCCGCGTACAGCGCGTCGGCGTCGCCGACGTGCTGGTGCAGCACGACTCACAGCCCAGTCAACGCGCGCTCTTCGGGCTCTCCGCGCAATCGGTCGCGGAACGGCTCGCACGTGCGCTCGACCCACGTCAGGAGATACATCGGTGACCGTTCTCTTCGCCGCCGCCGCGGCGGCTGCCAAGGCGGCCGCTCCCAAGGCGCACCCGCTCCAGGTGAAGCTTCCCGCACAGGCAGGCCAGCCGCAAGTTCCCGCCATCCCTCAGCCGCAACCGCAAACGATCCTGCAGGCGCACGCGGCGTGGCTGACGCACGGCGTTGCCGCGGTCTTCGTCATCGCCGCGATCGCGCTGATCGTGCTCCTCGCGGTCCAAACCACCAAACAAGAGGGACTTTCGGGGACGATCGGCGGGCGCGTCGAGTCGACCTACGGGCGCATGGGCGCCGACGAACAGCTCCAGCGCGTCACCGGATTCACCGCCGTCGTCTTCGTCTTGAGCGCGTTTATTTTGTCGTTGACAGGGATCTAAAGCGCTGAGTCCGCTCCTGGACGTTCGCAATCTCCGGACGACGTTTCGTACGGAGGACGGGCCGGTGACGGCCGTCAACGGGCTTTCGTTTTCCCTCGGAGCCGGTGAGACGCTGGGAATCGTCGGCGAATCCGGGTCAGGCAAATCGGTCACCGCGCTCTCGATCATGCGCCTGCTCTCGCGCAATGCGGCGGTTTCGAGCGAGGGGATCATTTTCGATGGCGAGGACCTGACCGCGAAGAGCGAGGCGCAGATGCGCAAGATCCGCGGGCACAAGATCGCGATGATTTTCCAGGACCCGATGACGAGCCTCAACCCGGTCCTGACCGTGGGCGAGCAGATTGCCGAAGCCGTTCGCGTGCATCTCGGGTACTCACGTGCCGATTCGCGCGCGAAAGCGATCGACGCCCTGAAGAAGGTACGCATCCCCTCGCCGGAGTCGCGCATCGGCGATTATCCCCATCAGTTTTCCGGCGGCATGCGCCAGCGCGTGATGATCGCGATGGCGCTTTCCTGCAACCCGCAGCTTCTCATCGCCGACGAGCCGACGACCGCGCTCGACGTGACGATTCAGGCGCAAATCCTCGAGTTGATGAACGAAATGCAGCAGGAGACGGGCGCTGCCATCATCTTGATCACCCACGACCTGGGTGTCATAGCGGAAGTTTGCAGGAACGTGCTCGTGATGTACGGCGGGAATTTGGTCGAGTACGGCGGCGCCGATCAGATCTTCAGCGAACCGAAGATGCCCTACACGCAAGGGCTGTTGAGCTCGCTGCCGCGGCTCGACGAGCACGGACACAAACGCCTCGTGCCGATCAAGGGACAGCCGCCGAATCTGCTCAGCCTCCCGCCCGGATGCGCGTTTGCGCCGCGATGCGCGCACCGCATGCCGGTCTGCGACCAACCCGTACACCTCTATGAGTTCGAAGGCGGTCACGAGGCGCGCTGCTGGCTCTACGACGGGACCGTTCCGTGTCGCTGATTGAGGTCCGCGATCTCGTCAAATATTTTCCAATCTACGCGGGCCTGTTCTCGCGACACGTCGGCGACGTCAAGGCGGTCGACGGCGTCAGCTTCGATATCGCCGCCGGTGAAACGCTGGGATTGGTCGGCGAATCCGGCTCGGGCAAGACGACGATCGGTCGAATGCTGCTGCACTTGCTTCCGTCGACCAGCGGATCGATCGCGTACGACGGCGCCGAGATTACTACGATGCGCGCGAACGAGATTCGGCGATTGCGCCGTCAGATCCAGATCATCTTTCAAGATCCATACGCCAGCCTCAACCCCCGCATGACGGTCGGCGAGATCATCGCCGAGCCGTTGCAGCTTCACGGCGCCCTGCGCGGGAAAGAGGTTACCGGCCGGGTGCAGGAACTGCTGCGGCTCGTCGGCCTGCGGCCGTACAGCGCCAATCGCTATCCGCATGAGTTTTCGGGTGGTCAGCGCCAGCGCGTCGGGATCGCGCGTGCCTTGGCGGTCAACCCCACATTCATCGTTTGCGACGAGCCGGTCTCCGCGCTCGACGTGTCGATCCAAGCGCAGGTAATCAATCTCCTCGAGGACCTCCAGCAGCAGTTCGGCCTGACATATCTCTTCATCGCGCACGACCTTTCGGTGGTGCGCCACATCTCCACGCGCGTTGCCGTCATGTACGTGGGCAAGATCGTGGAGCTCTCCTCGCGCGACGAAATCTACCGGCGGCCGCTTCATCCCTACACGCAGGCGCTGCTCTCGGCGATTCCGATCCCCGATCCATCGGCGGAGCGGAGCCGCAAACGTATCGTGCTCACCGGTGACATCCCGTCGCCCGTCAACCCGCCGCTGGGCTGCCGCTTCCATACGCGGTGCCCGCTGGCGTTCGAGCGCTGCAAAGTCGAGGATCCGCCGCTTAACGCCTACGGCGAGGGGCATCTCGCTGCGTGTCATTGGGTCGAGGAGCATAGCGGCAACGCGCCCGATCTCACCAACGGACCGGCGGTGTTGCGTTAAACGCAACGCGGCCTTAACTCTGTGATAAGGCGCCTCGATTAGGCTAACGGTGTGATCGTCGCGCAGATTTCGGATCTACACATTCGGCGCCGGGGGCACGTGCTGCATCACATGCCCAACACGAGCGACTATCTTCGCCGGACGATCGCACGGCTGCACGCATTACACCCGCGACCCGATATCGTGCTCGCGACCGGCGACCTCACCGAACGAGGTTCGCCGCACGAGTATCGACGATTGCGGTCGATGCTCGGGCGGCTCGAAATTCCGCATTTTTTGATCCCGGGAAATCATGATGATCGCGAAGCGCTCCGGCGAGCCTTTCGCGATCATCGTTATTTACAGACGTTTGAGGGGCATGCGAGCTTTGCGATCGAGGCCTGGCCGCTGCGGATCATCGGACTTGATTCGACGTATCCCGGTCGTGGCGGCGGCTACGTCGACGCGGAGCGGCTGGCTTGGCTCGATGCGGAGCTGCGCGCGCACCCGCGACGTCCGACGATCCTCGCGATGCATCACCCGCCCTTTCGAACGGGTGTCCCGGGACTCGACGCGTACGGCTTCGTGAATCTCGAGGGTCTCGCGGAGGTCGTGCGCGCGCATCCGCAGATCGCGCGGATCGTGGCCGGTCACCTACATACGGTGCTCATGCGCCCCTGGAACGGCACGATCGCCTGCACGGCGCCGAGTACGTCGCCGCAGTTCGTGCTCGGGCGCTCGCGGCTGGGAATCGGCGTAGAGTCGGCCGGATTCTTGCTCCACGAATGGAGTTTCAACGCCGACGTGCACACCTTCATCGTGCGTCTCGAGGGCGGCGCCCCACAGCAACAGATCGCATAGTGCGGTTCGGCCGCCCAAAAAAAGCAGGCGGACGATGATCGTCCGCCTTCATTTAACTCGGGAGTGCCCGAGGGCTACGCTTTCTTCTTGCGGGACTTTCTGCGGCCGCCCTTGCGCGCTGCCTTCTTGCGTCCGCCGGCCTTCTTGCGCGAGGCCTTTTTCTTGCGTCCTCCGGCCTTCTTGCGCGTGGCTTTCTTCTTGCGTCCGCCGGCCTTCCGACGCGTGGCTTTTTTACGACCGCCGGCCTTCTTGCGCGTTGCCTTCTTGCGCGTTGCCTTCTTGCGTCCGCCGGCCGCCTTTTTGCGGCCACCGGCCGCGGCTTTCTTACGGCGAGCCTTACGGCGCGGCTTCTTTGCCTCGGCCATCGTATCGCCATTCATCATCATGTCGGAGTCCATTCATTCCTCCTCGTCCCCTGGGGACGAACAGCATAAAAGTTTGGACAGCGCACGAACTGCGCTTTAAGCGCACTATAGAGGATTTTGCTCCATCATGCAAATCGCGCGTGCGCGTGCGCGTACGCGCGCATACGCGCGTGCGCGTAGGGGGCCAACGTTTGCCCGGGCCTTGACCCCCGGAGTATACTTAGGCCCGTGAAAAAGCCCCTGATCATCGTGGAGTCACCCACGAAGGCACGCACCATCAAGAAGTTTCTCCCGGCGCGATTTGTCGTGAAGGCGTCGGTCGGTCACGTGCGCGATCTGCCGAAAAGCACCCTGGGAGTGGACGTCGAGCACGATTTCACGCCGAAGTATCTAACGATCAAGGGCAAGGGCGACATCATCAAAGAGCTCAAGAGCGCGGTCAAAGGCGCGAGCGACGTGTACCTCGCCACCGACCCGGATCGCGAAGGCGAGGCGATTGCGTGGCACCTGGCCGAACTGCTCAAGCTCGAGGAGCCCAAACGCATCGAGCTTCACGAGATCACCAAAGACGCGGCCCTGGCCGCCATCAAGCACCCCCACCAGATCGACATGGACCGCGTGAACGCGCAACAAGCGCGCCGGATTCTCGACCGGCTCGTGGGCTACAAGATTTCGCCCTTGCTATGGGCAAAAGTGCGCGGGGGGCTTTCGGCCGGGCGGGTGCAGTCGGTGGCCGTGCGGCTCATCGTCGATCGCGAACGCGAGATCAACGCGTTCGTTCCGCGCGAATACTGGACGATCACCGCGCAGCTTGCGACCCATCGGGACCCGGGGATTGTCTTTCCCGCCGATCTCGTTGCGCGCAACGGCGCGAAGATCGAGATCTCCAATCAGGCGCAAGCCGAAGCGATCCTGCGCGAGCTGGAGGGCGCGGCGTACCGTGTCGCCTCGGTCAAACGCCGCGAGGTCAAGCGTAACGCCGCAGCGCCGTTCACCACCTCGACGCTCCAGCAAGAAGCTTCCCGCAAGCTGCGTCTGCGCGTCCGGCGCACGATGCAGATCGCGCAAGCCCTCTACGAGGGTGTCGATTTGGGCGGCAGCGAGGGGACGCAGGGTCTCATCACCTACATGCGCACCGACTCGACGCGCATCAGCGATTCGGCGCGCGACCTCGCGCGCGAGTTCATCACGCAAACGTACGGAGCGACCTTCCACGGCGGTGCCACCCACAAGCTGCGCGAGGGTGCTCAGGACGCCCACGAAGCGATTCGCCCGACCAGCGTTTTTCGCACGCCGGACAGCGTCGCGCACGTGCTCAAGCGCGACGAGCTGCGCCTCTACACGCTGATCTGGGAACGCTTCGTCGCCTCGCAGATGGCGCCGGCGGTTCTCGACCAGACGACGGTGGACATCGCGGCCGGCGAGTACACGTTCCGCGCAACCGGCAGCATCGTGAAATTCGCCGGCTTCACTCGTGTATATGAAGAAGGCAAAGACGAGGACGCGCAAAACGGCGCCGACGCAGCGAAGGGAAACGGCAAGGCCGGCGCGCCGAAAGGCCGCGTGCGGTTGCCTGAGTTGCGCGAGCGCGACGACCTCGATCGCCGCGCGATCGACCCCAAGCAGCACTTCACCGAACCGCCGCCGCGTTACACCGAGGCGACGCTCGTCAAAGCGCTGGAGGAGAACGGTATCGGCCGTCCATCGACCTACTCGACGATCGTCGACACGATTCAAGCACGTGGTTACGTGACGCAAGAAGACCGGCGCTTCAGGCCGACCGATATCGGCATCGCGGTCAACGATCTGCTCGCCGAGCACTTCAAAGAGATCGTGGATCTAAAGTTCACCGCGGGGATGGAGGGCGACCTCGACAAGGTTGCCGAGGGCCACGCCGACTGGGTCGGCATCTTGCGCGAGTTCTACACGCCGTTTGCGCACGATCTCGAAGAGGCCGAGAAGAAGCTGCCGCGCCTCGAGATCAAAGACGAGCCGACCGATGAGATTTGTCCGAACTGCGGCCGTCCGATGGTCATCAAGACCGGACGCTTCGGACGCTTCATCTCATGCACCGGGTATCCCGAGTGCAAGACA
>Ga0335075_10014942_pt1 | contig 11639 bp, 9 predicted proteins | sample Lox_Sample_24_FD_206723 | JGI IMG/M metagenome (GOLD analysis project Ga0335075, IMG submission 206723) | Soil microbial communities from Loxahatchee National Wildlife Refuge, Florida, United States - Lox_Sample_2.4 | ecosystem: Environmental > Terrestrial > Soil > Wetlands | place: USA: Florida...
GGGCGGTGTGACCGGCAGCGATCAGTGGCTGACCTGGCTCTTCGGGCGAGGGGCCGCCACGGCCGAGCCCGCCTTCTCCGCCTTCTCCGCGCCCATCAACTATCTGGTGGTGCTGCTCGAGGTGTTCTGCGTCGGTCTCATCGCCTGCGCCGTGGCGGCCGAATACGTGGGCATCGTCTTCGGGCGGCTCACCGAGGACGCGGCCGTCGCCCGCGCCGAGGCCGAACGCAACGAGGCACTGTGGTCGCGGCTCGTGGAACACCTGCCGCTGCCGGCCCTGTTGATCGATCCCACGTCGCTGGGCATCGTTGCGGTGAGCGAGGCCACGCGCAGCTACCTGGACCCGGGCGCGATCCGCGAGGGCCGGCCGGCGTTCGAGGTACTCGATTTCTCCTATCCCGAAATCATCCAGGAACTCATCACGGGCGCCGACGGCGAGGCGCCATCGACCATCCTGCGCATCGGAGGGGGCCTGCGGCTCACCCTGGTGAAGGTGCTGCACGTCATGCACCGGGAGCGCCGCCTGGCGCTGCTGACGATCAAGGACGAAACCGAGATCTTCTGTGTCCGCTCGGCACTCGACTCATCCGGATACGCCGCGCTGGTGATCGACCCCCACGGGCGCGTGCTGGCATTCAACCGGCTGCTCGCGGGCCTGCTGGCCGGCGCCAGGGTCGGCATGGAGGCCGAGAGCCTGCTGCCGCCGGTCGCCCCCGGCCTGCGCTGGTGGGAGCCCGGCCTGACCGGACGGCGCAAGTCACACATGCAGATCGGATCGCGGGTCTACGAGCTCACCGCCTCGGCCATCCCGCTGCCGGGTGAGGACACCGATATCTTTGCCGTGTCGTTCCTGCCCGTGGGAAGCGGCGTGACCGCGGACTCGCAGGCGACCAATGCGACCATCGTTACGGGCACCGTGAGGACATTGCGATGAGCGTGCGGCGACTTGCCCCGGTCCTGATCGGGGTCATCGGCCTGGGTTGCGGCCTCGCATCAGGCGCGGACACCAGCGACGATCGCATCGTATTCAGCGCGGACGGCTCCACGCTCTCGGGCACCCATGGCGGCGGCGGGGCCTCGCTCGGCTGGCTGCACAATTTCGATGCCGACACGCTCGTCGGTATCGCCGCCGAATACCAGGAACTGTCCGCCGCGCACTGGTCATTCGCCTCGGCCAATGGTTCCCAGTCGTTCGGTCCCGAGAACCAGCGCTATTCCGTCTATGCCGAGGCCCACGAGGGCGCGGGCGACGACGGCCCGCATCCGTTTCACTACCGTATCGAAACCCTCGGTCTCGACGCCTTCTACTTCCGCCAGTTCACCGCGCAGCTGGAGGACAAGCAGATCAACGTCGAATCGACCCACGGCAATCTTCCCAAGGTCGGACTCTCGTACCTGTGGAGTCCGCGCCTGCAGACGTCCGTCACCTACTCATATTCCCTGTCGGGCAATCTCGGCACCCGGCTGCCCGGGATACGCATCGACGCCTACGGCCACGATGTGACCTATACCGCCGGAGCCGCCTACGGCCCGGCCGCCGCGGCCGTGCTCGGCATCGACCTGACCATACCGGTCCGTCGCCTGAAGGAAGCCTACCTCGGTGTGGCCCGGCCCTTCCGCAGCCTCCACAGTGATCTCACGCTGACCGCGGACTACCAGGACCTGTCCGGGACCAAGCGCGTGATCGTGACGCTCGCCTGCGTGTTCCACGTCGGCACGAGTCCGGCGAGATGAAGGGCGGATCGCGCCTGCGGACCTCCGTCTCCGGCGCGCTGCCGACCGTCGTGGTGCTCATCGTGGTCGTGGCGGCGGGCGGCCGGCTCATGTACCTGAGCGTGCAGCATCACACGGAGGTCGCCCGTGAGGCGGCGGGCAGGATCGGTGCACTGTTCGCCGCGAGGCTCAAACCGGCATTCGCGGCCCTGACCGATACGGCGCGGGCCGCCGCGTCCGGGACCGGCCACCCCATCCACGTCCTGCGGATGGCACCGAACGATGCCCTCCTCGACGCGTCCGCCAGTGGCGGTGCGCTGGGGAAGGACATTGCCAGCGAATGGCAGTCGGCGGAGGCAAGGCACGCGCTGCCGGCCGCAGCCATCCTCGGGCCCATGCGTCTCGGCAGCCGCTGGATCGTTGCCGCCAGGATACCGGCGGCCCCGATTCCCGGTGGCGATACCGCGGCCGGGGCCGGCTGGTGGGTCGCCTATGCGGACCTGGAGATGCTCATCGCCAACGCCCATCTCGGCCGCCTCACCGGCATGGGCTATGACTTCCAGTTGGCGCAGGCCCTGCCCGGCGGCGCCCAGCCGCGCATCTTCCTGGGCTCGAGCCTGGAGCCCCTGCCGGACGCCCAGGCCATCCGCGTGCCGCTGCCGCTCGCCACCCTTCCCGGAACCGCTCTCGAACTCGTCATCCGGCCACACGCCGGCTGGTATCCCGTCAATCTGCTCATTGCCGATCTGGCCCTGTTCGCATTCCTGGCCTGGCTGCTCGCCTTCGGCACGCACGACCTGAGTCACGCCCTGCAGCGCTCGCGGCAGGCCCTGGCGGCGGCGCGGCGCCGGCTGCACTCCGTCAATCAGCAACTCGCCCAGGAGATGCAGCAGCGGATGACCCTGCAGGAGACCTACTCGCATGCGCTCTTCCACGATGCCGTCACGGGCATTCCCAACCGGCGCTACTTCATGGACCGGCTCGACCGTGCACTGCGGGACATCCGCAGGAAACAGCGCGCGCGCATTGCAGTGCTCCTCATCGACATCGCCCGATTCAAGCTCATCGGGGGTCTGCTCGGGCACACTGCCGGCGACGAACTGATGGTGCAGGCCGCGCGCCGCTTCGAGGGCACGGCGGCGGGCTTCGAGGGAATACTCGCGCGCTGGAGCGCCGACCAGTTCGCCGTCCTGCTCCCGCAGGTCGAGTCGCCGCGCGCCGCCATGGACATCGGCGCCCAGCTCATGGAGGGCCTGCGGCTTCCGTTTCAACTGCGTCGCCACCAGTTGGTCGTGGCCGCGAGTGTCGGCATGACCTGCACCGAGTCCGGGCAACAGCGCGCCGAGGACGTCGTGCGTGAGGCCGACATCGCCCTCTCGGTGGCAAAACAGAACGAGAGCTCCAGGGTGGTCCTGTACACGCCGAACATGAGCGGCCAGGCCGCCACGCTCGTGAGTCTGGAAGCCGATCTGCACATCGCGCTCGAGAAGCGGCAGCTGCACCTGCTGCTGCAGCCGGTCGTCGACCTGCGCACCTACCGGATGGTGGGGGCAGAGGCGCTGCTGCGCTGGCTGCACCCCCTGGAGGGAGTGCTCGCGCCGGATCGCTTCCTGCGCATTGCAGAAGATGCCGGACTGATGGTGCCGATCACCCGCTGGGTCATCCTGAGCGCCCTGAAGATCGCTGCGAACTGGCGCCAGCGCATGCCCGCGGGGCTGACCTTCTACATCAGCGTCAATCTGTCCGCGAGCGCGCTGCGTGACCCCGAACTCGCCGCCTACGTCGCCACGCTGCTGCACCATACCGGCATACCCGCCGCGTCCATCAAGTTCGAGGTCACCGAAGCCTCGCTCGTCAGCAACGTGGGGGCGGCGCGGCATGCGCTCGAACAGCTGCATGCGCTGGGCGTGGGACTCATGCTCGACGATTTTGGCACCGGCTTCACCTCGCTCAGCAACCTGCACCTTTTTCCGTTCGACTTCGTGAAGATAGAGCGACCCTTCATCAACCTCGACGATGCCGACCAGGCCAACACCGGCATGATGGCCGCCATGGTGCAGATGGCCGACAGCCTGCAGCTCACCGCCATCGCCGAGATCATCGAATCGGAGGCCGCCGCCACGACCCTGCAGCAGATGGGCTGCGAGTATGGCCAGGGCTACTTTTTCAGTGCGCCCCTCGAGGCCGAGGAAGCCCTGGACCGGTTGCGAAGTCAGGAGCCGTTTCAGCCGCGCGCCGGCCCACCCGCGGACGCCTCTCCCACCCAGATCATGCCGCCGGCGGATGTCGCCTCTCTGGATACCTCGCCCACCGTGATGCTGCCGCCGCTACCGCCCTGACGGACTGCCACTGTTACAATCACCGGTCCACCGGATCGCAACCGAGACCGCGCTGCACTTCTTTGCCGGGGCTTTGCCAGCGCGGAAGTAATCGAGGTATTCGCATGGCCATCCACAGTTTCGAGACCGTCAGGGAATTGGGACTGGGCTTTCCCGGCGTCGTCGCTGCCACGGCCTACGGGGCTCTCGTCCTGAAACTGGACGGCAGGCTCGTGGCCTGCGTGCCCAGGAACAAGTCCGCCGAAGCCGACAGCCTGATGGTGCGTATCGATACCGAACACCGCGCCGAGCTGATACGGCAGCAGCCCGGAACGTACTACCTCACGGACCACTACGTGTCCCATCCCACGGTCCTGGTGCGGCTCTCGAAAATCTCCAGGGCGGATCTCAAGGCACTGTTGGGGGATGCCTGTCGGTTCGTGTCGCGGTCCGCGACCATCGACGATTACCTGAAGCGGGTCCCGGCGCCACGACGACGGGCGCTCGTGGAGTTGCGCGCCCGGATCCGCGAAATCGTACCCGAGGCGCAGGAGTGCATCAGCTATCGCATCCCGGCGTTCCGTCTCGAGGGCAAAGTCGTGGCCGGGTTCGCGGCAACCGCGAGCGGCGGCTCATACTACCCGTTCAGTGGCCGGACGCTGAAGACGCTCGCCAAGGACCTCAAGGCCTTCGGCCAGACCAAGGGCGCCGTGCACTTTTCCGAAAGTCAGCCGCTGTCCACGGCGCTGCTGCGCAAGCTGATCCGCGCCCGCATCAAGGAGATCCGATCAGGCCCTGAGCCTACATGAGGTCGCCGCGCCCGCCGACAGAGCCCGGTCCTGCCGGGCGCAGCATGACAGCCTCGATTCGCGCGCAATTTGCGGGGTTGTCCCATGACGACGCGTTATTCGTCCGCGGTGTGGGTAAGCTTCCTGGGCGCGGCAACCCTGGCGGTCGCTCAGACATCGAGCGTGACACCCACGGGGCCGGGCATGCCCGCCAGTCCCACATCTCCCGGTGTTCCGGGCAGTCCCGGAGTTCCCGCTAATCCGGCACCGCCGGGCAAACCCGGCACTCCCGGCTCACCCGCCAATCCCGCCGCGCCGGGCCGTCCGGGCACTCCGGGTGAGCCCGGCAATCCGTCGGCGCCCGGAAATCCTGGCACGCCCGGGCAACCGGGCAATCCACCCCCACCGGGAACCCCGGGCACACCGGGGAGCCCCGCAAACAGCCACTGACGCCTCAGTCGCGCGGCGGCACCGGCGGCTGTACTGGGGGTGTCTTGCCGGGTATTGGATCGTGAGGCTGCGGGACCGGATCCGCGGGCACCGGATCACCGGGCGGTGGATTGGGATCCACCCGCGGTGGCACCGGGGAGGGCGGATCGCCGATCTCGTTCGGGTTCATGTGCAGGTTCCACTATTACGGTAGGTAAGAGTGAACATCCTCCCGCAACCGTCCGGTCGCGTTGACGCAGAACCTCGCCAGTTGCCGTCGGTGGAACCTTACTGTCGTCGGGGCAACGTCAGCGGCGGTGCATCGACCCGGGCGTATCTGGGTTGGTAGAGCATCGCCACGTTGCAGCGCTCGTACCGCGCGCCGAACTCCTGCATGATGCCCGCGTCGTGCACGAAGCCGAGCTTCTCGTAGAGGTGAACGGCGGCGGCGGATTTGCTGTTCGACAGCAGGTACAGCCGCTTCGCGCCGAGTCGCTCGGCCCGCGCGATCGTTGCTCTCAGCAGGAACTCACCGGCCTTGCGGCCACGGGCGGACTCGAGCACACCCATCTTGGTCAGTTCGTACTGGTCCTCGCCGGTCCTGCGCAGGGCACAGGTTCCCACGACGCCCAGTCCCTCGGCCGCCACGAACAGGATGTCGCCGCCCCGGTCGATGATCTGCGCACGCGGCGCATCCAGCACTTCCCGATCGGCCTGCTCCAGCTGGTACATGGCCGAAATCCATTGCGTATTGATGTCCCGGAAGTCCGGCGCCAGGGCATCCGCGTACTCGAGGATCGTCAGGCCCTGCGCGGATTCCGCGCTCGCCCGGGCGCGTTGATCCAGGGGCATCTCGGCCAGCATCCGTTCGATGGCGGCAACCTGCTCGAGCAGGGGCCCCTGCAGTCCCTGCAGCATCCCGATCACCGCCGACTCGATTTTCGGCCAGACATGAATTTTCGAGTGCTCGAGATCGGCCTTGCCTTTCTCGGTCAGCGAGACGGTCTTGTGGCGCTGGTCCTTGTGCCGCCGGTCGATCATGACCAGCCCCAGCTCCACCAGTTTGCCGGCCATGCGCGTGATGGCCGGCTGACTGAGTCCGGTGGCCAGGGCGAGCTCACCGATGGTCAGAGGACCGTGCCGATCCAGCGTCGCCAGCAGCGAATACTGGCTGGGCTGGATCGCAAGGCCGGCCTGCGCCGCCACCTGGCTCACGTCCGCCTGCATGCGCTCCGCGAGTCGTTTCAAGCGGCTGCCGAGAAACAGCGGGCCGCGTTCACGGATGATATCGGTGAGTTCCATAACAAGATATATAACAGTACATATATGATTTCGCAAATCAGTGCCTACAACCAGGCGCAGGCGCGGCCGGTGGCGCTGCACCTGATTTGGGGCGCATGCGGTAGCGGGCCGGCGGCACGCCGAGTTCGCGTTTGAATGCCCGATTGAACGCGGCTTCGGATTCGTAGCCGACCTCCGCTGCGATGGCCGGCATGCTGATCCGCGTGGTCGCGGGGGCGCGCAGCCATCTGCAGCCTCAGCCGCGCGAGGTACTCCATTGGAGGCATGGCCAGCAGGGCGGAAAAGCGGGCCACGAAGGCGCTGCGCGACAGCCCCACATCGTGCGCCAGACTTTCGACGGTCCAAACGTGCGGATCGCGGGCGGCCGCGAGCCAACCGACCTGTCCCGGTGACAGCTGGCTGGCGTACTTGCGCAGCGCTTCGACGAACAGCACCTCGGACACCTTGGCAAGGACCGCTTCGCTTCCCACCCGGCCTCCTCGAGCAGGTGGCGCATGGAGCTCTCATCCTGCTGGCGTTCTGGTGGCCGGCTCCGTCAGCCGTCAGCGCACTCCGACGCCATGCCGCAAGGCCGACCAGATGAAGGTCGGGAAGCAGGAGGGTACGGTCGGGGGGAGAGATCCCGCGCGCTTTGGAGGCTGCCATGTCCGGTATCAAAACCATCCTCGACGCCGTCATGCCCCAGGAAAACGCTGCCAGCCATCGCGAGGCCCGCACGCGGGCCCGCGCGGCGGCGCACGCCGGGGGCTGGCTGTCACTGATCCTCGATCACCATCAGCACATCGAATCCGCATTCGCCATCACGACGTCCGCCACCACGGTGGCCGAACAGCGGCAGGCCCAGAAGCGACTCGCGCTGCTGCTCACGGCGCATGCGAATGCGGAGGAGTCCGCGATCTACCCGGCGATGAGCCGTTCGGCGCGGCCCCACGATGCCACCACGGCCTATGCCGAGCAGGCGACCTTGAAGCTGGAGATGGCGGCTCTGGAGCTGCTCGAGCCCCTGAGCGAGGCCTACCTGCAGAGGCTCGACATCATTCGTGACTCGGTCGCCCATCACGTGTACGAAGAGGAAAGCCAGTGGTTTCTCGCCCTGAAGGAGAACCTGACGCCCGATGACGAGCAGCGGATCGGCCTCCGGTACGCGGAGGAATTCAGCCGTTACCTGGGACGTGACGCGGCACTCGCGACGGCACCCGCCAGCCGTCACGCCGGCAGCGCGACGTCGCTGGGCCAGCCCCTCTGATCCGGCCCGCCAAGTAGTCGACCGCGGTCACGAAGCCTCGGCTAAGCTGCCGCAATGGCAGCTCCAGAGCATCCGCGCGCCCCGCGTCCCGTCCGGGCGCGGATCGGCGGACGCGACATCGTCACGCATGGCATTCCCGTCGCCATATTCCAGGACCTCTATCACTACCTGATGCGGATCACCTGGCCGCAGCTGTTCGCCGCCATCGGCGCCTTTTTCCTCATCTTCGATTTCCTGTTCGGCTGCCTGTACTTCCTGGTGCCCGGCTGCATCGCCAACCTCAATCCGTCGGGGTTCGCGGGGGACTTCTTCTTCAGCGTCGAGACGCTGGCGACCGTGGGCTATGGGGACATGCACCCGCAGACCCTCTACGGACATGTCGTCGCCATGGTGGAAATGTTCGTCGGACTGATGATGCTGGCGCTCATCACCGGCATCATGTTCGCCCGCTTCTCGCGACCCCGGGCCCGGTTCCTGTTCGCGAAGTTCGCGGTGATACGTCCGCTGGATGGCCGCCCCACGCTCATGTTCCGGGCCGCCAACGCCCGCCAGAATGTGGTGCAGGAGGCGTCCGCCAACCTGCGGCTGCTGCGCGACACGGTGAGCTCGGAGGGACTGGAACTGCGCCGCGTGATCGAACTCGCGCTGGTGCGCCATCAGCAGCCGGCATTCTCGATCGGCTGGACGATCATGCATGTGATCGATGACAGCAGTCCCTTGAGCCGGGAAACCGAGGCGTCGCTGCGCGCAGCCGATGCGTCCTTCATTCTCAGTGTCAGCGGCACGGACGAGACCACCGGGCACACCCTGATCGCCCGCCAGGAGTATCCGGTTACTGCGATCCACTGGAACAAGGGCTTCCGCGATGTCCTGACCGTGACCGGGGATGGCGCAACCCACTTCGACTATACCTGCTTTCACGACATCGAAGATCTGCCGTAGGCCGACAGCAAGACCGGCTGCTCTCCTACGTCGTGCTGCGCCCGATGGGCTAGGGTGAGCGCTCGCGCACACGCTGGAGCACGCCATGAGCCTTCTGAGTTTCATCGAGCACGCCGGCGAACACCTGTTTGGCCCCGCCGCTGCGCCGCAGCCCCCGGGCGTGCAGCCGGCGACCTGTTCTTCGGATCTGGACGGCGCGGCGGGAGAGGCCATCGCGCGCTACATCGCCGCGCAGCGGCTGACGGCACAGAACCTGAGTGTGACCTTCGACGGCGGCTCGAAGACCGTGACCGTCAGGGGCATCGCCCCCGACCAGGCCACGAAGGAGAAGATCCTCCTGTGCTGCGGCAACGTGCATTCGGTGGCGAAGGTGGATGACCAGCTCACCGTGGCGCAGGACTCCAAGGCCTACCCGCCCTCGACCTGGTACGAGGTCAAGTCAGGAGACACCTTGAGCAGGATCGCGGGGACCGTGTACGGCGAAGCCGGCGGGTACGCGACCATACTCGAGGCGAACAGGCCGATGCTCCGCGATCCGGACCGGCTCTATCCGGGCCAGCAGCTGCGCATACCGCCCAAGGCGGGCTGATCCGCCCCGCCTAGCGCAGGTCGCCGAGCGGCCCCAGGAACCGGCGGTAGTGCTGCCAGCGGTCGAGGGAGCTGCGGTACATCTTCTGGCGCACCTGCCAGAAGCTTGCCGTCATCACCGGACGCTGCGCGGTGTGGAACTCGAGGCAGCGCTCATGCCAGCCGAGCCCGATGAAATCGAGCATCCGGCGCGTCCATTGCTCCTGCTCGCCGACCAGTGCCGCGTACGGCACCTCGAGCCACGTTCCCGCCGGGAGCACGCTGCGCCAGTGCGCCACCAGGCGCTGCTGCTGGCCGTAGTAATGGGCCAGGTCGCCGAGGTCCATGGCGAAGTCGTGGGAGACGGCGAGCGGCTGGAAATAGCAGGACAGGCAGGTGTCCCGCGCATCGCGCTGCACGTGGATGAACCGCGCCTGCGGGAACACCGAATGGATGAGGCCCAGGTGGTCCACGTTGAGCGTGCTCTTGTCGACCACCCGCGCGGCCTCGCCGCCGTGACGATCGAGGATCTCCAGGTAGCCCGCGGCGAGCTTGCTGCGCAACGCCTTCGACAGCCCGGCGTTGTGCGCGGCTTCGCGGTGCCGGAGCGCCGCATCGTTCCAGAACGGCAGCTCCCCGGCACCCGCCGCGTCGGGATGCGCGGCAATGATCTGTTCGACCAGCGATGTGCCCGAACGCATCATGCCCACGACGAACACGGGCCTTGCGGAATCGGAAGCGCCGGGGTGCGCACCGCCGGTCGCCGGCTGCGGCCAGGCCCGAATGAGGTCGGTGACGCTGCGCTCGCGCAGTGCGCGGTCGTACGCGGCGGCGGCCGTTTTCTGCAAGGTATTCGCGCGCTCGAAATTCCTGAAGGCCCGGGTGTGGTCGCCGGTGTCGTCGTGGAATTTGCCGATCGCAAAGCGCAGCAGGGACTCTTCCTGCGGCGGCAGGCCACGGTCGATGAGCTTTTCAGCCGCCTTGAGCAAGGACCGGTCCGCCGACTGCATGCGACGCAGCCCGATCAGTCCGGCCACCGCGGCCGGTGAGGCCGCATCCTTCTGCAGCGCCTCCTCATAGCGCGCCAGGGCGTCGGCGAAGCGGCCCTGCAGAGCCGCGATCTGCCCCAGCCCGCACAGGCTGCGGTTATGCCCGGGGGCCACCTTGAGTACCTTGTGGAAGCACTCCTGGGCCTCGCTCAATCGTCCCAGCAGCACCAGTGTCTGGCCGAGGGCCCACTGGGCCTCGAAATCGCCGGGGCTGATCCGCAGGGCCTGGCGCAGCGGCAGTTCGGCCTCGGCGAGCCGACCGCGCACGCGCAGCGTGTTGCCGAGGTTGCGCAGGGCGTCCGGATACTCCGGCTGTACCCGCACGGCCTGACGGAAGTGCTCTTCGGATTGCGCAAACTGTCCCAGCTTGTAGAGCGCCACGCCGAGATTGTTGCAGGCGCGGGCATGCCGGGGCTTTATCGCGAGCACCTGCCGGTAGTAGCCGGCCGCCTCGGCGTCGGCGCCGCGCAGGCCGCAGGCCTCGGCCTGGACCATGAGTGCGGGCACATCCCGCGCCTTCGGCTGTGTCACGGGCGCGGCGGCCATCTCGTCCGCAGCCTGCCGGCCGTGCGGCGCGGACAGCCGCAGCAGCAGCATGCGCGTGAGTTCGTTGGCGAATTCACTCTGCACACCGTGGTCGAGCAGGCGCCACTTGAAGGAGTTCGCCAGCTTCGCGCGGCGCAGCGGCCCCAGCTGCAAAGGACGTGCTTCACGATCGACATGGGCGAGGAAGTGCTGCAACGGCAGCGATGGCGGTTCGCCGCGACTCAGCCGTGGCAGGCGGAAGTCCGGTGCGTTCGCGACCATCTGGTTTGCCAGTGCGGTGCCGACTGCCGCAGCCTGGCGAAAACCCCGATCCCGTAGCCACATGGTTGAGCGTCCTTCAAAATCCGTTTCAAGGCGTGCCCGATCTGGATACGGCGGAGACTACGCAAAGGCGTTTCGGACGCTCCGTGACCCAGTTCGCACGCCGACCCCAGGCTTACAATTGATTACAGGAATGGTGCATCGCACGATCATCAGCGCGGGATTGCTGCTCTTCCGGAGGCGGGAGACGGGCACCGAAGTCTTCCTGGTCCATCCCGGCGGTCCTTTCTGGGCGAAAAAGGATGCCGGCGCCTGGAGCGTACCCAAGGGCCTGGCCGATGCCGACGAGGACGCCCTGATGTGCGCCCGGCGCGAATTCCGGGAGGAGACCGGATTCGACATCCGCGCGGGCGGGGAGCAGGCGCTGGGGATCTTCCGGCTGCCCAGCGGCAAGCAGCTCCACGTCTGGGCCGTCGAG
>Ga0335075_10014943_pt1 | contig 11639 bp, 14 predicted proteins | sample Lox_Sample_24_FD_206723 | JGI IMG/M metagenome (GOLD analysis project Ga0335075, IMG submission 206723) | Soil microbial communities from Loxahatchee National Wildlife Refuge, Florida, United States - Lox_Sample_2.4 | ecosystem: Environmental > Terrestrial > Soil > Wetlands | place: USA...
GGTCGATGTGCCCACGAACGCTCTTGATTTGCCCCACTCTGCCGTCGCTTATAACTTGCACGTGGTCGCCAGCTTTGAAAATTACATTTCTCATGCCCACACTTGCATCCCCATTCACTTCCCTCGATTTATCCTGCCACCTCAAAGTCTTCTGTCGAGGGCGCGGGCTCTTTGAACCAATCGTAAATAAACACTCTCGACTGAATCGCATGAAAGTCTACATTATCGCCATATTCCTTCTTCGCAAATTCCATGAGACCTTCGCCGGGCAATCCCGTCTCCTCGTTGACTACAAGGGATGTCAACCAAGGCAGTTTCTTGTTCTTACAGTGGTGACTTATCGACCCTAGAAGGCCGCCTACCCCTACCTTGGGGATTCCTGTTAGGTGCTCGACCGTTCTGTAACTGAGCAGTTGTTGGTTCCTTGCTGCAAATACAAGCAGGGACCATAACTGCGCCGCCCGCTGAGATTTGTTCATCTGCGCCATGATGCCCGGAATTCTAACACCCGCATTCACTTTTCGGCATGCCGTGCCTGCTCACACTATCTCGGTCTTGCTACAATCCTGCCGGGGTCACCTGATGCACGCGATTCTTGGTTTTATTTCCGTCGTGTTTAGCGGTCATTTAAATCTGGCAGGCCGTTTCCTAAACCGTTGGTCGGCGGTTCGACTCCGCCCGGGGCCCCCATTTGAACCAGACTCGTTACCTTTAGATTGGCGATTGCGGTTCATGACGCTAATCCCGTTTGTACGGTGTGGTACAATTAAGATCAACGCTACTGCCACGGTTTGCTCGTGACGCGGTGATCCTTTCGAGGGTCAGATTCATCTCCGCTTTTCCTGCCCACCGTTTATTCAGCGTCAACTCAAAAATAGACAAGAGTGGCAACGAATGCTCGCGACACGTGTCGGGAGATCTGTATTCCAAGCCCCTCCAAGAAAGAAAATTACGAATGACAAGTTTCACCGAACTACCTCTTACTTCTGCTTTGCAGCGGAAGTTGGCGGCAGCACACTTTATTACTCCTACGCCGATTCAGGCGCAGGCGATCCCATGCGCCCTTGAGGGCAAAGACGTCCTGGCGACGGCGCAAACGGGAACCGGCAAGACCCTCGCATTTCTCATCCCGGTGATCGAGATGTTGCAGAGTGAACCCTCCAGAAAGATCCGCGTGTTGGTTTTGCTGCCCACGCGCGAGCTGGCGATACAAGTGAATGAAGAATACGAAAAGTTGCGGGGAAGGGAATTGCCCAAAGCCGCCTTGGTAATCGGCGGCGTTTCCGAAAGGCCGCAGATTGAGTCGGTACGATCCGGGTCGAGTTTAGTGATAGCAACTCCTGGACGTTTGCAGGATTTTATCGGCCGCAAGCTGATTGATTTGCGCGAGGTCAAAGTTCTGGTACTCGATGAAGCCGATCGTATGCTGGATATGGGCTTCTTGCCTGCGCTGCGTCGCATTCTCGCAATCCTGCCGCAGCGCCGGCAGACGTTGTGCTTTTCCGCCACCATGGAACAATCGGTTGCTGGCTTGGTGGAGGATGCGATGCGCGATCCAGTTCGCGTGGCCATCGGATCGGTACTCAAGCCGGTGGAAAGCGTCCGGTTGCAAGCCTACGAAGTGCGGCCCGTAGAAAAGTCTGACGTTTTACGGCAGTTGCTCTACGCCGAGAAAGGACAGACTTTGATTTTTGCCCGCACTAAGCGCGGCACGGAGCGATTGGCCAAAGAACTGGTCCGCGAAGGTTTTTCCGCGGCTATGATTCATGGCGACCGTTCGCAATCGCAGCGTAACGGAGCTCTCAGCGGTTTCCAGCAAGGGCGATTTAATATTCTGGTCGCTACCGACGTAGCCGCGCGTGGCCTGCATATCGACGATGTGGCGCACGTGATCAACTACGATCTGCCCAAGATGGCGGAAGATTTCATTCACCGCGTGGGAAGAACTGGACGCGCCGGGTCGGAAGGTTTGGCGTCGAGCCTGGTTGCCGGCGCGGAAGTGATCGAATTACGACACATCGAGCGCGCATTGAAGCTACGCATCGAACGTAAGCAGGTGGACTGGGCAAATGCCGGCAAATCCGAGCATGTAGTCCAGAACACACTTGCCAGCCGAACCCTTACAAAACTCCCCGGCGAAGTCTTCGCTTAATTGCGCAGGGTTGGGAAAGAAAAGTTCGACGAGGAAAAGGCGCGTCTTGAAGACGCGCCTTGGTTTGAAAATAATCCGGATATCAGGGTTCGGTCTTCTCTGGAACGCGTTCGCGAGGCATACTAGAAATATCGGTATCGTCGGCGCCGACCTGAAACAGTGCAGCCTGTTCGGCGGCGTGCCTTTGCAATTCCGCTAAATCCAGTTCATTCGAATCGCCGGAAGTCCCGAGAGGTTCTTCCGTTTTTCGTTGCACCCGGCGCTCCGCTTTGTCGCGCTGTTTTTGCTGGCGCGTGTGTTCTTTTTGTCGTTTGGTAAAACTCGATCGTCCTCGTCCTGGCATCCCAATCTCCCATTATCAAATTTGGCAATCATCGAAGGGGTGGTTCGCGCATCTACCAGCGCGGTTCCCGCGGTTGGCGCGCATGGCCCTGGTAATCGTCGCGGCTGCCTCCGCCTCCGCCTCCAAACCGCCTTCCCCCACCCCCACCGCTGCCGCCGCGAGGCGAATCGGTCTTGGGTTTCGCTTCGTTGATCTTTAGCGCACGGCCACCCAACTCCGTTCCATTCAGGGCGGCGACCGCTTTGTCAGCCTCCCCTGCGTTCGTCATTTCGACGAAGGCGAAGCCGCGGGCGCGCCCGGTTTCTCGGTCGGTTACGATACTGACACGATCAACTGCGCCGTGAGCCTCAAACAAACCTCGAAGTTCGGGTTCGGTAGTGCTGTGGGGCAAGTTTCCAACATACAAATTCTTCATAAAAACTCTTTTCTTTCCTCGGATAGAACCACGTTCGATAAAACCGTTGTCTCACAAACTGCTGTACCGGCGCTGACGTCATGATTAGCGCCGACGGTTCCGGATATTAAGCGCCTTTTTCCTTCGAACTAGTTTGCGCCGCAGGAGCCACAAGATGTTTCTCGGCCATATCCTTCAGCATCTTTTGATTACTCAGGCGGCGGCTGATCTTTTGCCTGCGCCGCCGGTTAAATCGGGCTTTGTCTCCGTTTACACTGGACATTATTTCTATCTCTTTCCTGCCGCATGGGCTGATTTGAAACGAAGGCTGCGTCAAAGCGCCGGACGCTCTCGTCGCGGGTAAACATCAACCAACCAAATCCAACTTGACTGTGCGCAACCGCGCTGGGACTTGAGAAACTGCCTTCGGAACCTTCTCAGGAATGACACGTCATTCGCCTCTTAAGGAATTTCTCAATCGCGAAGGCGCAACGTGCTGTCAGGGTGTCTTCGAGGTCAAGGACTTTAGTATACCGCGCATTCGCGAGTTCTGCTTAGGTTTCACCGCCAGCTTCGTTGTGATTGAAATGCACAAACCAACCCCAAGATGGCTACGGATCGTCTTGGCTAACGTTGGGGTTGGTTGAGCCTTTGCAGAGAAGCAGGCAGAGGGCGAGCGCACCACCGCCGACAGCGGAGCCCGCTTCAATCAACTTTGGGTTCAGAGGCAGCTTGCCCACCGCTCCGCACGCCGCCGCTTCATCCCGTTTGGCCTGCTCTCCTTCATGCACCGTCGCTTCTTGCGACGAACTGCCGTTCGCGGACGCCTTTCTAACTTTACCCGCCTGCTTGATATTCACGTCGTTCTTGCGAGCTGCAACTTCAAGCGATCCGGTCAGGTCGGTCACTTCGTATTGCGTGCGATTATTGGAAATCGGTTCAACCCTGATGCAGTTTACGTGCACGCTCAGCGCGGTCGATGTTCCCACGGCGACGCTGCCATGCTCGAGGCTCAGAAAGGTGCCTTCGAACTTGACGATCGATTCCGGTTGAATCAGCACTGATGAACCTTCGGTGTCGAGATTGGCGACAAAGCCTGGTTTGGTTTCAAGCACATCGCCTTTAAAGATCGAGGTCGCATCCACAACTTCACTCCCGTTTACCCACACGCCTCCCTTGCTATGCAGGATTGCAGAGCCCGTGTCCGTAGCCAGCAAAAACGGCGGACAAACGACGATCATCATCCAGACCAAAAAGTTGCGCAACGCGGACACACCTCTACCCATGCTGCTTTTACAGAAAGTCCCATCAAAATCGTAACGGGGCGGGGCCACTAGGTCTATTGGCTGTCTGGATGCGGGTTAGGCTGGCATACCCACTGCAAAAGCGCGTCGACTGCCAGGCAGCAGCCAACTCCAGTATGCTTGGCGAACACAAATGAACCGGCTGTCGCCCGATGAACATGGAAACCAATCTCAGGAAAGTTCCAGCTGTCGAGTTTCGCGAGGTCAATTATTTGCTGCCGCGGGGGCAGCCGCTGCTCTCGAATTTAAATTTGGAAGTGCGGCGGGGCGAGACTTTAGTTGTGCTTGGCCGTAGCGGATCCGGCAAAACCACAACTCTGAAACTCGTTAACCGCCTGCTGAAGCCCTCCAGTGGCGAGGTTCGAGTGAATGGCACGCCCACAGCGGAAACCGATCTGATTCGGCTGCGCCGCAGTATTGGCTATGTGATTCAGGAAGTTGGCCTCTTCCCGCATTACACAGTGGAAAAAAACATCGCATTGATTCCGCGAATTGAGGGTTGGTCTACAAAGAAAATTAGCGCGCGCGTGGAAGAATTGTTGCAGTTAGTTGGACTGGAAAGCACCATACGTTCGCGTTATCCGCATCAGCTTTCCGGCGGCCAGAGGCAGAGGGTTGGAGTAGCACGCGCGCTCGCTGCAGATCCGTCGATTTTGCTGATGGACGAACCGTTTGGAGCGCTAGACGCGCTCACCCGGGATCAATTGCAGCGTGAATTTCTGTCCCTTCAACAACGCTTAAATAAAAGCGTGCTATTCGTCACCCACGACTTGCGGGAAGCCTTGCGGCTCGGCTCTCGCATTGCTCTGATGGAAGCTGGCCGCTTGGTTACGGTTTCGTCGCCGGAAGGTTTTGTGCGGTCGCCAGATCCTCTAGCCGCCGCTTACGTGCGCGCATTCGAAGGAGAGTTTGGTTTGACTGGAAATCGAGGCAAAGCATGAGCATCTTTCACTTTGTTTTGCAAAATTACCAGGAGATTTTAGAACTTACGCTGGAGCATCTCTGGCTGGTCGGAGTTTCGAGTTTGTTTGCGGTGCTTATTGGGATACCTCTAGGCATCATGAGCGCGCACCGGCCCTGGTGGAACAAGCCGGTGTTGGGAACCGCAAACGTAATTCAAACCATCCCCAGTCTTGCGCTCTTTGGATTTCTGCTGCCAGTGCCCTGGCTGGGAGCGCGCGCCGACCGTTTGGCCATTCTTGCCCTCACTCTTTACGCTTTATTGCCAGTGATTCGCAATACTTACACGGGTATTCGAGGAATCGATCCGGCGGTGATGGAGGCTGGACGGGGAATGGGGCTTACAGACCGTCAATTGCTTTTTCAAGTTGAGCTGCCCCTGGCGATGAGTGTGATCCTATCCGGAGTGCGGCTCGCGGTTGTAGTGTCGGTGGGGCTTGCGACGATTGCCGCTGCTATCGGCGCGGGTGGGCTGGGTGAGTTCATCTTCCGCGGGCTTGCCATGGTGAACAATGAACTTATTCTGGCGGGCGCGATTCCCGCCGCAGTCCTGGCATTATCCGCCGATTTCGCCCTGGGATGGCTGGAAAGGCATTTGCAACCTCGATGAGACCTAGTCGAAATTCGGGCCGAAATTCGCTAAGGCCTCTCCGGATAATCTTCCCTATTCTTGCAGCTATATGCTTAGTCTCCTGCGTGCCCTCGCATTCCAATCGAATCGTCATTGGCTCCAAGAATTTCACTGAATCGATGATGCTAGGAGAACTGTTAGCGCAGACGATAGAGGCCCATACACATCTGAAAGTGGAGCGGCGTTTCTATTTGTTGGGAACTTATATTTGCCAGCAATCCATTTTGGCCGGCCGCATCGATATTTACCCCGAATACACGGGAACCGCGATTACTGCGATTCTCAAGCAGAAAGTTGGCGGGGATGGCGCCGATGTCTACCTCCGGGTGAAAAACGAGTACGAATCTCGATTTCACCTTACACTCAGTCCCCCTTTCGGCTTTAACGATACCTTCGCCATGGAAATTCGCGGAGAGGATGCGCGCCGCCTGCACCTCCAAACATTGTCGCAAGCTGTTCCCTTCGCCACGCACTGGCGCGCCGGATTTGGTTATGAGTTTATGGAGCGCCCCGATGGCTACCGGGGACTGGCAGCGGCTTACGGCTTTCATTTCGACGGGCCTCCGCGGGTCATGGACTTAGGCCTGCTGGCGCCCGCATTGAAAGATCATCAGATCGACATCGCTGCCGGCAATGCGACGGATGGCCTCATCCCGGCCTTCGATCTTTTCGCGCTGCAAGATGACCGTCATTACTTTCCTCCATACGAAGCTGTAGCAGTCATTCGCCAACAGACTTTGCGGGAGCATCCGGAGGTGGCTGGAGCAGTCGCGGAATTAAAAAACAAAATCTCCGACCAGGAGATGCAGAAATTAAACTACGCGCTCCAGGGCCAGCATCGTGAGGTGAAGGACGTTGCCACTGAGTTCCTGAAAAGTAAGGGAATCTTGCCATAAAGCACAGCGTACCTCGCGTCAGATCAAAAGCTCGCCTCGGAATGTTAGTACCGCACTTCCTTTTAGAATCACTCGTCTCTCCTTGACCTCACACCAAATCTCGCCGCCTCGTTCTGAGATTTGGCGCGCATGCAAATTAGTCTTGCCCAGCCGCTCGGCCCAGTACGGCGCGAGAGAGCAGTGCGTTGATCCCGTAACCGGATCTTCCGGAACGCCATAGCTCGGAGCAAAGTAGCGCGAAACGAAATCGCAGTTTTTGCCAGCGGCCGTGATTCCCACTCCTGCGGGATGAAGCATTTCGATCAAGCGAAAATCGGGGCAAATCGACCGCACTTCCTCTTCTCGCTCATAGACCGCGAAGTAGTTGTCTTCGATTTGCATTACTTGGGCGGGAGTTTTTCCCAACCCCTGGATGAGACCCGGTGGTGGAATCGGACAGAGCCATGGCTTCAGGGCAGGGAAATCCATGGCGATCAAGTTATCCTCCTTGTATGTGGTAAGCGCTCCGCTGAACCGGGTTTCGAAGCGCACGAAACTGCGCTCAGGTGCAAGGATTTGCATCAGTACCCATGCGGAAGCAAGGGTCGCGTGGCCGCAGAGTTTCACCTCGCAGCGCGGGGTGAACCATCGCAACTCGAAAATATCGCCATTCGGAACAAAAAAGGCCGTTTCCGAAAGATTATTTTCGGCAGCGACCGACTGCATCCAAGCGTCATCTAACCACCTCGGCAGCGGACAAACGGCCGCTGGATTGCCGGTAAAAGGCTTGTCGGTGAGGGCATCGACATGAAACACCGATACTGGCATCACCCTATGGTACCCGGAATGCCGAACGAATAGCATCGACCGTCTGTAGGCAAGGTCGCCGCTTCGCTCCTAGAATGCCTACTCTAGCTTGGAGATTTGTATGCTCGCGACCCAAAGCCTGCCCGCCAGTCGGCATAGTCTGCTTGATCAGATCCAGAATGCGCGCCAGCGCACCGATGATTTATTTTCTTTGGTAAAAAGTGATGCACTGTATGATCGGCCGATCCCTGAACGGCATCGCATTATTTTTTACATTGGGCATCTTGAAGCATTCGATTGGAATCTGCTGAGTGCGCGCGTTCTCGGACTCAAGAGTTTCCATCCCGAGTATGACCGCTTATTTGCTTTCGGCATCGATCCTGTGGGAGGGGGACTGCCGACCGATCAGCCCACTGATTGGCCTTCGGTCAGCCGCGTGCGCGAATATGTGAGGAATATTCGCAGTTCTCTGGACGACAGACTGGAAGCAGATCTTTTCGATTCAACCCTTCCGCAATCTGATGGTTTTCCGCTGGAAACATTGCTGACCGTTGCGATAGAGCACCGCTTGATGCATGCGGAAACATTGGCGTACATGCTTCATCAGTTGCCGCTCGACCGAAAAGTATCTCAAAGTGATCCCCCGGTGGCAACAAACACGCCAGTCATTGCAAGCTCCGTCGAGATTCCGGCTGGGCGAGTTACGCTGGGTCTCAGCCGCAGCAGCGGGATTTTCGGTTGGGACAACGAATACGAATCGCACGACGTCGAGGTTTCGGCTTTCAACATCGATCGATATAAAACCACGAACGGCGAGTATCTCAATTTCATCGCGGACGGAGGCTACGAAAACCGCGCCTTCTGGACCGACAGCGGCGACGCCGACGATTGGAATTGGAAATCCCAGCATGATATTTCGCATCCAGCGTTCTGGAGGCGCGATGGTGATCGTTGGCTGTATCGAACCATGTTTGAGGATATTCCGTTGCCTCTCGACTGGCCGGTTTATGTGAGTCTCGCCGAGGCCCGGGCGTTCGCAAAGTGGGCAGGGAAGTCGTTGCCTACGGAAGCGGAGTGGCAGCGGGCGGCATTCGGCGGGGCTACTAGCGATCCATCCGTTCAGACAGAGCGGAACGAGGGGAAGTTCGGAAATTTCAACTTCGTACGCTGGAACCCGGTGCCGGTAAATCTTCCTCGCGATAACGGTTTTGGGGTATGCGGAATGTTGGGAAATGGCTGGGAGTGGACTTCAACTCCCTTTGGCCCATTTACCGGCTTCACGCCATTCCCCTTTTATCGCGGGTATTCCGCAGACTTTTTCGATGGAAAGCATTTCGTGATGAAAGGCGGTTCTGCACGCACTGCCGCTTGCATGTTGCGGCCAACGTTCCGCAACTGGTTTCAGGCGCACTATCAATTTATTTACACGGGATTTCGCTGCGTAACGCGTGGAGCGTAACAGCGCGCAGGGCAATCGTTAAGGAGTTTCACTATGTTAGTTCAAACGATCACTCCGAACACCGCCTACGAATTCGCCGCGGAAGTCCGCGCGGGACTTACCAAGCCGGGACAGAAAGAACTGCCTTCGAAATATTTGTATGACGAAGTTGGCTCTTCGCTATTTGAAGTCATCTGCCATCTTCCGGAATATGGCTTGACCCGCGCCGACGAACGGCTGCTGCGGCGCCATAGCCGCGATATCGTCGAACGATTGGCGGCTCCGGTTGCCGTAGCGGAACTGGGTAGCGGCAGCGGAAAGAAAACTCGTCACATTTTGGAGGCGCTGTGCCGCCGTCAACGCACCGCCTACTATCCCATCGAAATTTCACGTTCGGCCCTCGTTATGTGCGAACGCGAATTGAGCGACATCGAATCGATCAGCATTCTCGGATTTGAACGCGAATACCTCGATGGATTGCTCGAAGTCGCGGCGCAGCGACGTCCCGGACAGCATTTTCTGGTTTTGTTTCTGGGAAGCACAATCGGAAATTTCGATCGCTCGGCAGGCCTGCAATTCCTGGCCGAGGTTCGCCGAATTCTCCAACCGGGAGATTCGCTGCTTCTGGGAACCGATCTATTGAAATCAGATAGTCAATTGCTTGCCGCCTACGACGACGAACTAGGAGTAACCGCTGCATTTAATCTGAACCTGCTGGTTCGTATTAATCGTGAACTCGACGCCGATTTCGATCTCGCGCAGTTTGAACACGTCGCGAAAATCAACCGCGATGAGCGCAGCGTTGAAATGCATTTGCGCTCTCTCTGCCAGCAAACAGTTCATATTCCCGCTGCAGATATCTGCGTGGATTTTCTCGAAGGCGAGACTATCTGGACCGAAAGCAGCCATAAGTACTCGCAGCAAGAAATTTTCCAGATGGCGGAAACCACCGGTTTCCGCTGTGAAGCGCAGTGGCTCGACGATGATTGGCCGTTCGCCGAGAATTTACTTGTCGCGCAATAATCGTCTCGGGTGCGCTTTTTTCTTTGCTAGGAGTTCGCCAGCATCGGTCGCGATGTCGCCGCCTCTATAAATTAAAGTCCTGCCAGAAGTAAAACTTTGTAAATCATAGAGTTCGCCCGCTCCGGCAATGTAAATTAGAAGGTACGTTAGTGACGGAAAGGCGTATGCCTGTAATCAGAAATTTGATCATTGTACGGTCGATCCTCGTCGCCATAAGTGCAGGTTCTATTCTGTGCTCTGGCATGTATGCGCTGCCTTCTACAACGCAAAGTCAGCAACCCTCCGCTCCTGGTTCCGCAAACCGACGCATCGGCGCCATCAAGGCGATCAATGGAACCGTAATAACTTTGGCGCCAGATTCGGGTGACACCGTCAACATTACCGTTCAACCTACAACTCGCTTTCTTCGCATTGCTCCCGGCGAGAAAGATCTCAAAAATGCCGCGCCAATTCAGTTACAAGATCTCCAGGTGGGGGATCGCATTCTGGTTGGCGGCAAGCCGTCGGACGATAATTCGTCGTTAGTCGCTTCCACCGTGGTGGTGATGAAACACTCAGACCTCGAGGCGCGCCAGCAACAGGATCTGCAAGACTGGCAGAAGCGTGGCGTGGACGGTCTCGCTACCGCCGTCGATCCATCGGCCGGAACTGTAACCATCTCCGTGCACGGCAAGAGCGTCGTCGTTCACACCACCGGTACGACTATAGTTCGCCGCTACGCTCCGAATTCCGTGAAGTTCGACGATGCCAAGCCCAGCACGTTGCAGGAAATTCATACTGGCGATCAGGTACGCGCGCGCGGCAATCGCAGCGCCGATGGCAACGAGGTGACCGCCGACGAGATCGTCTCGGGCGCTTTCCGCAACATTGCCGCAACGGTCAATTCCGTCGACGCAAGTTCGTCAACGCTCACCGTTCATGATTTATTGGCGAACAAAACTGTAACCGTGAAGGTCACTCCCGATTCTCAACTTCGTCAGTTGTCGCCGGAGATGGCACAGCGAATTGCTATGCGGTTGCGAAGATCGGCGGGCGCCGCCGCTGCGGGTGCGTACGGAGCCGGCGCAAGTGCGGGCGAGACTCCACCTCGAACGAATTCTTCCAGCGGATACTCGGGAGGCGCCATGTCCGCCAGAGGCAATGGGATGGCCGGCCATGCCGGAGGCGCTCCGGATTTTCAACAGCTCCTCAGCCGCTTGCCCGCAGTTCCGCTGACTGATTTACATAAAGGCGATGCAGTAATCATTCTCGCAACGGAGGGCGGCGAAGGCGCAGGCACGGTCGTGACTCTCATTACCGGGGTCGAGCCGATTCTTCAGGCTGCTCCCGGTGTCCGAAGCGCTTCGATTCTGACTCCATGGAGTCTGAGCGCGCCCTCGGGCGACGCCGGAGGTCCATAAACAAATTTCTGGCGCATTGTTGGCCCGTCGTAATTTGTAACGAGATTTCTCTCGCCGATTTACATCGCTAACTTCTATGAAGAACGGAACAATTAATGAAGTTCTGTAAGTGTTGGCTTTTTATTTTCGCTTTTGTACAGCTTTATCCGGCGCTTGCGGTTTCGCAAGCGCCGGCAACAGCAGTAGTGCAAGCATCTTCGGGCACTCTGCGCGGCCAAGTTACCGATCCGTCTGGCGCCGCCATTGCCAATGCCGATGTGGTTCTCACGCCCGTTACCGCTCCATCCAAGCCCATCAAGACGAAAGCGAACG